>Ga0210059_1001765_pt1 | contig 33080 bp, 19 predicted proteins | sample Ectturendosymbi2_FD_188042 | JGI IMG/M metagenome (GOLD analysis project Ga0210059, IMG submission 188042) | Ecteinascidia turbinata endosymbiont from Florida, USA - Sample 2 (SPAdes) (version 2) | ecosystem: Host-associated > Tunicates > Ascidians > Unclassified | place: Key West, Florida... | reverse complement strand
CCCCCCGTTAAGAACCACTGGTTTAGTTACTTAAACGCTTAACTGATGAAAACATGCAATCATTGTATCTATTTTCGCTGGTATAACACTTAAAAAAGTTATGACGTTTTTTGTTTACAATATGTATATATGGAAGCGATGTAAATGTTCGTTGGAAATTCCCGCTGCTTCGGATCCAGGGTGGACGCCAACTGGTGCAATTGTACTTGCTACTCCACCTGTACTAGAAGCTGTCTACCGACAAAGAGAACAGCTGAGCGTTGGTTCGGATTGCTTGCCAACCGTCGCTGGGAAGTCAAGCTTTGACCTCCGCCTACTCGAATTTTCACCCCTTGTTGCGTTTGAATGAAATCCTGGATCCAGCAATGTCTCCCACCGGTTGTTGTCAAGCACTACATTCGATAAAGCGCGAATATGAAATCGGCCGTCGCTCGGTCCAGTGATCTTTTAAGCCTTGTTCCTTGAATTTACAAATTAGCGTTTTCTCTTCTTTATACAGTAAAGCTTTGCGTTTGTGTGTCTATGAACTTTCCTGTCACCAAAATAATTGTCTTCGTTCTTATGTGTGCGTCAATCAGTGGTGCAGGAGACGGGGATGCAGGGGGTGCAAACCCAAACGTTTTGATTTGTCGAAAATTTGGGCAAAATTCCTAAAAATCCGAGCAAAAATGGTGCCCAACGTTGTTTGATTTAAAAAATGGCGCCCGACGTTTTCTGATAAACACATGAAGACCCTTTTTTTGGAGTTCATACCAAAAAAAGGTTTTAATGATCTTTGTGGGAGAAAATTTGTAGGCAAAGTCGCACACAAACTTTTCGGGCAAGCTTGGGAAATTTTGGGCAAAAATCCTTCGCACCCCCAAAAAATTGCCTGGTCCTACACCTATGGCGTCAACGCTGACTTGAACACTTTGCTTGCAACTCAATTCTCTATCGTCTGTTTCATGTCCAGCGTTTTTATTGAAAACTAACATGACGAAAGAACAAAACTGCATTGTCAGAACTCGAAAGGAATTTCGAATCCGAGCCACCCAAGACCTCGGTATAGACGTTTACTGACGCATTTCGCACCTGCGCACTTTGAGTCATTTACGGAAAGCGTGTCGCGTCTTACTTTCCAATGGACCAGTGGTTGTCAAAGTACTTACGTCCGCGCACCGCTTGTGCTTTGTGACTAAATGTGGATGGCTGCCAAGTGCAGTTCATTGAAGTGTTTAGCTGGTTAATCTAACGGCATTCAGCTGATGAAAAAAACATCGTTGAAACTCATTATTACTATGCGAAAGCCTGGCCGTATTGGGGGGAAAGGAGTGAAATTTTCTCAAGAATTTTGGGCAAAATTTTGTAAACATTCCGGCGAAAATTTGTGCAAACTTGGTAAATCTTTCTCAAAAAAAGTTCTTCAAATCTGAATAGGATTGCGAAAAGACTTGATGGCCACTTAGTTATTTGGAAGACAACGAATCATAAGGGAGAAAGTTGGGCAAGCCTGGTGCGACACTTGAAATGCTCGGGCGAAATGTATTTTCCCTCCTGCATATTTTTGCTCGTCTGCAGCTGTGAGCGAATATAACGGGATATTGCGAATGACTCTGTATAAATCACAAAAAAAATAACTTCCCAAAATTCCCGTGGTCGTTGCGAGCGTGACAAAACAATTATACCTGACTGAAATCATGAGCTGCGTCAGGTAAAAGAAAAAGTTAATTCCTGTTGCTCCGCTGTTATAAAGGTTTCATTTAGAAGAGGTTTTATTAGTGGCGATATTTTCAAAAAAAGCTTACCCGCTGCTAAAATTTTCTTTCGTACAGAATTTGCAAAAAGACGGTATCGGCGTTAGATACGCTACCAGCTGACTTCATTCGCTTCTGCTTTAGTTGCATAACTGTAAAACTAGAAAAGTTCGTCAAAACCTTTCATTCAGTCGTCTCAGCAAAAGACTGACAGTGCAGTATGTGATGACTAATGATGAACGAAATAGAAGTCGAAAATATGAAGAAATTGGGAAGAATTGAAAAAGGTCAACAAAAGTTTGCAGCGTGAAAACGTGAAAAGACTTCCTGCGCTGCAAAAGATAGGCTTGATTCTGATTTCCTGCAAAATTTTATTAACATTTGCATTACATGACATCTGTAAATAATCGTCATTAATTAAGTGACTGTGATTAAGACCCAATTCGTTTTGCAAAGCTCGTTCAAAAATTTTCAGTTGCAAACTATGGGCCTCTTCTGATTATTTGCGTGAAAATATTTGATAATTTTATAATTAATCAGCACAATTTGCAAGTATTGCGTAGTGAATTCAATGTAAATGCTCGGAATGTCTAGCCCCTGCACAAACATTAAGGCCCCAAATGAAGACTTTCTAGGACGGTTCTACCGAAAATGTGTCGGCAAGTCGAACTAAAAAATAGTGAAATAAGAAAAAATTGGGATATTTTGTTGTGAAAGCCATTCGGCGTCGGGATGTGCCATAACATTGAAATCTTTTTTTTTAGAAGCCACTGTTAGAGCGCCCCTGTAAGCATTTTGAGGGAGCCCAGATTTTGGCCTCTACGGAACTGGGGCCAACCATGGTGAAATTTCATTTTACTCTCCCGAAACTAATAAGGGAGCAACCTTTTTTGCTAAACATTTAAATAGGAAAATATAAAATTTCAAACTCCAGGGGATCTAAATCCTCCCTGCCTCTTTCAGACGCTCATGTAGCCAGATATGTTACGATAATTTAATTTACAACATCACGCAGGCTTCAAAAATTGAGCAGATGAATTATGAAAACACGCCTCAGCAAATTCAGCTTTGCACCTCGTACTCACTCTGAAGTCACAACAAAACTTTAGGTATTAAGACCTATTCCCGTAAGCCGGCATAGACACATTCTAACATACCCCGTAGTTTTATACTGTGTGAAAAGAAGGTTGCGCAAGCGTATTTGAAGCTATTCACTCAGTCCAGGCACATTGGTAACACTCACACTAACAATGGATTTTTAAAACTTGTGGAAGCATTGCTACAGATTCGCTCATGCTTCTTTCCACGCAATATAGAAATACGTGGCTTACCGCTATCAGCAGTCACTGTCTCGCTGCATCACCTGCAGTGGCGTAGCGAGGCTAAGTGCCGCCCTTTCCACTCCTCAAATTTGGTTACAAAAATTTTAAATGAAAGAATGTTTCGTGCTTATTTAAAGATATAAGGATTAATAAAGCATCTTCACAATCGCAATCAAACTCTAACAAACTGAAATGTGTCTTGTTATTCGTTGTCGATTATGAGTCTTCCTTTTTCTGCGTGTCGCCACCTTTCTCATCATTAATTTTTCTATTTTTTGCTTTCTTAACATAGGCGTATACGAACCCGACATGTTTCGTCAAATTTTCTTCCCTGTTGGTTTTTAATTTCCGGTAAGGTCACCGCATCACATTTTAATAGTTTACTCATTCCCGGGGATAAAACGAAAAAATTAAGGGATGTGATGGCGGCATACCTACTTTACAGATGTAAACATTTATGTGTGTTAAAATTTCGTGTAGTATCCTCGTCTTTAACTGAAAATAGTAGGCTATATAATCAATCTGATAATATGATCTCAGTGATGTAAAGAACGTTTTATTGTTCACTTCACGTTTCAGTAGTGCTTTAAATTAATCCTCCTAGAATACATAAAAGGCTTCAAATGTTAACTCTGTCGGCACTTGCGCGGAGCTCTCTGTAGGTGCGGGACCTATTTTGAAAAAATATTTTAAACAAGTTTAAAACCGGCTGTGGTTGAGAAGCGCTGGCTTGCAGTCTTCATCGTGACCTGCGCATTTGGTCTAGCTGTTCGTTACCAGCAGAACCATTGCCAGAAGGTCTTCAATTGGGAGACTACGTTTGTGCAGGGTGGGATTGACATTCTAAAATTTGCCGAAAAATCCACTGATTTATAGTGTTTCATATTGCAATTTTTGGGGACTTAGAGCTTTTGGGGGGGACTAAGCCCACCAAAGCCTCTGTGGCGACGGGCTGGTTACCAACAGACGTCTATTTCGAAAACTGTATTACCAAGCCATGTCAGGTGGGACATAGACCTTTTGGATGCTCAGCAGTGATTACAACGTCTTACGTTCTACAGTTACTGCGATGAACAACTTTACTCAGTACTCAAAACAACTTTACTCGACAACTTTACTCTTTTGAATAAAAGCCTTAACCACAATCACATCTAAACATATCGTATACCCTTGCGTTAGGTTTTCAGACTAAGGTTCTTGCCTCAAATTCATCAAAATGAGAGCAACACCTTTCTTAAGCTTTTCTTGTTGAAATAACTTTTTCTATGACTACCAATGTTTACGTCAGGGGTGTAGTGGGGCGGGAACGCGTGGGAACGGCGTTCCTACACCTTTTTCACGTTTTGCTTTAAAATGAATTGGGAGCATATTGGAAATGGCTATTTTTTGATGCGTTCCCATACCTTTTTTCTTAGCACTACATCCTTGGCTTAAGCGTACCGTTGAACAAAGGAGCCATCACGAAAACAATGTCGGCTGGCTCTTATTCACTCTACTTGCAGTCCAAACTGACTGAGCTCAAAGTTACCCACGCAAACACGTCAACAGCACTACCCCGCTTCAAGAACGTTATTTTCCGACACCATTCATTACGTCATGTAAAAAACAGCCGTTGTATTGAAAATGAGCAAATTTATCTTTGCAGAGTTCTTTACTTCAACCTCCGAAACTTAATGTCGATAAACCCACCTAATAACTGGGCTACAGCTTATAGCACTTATTGGAAATATCTCAGTGCACATTAAAAAATAACATGAAATGTGCCAAAAATGTTTTCTTATCAATTTGGCGACGGCGATTAGCGGCATGCCAACGCCGGAAATATGCTTCTCACCTGGGCAGTTGAGGCGAACGATCTTTCCTAAGAAGCGCTACAGCGATTCACTCAGTGTCCGCGGATCGAACATCCAATCTCCCAATTGAGAGGCGGACACTCTACCACAGGGTTCGGGAACCTTTTTGACTACGGGAGCCATAAAACCTACATATTTTTAATTGCATTTCCGTGAGAGCCATATAATATTTTTCAACACTGAATGCAACCAACCCACTAACTAACGTGTGCATTTTTAAGCAAAATCAGCAATTTTAAACAATGGTAGATGTCTGAATTTTCTCTTTAATATCATGCTTCTTACTGGTAATGCGACTTCTGGTGCTGCATGGTGTTGCTGATATCTTTGTAGGAAAATTGCAGAAAAACTTTGATTCGTAACAATCGTGTTCAGAAAATAGCAAGCGAACCAGATGCCGTCATCATGAGCCACATCTGGCTCGCGAGCCATAGGTTCCCGACTCCTGCTGTACCACTAGATATCACCACTCCAGCGAAATGTTCGTCGCCAATGCCTAGGTGTCAGGCGATGTTGTGATGTGCAGTTGAGGCGTTACTGAGGAAGCAACAATAGGAGAAAAATGGTTAAGCTAGGCTTGAATATTTACTGTGATTTCATGCAGGGCCTTTTTTATACCGCAAACAACTGGAGCCCTAATGTTTGCTAGTCTGCAGTCGGATGTCATCTCTTTCCTTTGTTCTAAGGACTTTTGACTGAGATGGCTGAAATTGCTTTGTCTGGCGAGGAAGGTGTAGGGACTGGGGCACAATTGGCTCCCAAGTAGGCAGGACCGTAACTAGGAGGGCGAAGCCTCCCTTGGAAAAAGGTGTTGGACGTAGTTTAAAACTACTGGACATAGTTTAAAAAAAATGTGCCCCTCTCAGAAAACTCTTCGCTCCCTGTAGTGTCCAAAGCTGCTTACGGGCCTTCAAGTGTGTTGAAAAAGCCCCTATTTCAGGACAAACAGTGGGGCACTTTAGCACATTGGATTTGACCCAGACGGTTGAGTGAACATTTTATCAATGCACTCACTCCATAGCCACATGTCGTGCTCTGATAGGCTAGCCTAGCCGTGTAAGGCTTCTAAACACGAAAAGTGAAAAGCGTTAGAACATTTAAAAATGAATTTAAAATAATAACGAAAAGCTAGAACTTTAAACTCCTTTCAAAAATTAATTTTTATCAGCAAAGTGCCGCCCACCTAAAAGTGTCGCCCGCGGCCCCCAGGCCCACCCACCCTTGCTACGCCACTGATTACCTGTCAAAGACAGGGACCGAGTTTATGGGGTGGACATGTCCCCCCAAACTTCTGAACAGGGGGCGACATAATATATTTTGTCCCCCCCAATATTTTCTGATAAAGAATAACGTAGTTGTGCAAATGTCATGGTTACTTTACTGTTAGAAAGGCTTCCCTAGCATAAAGCCAGGGAATAAATAAGAAAATTGAACATTATCACTGGACTATCTGTTGTGGACACAGTATACAGATTTACTATGCAAACTGAATTGTCATGATTGTTGATAATTGTGTAGGTTAATTTGAGTTGCCAAAGCGGTGGGCACATAAACTTCGCTCAATCGCGAATGCCTGCGCTGGTCTGTAACCTGCAATCCGAATACGGTTGCCACCAGGCGCGTAGCCAGGGGGACAACGGGGGCAATGTCTCCCCATTTCCAAAGTTTTCAGCTTAATAAAATATTTGAAGTATAAGCCAAAGAAATACTTCAAACACAAACTTGTATCTGACCTTTTGTAATAAATGACCCGCAAGTAAAACCAATTGGAGTAACGCTTTTCGCAGCTGTTTCTGGCGCACCAGCTTGGGTATATCCGGCCGAGTAGTTACGTAAGCTTCATTTCAAGACCATCGCAAATTTCTCCTTGATAGCCGTGGGTGTTACAAATATAACCTATCCTTGTTTCCACTGTCAGCGTAGCCATAAATCAATATCGTAGATTTTTGTTTTTGCACAGTTCCAAAACTACATGCGTGAATATGGCGGTGATATACATTTTATATGTCTTGAAGCTGAAATTTTGTCTAAGAAGCGATTCAGTTTCAAAGTCTTCTTCATTGCGCCATGGTCACTCTTTAACAACAACAGCATTCATTCTAGATATTTATTTGTGATGTCATGTATTTTGTAACGGTTCAATTACAATTATGTGGAGCCTTAACCTTTTCATAAAGGGTTTCCCTTTGCCTTGCCGGCGTGTAAAACATCGATCTTGTCAAGATATTAAACTCTGACCTACTGTTCATCAGCTAAGTGTTTCAACTTTCATATGATGTTAATTGCACCCACCCTATCCTGCAGTAGGGGAAGGTGGGGCACAGTCGTCTTTTTAGATTTATTCAAAAAGATGAAAACGTTGAACTTTAAATTTTCCATGGTGATTTGGTCTCATACCAGCCGTAGTACTAAAGTGAAATTTTCGTTGATAGGCAGCCGTTGTTACGAGTTACAGAGAAAGTTGTGTTTTTGCTACCCAAAAGCAATTTATAAAATTGCATTTAGATTTGAGTTTTGCCCACGTCAACATCTTCTGTTCTGAGTTTTTGTGACATTGTAGTCAGGGCAGTGCAACATTATTCGATAATGCCAGATTTTAAATTATTTTTAAGTTGAGTTTGTACTCCTTTATTTTATTTTTTATGTGTGCATGGGGCACATCTGTCGGAAAAATGGGGCACACTCGACACATTGCCACTAGGTCAGTCTCAACAAGGTAAAGCTTGAGGGATTATATGGGAATGCAGTACAGAATAATTCTAATCTACGAGCATTTTTAGGTTTGTTATGTGCTTAGAGCAGGGCTGTCAAACATAAGGCCCGCGGGCCAAAACCGGCTCGTTACGTGGTTGAATCTGGCCCGCGGGATGATTTTGTAAAGTAAAAACTTCTTTGTTTGCATGAGAAGTTTATCCAGTTATACCTCAACAACTGGTGACTAGATTTCAATTACTTGAAACCTTAACGCAATTGCTTATATTTTATTGTTTTTCTCTGTTTGTCTCATGTGAAAATTTCCCATTTTCTGAACATTTCCTTTTGCATGTTCACACCGGTTTGAACATTCAAACATATGAATATGCAAAAGCTCAACTACTGTTGACGAAGTTTAACACTAGAACTCCGGGAAAAAATATACCTTGAGTTCCAGCGATGTCGATTTCGAAACCTTCGGAGTTCTAGGTACAACTATAAATGAAATTTGCTACGTAAAATTTGAGATGGCCAAGTTGAGGTGCCGTGCTAAAGCGTTTTTTTATCTACGTGAGGAAATTGAAAACGTTATGAAGAAAAAGGGCAAGCCAGTTTTAGAATTTCAATCCTCAGAATAGATGCAAAACCTTGCCTTTATGGTGGATATTACACAGCACTTGAAAACAGCACTTGAATAACAGAATGTTACAATGCCGCAAAAGACTTGTCACTTAGTATTACGACACGATACTCATACGTGCATTCAAGTTGAAGATGTCTATGGGGCGCCGTTTGTAAAAATATTACATCTGACAGATTTAGAGATAACATCTCTGCATGCAGAGATAGCTATATATGCGCAGAGATAGCGCTTTTTGTGCTAAATCTGTCAGATATAATATTTTTACAAACGGCGCCCCATAGTTGTCCTTGTGGGAGACACAACTTTCCGGTGATGGCACTGCTCATTTCCTTTGTCTAAAAAGTGTGCGTGCCACAGGACTAAACAGTGTCTTGAATCAATACAAAGATAAGATAACAAAGTTATTGCGGGAGTTCAAGCAACGATTTCAGATTTTTGGGAAACGTTTGACGGACTTTCAAGTCTTTTGCTCGCCATTCATAGTAAACCCCTCTGATCTGTCCGTTGACTTTCAACTTGAAATAATTGACTTGCAAAGTGATTCAGATTTGAAAACCAAGTTTGCCTTGGCGACCTTGGACACATTCTATCGGTATTTTTTTTCAGGCTACTCCAAAGTGACATCCCTTGCTACAAAAGCTTTGTGCATGTTTGGGACAACATATCTTTGTGAACAAGTATTCTTTGTGATGAATATCAAACAAACAAAGCTGCGCTCAAGGCTCACACATTCTCACTTAAATGACATCCTGAAAGTGCTGCTACACAAGATTTTACACCTGATTTGATACACCAGTGAAAGCTATAAGTGCCAAATTTCAGGCATAGGCCTAAATCGCTGACATATTTAATGTGCACTGCTTCTTTGCGCTGAAATAAAGTTCTGCAGCAATGAGTGGTTACTGTGGAAATATTTCAAGACACTGAACGCTTGCAACAGTGAGTAAACATAATGTTAGTCAACAGCTTCATTACAAACGCGTTTCGTTTGATGGAAGCATATTGTTCGTACTTTGTCACAAGCTCTATGTTTTGCGTAAAAATTTGTGCATTTCCAAGGTAGAAGAAAAATTCAAGTTTCCGCTAGTTTGCACAATGTGGTGCCAGTTAGGGTGGTCTAGACTCTAGAATACTGCACTTAGCTGCAAACGCGTAGATGTCTTCGAAACGGAAATTTGACCGAAACCGTTTCGGTTATTCCGAAATATTTCATTTCGGTTGATTTTTTAGACATTGTGTTTTCGTTTCGTTTCGATTGGTTTCAAAGTCATTAATGTCGTAAAACTGAATAAACTTTTATCAAGAAACGTCATGCTGTTGCAGAGTTTCGTAAAGGTTGCTCCTTAAATGTGCTAATATAATCATTTTCAGATAAGCTTGAAATTTTTGCATTCAAGTTATGAAAACTGTTGGAAGCTGTCATTACTTATAACCAGGGTGTTATGCAATGATTACATTGCTCCGGCCCGCTTGAGATTAAATATGCTTGAAGTGGCACCGGAACTGAAACGAGTTTGACACTCCTGGCTTAGAGGCACATTATATTTGTATGGTAAAGCATGAATTTCAGCATACTGCATTGGTTTCATTGAATATTTGGTAATCATCAAATTTGTTTTGCCATGCAGTGATAGTGGGTAATTAGAATGTGAAAAAAGTGGAGAGGCAGTCAGCAAGTGCGTACTTTACATGGGATATCACATGAACATTATGCAATGCATGCAACCCAACTTTTTTTGACCGGTCAGGTCTACCCCATGCTCATGTCGAGTGCGCCCCATGCATGGGGCACACTCGACAGAAAAAGTACCCTTTTGAATTGATTGTACATTTTTTTCTGAAGGGCGTTGTTTTCATGTTTTGACATGATATTGTGTATATAGAGTTGCTTTATTGTGTGACAAATTTTGAGCTTGTTTGGACTTGAAATAAAGTAGCAGTGATTGAAAATGCAAAAAAGTGTCGAATGTACCCCACCTTCCCCGAAAAAATTTGAAATCATTTAACTGCAACAAATAGAATCAGCAGCAAAATCTAACGTAAGTAGCAAGGTGCTTTTTATTTTGTAAGTGCTGAGGGAATTGACACTGCCATTATCTTACAGATACTGAGATAACTTGCACAGGGGTGGATATTAATAGTTAGGGGCAAGCTCTCAGAAAAGGGCCCCAAAACAAAGGTAGATGTAGGATTACATAGATAAAATAGTTAAATTTGTTTCACATTTCAATTTATGAACTAAATTCAAGAGCGTAATATACATACGAAACGAACAAAAATATGTAAAGTTTTGCACCTGGACACTTGAAAGCTGCCTCCTTTGGCACGTTTTCCCATAATTTTTGCTTTATTTTGAAAAACATATGACTTGCTTCAGAGCTTCTTTAAATGTGGCTCTAGAGTGGTGCATAACCTTTTTAACTAAACAATGGTGCAAAGCTCTCAAGAGGGGGACACGGTATGTCTGAAAAAGAAGGCCAGAGGCGAATGCCTCGTTATCCTTCCTAATATCCATCCCTGAGCTTTGAATATGTTTTGTTGGCAAAGAGTATGTGACTAAAATCAAACTAAATTTGAATTTTTTCCCATTAGGGCTTCAAATTCCGCAGACATGTTATTGTATTTCCTAGACGCCCGTGATGTGTACAAATTTAATTACGTGCAGTGCTAAGCTATCTTTACACGCAGCTGAGCGTGGTCTATAAGTTTTGTAGTATTGTGGGTACGATTGTGTTTACAGTTTAATGCCATTTTATATTTCAATGAAGTCAGTTAAATTTAGTAAAGTTTCATCAAACAATTTGAACGAAGTAAGTTCAAAGTAGCTACAAAGGTTTAACGGAATAAGTTGAACATAGCCAAAAGTTATTACGGATTATCAAAAATGCAAACATTTTTCAAAGGCGGTGAAAGACTCTAGCGTTTACGTTTATCATTTACATACGTGAAATAATCGCTCAAAAATTAAATGAAAACGGGATCCACTTCTTATATGCGCGAAAGTTTTGTAGAAGGCCCACTTCGTCGGAAGTCATTGCCTCAGAGCAGAGTCTTTGCTCGGCTTCGATTGAACGTGCTGTGTTGGTGTACATCCGAAGCGTGTAAATACAGTATAAGAAGCACAATCGTGATGTCGGCCGCGATGACTTCTTGCTCAACTGCAATAGTGGCTGCAAAAAGCATGCTGCAGATCGTGCGCTTGAAGCATTGAGAGGTTTACTAGTTTTATTTGTCGGAACGCAATTGTTCAGGAGAAAACGCCAGAAACACGCACGTTTCATGGTGCTTTAAACTCGGTTGATGTTTCACCCCTACTAAAAAACTTGCACGTATCTGTAGACCTATTCAAGTTATGGTTCCCCACAAATGTGACAAGCAAGCGAATCAGTCAAGCTAATTACTGTACTTTTATAGGACATCGTTTTCACGTACCACTACGCATTCACAGCATTTAAATCTTATTCATATAAAATCTATCATAAATTTCTTTTATTCCTTTACGAAATTAAGTTTCACTATCAGTACATTGAATGCCATACGTACTTTTTCGCAATACCTGAAAAACGTTTGCATGAAAATATGCAAAAAACGCTAAGAACCACACGGTTTATATAACAACTGAGGAAAAATCAGAGCCAAGCGGTCAGAAAATAGTTCTTTTTCTTATGTTGTGGCATCCAAAGTTTGGTGTTACATTCGGACAACGATCACATACAAAATTAGTCCAGGCGATGGCCACTTGCAAAAAAATGACATCATGTAATTTTTACCTAAACACATGGAGGCAAGTAAAATTTCAGCGAAATTGCAATGATAAAAAAGCCCAACTACCTGACGTTTGGTAGGCCGTGTCAGGTTTAAACGTAGATGAACCAAAACGTTCATCTATGTTAGCTTTGCGTGTAGAGTTAAAGGAACGAGAATGTGAGATTTGTTGATTTAAATTATGTTCAAGCAAACTCGCGATAATAAGTTTAACGCGAAGTGATTTATCCGTCATCTCAAAGGTAACACTTTCCTGTAGTTATCTCAGAACATTTGGTTCTCAAAACGGGGCGGTAGGAGATTGAGCGGAAGCACTGTAGCATGCTCGGAAACCTAAACCCTCAAGTGACCGGGAATTGTGATTTGGCAACGTCCACAGCTTATGCGAACTTTTTCAGCAGTTATCACTGATGTTGAAAATTAAAAAATTATTGTGAAGCAATAAACATAGCGATTGTACGTGCAATGCGAGTTTCACAATAGAAAAAGCTTTTGGTGTTTGGTAAAGTAGCTTTACTTGATTTTTGCTGAACAGCAGAACGTTGAATGAGCAGCAGAAAACAAAAATAATGCGCTTTCGGTGCCTCATTTACTGAAAGTATAACATTCTTCAACGAAAATGATTTCACACAGGAGACAGATCTTTCCAGTGAGTAGGGGAAATTACTGATTTGCGATTGGAGTACTAGGGAATGTCGCAAATTGCGTGCGATGTCAAGCAGTATACCATTTACAACACAAAGTGACGCAGATGCTTCGAAATGTTTCAAGTTAAGAAAGTGGCCCGTGCTGGACAGAAACGGTTGAAGTGAAGAAAGAGGGGAACAAACAAAATATATTGGTGAGTGATTTCAGGCAAACGTTTGCAAGACAAATATCAAAAGTACAACTTCATCAGCGAAGATTGCAAAGCAAAGTGCGCAAAAACTTGAAAGTTGGTGCACAACGTTAAAAGCATGACAACTTCAGCATTTGAATGTAAATTTGTTCTGCGCATTGCATTCATTGTAAAGGCTTCTGCTCGATGTCCAGTGTTGGTTTGATACACTATAATTAATATGACGAGATGTTTCGGTACACAAAATAACCGCAACCATTTAGTGGGTTTGCTTAATTACAAGCAGTGCAACCGTTGGAATACAAAGCTTTGCTTTCTATGCGCGTTAATGCAAAGCCGTAAAAATATTTGCATTTCGATTTGGGCAAAACACGTAGCATAACAACTGATAATGTTATTTGAAAAGCAACAGTGGATGCCTGTAATCGCATAGTTTATGTTGCTCACGATTGTCATCCCTCAGACAAACTGGCGATTTTTTTCAACGTTGCTGTGCATTTTTTTGTTCAGCGAAACGTTTGATTTTTCACAGGTGCAAAAGTTTTGTTGCTGGGCTTGTGAACGTTGTAAGCATCTAAGAAAATGCAAATGGTAACGAAAACAGACAATGTTATTATTAAGGTGGAGTAATGTCATTCCCGGTTCTCAAATACGATATTTTTTTCATAAGACTAAAGTCGTAAGATTAGAAAAAAGGGAATGATGTGGTTGTTTTGAGTTTCGTTAGCACAATCCTAGGCACGAAGCTCAAAGTGAAGACCCCTGCGACCACGCTTACAAAAATAACGTTTCCCCAAATTAACTGCAATTTGAAAGAAACGCTGTGACGCCTGTAAGAAAAAGAACGTGCGATGTAGCAGAAAAGCGACAATTTATTACAAAGGTAAGTTATATGAGTTTTTCGTGCTGGTTTGAACGAAATTAAATACGAGTACGTAGATTCCAAACAGCATTTGTTATCTACAGTATCATGTTGCAGCAACAGACATGTAAGCACTTTACAAAAAGCAAACTACACTTCAAGCAGTGGCGTACCTCGGGTTTCCCGCGCCTGGGGACAAACTCAGTTTAGGCACTCCCACCCAGCCGTTCGTGGCAGCATAAAATAAAAGAAACACTGCAATCTGATGCTTTACTTGCAATTATCTAATTCCAAGGACAAAGTTTTCTTGCTTTGGCTGTTGAAAATTTATCGATTATTTTGTCAACATGTGTCAAATATCTAACGCCAGTTACTCTCTGTAAGAAGTTTTGCTAGCAGTTTTGTGATCTGAATTTCGATAATGATGTCAATGGAGATGCGCAGTTTATAGGTGAAATCACATAAAATACAGGTAGCAGCCGAAGCAGTGCTAGGGCAGGCGTCAGTAAAAGTATTGAGGGAAATACAAACTTACAAAAAACAAACCAATCTTCACCAATATGCTTGTTTCTGTTCAGCAACATTGTTGACCTCAAAAATACGAACAGAGAGTTTTTAATTATGTTGTGGGTGCGTGAATGGCTGCAATAAATTTGTTTCAACCAGATCTTGTCAACCATGAAATTCCCTATGATACTGTAATGAAAAGTTAGCTCCGCCCCTCTGCACGTCTCTGAGAGTAACTGAAAAGTACACAATTATAGCCTAACTAATATACTCAACGCTGTTGCCCATTTGCAATTAGAAGTTTGCAAAAATAATCAGGATTTATTCAAACATCCCACAAATAAAAACCATCATAATTACCTTCAAAACCACATCAAATCCATTTCAGCATGAAATTTGTGAAACCATCAATGATCAAATAATTTCCTAAACATCAGATCTGTTGTCGTAACAACATACTGTTAAGGTGTATCGCTGCTCTCAGACAAGCATGCGCAGTTGCATTCACTGTGAATACTGGATTTCCGTCCATTGTGACGCAACTATAGAATGAGAACGAAGTGGGAAAGTGCACAAGCCTGGCTGTCTGAAAGCATTGTGACTCAACCGTCAGTCAAACCACGTGCCGGCGCTGGTTGTTGGAGACACAAGCGACGCCTTAAAACGTCACTAATGTTGTAATTGCTCTTTGCGAACTTTGGTGATCTTGATAACATTTTGCTACTAGGTATCAGCGACTGGCATTCGACATTTTGTCAATCGTAATTATTAGCATCCGCTGACATTGCGTATATGTTACGTAACATTTCAACCTCAAAATGCTGCGCCCGTGGCAGATGTCTCCCCTTCCCCTGGCTACGCCACTGTCTTTAAAACAGAATCATAAGTTTGCTTCAAGTTATGCATACAGCCAAATATACTAAAGTCGAACCAAGCTACAAAAACTGTCATATTGACATATAGGCTTCTTCAAAGCAAAAGCCATTGTTGCACATGCAGCGAAACGTTGAACCCAGTGCCATATTTTTCCAAGCATTCAATTCAGTCATATGCAACTTTACCGGTAGCATTAGTCAATGCTTCGAAGCCCCAACTGCGAAATTTTTGACCTGTTGTTGCTGTTTAGTTATTTTGCTTCTCAAAGTAAAGAAATCATGTCTGGCAATTACTTTTGTGATGTGTGTTGTGTAAATTAAAACATTTTGGTTAGATGTCAGGTACCCACAACAAGCTATTGCACGGCAATAACTTTAACCATTGAAAATTTTCGGACTCAGACGTTGACCTCAATTATATTTCATTTTCTCACCCTAACCCAAACCCTTACCCGACACACTTACCTAAACACGAATTACCAAGCCCTAATAATCAGTTTATCGGCGTATTTCTATGCAGAATATTGCTCTGTACATACGTACGTGGTGTGAAGTCAGAATTTTCGCTTGACACCGGGTACGAGTCCAAAGAAAACGCAGAATCCTGTCGGAGTCGAATCCAACACTCCGGATCTTGGCCACTTCTTAGAAAATTTGCGTGGCGGTGGTCGAATCTACAGTAAGTGGCAAGAGTTCTTGGCCAGATGTTGCTGAGGGTTATAAGGAATAATTAAATATTTATTATGATAGGATAGATAACGCCAACAATTATTTTAAATCACACAGGCCCGTCGCCAGGATTTAGCAGCAGGGGGAAAAAAACAGATGAAGGGGCCAAACACCAGAAAGGGGAGCTACATTTTTCAAATACAGTGTTGGATGTATGCAGCAACCGGGGGTCAAACGTGAAATGGGGGGGCACCGATTTCAAATGGGGGGGCCGGGCACCACTAGCCCCCCCGCTGGAGACGACCCTGAAATCACAGTTGCCTGCTTGTTCTCGTTACATCCACATAATTTACACTAGATTTTAAGGTTTTTCTGTTCAAGTTGGTGTTTATGGTGAGGCCTCATTTGAGTTCCAAACAGTGTCGAGTTGTTTCGAGTCAATGTAGATACAGCCAACTTATTTTTCCCTGTCACATGTAAGTCTTTATAGCTGATTCTCGTAGTTTGATTCGCTTTGGGCATTTAAGTCAAAAATTTCTGAATAAATTGAAGTTGTTCACACGACAAATATATATAATTATGCATTTTAGCAACAGCTCACTTGTCAAGCATTAAATGCTGAGAGTTTCAGTTATTTGAAGATTGTAATTTTGTTTTATTTTCTATGTATCTTTACTGTAGCTTCTAGTTCTCTCCTGTGCCCATCCCATTTTTGGCATGAAATTACACTGCATAGATTTTTTTTGTTTTGTTATTCTTTTGTGCCACAACATTTATTTTTTTATTGTTTTTTTTTGTGTGCACATTTTCTGACTACACCGAAAACATGCTGAATTAAATTTGATCCACTCTTTTGTGTACACAGGCACGCTATCTTCATCTGTAAATTTACCTAACCTTTTTTATATTTGCTTGTTTTGTTTTTTCTAACTGTGCTTATTTGATTCCATCTGATATTCTTCAACACTTTTTAAAAAGTGGTAGGCCTAATCCGGGTTGGTTGACTAGATGACCAACATAGTCTTTCACCAATCCTATATGACTCAGCGACACTCTTTGCTTAAACTGATCAGTTATTATGTCATTGTGTTTTCATTTATTCTAATAGTCACTAACAATTGGTTTCCTTATTGTGCGATGGCTCTTTGTATTTTTTCTTCTTACTGGCTGAGTCATACGAAACAATAAACCAATCAATCAATTAATTTAAAAATGAATAATGCTACAATTGACTCATCCTGCAAAATGTTTTGATTCGAGTCTTCATCATTTTTTCGAATTATAACCACAGTTAAGGCACAACATTTAATGAGTTCAATCGATTTAAAGACTCAAGTCAAACATCCTCATCAGTTAAATGATCAATTCCTTAACCCTCCGACAAAAACGTATATTCAAATTTATGCTGGGCGCTTGGGTGGACCATGATTTTTATGTTTTTATGCTAGTTTAGGGACGCTTGTATTTTCAGAAGCTTTGTTGCTAGGAATCCATCATTGTGTAGGCTTTGAACTGGTAGCTCTGTAGTTCTTGCTCGTTTCGGTGTTCATAAACGCCTAATTTATTTTTATTTGCATTTTCCTTGAATTGAAATGGCGCGAAGCGTTGCTTGGCAGCGTTCTATAACCGATTTAATTAGTTGGAATCAAGATCAAGCGTTAAATTCAACAATATATATTTTGAGAGAAGTTGGCCCCACTTCTTTTTTGTTGAAGGAAGAAGGAGAAACCAAAAAGTTTAGCGTAAGTGAAAAAGTGTTTTAAAGCTGTGCATGGATGGTAGAAATATAGGTTGATGCACTTTTATTTTTACATAAAGCCTGATCGTGCTGGAAAACTGAAATTCATAATCCAATGCAAAATGCTCCCTTGTCCATGTACACAGTTTCCTGAGTTTGTCAACTTGTTGCCATGCTCGAGCTGTGCATTTACAGAACATACACATTTGTTGTGCAGAGTTTTTTTTCTGTGTGGTACATGGCTTGAGATTTATAATATTTTAACAGTTTTCAGTGGTTGATCATTTTTTTATATATTTTGAAGATCAGTAGGCTAGCGCAGCCAGAATGAAGCCGAAGGAGCCATGGCCACCCTTGAAAAAAACTTACTAAGATTTTTCGCTGGTGCTTTATATCAATTTATATTGCTGAATGTCGACTGGTAGGAGATATTTGACGATCGTATCCTGTTGTAATAGACCAGATGTTGAGCTGTGATATCGAAATGATCTTTGTGCAAAATAGTAATGATTGAACTCTGACAACGTCAGTGACTGGCCTCCACCGAACCAAATTCCTGACTGCGCTACTGTTGAAGATTACATTTTTTTATTTCTGTTGGGCATTTAGCTTTGTCTACAGTATTCTAACAAATTATTCAGAATAATTTAGCTAATTCACAACCTATACCTGAATATATGTCTGCATAACCTTTTGGAAAAAACATTAAATCATGAGACAGTAAAGGTCAGCAATAAAAATTTATTCAAAAGCATCTTTCAATGAATAATGATAAGAATGCATCTGAATATTTCTTACAAGCCTTGGAAATCGTATTGTTTTCTTTCTTAAACATGATTGCATGCAGTGGCGGATCGTGGTGAAAATGGCCGGGAGGGCTGCGAAAATTTCATCTCTGGTTGAACATATAGGATTCTTGCCCTGGCTGTTTTTAATCATTAGTGGGGTTTCTAATCACTCCAGCGGTCCTAATCCTGTCAATATCATAATTTTCAGTTGTTCTTTCACTTCAGTTTCATTAGACTCGCTTTGTACTTATTTACAAGCAACGGTGAACAATCTCTTCGCCACTGCCGGCCCTATAATGTTTATTTTCATTAATTACCGCCAGAAGTGAGTTCAAAATATTTATTTTTTTGCAATGCTTCTGTTGTGCTTCCACATGTCTGTTTGGCCATCTTTCTAAATCCATTCGCATACGGTAGACAAGGAGTCTTTATCAATGAATGACACCAATAAGTTATATTTCAAGCTACACGTGCACGGTTGCATAATTTTGTATTGAAGGCTGCAAGCTACTGCTGCACGTTGTGCGCCCCTGCGTTAGAGGTCACGAGTGGTTTGCAGCACCCATCCCCTCAATCAAGACAAATTTTTGGTGAAAAAAACTGTAGTAAGGTGCATCATACAGTTCATCCTTCATTTAACTCCTTCAATCAGGCATTTCTAAATTTTTCAATTCACTTTTCCTTTGAATAGATTTTGCGGGTTTATTCAAACTCACGGTCCACATCACAAGGGTTAGTCAAATAAAAAACAAAACAAAATGTTATCACACCACTTACAAAGTAGGTGTTAGTTGGTACGAAAGGCAACGCTGAGAAACGAGCAAAACACCGAGACAGCGCGCCGTCGCATTAGTTCATTGTTGTACTGAAACGCCGCTGCAGCAGGGAGATGAAGACATGCAAAAAGTATCAGGATTTAAAGTGAGCGGACAACAGACAAGTCACATGGAGGTGTACGTTACAATCGAAAAGTTTGAACGGCAAGTGCGTAAAGCTTCACACTGCGACAGTAAGCTACAATAGAGATCACAGGCTATGATCACTCTTCGCATATGCTAGTTATTACGTTCAATCATTCACATGTTAACATCGGCAGAAATTACACGCCATGATCATTACTGCTTGTTTGCGCCACTTATACATGAGTGTTATTCTTCGTCCACATCCCGTTCATGGTGAAGTGCATATTCAACGCAACGCCAACCGAGAGGTTGCAACACTAATATTACGTTTTGAAACAGGGGTGGGGAACCTATTTGCTATCACGGACTGCATAAATTCTGGATTATCGTGGGTTTGCTGGCGGGCGGCAAATACCATTTGATTTTATCCTGAAATTCTACCTTTATCTAACTATGAAGGATAGAGGCTTCTTATGGCATGCTTATCATGAAGATTCGGTTTGATGCGATTTTGTACTCTAAATTGGGTAACAAAAATTCTGATTTGGGCAATGTAAAATGTTCATGTGGGTTGCAGGCTCCCCACCCCTGCTTTGAAGGTGTAGCCTACATTTCATAAATAGCTTTCACAGAAACCAATGCTTTTCACTTAACAACAAGTATAAATGTTCAACAAAGAATACACAGGTTTTTACTTCTTTTGTCACGAACTATTTTCAGGAAATTTTTGCCCAAGTAATGTGTCCACACATTATAAACTCATCAAAACTCCTCAGCAACATGGCGTTATGATTTGCATCCCATAAAGTTTCAAACTTGATAATAGGAAATATTCTTTCCACTCCAGATTCTTCAGTAGTTGCATTAATGCAAATAATAGAGCCAGATTATGCAAGTGTACAAAAACCACTATCATAGCCAAACCTGTTCAGTAGTCAACACTGAAGAATGTTTTGGTCGGTCTATTTACAACTTGCCACATACCATAAACCTTTACAGTTGGTCACACCAGTTTAGCAAGCAAACAATATAGAATAATACAAACACTGGGCTTGGTCACAGTCACAGACAAATTGTTTAGGGAACAACCACAAAAAGCATTGTGCTTGGTCGCTTTACTGCTAGTCATACTTACATGAATATGCATTAACAGTAAAAAACATTAACTCACAAATGTGTAGAACTAAATGTTCAGGTGTTGATCAATCTCTGGAACATGTTACTACTTAAACAGAAAATCCATCCGTCTGCTCTTTGATGTTGCAAAATCAGTTATTACTTGTTCAGTGAAGTCAATTGTGTCAGTTGTCATCTTATTTTCAGTTGTTATCATGCCTGATGCTGACAACCTGTCATTTGTCATAGTGCTGCGCAAAAATGTTTTAATTCTTTTTAAAGTTGAAAAACACCGCTCAGCCTCAGCTGTTGACATTGGAGTGTTGTCAAAATTTTCAGAAGCTTGACAACCTCTGAAAAGGTTGATTGCAAATTATTATCAATCATTGCGTGCAACATGTCAGTAAGCTTTTCCGATATCCATAAATCTCTTTTCTTATACAGAACAGTTAGCTCAGTTTTTAATTTGTCTGCAACTAGCGTAGGATAAGCTTTAACAGCTTGAGCAAGTGCATCATTAGGGAAACTATTTGCATACACAGAAAAATTTTGAACCAAAAGTAACTTTGCAGCTTCCAAATGATTGGTAAATGAAAATCGCTCCCTGCACTGCAGTAGAATCACATCACAAACTTCTTTTGCTGCATCTGACTTGCTTGTATCAATACGTCTTCTTTTCTGCTCAAACTCAACTGAAATCAAAGAATCGCACTGATCTCTTAGTTCCTGAATTGAAGAAGTGAATATTTTTAATGCACTTTTAGCTTTACATGCATCCACAGACCTTGATTGAAGCTGTGAAAACATTATCTCAACAAGAGGCATAACTTTGGAGAAAACTGTTAACCAAAAGATAAAGTCAGAATCATTTAACATTCTTTTGATACCAGCTGCAGCTGATCCAGTTTTCTTTGAGTTAGAGTTAGGCTTCTAATTTACAGCATTCAATCAACGCATCTTTTGACTCATAGACTGCATTTGCTGTTCTGCTTTTAAAATTCTAGTGTGTTGTGGATGGTCTTGGGATTCGACGACCAGCAGTGTTGTCTAATGCAGCCATTCGTTGTGGAGAATTTAAAAAAAATGCTGGTATTCCTGATAAACTGTTGAAAAACACTCTGACATTAGAATTCTGTGATGTTGCTTTTTCAAGAATCAAGTTCAACTGATGTGCATAACAATGGACAAAATGAGCATTACCATACATTTCTTTTATCCTAGCTTAGATGCCTTTGTTGACTCCACTGAGAGCAGCAGCTCCATCATAGCTCTGAGCAATAAGCTTATTTGGATGATCTTTTATTAAAAGCTCAAGTTCTTTACACAATATACATGAGAATGCCTCTGCTGTCTGGTTGATCGGGTTAAAAAAAACCCAAAACCTTTCAACTGCTTTTCCTTTCAATTTATATCGTAGAATAATAACCATTTGAATTTTGTCAAAAACATCTGTTTGTTTCATCACACATGACTGCTAAATATTCAGCATTCTGCACTTCATTCACTATTTTGGTTTTGCATACATTAAGGATAGATTCCAATAATTCATTTTGTATGGTTTTTGATGTTTCTTTAAAAACTAGCAGAATTCAAATGAGTTTGTAGATTCAGGTCATTCTCACAGACAACATCCAGTAATCCACGAAATACACCAGGTTTTTTTGAGCTGGTGCTTACATCATGTCCCCTAAAAGGAAGTTCAAATTTTCCACAAAATTTTATACAGTTTATGATTTTAGACAAAATTTCTCTGTTTTTTTAAACTTGATATGCTTTTCTATTGTAAGTTTGTATCCTGAATCTATTTCAGTTGCAATGTTCACTTTACCAAGCAATGAGAGGTCTACAACATTACATATATGCTTGCTAGATTTCTAATGTTTCAAAATTTTCTCATTTAAATGTTTCAAATCTGTCACACCTTTTATTGTCCAAGAATGATCTCCACCAAATAATAAACATGGAAAACAAAACAGAGCGTTGTAATATTGGCATCCGCAAAGCCACTCATGTTTATCATACATAGCAATATTAAATTGTCGGGTATAGCTTCTGCCATTGCTTGAACTGGCTTGCTCAACAAACAGTGGCGGTGTTAACCGACCTTTCCTTTTTATTTCTACCTTCTCACTGAAACTCAGTTGGTCAAATTTTATATCCTGTAAATACTTCACTGAATAATCTATGCCTTCCATTTTCAAACTCCAACCCTCATAGACAGCTCATTCAGTCGCTATGGCTGGCTGCAGATAAAGGAAGGGCTGTATTTTCACAGCCTGAGATTGGCGACCAGATTTGAATCCAATGCCGCCAATATCGCCAAAGTACTAGTAAAAGCCTTGTTAAACTTGATTATAAAATTCAATATCCAAGAAATTCAGGTAGTAAAAAACAGTCAAGATCATATTTCCTCCATTTTTTCTTTAAAAATTCATCGTCAAAATATCGAAAACGCTTTGCGATAGGCAGATATACCACCATGTTTTTTGTAGCCAAATGTTTGGTTTCTTTCCTTTAGGGCTGTGCTGAAGACAGCCCCGAAATCGCCAAATCCATTGGCAAGTGTGCTGAAAACGTCATCGTATAAGCGGCGTCGTTGGAAAACAGCGAAACATTGGTTTTGTTGGATTCCTGGGAAATGTTGAGCAAAAATGGTGTCGGAAGTACTGAAAATGATTGTGTTGTGAAATTTTTGTAACAAAATCCAAACTTAAGGCGAGTTTGGCCGTTTGGCAGAATTTTTTACCTTACATTTTTCAGGGAGTGCTGCAGCCCCTCTAGACGAGCCGCCCATGATTACATGCCATGTTCAACATCCATTCAATTGTGATACTTCATATTAGTATACTACTCATCCTGATTTGCAAAACCAAGTGGTCACATATGGAATTAGCTGTTTAATGACATAATTGGATAAAGTCAAATAAGTTGAATACATAGAAACCCAAAAGTGTATATATATTTGCTGGAACATTTGGGTATTGTTTATATTTTTTTTAATGACACAAAAGTAGTGTGCCATTTTCTGCTTCAGCTATCATTCCAAAAATTCTTCCGCAACATGGAAAGGTATGTTAGGTAGACTTGTGACTGCAAATGGATTGATTATATCTAATAATTTTTGGTAAAAATTGGAGCATCACTGTAATATTGCTCAAACGTTTTGATAAACTGTTTAATGTGCTTAGTTTTGGCTTCTTTGATGTCAACTGTCTTACTGGATTTTTTTTTAGCAATATATTTTTTAAAGTTCAGTGAATATGTCACACTCATCTTTGATTTACATAACTTTTCCGCAAGTTATTTTGTGGTAAGTGATGGCTTTTATAGTGTGATCAATGACTATAACACCAGAACTTTACATAGACTGATTCATACAGTTTGGAAAGCCAAGTATATCAGCAAAATAAACAACATTTCCAATAATATCTTTGTGACTAAACTTTTCAGCTGAGAACACATGTTTCCATTTATTCACAAAGAAAATATTTCCTTTTTTGCTCATAAACATACTTCATGACATGACCATGTGAAAGCCATCACACTTTAGTATGAAGTAACAATCCTGAGTGATCAGCATCCATCTCATCACACACAGAAAAAACAACTACTGGTTAAGCGGCCTTGCTTTAATACAGTTAACACATTTTATAACAGAAATTAGTGTATCATGCAGCTCCTCTGATAAATTCTTTTTGGCTAATTCTTCTCTGTTGAGAAAATAATGCATTCATTTTGCCTTGGGTTCTTTGCCATGGTCTAGGTATATTATTCATGATTTTTTCCCAGTTATGCTGCTGCACCATTGCTGCAAATCCTAGCGCATTTTCCCAAGGAATTAAATGTTCACTAAAGAAATTGTCAAAGCATTGGAAAATATCTTCACATTTAGTGTCCAACTGCAGGGCTTTGCAAAATAGCAGAAGACTAGTATGATTGTACTATCATTACCTTACAAAATACAAGCTAGCACCAATCTAGTCTGTTGCTTTCACGAGTCTGACATGCTGTGTATTGCACAAACTCTGAGCATCAGAAACATGAATAGCTTATCAAATTATGATGTCATAAAGCAAAAGTGAGTGATGCCATATCTGGAAGAATGTGCACAAGTTATGTTATGTTGACTTCATAAACTACAGTACATGCATGTGGCTTGTGTTACCACTGACACAATGAAATGTTTACTTTTTATTTGAGAAAAGCAAGCAACTCAAAAATATTCAGGTGACCATACTTGGGGTCACAAGCCGTAGTTTGAGAAACACTGCAGTAGACCGTAAGACTGGATCCAAATGTTTTGGTAATACTTTTTGCCATCATCACAATGATGAAGAGTGGTGAGCGACAGCAAACTTGTCACATGCTTTTATAAGCTGTAGGAAGAACAACACAGTAGAAAGGTGCGAATAAATCAGATGATTACCAAGTCAATTAGCAAGAAAAACGCCAAGCATTGTGCAGAGGCTAAGGCTTTTGTAGTAATGCAGGCCATATTCCAAATTTAACTGTATTTATCAGTGGTACCAATAATTTGATAAATCCTTAAAAAAGTGTTAAGCTTTCATTCTTTGCTACATAGGTAAGACTTGGAGATCCACATGAGTGCAGCTGTACTAATTTCAGACAAGAAAAGAGTTTGTGCAAACATATTTGCTGGGTTCTGCTGAAGCGTTTCAAGCTTAACAGATTTGATGAGTGTAAGTACTGTACTTGTGAAGTTACTTTTGTTAATACCTTATTGGTAGTTAAGTAGCTTGTATAGAAGTCATGCTTACTTTCTTTTTCATTAGCATCAAAGTTATGGTCAACCAAATCAATGCACATAAGCTTTTCTGCATGCACATTTGTTACCTAATTCCCTATTTCTTTGCATGTATTGAAGTTTCAATGTTTTTTACAGTACGAAAAAACAGCTCTGTTCATTATTTTACAAAAAAATGGTGGGCATAAGCTGGTTCTCAGAAAAAAGATATATGAAGAAGTGGTGTATGTAAAGGATTACAGTGTGTTTTTCCTGGTTGTAGTGGATGATATTTTAGTCTGTGTACTCCAGTGAATTGCTTACACTTTGATGTTGGACTTTGTTCTTTCTTAACCTCTGAAATTTTTATAGTTATGTAACTAACCCAGTTTCCTTTTCAAAGCCTTATGTCATTACACAGCTAGTACATGTGTTTGAAGAAACAATCATATGAATGTTCTTTTTTATCTCTGCAAACTTTTGATAACTTGTCTGAAACATTTCATATGTATACATATTTGCACTTTACTCTTTTGTGTTCAAAATGGGATGTATATCTCTTGAAAGGGTTGTTGTAAAGATGAATGAATGATAGGAATATATAGTACATACCTTGTGGTTTACAATAGATTCGCATGTGTTTATTGTTAATGAATTTGTTAAACTAAAAAAATTGCATCAGATTTCTAGAAGTTGGTAAATCATGTTTTTCAGTGTCTTACCAGCTGGGCTTGGTGCAGCGTGAAATAAATGAATTGCTGAAAGGACCAGTGAAAACAAAATTACCATTAAAAAATCTGTCCAGTGAAGCAGCTGAAGGTAAATTGTTTGAGTACCACATCAGTTTTCAACCCAATAAATCTTTTTAATTGGAAAATTCCTTGCCAACTTTTGTGGTGATCCTGAGCTTATTTTTGTAAATGCAAAAATCTGATCAAATGAACAATATATGTTAAATGTTTTATAAGGAGATGCTGAAAAGCATCAACTCCAGGAGCAACGACCCCTAACAGAAGAAGATGTGTGTCCAATTTGTCAGGACCATTTGTTGGCCAAGCACATGCCTGTCACTTATTGCAGGTTTGTGTCAAGTTATAACTTCTTTTAGTCTCTTCGTGTGTTGTAATTTATTTCTTTGTTTTTTGTATTACATGACCAACTAGAGGGACCAAGAAAAGTGCTTTTTACACTACAGTTGACTCCGCTTAACAAAATCACGGATAATAAATCCGCAGCTTATTAAATCCAAATCTGGTTGCGTCGCAATTTTAGCGTTGAAAAAACGCCTGTTTGTAAATCCAAACGGCGCTTTGGAAATCCAGTATTCATTCCATTTTCTCATTTTTGGTCGCCGAACTGTTAGAAATTAGCAGTGTCTCTCGTAGAGAAAGAGAGCACGTCTTTTGCAAATTAATTGCCTGCTGAGCATTTTCTGAGAAGCGTAACGTGCAGTGATTGAATGAAGCATTCTGTACATTGCTGTTTATTTAACTCTTAATTTTTGCGGCGCCAGTTATAAATCCGCCGTTTATTAAATCCAAAAACGCTTGGTACGGAGGTGGATTCATTAATCGGGGTCCACTGTATATCGCTGGTGTGTGCTGTTATATCAAATGACAAAGTTTTCTGTTGTAATGCGATCTGTCCAAACCTTATCCATTTTGTGATAGTGTTGATTGTAGAACTATCATTCGAAATTTTTCGACTTATTCTCTCCGTTTCTGTGTTAAAAGTTACTTCATTAAATACAATATAGCATACGTTTGTTTCCAGGCATGGATGTGGTAACAGCGTTCACATCAAGTGCATGAAAGTTTGGGCCGACCATCAACAGCAGTCAACTGAAGAAAAAGAAATTCGTTGTCCGTTTTGTCGGAATATATTTGGCAGTCGCAAACTGCTTGAGCAGGAAGTCCGCAGTGTTCAGTTCGAGAGCCGCAATCCAGCGCACAAATTTGATTGTCACCCTGGCGTCTCATGCCATGTTTGCAAGATGTCTCCTCTTAAGGTTTGTTTCAAGGTTCAAACGTGTTGTTGGAAACTTTGATGTCGCCGCTCGTCAGTGATTCTTTCTCTTTTCAGGGTAAATGCTACCAGTGCGTGACGTGCAGTCAGTACTTTCTTTGCAACACATGCTACCACGGCCACAAGCATATGCATCATCAGTTTGTGTATCGGTTGAAGAAGTCTCAACGGTGGCGTCCCGCTCCGGCCAGGAACGACATTGGTTGCGCCGATTTGAGCTTGAATCCAGCAACCATGGATCTCCAGAATCGAGACCTCACAGAAAACGATTACGAGTTGTTGCTTGAATTGGACAGGTAAGCAGTGGTTCGTATGCGAAGTGAAAGTTGACGCGATTTGTCTCTGTTCAATGATTGCGATGACTGCGTAGACCTTCGGGATCGCACAGAATTCCAGTTGACCTGGCCGGATTGCCGGAGCATCTGATCAATAAGATTCCGCTGGCCAAGGTACGCGTCGGTAGTCGGCTTCTCGCACCAGGCCGTCAGTGCAGGTTGTGTTTGCGATCTTATGTCGAAGGTCAGCACGTACGAAAGCTTCCATCTTGCGGCCACACTTTTCATCGCGATTGCATCGACAAATGGTTGACAGAAGACCACAGGTGAGATTTTCCTATTTATTTGGAGCACAAACCAGGCGCAGATTTGGAAAGGCGTGGTTTGCTGTTGCAGGTGTTGTCCTATCGACCGCTCTTTTCCGTTGGAGTTTGAAAAGCAGGAAAAGGTTGCAAAGCACAAGTCAGCTCCTTCCAGCAGCGTGAAAAGCAAACATGAGAGTGATGCCGAGTTGGTTATTCCAGGAATAGGTCTAATTCATTTGTCTCCTGCGTCGAGAAAAAGCTCAGGGGAGACTGCGTCTCTTAACTGCAGATTAAATACCCACGAACGAGGGTACGTTGTTATTTTCTGGCCACTTTGATGCAAAAGTTTCTTGTATTTCTGTAGTGTGCGCAAGAATGTTTCAACTTGTCACTGCGCAAAATTTAGTTCCGCGTCTGGTAAGTTGACGAGCGGGCACAAAGCGCATGTAATTTAAATCAGAGGACTTGTTATTGTTTCACTGAAAACATTGTTACCTCTGCGATCACGCATAAAAATCTGAAAGCACTCGAAAAATTTATTTTCTGATTAGGAAACATCACTCTTCTGCGGTTTCAGTTGGATTAGGAAGTAGAAAAAACTACGTATATTCATTTTCTAATCTCAAGCGCAGTTTTCGACCCGGCTACCGACAAAACGACGATACTATTTAGCTGCAGCCTTGCATTGAAATGATATTTGTTTGCACTTGATTCGCAGAAACAACGAGGAAACGCAAAAGCAGGCTGGCGACGACTTTGGCTGCTTCAACAGCGATGACGTTGATCGTCATGAAGTGACATTTAGTGATATTTTGATTGAAGCTAGTGCTATCGAAGCTGCCGGGAATAAAATATCGTCAAGTTCAAGCCGCAATGAACCATTCTCCCATGAGTATGATCTTGGCGCTGAACAAATTCGATTAGAGCCGATTTCCAACATAAACTTCGGCGGACCTTTCAGTCTTGATGATAGCGTTGCTGGAATGACATCATCTGCTCATCCCAATGAAAACCGTCGACCGCCGCGAAGGAGAAAGCCGGAAACGCATTCATTGCCAAAATCACAAGTTCCTCTGTTTCCCAAAAATCGGAAAGAGAACTTTTCTTTGAGCGTTGTAAAGCTGGAAAAACCAACCTCGTCCATCTACTCCGACAATGGCGATTGGAAGTCCAGCAAGAAACGGCGCTCTTCTGCCCTAAGGAAACATATGGTAAGGAACGCCCAAGATTTTAGTTTTCAAACGTAAAGGATAGCTCGGCGATATGGTGGGCGGCGATAGCTCAGTGGTAGAGTGTCAGCCTCTCAACTGGAAGGTTGGTTGTTCCACAGCCACTGAGTAAATCGTTGTAGTGCTCCGTGGGCAAGAGCGTTCACCTAAACCGCCCGGGCAAGAAGCAAATTTCCAAAATCACATTTTGAAAAAACGCAAAGGAAGCGAAATCTGTATAACAAAAACAAAGTTGTCATGATTGCTCTGTTAATTGCCATGGTGTAGGTTGATGTTTTAACCGTATAATTTAGTTTCCAAAAGTTTTTTTCCTGGGCAGGTGATAATGTATGAAAAGGGTTTGTGCCGCCAAACTTCTTTGCAGAGCCAAAAAGATATACAATCGGTGACAAATTCAGATCTGAAGTTTTTTGGAAAAGGAGCAGGGGGAACCAAAATTGATATCACATTTTTCTGCTGCGAATTTTCAACACCTCCCTCATACGTGGGTGTCCTCAATGTCCTGAAAGGCTCAAAAAACAGTTAAGGAGAGATGGAGCAAATTTGTTTGTAAACGCAATGCGTTTTGAGCTCGCAGACACTGGTTACACTACTGGTTGTTACTACGCGTTTGTTTCGTGATTACCACATTGCAAGCTAACCACGATTATGTATACATATGTATTAAAGTTTTGTGGTTCCAGTCAGGAAGGGCTATTTGCAGCTTGCCGGCCCGACTTAGCGGAATCCTTTGATACCCTGGCCCTCTTGGCTCAACCCGGCGCCACCCTGGTTGGAAATCACTGATGTAAAGGATTTTGTGACTCTTTTGTAGTCTCAGGACGTGGCATATGTAGCAAAACGTGCTACCAGTGCAATTACACGATGGTTGTCTGATTCTTCAATAATGAAGACAGTATATTTATCGAAAGGGAGTAAAAATGTAAAGAAAGTAGAAAAGTGAGGTTCAATGGAAATGAAGTCAATTTACGAATTAATGCATGTGCATATTGTTGCTGTAAAGTCCGATGATAATTTGAAGGACAATCGCCCCCAAACGTCATTGTATAGTGTTTTGAGAACGATCCCTCTCCCAAAACGTTCTGCATGGCCTTGAATTCGTCAAATATTGCAATGATAAAAAGCCATTTGTACGTTAAACCACAAGTGTATGGAATTGGTTTAGAAAGTCCTGACGTCCAGTAGACGCCTATCTTTTCATTTTTATGACTTCCTCCTTTTTTTCTGTAGCGGGCATACTTTTTGAGCAGTGTTTAAAAGTGTTGAAAAAAGTTTTATTAATTTTGCTGCCTATCATTTTAACTGTCACTGTTTGTTCGCGGCGATTATCTTAGTTATCTCTTCACTGTGGACGACTTCGTTACCTGCGTAGTGAACGCGAAAATTGTGGGGAATTTTTTGCTAACTCCGCGCGATAATGTAAGTCCAACGTTCGACCCATGGCTGAAATCGAACCAGATCAAAATTGACCTTTTAAGCTTATCGCTCTTTCATACGACGTCAAACATACTGAGTTATTCTGTGTGGCGTAAATGTATTAATTATGTTCGGTTTATTTATTCCACGCTAAGCAAAGTTATGGATATCTTATGTTCACAACATTATAGTCTTAAGAGTTACCGAAACCAATTTTTCAAACTCATAAATATTATTTTCTGGTCCCCGTTCAGGTATCCTTAAAATTTGTTGTGAAATTGCAGTCCGCGATGTGCAAGTTTTTCAATCGATTCCATGCGGATCCGAGAATGGGTACTTGAAAGTTTTGTCATTTTAGCAGTAGAACAATCGATTTGTTTTCAAACTGTGTTTTCCGCATTTTACCGGCTTTTGTTTCAAGTCCTTGACTTTCTTGCCTAATAATAACTGCGTGACGTGACTATTATACAAAAAGTTTCATTAATTTTTTTTTCGTGTTGTGTAGATGTGCAGGTGAAAGTTTGATGCGTTTATTTCAACCTCTTGAGAAAAGATTTTCGTAAGATTTGCTTCAACAGGTATTCTGAAATGTCAGATGGAGTAGTTGTTTGATGCAGTTGAAAACATTTGAACTCCATTAGTTATCGAAACGAAAGTAATCAGTAGGGTGGCCCAAAAAACGGACAAAAATTGAAATTTAAGCAACCAAATGAGATCCCCAATTCGTTCCATTTTTGGGAGTGCTAATCTTAAGAAGTGTCAGTTTGAAATTGAGACTGGAAGAGGGTGCTTAATGGCGAAATATTTTCAAATGATGCTAACACGAAACTACAAAAAATTAAGCAAAATACGCCATTAAACGACAACTGAAACGTCTATTGTCCATCACATTATTTAAACAAGAGCACTCAGTGCCTTCACTGCAGACTTTTTTGCTGCATGTGTTAGTATAGCTTTTTTGTTACGTTCAACCACCTGTAGAATTAGTAGAGTTTCCTTTTCATCTCGAGAAAGTGCTAAGCTGTAATCTTAAAACAACTGCAAACTTCCATCAGCAGTGTCATTCACAACTCCGTCAGTCGCTCCTTGCTCCTGTAGTAACTTTCATTGCCGTACCATACATCCGGGGGCAGTCTGAGAAAGGGAGGGTCATTGTCGAAGCGGTGGAACAACTGCTGTTCATGCTGAAACAAATTCTCCAAGTTTATTCTCTCACTTTTCTTTCAGATCTCTACGTCGTGTGCAGGATCTTGAGTTGCCAATGGGGCAGTAAGTCATGGCGTGGTGTATAACAATGCCCTGAAATGGACAAAGTGCCCCACTTGGGCTTACTATTTTTAGGTCAACTTCACAATTTGCCAGGGATATCTTGGAGTTTCTAGATTTCCCTGCATTTTGTTCATAGAATAGCTATATTTTGTACGATTATATAAACATTGCCATCCATCTGGCACGATGTACGGGACGTAGTGCTCGCCAGTGAATATGAGTGGGTGTCATGCAGTGGACAGTTAATGCTTAAATGAGCTTCTTGTTATCATTTCTAACCTGTTTGGAGAATATCATGTCTTTGAAGGAAAGAAATTGTGGATTGTTTGAAATCAGCGGCTTGTGGGTTTGTGGATATGTATGTTGGGTTCTGTGTTTCGACGTCATTCCAGATAGCTTTGAATCTGTTAAAGAAAGGAATATCAGAAAAATTGTTTGATCCGAAGCAGAGCCGAGAGAATTTAGCCAAAGCCAGCTCTAGACTATGGTGACGACAAGCAAGCCATAGAGTATTGCAACCAAGTTTATCTTAAAGACTTTGCAAACTCCATTATGCCTGCCTTTTTTTCTTCATCTTTAGAGCGAATTCTTCAAACCACTGCTTGGTGGCACTAGATCTCGGGGCAGGTGTTGAGCAGCCATTCGATTGTCTCGTCGTCCAGAACCGTCAAGCTGTGCAGTCCATGAGGAGGTCGGTGGATTGGACATTGGACGACAACATGGTCGACGGTTTGTTCTTCTGCGCCACACTCACAGGCCGCAGAGGAGGCCATTCCTCATTTTTTAAATTTTATTTGCCTCCAGACACGAACTTCATAACACAAACACACACTCTCTGCACAACTCAGTGGACAAAAACAGAACGTTGTACAACGGGATTGGAGCTGGCTGAACCACAGGGTTACAGACACTTTCTTAGCAAAACCTTTTGCAACGACGTTGGAGGCAGAACCACAAGATTACAGACATACTTAACACTATTATTCGCTAACATGTGACACTGGTACAACACTACTGCGGAGTAGGACGCCAAACCCTAAACAGGTCGAGGCCAGGTAAAGTCTGAATGCCTTGTGGCATGACACGCCATCCATCAAACAAACACATTTGTACAAGACACCAGTGCGGAGGCGGTTAAGACGGACCCACCGGGGGGTGGGTGCCGGTGTCGGGATGAAAATGCGACGCGTTGTTGGGTTGTCCGCCCACTCCGCATGCCATTGGTGATCCACCTAGTGCGCCGCACGTATGTTGTTGTCGTCAGAAAAACTGATGAGTTGCTGTGCGGTGGGTACAAATGGGTGTCTCGATTTGAGGCGCCGTGCATTTGCACTCGGTGGACAACAACTCATAAGTTTATAGACGGGGTGCATTTGCATTGCTGAGTGAAGCAGATGTCCAGGCTCCATTTCACGGCATGCTAGGGACAGTGCGGCTCCACTGCGACAAGGCTCAACAGGGTGGATGCCTGCGAGGATTGGAAGTTTGTCCGCTGGTGTAGGACGCAGGCAT
>Ga0210059_1001764_pt1 | contig 33090 bp, 19 predicted proteins | sample Ectturendosymbi2_FD_188042 | JGI IMG/M metagenome (GOLD analysis project Ga0210059, IMG submission 188042) | Ecteinascidia turbinata endosymbiont from Florida, USA - Sample 2 (SPAdes) (version 2) | ecosystem: Host-associated > Tunicates > Ascidians > Unclassified | place: Key West, Florida... | reverse complement strand
AGAGACGAAACTCTCTCAACTAACAGTTAATGCAAAACAGAATGAACGGCCGTATGTGCTGCGTCACCTCTTCGACTCCGTTGTCCAGTAAAACCGTGACCAGCACATTTCTCGCCGACTGCGACGTCCATTTCACCAGCACTTCGTGCCACTGTCCGTCGTTGACGCGTGTCTTCATCAGCGGGATTCGCTTGAACAACCCTGCTGTCGTTCTTATTTCGTAGAATACGTAGCCACTCATGATCTGATGAAGAGGGGGAAAGGGTTTGAATGGGGCCAATAAGGTGACAGCAGCTGAGCTTGACATCAACGAACTGTCGGTAATTGTTGATTGAAGTCAAAACCGTGAAGCCCGCATGGTGAGTGGTCTGAAGTATTGGTCGGCAAACTATGGGCTTCGGCCCAATTGTAGGCCGTTTAGTACTTTTTATTGGGCCGCGTGGTATGTAAGAGCTACAGTCCTGCGCCATTTGCGTGGGTTAAAACAAAGGTTACTGTAACAACTATCAAAATTGATTGTTTGACCTCAGCAAATCATTGTTTATGTCATTATACGGCTTATGACATAGACATGGCATAAGAACGCAACAAGTAACTGAATACAGCATAAGTATGTAAATCGGGCCTGCAAAAATATGCACGGGCCTTTAATTGCGACTGAAAGGGTGGTTTGGGCCATCACATCGAACGTTTGCCGGTCACTATGGTCTAAAAGCTTCAAGACAGTTAGATGGCGACGTAATGTCACGCGAGCTCTTCCCTGCTCATCAATCATGCAAAAAAACGAAAATGGTAGCAAATACAGCAGTGGCTCTTCACCGGGGGGACGTCAATAAATTTCCAGGGGGACGCGTGTCCTTACGTGTTGTAGAACATGGAAAGTTTTTGAACGAAAAAGTGTTCCGTCCAATTTGCTTATTCAAAGTCAGGGGGGCTTCAAACAAAGGACAAATGGTAAAGTGAGGCGTTGTAGAGAAAAGGTCAAGAGCCACTGAAATACAAGAAGTACACAAGAAACGTGAGTACATTTTCGTTTAATACATAAATAAAAATCAAAGACCTTTCGGAGCACTCCACTAAAGGAGAAACGACGTTAACTGGAAAAAAGAGGCGATTGTCTCGCTCGTACCTTCACTTGTGTGGTCAAAAACGAATTGCTGCCGAAGTCAACGTGCGTCACAACCGCGTCTGTGACGTCGACAGTGCGAAACGCGACTTTCTGCGTCCACGGTAGACGGAAAATGGAAATGCTGGAGGCAGCACGGTAGAGCAGGCACCCCACGCCGGTGAAGCGGCCTACGTATATGCTCTGGTGTTCGCACCTGTGTAAGGGACACGATAGTGATTACGGTGCGTTTGTACAATGCTCGTTTTGCAATTCTGAACTAAAACGCGAATACAATCGTTACAGGAGGCTGTGGGAAAACCACGAAAAGAAGTCCCTGGCAGGTAGACCGCAGCTTTTCGATCAGGCCATATTTTTTGCGCACTGAAAATCCATCGCGAAGTTGCAACTTACCACGGCTTTGTTTCTTGCGAAACAACAGGGAATAAAACAACGCAAAACAACACCGAGGGAAAGGCGCCAAGCAAGATCGTCTGTTGCTTATCTGCAACGTACGAAAGAAACGTAAACAGAAAGTGAAGTAAGCATCGTTAAAAGAGAGAGAAGTGGGGGGTAGACTACCGCACCAGCATACAAAAACAGGTAGGAACAGTGGCCAAGGGGGACTTTGGTGGGCTTAGCCCCCCAAACAAAGCTCCAAGCCCCTCCAAATTGATATATGAAACACTAAAAACCAGTGTTGTTTCGTCAAATTTTAGAATGCTAAGCCCCCTTGCGCAAATGTAAAGCCCCCCTACTGAAGACTTTCTGGCGACGGTTCTGGTGAGAAACACACTCATCCGTGAAGCGATACTGACGCGATGATTTCAAAAACACACGCCAAATCTCATCATACGCGCGCAAAAAAACAACGCTACTTAAACAGCGACAAAGTATAGTTCCTGCAGCAAGCAGGTGGTTGCAAACGCTCGGACCTCACCTTTTGCCAGTGTTGCCGTCCTTGCATCTGCACCGGAAATCGCCCCACGCCTCCTCGCAGACGCCGCCGTTCCGGCAAGACGCGGATTTGCAGCGCTGCCGCGTCGGGTCGCATCCGGGCTCGGAGCCGTTGTTGGCCACGTAGTGGGCCAAGTCGAGCCGGCGTCCGTCAATGACCAGGTCCCTGAGACAGCCGTCGTACTCCTTGCTGTGGACCTGGTAGGCCTCGGGAAGGTCTGGGACGCCGCCGAGGAGGAGTGGCGACGTGAGATCGAGAGAGCTGGAGACAAAGAAGGCGACATGAGATCGAGAGAGCTAGAGACAAAGAAGGCGACGTGAGATCGAGAGAGCTGGAGACAAAGAAGGCAAACGATGCTTGTGTTTCGCTTCGCAATGTCAAGACTCTATTGAAAGTTATGAGGTAGCTTCTTGGGGAAACACCTCAAAGACAAAGGGGCCAATGGTAGTACTTGTGCGTTTATGACGAAATCATGGAGGACAGTTGCCCGGCAACGAACCTAAAGAATTTACAGCTTGCAAGGAATAGTTTCCAACCACAAATGCACATACGAACCACATATGTGGTGTTTAAACCAGCGTTTTTCAAACTTTATCATCTCGAGGACCCCCAAGTCATTTATTTATTTTTTGCGGACTCCAGAGGTGAATACCATCAACAACAAATAAAACATCAGCCACATGTGGACAAAATGTACAAGTCTTTTATTCATGTTAACGTCTGCACAGTTGTCACATAAACATCGTAGGTTGAGTGAGTTTTGCGGTCCTGACAGCATTCTTCTACAAGCGTTGAATATTCTAGGCTTGATTTTGGACAAAGCTAGTCGAATGTCTTGTCTCACATCCATTCTTTTTCGATATTTTGATATGTTTTTTACCAAACTCGGCAAACCCGCCTCATATCAAGGAAGGTCTTCTTTCAATGTAATCACAGCAACAGTGTAAGTCTGTAGCTGAGAAGCCCAGAAACACGACAGCGAAAGTGAACATAATTTTATTTTGACTCCATTCTCGGCACGCAAATCTATGAGCACTTCATTAAAATCTTCGTCGTCGTCAACTTAGTTTAGGTCAGCTAAAAATGGATCTCTCATTCATTCCGCTCTTTTTCCTCGCACTGCCTGCTCTTGCCTCCTAAGTTGCTGAAAACCAGGGTTGCCAGGTTGTCATGAATGAAAAAGGCCACATCAACCGTAAAAAAGTCAAATAGAAGATAAATACAAAACGACATTTGTAAACACACAGTAAAGGTTGCACTGCACTTTCAAAAGACAATATACACATACATCCAATAAAGCTCACTCATGTAGTAAGTCTCAGAATTTTTGGTCTTGCTGACGAGTAACTTGAAAACAGCAAAAAGAAAGGCATGCTACAAAAAAATTAAAATTTAAAATTCTAATGCAGAGTTTGCAATTAAAATTTATCATTTTGTGTGCAGAAATCTGCCAAACTGACGTTAAAATTGAATTGGTCAAAAAGTTTTTCAAACAGAATTGAAAAAATGCCAGAGGAGTTAAAAAAAGGCCAAAAATTACAACATTTGGCCTCAAAAAGCCAAACTGGCAACACTGCTGAAAACATATGCTTATACCAAGACATGCCTAACTTGTCTTTTGAAGTTGTGAAGTAACAATGACGATTGGCAACTAACTTCAGTAATGCAACAATGACTTTTGATTTTATCTTGACATTTGATAGTACCGTGACTTTTGATGGAAAGCTGAAAACGTCCAAATAATTGGACTACTCAATAAGACAAAACAGCAATATCCAAACGAGAGGTTTAGTATTATTGCTGTAGTGCAAACGTATTTTCATGCTTTTCATCACTCTTAATTTCTTGAAGTTTTGGTCACTCGATGGAGCCCCAAACACCAATTTTTTCAACCTCCGGGGTTCCGCGGACCCCACTTTGAAAACCTATGGTGGTTTGAACATTTCGTTGTTATTTAGCAAACATAATTTTTATTAAAATTGTGCAGTTAAAAAAGCTGTGCAATGCCCTGTATCAGAAATTGTTTCTCTTTTCAATGCAACTAATCCTTACAACCAATTAACACAGCACACACAGGACACGTGACGTCTCACAAAGCACGACTTTTCGAACAACGTGCTATTTGTCGGCGAACCATGTAATTATTCCGACGCGCTGAGCGGAAGCTGGCGACAGTCGACAGAACGGATTTCACGCGGTCGCGAGAGGCCGCCGTCACACAAACGTTGTCGCCATGGCAACGTCAGCAAGACTGCAGAAACCTTCCTCTAAAAATCGTCGACGCAGTCTTATGTGCAAAACTACACTTGCAAGAACTTAACAGGGAAGAATAATCAGAACATTAGCGCGACAACGCTACAGCTGAAGAACCGATGACAGCCAGTTGTCATTCTGTCGTACTAGTTCTAGTTCTTTAAACGCTTCAAAGAACTAAATAGTGCTTTCTTTCCAACATCACACTTTCAGTATCAGCAGCAGCTTTATCGTTCACATTCGGTTCGTAAATTAAAAAGTTGAAAAGGAACGAAGTTTCAGCAAAAGAAAGACATCCATCCGAGAGCCACAGTCTTTCAACAAGCGTTCGGCTGTCGTTAACGATGTAATGGCAAACGACAATAACTCTGGCCTAAAAAATTGATTGTAGTGACGATCATCAGGCCAAGTTACAACATTTCTGATCACGCGAGCTTCAAAAGGCTTTTATATTTTTGAGCTAGTCCGAAACATGTGTTTTTTCTTATCACTTACTCGTTCGTATCGTTAAAGATTTACTTTTAACTAAACCAACCTTTTTTCAGCGCCGACGACTGAAGTCTTGGTAGAAATAATTCGGAGCCAACATATTTCAGTCAAACGACGCGCACCTCACGATAGGAGCGACAAACAACGTGACCATTTAACACTTGAAGCGTTACTCGGTTCGCAATTGGCCGTTTGGGGCGGTGGCCGTGGCTAAACGACAGGAGCTCGCACCTGCCATAATGACCAGGCCGGACAATTTCGCGTTATGATGCGAAGGGAGACTGATGGAAGGGCGTGATTGCTGGAGCTTCGTGATTTGAGATATACGCTAAATGATGCCAACGACCGCATCTTGTTTTTGAACTAAAAGCGACGTCCAAGCCGTTTACATGACAACAAGCCCACAGACACGGCATCGATATGTTATCTTCTGGGCCAGTTGGCTTAAATACGTGCGAACTCGTTTGGGTTCTTCGCCGCGCAGCACAGCTTATTGTCTCGTAGTTCGCGTCCAAGCGGAACAATGCCCAGCTCGCCACAACAGCGGTAACACGACACTATGAGAAGCGGAAACTACGCGAACTTTCAAATCATTTACAGTAATGACCAAGCGCGCTCGTTGCATCAGCCTGCAGTTTGCGTCAAGCGTTTGTGAGTAATTTTCGGCGATGAGTTGGTGTTGTTGTTCGTTGGGCTGAGCGGCGCGAACACTGCTTCCTCTGATCGGGACGGCAGCAGAGTTCGTCGAGTTGCTTGAACTCTTTCAATTACCGCTCCCGGGGCTGCTAATCAGTCAACGCCGTTTTTCGGCGCAAGAACTTGCATCGTCTATGGCAAGCGAAAAATCAACGCCTAAAGTTTTCACGTATTTACAGCAGCACTGCGAAAAACGTAAACCGCTTTGTCCGAAATAACTTGGCGTAACTGCGCGGGGACGGCAGGATTCCTCGCGCACTGTGTCCCCGAGTAAATATGTCCTTCAAGAGCTGCCCCATCGCCGCCAAATTTTTGTGTCAAAAAATAAGAAAACAGAACAAGCTGGTTTAAAAAAGTTCAGATGTTTGGTTCAACTTCATACGTTCAAATTTTTGCGTCTGAAAAGAAAACAGAAAAAGCTGTTTCAAACAAGTAGCTTTCGTATCCGTGTTCGACTCACTTTTTACCGCCTCCTTGTTTCACGCGCTTCGAACACGTATAGTTTCCCATCGCGCTGTTCCAGTTGGCGGCGACCGCAGAATCGCACGACTCAGGGTCAACTGTCAGCACGGCGATCTTGTTCGACGACGGCCCGGCCCTGCTTTGGACCCCGTGCGGCAGGGGCCCGGGTTTGGGCTGAAAAACGAAGTTGCGGAAAATCACACGACGTCGTAGAGCGGCTGTTTTGATTTTAAAAAACAAACAAACTTCACAAAATAAAACGCTAGGCTTGAGAACTTTCGGGGAAGCATCCCCCGAATTCCTTACGAATCCCCGTTTAAACTGGAAAGTATGTGCCGTGACTGGCAAAACATAGACCCAAACACGTTTGGGGGTGACCGAAACAACGGCCAAGATGTGCGGCCGCGAAAGTGGAAGTGGCGCGATGTGAAGGAAGCACTCCAAGTATTTTCGGCTCAATCCCCGGAGAAACAGCAACAGGTCAGGATTACCCCGCCCCATTTTAGGCCAGTGGTTCTCAACCTTTTGTCTACCACGCCTCCCGTAAGCAATTGTCCTTTGTTTCAAGCCTCCCCTGACTTTTAATAGGCTGTAAAAACAAGTGTATTCATTGGTAAATTTATTGATCAAACTTTCCATGTTGTAGGGTGCATGAGAGCTCGCGCCCCCCCTCCCTCCCGGTTAAGAACCACTGTTCTCAACCTCACCTCGTTGAAGTACTCCAGTAGGACGGTGTGCCACTTCCCGTCGCTCAGGCCACCGGCCACGTATGGGTCGACCACGGACCAGGCCTGGCCCGTGGAGAAGTTCAGCTGGACCTGGCCGTCGATCAGCTCGAGGGTCATGAAGTCGTGCTCGTGATTCAACCTTCCGTTGTAGAGGATCAGGCCGTTACGGGCCGTGGTGGCGAAGCTGACCAAAGAAAAGGAAAGAAAGGAAACGTCAGGCGAGAATTGCATCGGGACGAAAAGAATTTCGCAACGTTGTATTTGCGCGTGCAAAGCTATTCGAATAAGCACGCGAAAAAAACGCAACAAACAACAGCAGCTTAAATCGATTTTGTTTCGCACAACGAGGCCAATTGTGAAGAGGCACTGCCGTCCGCAAACGGGGTTTCAATAATGTTCGAGCTTGATTGAACTTTTCCCAAACGACTAACCATATAAACACAAGCATTCTTCGACTCGGGTTTTTTTTGGTTCCACGACCGATTTTTTTAATGGCCGAAAAAATTAAGCCAATTCGGTCATAATGCTCTTTTTCCAGTCATAAAAACATATCCGCAAACGAAACAATTGACGGAACGCTTTTAAGCTATTTCGGCCAAAATGACCGAAATGTCTCGGCGAAAAGAAAAACCCAGTCTTCAACGCCAACATCACGGAAACGGCAGCAAACTCAACACCATTCACAAACAGCGAGATCCACACTGTGAGAGAGACCGCGCAGCATGGCAAAGCCGAGGACTTCTTCGCAAAGCACTAGTCCTGAGAGTGGTCACAACTAAGCGCCTTCGCGAAAACTGCGACTAATCGCGTTTCGCCGAGCAATTACCGCGGAGCTCGTCCTGTGCGCTGTTTCCTAATTTTTCGCTGGGACATTTCGGTCATTTTTCCGAAATAGCTCAAAAACTTTCTGCCATCTTTCGTTTTCGGGCATTTTTTGAGCGAACTGACTTGATTTTATTTCAAAAAAGAACGGTCAGTGACCGAAAAAGATCAATCCAGGTTTGCACCTGATCGAAAGGGTGAAATGCCATTGATTGGTCACGCCCGGCAGGGTGAGGAAGTCGCCGGGTCGGAAATGACGCGTGCGCAGCTCGCACTGGGGGGACGCATCGTCGCGGAAGGCGCTTCCGTGGAGTCCCAGCGCGCCGCAGTCGCACGATATTCCTCCTCCCACGACGTCGTTGCACTTTCCGCCGTTCTGACACACGTCACTGGCGCTGGCGCACGTGGCGTGCTTCATATCGACTTGGCAGTGCGCTCCTGGCGACAAAAACGGGAGGAGCGGATTTAGCAAGGGCAGCTCTTCATTTGAACTTGCTTGTTTTCAAAAAATGCAATCTCGCGCACAGCAACGTGAAGTTGGAATAATATTGATAACAAAAGCAAGCTTCACGTTTGTGGTGAGCAGCGTCCGGTCGGACACTTCCGCGACTTGGCAGCCTTACCACGATTTGAAAAACTGAAGCACTCGAAAGCGGAAATCGAGAACACTGAGAGACCAGTGTCAAAACAAACATCGGATGTAAATTCGCCGCCTGCGGCGCTGCATCTATGGATCAGTTGAAAAGCTTGCAGCGATGATTGCTTGCGCAAAGAAAACAGATCGCAGAAAATTGGCTTTGTCCAGCATAGGTCATTGTTTGCCAGGGGCAAATAAATAGGACAATCAACGGTTGTCAGTACAATAGAATCGGTGAATCGTTCAGAAGAATAAGGCCGAATAACCCCGACTGACGACCTGAAAACTGAAGAACTTGTCGTTGCAAAAGCATCTGCTCTTTTAGCAATGGCAGTGCAAAGCACGCAAAGAACACTACAGTCATCACCACGCGGTATAGTTTTTAACCTTTTCTAGCTGTTTGCCTCTTTAGTCTTATTTGAAAGTTAAAATGAAACGTGAGTCGCGGCACAGCAAGCTACAGCATCAGGCTTGCAAACGTTAGTAGTAACAGTTTACTGGAAATGGATTTTTTTTTTATTCTTATGTTGTTGTTTTTTTAATAATATTCTTATGTTTCCAAAATAAACAGTCTGTCAGGACACCGAAAAAACAACAAAACTGTTATTAAAAAGTGTTAAGCTCATACTGCGCGTTTCGGTCGAGAGACGGCGATAGGGGTTCAACAATGTCCAGTTGATCCTGTGCAAAGCTGATTTCCCTTCGACCGAGCAAAGCCGGAAACGGTGACAGATTGTCGCAAGAGAAGAGTTGCCTCGTGAGCTCAATGTAGACTGTTAGTCTCGATGCGCGCGTATTCACTGAATAAATGCATGCTGAACAGGGGCGACAGGATGGTGAGCTATAACGTTGCTTAATACCCGTGTACCATAGCTTGTATGCCTGTATGGGCGCTTATACTACCTGTGGCGTAGCCTATGTGGACCACTATAATACCTATAACATTGCCTACATCCATGGGCGTTAGAAATAGGGGGGTCAGAGCCCGCTGGAAATTGAAATTTTCCTGTTAACTTTTCAGTAGAAAAATGTTTTTCAGTTAGTTTCGCGTTGGTAAAATGAAATATCACCACTGTTGTCTTCCCCCCGAAAAAATCCTCCCGACGTCAATGCCCAAACCTATGGCAACAAGATGTGCAAGTACGGTTGACAGGATCGGCACTGGTTTATTATAACAACAGTTGCTTCTTGAAGTTCGTAGGCAAGTGAAACTTGACGTGTTTTCGTTTGGCCTGCAATAGCGCATCAGCAGCAGTCTGCAGCTGGTTGCAGCACGGACAGACTCACCTGTGAAGCCAGACTTGCACAAGCACGTGTACCCTCCTTCCTTCGGCACGCACTGACCCTGGTTCGTGCAAGGGTTTGAAAAGCAAAGATCCACTTCGTCTGAGCACGTCTCCTCGTTGGTGAAGCCGATCGGGCACTCGCACCTGACGTTTCAAAAAAAACATGTTCGATGTGAGAGCGAGAAGACAGAACAGAAGCTCGAGCTCGGCGTCTCTTTTTTTCTCAAGGTTTCACGCTTGCAATACGCCTTCCCTAAAACTGAACGCGATTTATTGTTTCCTGCAGCGCGTCAAACAAAACAATTTAGTGAATTAAAGCGCAAACGCCAAAATCCGAAACACGTCTCCTCGCTGCAGCCCGCCTCCTGTTCCTCCCCAGCACATTCCTACGACGAACTCCGGTGACCGACATGCGACTCGCCGACAGAACAAACATTAAACAAAGACACGTTTGTTGAGTCGCGCGGTTGTTAGTTTTTTCGCATACACACGATACGCCGCACTTTGCGTGCAACACGGACAGCAGATGTTCTGCTAAACATCACGGCAGGCGTGTCTTTTCGTCGTGTCCGCACGCTTGTCTGGATGCGAGAACGGAATCCAACGTTCCGAAATTCACATGTGGTTCACTGCGAAAGCGCAACATATTATTGAGCGAGAGCCGGAAAAAAATTTGAACCGGAAAATTTCGATAAGTTTCCGGAACATCGTCTGACGCGTCGGTAGCATCAGACTGAAGCCCTTTCCTATGAATTGACAGAATAATAAGTCTAAATCCCTTTGAGCCGCCAGACGTAACTTTCTAATCCTCACACTGCGCGAGGAAAATCCTTTCGAGATTCGAGGTACTTACTTCAGCCTGTACACTGGGTAGATGGGCCGGAAGATCATGACTGGCGATGAAACGAATGGCGCTGAGCTGTCGAAGGTCAGGATCGATGTGCAGCGCTTGTAGTTGAGGCAGGGCTCGCGCAGACAGATGTTGTCGTCGAACGGAAGGACGTTCTTGCCGGTCAGCTTGGACAGGGTCGAGCGGTTCAGGTAGACCTGGGAGACAAAACAGAGAATAACGAGAAAACGATTGAATTGAATTTGAAAAACAACACCTGCAAAAATAGATATAAAATTTAAATGAACAAAGAACTAAATATAAAAAAAAAATTTTTAAATGGGAAAATCCTGACATAAAACAATGACAAGTCAGAAAGCAAACAAAACAAAGATAAGCCTGGCTGCCGATAGCGCGCACGCAACTTTAGGAGAAAACAACTTCGAAACAACGATTCTTTTGAGATGGGGTGAACAGGTCGTCTATCTATGCAGCCAGATCCAACAGCAGGCCTCGTCAATTTCCACGGTCTTGTCGATGAAACACTCGCACGTTGTTGAGAGTGCGCAAACGCAATTTCATCTTACCTGGTCTTGCAAATACTTGGACGGGAAGAATTGTCCGTCGTCGGACGCTCGCACTGAGAAACTGACGTTCAAGACTTTCCTGGTCACGTCCGTGTCGTTGTGCACGTTGAAAATGAAGACGTTCTGCAGAGACGGAAAGCTTCGGTCACGGGTTATTTTTTGCAACTTTAATAAGAGTTTCGATTTTGTATTTTGCAGTAGGTTTTGGGTGGACAGGCAGAAAGTGGTCGGATTCTCATCTGGCAAGCTTGAACTGTCGGTAACTCACAGGCAGGTATGTGTGCAGCTTGTAGTGGAGCATGCGACAGAGCATGGGTCGGGCCATACACCCTTTCTCTTCTTTCGACAACATAATGGACACAGAATACTTTAGGATAAGACAGGGGTCCTTAAAATTTGCCTCAGTACCCCCGGGGTACTGAGATTAGACATTGGGGGTATTCAAAGGTGCTGGGTAGCGAAGGTCCAAATCCAGATTCAAGTCCTCATTCTCTGAGAACTTGGACTTGAATATTTTTTTACCAGTTCTGTTTTATTTCTTGCACTTTTTCTGTTATTAAACTTTGTTGAAAAGGCGTATCCATATTGACGATAATTTTACTTGGAGGTATAGAGGCGTTAAACCTTTAAGGGCTACTGAGAAAGAGGCTTTGCAACTTTTACAGAAATATAACAGAATGGTTTTACAGACACTTGTGAAGTGGCAAAAACTGCATGAAAAACATGAACTTGATAACAGTGAAAAGAGTAACGATTATATATTTGCATCAGAACGTCAGATTTAAAAACAACTCCACTCGCATTTCAACTCGAAACAAGGATTCAATCTAACAAACTTGCAGCTATACGCGCAGCAATGCGTCACTGTGCGACTACAATGCGCCGCAGGGCGCGAGCGCTGTGAAGCGGAAGACCAGCGCTTTTCCAGTCGAAGTCACGTGACCGGAGCGGGCACGTCGCGGGATTCCAACGGAAGTCAAGCGTTAACAAACAACTTCACCAGTTACGTTGAAAGTCGCGTCGAGCGACGACGAAGCTGGCAATTTACCGGCAGCGGTTTGTTCGCGCAAAACAAGTTGGCGCAACGGAAGAAGAACTTGGCCCGGGTGACCGAGGGCCAATTTGCAGGCGGGTCGGCGCTTGCGCGGCGGCGGCCGCGCCGGGGCGATCAGAAGCGATCGCGCGGTTGCAACTCGACACGGAACAAGGTTCACTTCACACACCGACCTTTGCGGGCACTTTGAAAATTTCGGACAGGCCTTCGGTGAAGTTGTACATGGTCGGCGAGAGAAAGGCGCGCGCGTCCATGTCCTGTATCCGGACCGTGATGCTGCGTCTCAGCATCTCATCGTTTATTGCCGTGACGCGCATGGTGCACTTCGCTGCGGTCGCGTGCAGGCCATCTGCAAGCAGACGATTGGCTGAACCGCGGTTTGAAAAAAAACAGAGCATTCTATCGCGTCACAGACGCTGCAAGATGCAAAGCAGTTCGTCGCTACTTGACTGGGCAACAGTTTCGTTTATGACGTACCGCTTACGTCAGTGGTTCTTAACGGGGTCCCCAGAAGGAATGCAAAAGTGTTTTCTTTTAACCCTAAGATGTATAAACAACAATCACTTCGACCCATGACATCACTGCAGAAAAGGGGTTCCCAAGCCTATATCTGGTGGAATAGGGGTCTCGCGGGTTGGAAAAGTTAAGGACCATTGGTTTACTTGGTGGTGTTCAGTGCTGTTCCTTCACTAAATGTAGGTAAATATTTCTATCGCGTTCAATTATATCGCATTATCCCTGCTTTAACGTAACTATAGGCAAGTGGAACGTCAATCACTATTTTATGGCTATGCTACGTAACAAACAGCTTCCGGCATTCTTTTTGCATCCCACTCAGTTCAAACAATCGATTATTTTTGTCATCAGTCGTAAATGAATACAACTCGTGTTTGAAGTTAATCACCGCGAGTAGAAACACATGACTCGAAAGGACAAGTGCCAACTTACATAAACAACGTAAGCGAAAGGACAACGTAAGCACGCACGACGTAAGCACGTAAGCACGCACGCTCGATGATCGGCTATGGAACGAAGACACATGACACGGGCATCGGCTTTTCGATGCATAACATTAATGCCGTTTCAGCGTTAAGTTCTACCGCAAGGCGTTTAAGTATCCAGTTACCATCGCAGCTGCATCGGGAAGACCGATGGGCGGTGCGCTGCACAATTTGCGAAAACCGCCCTCGGGCGCATCGGCAATTTAGGTCGCCAGGGCTGGAAACCGCCCGGGCGCTCTGATGCGTCAAAGTCATCGCGCACTGTCTTATCTGGCTACGACTACAAGATCCTTAACGCAAGAACAAGGCAGGGGAAGAATACGACATCGCACTGTGTGTGTGTCCGTGTTCATTCCTGCTACTTCAATGCAGGCAACAAACACCAGCAGTGATCGCAAAGCCCGAAGCGACAACAGCGAAAACTGAACAAGTGCGCAGCGCTGCAACACAAACTGCCTGTTGAGGAAGAGACGGTAGCAGTTATTTCACTCCGCACCCCACCTGACACTTCGATCAGCATGGTCAGCGAGTACTGGCGCTGGTTGCGGTCAAGCGTAGAGTTAAGCCGCAATTCGCCGGTCTGCGGGTCCATCAGCAGCAAGTTGCCCTCGTTGCCTCGCACGATCCTGCAGCCGCAACAACAACAACATTTAACAACGGTAGGTATTCTTCGCATTGGTCGCGACTCGAGCGATGAATGAAGCGCGCGCGGCTCTGATGACGGATAATAGCAGCAGCGGGCAAACCGCGCATACGCCGACTCTGGGAAACCGTGAAATTGCGCGCCCGTCGGAACAGCCACCTGCCTTGCACAGTCGTGTTGTGCTGTGCTTGGGCGTAGAAAGGATTTTTTCCAGGTGGGGGGGAGCATAGTGAATTTTTCCGAGGGGGGCATCGTAGTGTATTCTTCCAGGGGGGTGCAACAGTCGTGAAATTTCATTTTACCAATTCCGGAACTAAAAGGAAAACATTTTTCTACTAAAAAGTTAATAGCAAAACATCAAATTACAAAATACAGGGCAGACTAGACCCACTTGCCCCGCCCTTCAGATGCTGAAGACGCTGCGCAGTGTGCTTGGTATGCAGCACAACTCGCAGAAGCAGCGCCAACAAGTGACCACAGCATAAATGAAGCGGTATATAACCTGCCCATATTTGATTATTTTTAACAAAAAAATAAAAACACAAAGCTCTAAACGCAGATCTAGATAACTTTCTGCAACCTCTGAAAAAACGCATTTCGTCAAGTAGAAAATATAACACTGTAGCTGGCGTGCCTTGTTTAAGCAGTAGTAATCCATATATAAACAGCGTGATACACGTAGTGTACCAGCAAACGGCACCGCGCTGTGTAAACACAAAGCGACGATCGTATAAAGTATCGGCTTCGCACAAGACTAGAAAGAACTGACCAATCACGCGCTCGGCGGCACCTTACTACATTGAAAATGGACGTTTGCTTCCCACAGGCATCGGACCAACAGCAAGGCGTCGGGACTGCCATAACATCGACAGAACTGACAAGGTGCACGTAGCGAAGTGCGCGACTGCGCGCTCATGCAAGATGTGGCATTCATTCAATTAATCGGGCGAAACTAAACAAAAAAGGACATCGGTTTTGACCTTGAAGTGGGAATTTTCAGCAACAGTTTCCGCTGTCTTGTGAATGCGATTCACAAGACGTCAGAGTGTCATTTTGTTCTAGGGTTCAACGGGGGGCCAAGTGCAATTTCGTCATTGGACGCGCTTGGTTTGTAATACACAAGAAACGAAACACGGTCACATTGCTGTGTCACGAAACGCGCTTCTGCACAAAACCAAATGCTCTAGTTATCGCTTTGTTTCAGTGGGGAGGGTGAGTTGCAGCTGGGAAGGAAAGTGTCGCATAAACGGTTTGTCTGATTAAGTTTTTTTTGTTTTCGCTTGGATAGCGGTAGATGTCACACCGCTGCTAATCACCAATTCAGTGCAGCGGGATCAGCGAAACTGAAACAGAGGGCCAAATGGATATATCGCCCGCTAACTTTTTGGATTTCGACCGTTAAAACTTTTTTGTGCGGTTATCGGTATTTTTACATTACTCAAGCCACAGTTAAGACATTACAATGCATATTAAACCACTCACACGGAAAACGGGAACAGCTTTCAACTGAAGAAATACACGGAAATATTAGCATTTTTGCAAAATAATGATTTAATAATCAAAATTTAACAACTTCAAGTTATACTTGAGGAAGCTCAAATTAGTGGCTTTCATCAGCAAATATTGCCTATATGCATCGGCGGAATTTTGCTGATATGATATATCGACATGCCGGGTCAAGCTCATGGCACTCTGTACAAGATAGCACTGGTCGGGAATGTTTAAGTATCAGATTAGGCAGAAACTGCAAAACCATGATGACGTCAGTGTGCTGATGTCAAATTTGAAATCAAAATCTCTCATAACGTCAGGTTTTGAGGATATTGCATTTCCTCAAACTACACCCTTGAGGTTCGGGCGTTCGTTGATCTGAAAAGAACAACTAACGTAACCAGTGGTCTCTGCAAAATTCATGAGGATGGGAAACACTGGCTCAGCACAATACTGCACCGGTACAGAACAGGGCGTTAACTCGCTGGAATGCGGGGATTAAAATCGCAGCTCTGCAATTTAACTAATCCATCCTTCGCCGCGTCTGCGTTTTCCAACAGAGGATGCGGCGCGTGTGAACTGGGGTGGAAAGCTCCGTGTAAATTTCAATGTGCAATTTGCATCGTCGCTGGATATTACGGTCGATTCAGAGCGACGCTGGTCTAGGTTTGCTACGAGCGAATTCGCTGAGATTTGAACGAAATGAACGTTAGTTTCAAAACACGACGACTGTTTGTGGAGCGTGTCTCGCAGCATGTTAAGGCCCTCAAACGTTCCTGCGGTAACTTTTTTCATAACTGGTGGTTACACAGACGTCTGCTTCAAAGTCGATATACTACTCGGCAAAAGCTTGCAAACCGTGGCAGGTGGCCATTCGTAAGATGAAGAAGTTACGAACGAAGCCGGAGAAGCGCCTCATTCTAGTTCTGGAACAAACTGCTAAATGCGAAAATTGTTACTGCCACTGAAAAAGAACGTTTTGTTCAGCATAGATCGAAAAAAAACAACGATTTTTTAACATATGTGATCTCTGAGTTTTTTATGTAATCTGAAAGTTTTTACTTTACGCTTCAAGCGTATTTGTAAGTAACTGGTTTGTTATATATAACGTAAACTGCTTTGCAAAGAACGCAAACTGCTTTGTTGTATAGAACAAAGACAGTTCAGATTTCTGGGCCATGTTACACGCAAAGGAGAGCTTGAAGATATTACTTCAAGTGGTAGAATCCCATGAAAACGTACTAGGGACGCCCAACATTTTACTTTCATCAATACCTTTAAACGTTTGCATAAAAATCCTGGAAAATTTTGGGAGGCTGCCCCTAACAGAGCAAAATGGGAAAACACCATTGCACACCAAAGGCTGGATAAGCCAGGATACCGAAAGAGAGGGTCAGTAACGGGATTTTAGCGCGAGGTATTTGAAGGAGAACAAAGACCAAACGGGCGTTTATTGCACCCAGGAACGTTTACGGCACATGAAACCCAACGTTTTTGGAATTTTCAACAAGCAAGGTTTCGATTCGGAAAACGAGTCGATACAAAACTGTGCCGATGCGAGCTGTCACATAACAAGCCGCGACCACGCCCGCAGTCAGCCCAGCAGCTCGTGAGACCTATTCAAGAAAAAAAGGCCTTTCGGCTCTTGGGACAAGTAGCCATTACACGCCACTTGAAAGCAACTACTGACTGTTTGTCTAGTGACGAGGCACGACCGCGCTGCTCGAGGCATCGAGAAAGCATTTTAACAGTTATCCGCGTACAAACAGAGGACTTGACTGTAGCACACGTACTGCTTGCGGTTGCATCGACAAGTTTGGAAACAATACAACAGCAAGGTGGAGGCGACACGCATACAACAGGACGAAGAATCATACGAACCACCAAAGACCCACAGAGTTTGTGTTCGAGAACACAGACCGCCCATAACAATGCGGCTTTCTTGCCTGTGGCACTTTTACTATCAAACCACGACATCGACGTCGCGGTTCGCAACCTCGTATCTGCGTGAAAAGGTCACTGGAGGAGGTCAGTGTTTTCTTTTACGGTTCTTTCAAGGCGCGCGGTGAGTAAGAAAGTCGCAGTTTTTTTTAATTTTACTTCAAGAAAGTTGTTTTGGAAGGCGCTGGTACAGACAGAAAGCGAACGACTCCACTTGCACGACATTCAGTAAATACGGAACACCGATTTATATGACCTGCGTGGCGAAGTTTGCGGGAATATAGGCGACGGACTTGGCAAAAAGACTCGAAACACAATCATCGTCTTGTTCGGGTACTTCATTCAAACAACATTACCAGCGTACGGGTAAGACTAGCCCTTATATAACGTCCTGTTCTGAATAAAAGCAATATCGCTAGCAGCTTGCCGTAACGAAACGATATAAAAACGTCAAAATAATAGAAAGTGACGTTGAAACGTTGGACAGCAATGTTAATAAGCAACTTGAAATTCACAAATTTATCCAAAGCAAAAAAAGTGCTCGACGAAACGACGGATTCAGGGCTTCGGCGACAAAATCAGTCATCTCCGAATTTCGCAGCGACAGCGAGAGATTGCCGGCGCTTAAAACTGAATTACCCCGGTGGTGAGGGCGACCGTAGAAAATGATTTTAATTTACGCCCGTAATATTTGACATGTAAAATTCTGCGACCGTAACGTATTTAATAAACAACGTGTTTTATTTCGCGCCAAGACTCACTTTAAAACGCCCGAGCTCGCATCATCCGACAACGCACAGACACGAAAAAGGTCAGCACAGCAGGACGACCAGTCAAGCGTGACTACATTAGGATCATGTGCGATAATCTGTATGCCGTAAACAATGACGAACACTTCGTGTTACTGGAGGTAGCAACTGGTCGGATCCAAGTACACTATCTCAAAAGAAGCTGTCCCCGACATCGAGCAGGGTACGCTAACCAAGTTTTGCTTCGGTTGAAAACCAGGTCGTGTGTGTGTGTCAACGAACTCCTTGTGAAGAAATTAGCATATCCTTAGGGATGGCCATAATGGAGTGAATCAAACCTCTTAAGCCATCTTACAGTTTATTGATATTTGCAATCCTAATCCCTGGAGACCTCATCCGTCAAGATTGGTAGTCAAAAAATGCGCACTCCAAATCTGATATGAGTTTGCTTTGGGGGCAGAGAAGTATTGTATGATCTGCGTGAATTGTTCCTTCACAAAAACTTGCAACCTGTGTTTTTGGGGGGCATTTTTCGGTCATAGTCATTTTGAAATGACTGAAAAAAATTACGTCATTTCGGCCAGAATGTTTGAAAATACAGGCTAAAAAACACTTTTAGGGCGAGTTTTGAAACAACTGTGAGACAAACGACCGAAATGTTTCAGTGACCAAAATGTCTCAGCTAAAAATGACCGAAATGTTTCAGCGATAAAAAAACAAGATTACAGCTTTATCTATACTGGCTAAACAGCGGAGGTCCAGCATTCTTTCACGGGTAGCGAGAGACATTTTCAAGCGTAAAACATTGCACTATCGCCTTGTGTAACAATATCTAAGCAAAAGTTTTCGTGAACTCTTTAATAAGTTAAAATATTCCTAGCCGTCAACCCCACCCTTCCTTCCATCTCAAACAAGCTACGTTTTCAGCCAAATGAATGCAGAGGAGCGGGTCGGGATAACGTCACCGTCTATCTTGAAACAATGAACGACCCTGTATTTATTTGCGCGAGTAGGGGGCGTTGGTAATCTGCGAGCGCCAAAGCGCAGGCCAACAAAATTCCTATTTCTTTCCCAGCAGAATACAACAAAAACTCGCCACAACATTTTCATCAACTGCACAGAAGTGAATTTCGCACCCATACAACCACCACAACGTGCTGAGTGCAAACGCCAGCGGTTTTCGAACCGGTCACGTAACTGGTGACGAGGATGAACACATTCAATGCAGTCAGCAACGAAATGCACCGAAATGCGACATTGCGCATATGCGAGTCAAACGTGTTTAAAAGTGACGTCGTTTGCGGATGACGTCGTGCCGACGGCAAGCAGAAAGGAAGGCATACGGAAAGAAAAGGTGGTGACAGACCAACGGATTACGTCAATCCGGAGTGAGGTCTGAAATAACTGCTAAGAATCGTAAAGACTTGCCTGTAGGTAAGCCGGTCCGATACATCCGGGTCATAGGCCGGCACACTTCCGATTATCCCGGTGGGAAACGTGTCGCTCAGTTTTGATCTGTAATTGTTGAAGACTATTTCGAAGTCATTCAGCACCGGGTTATTGTCGTTGCAATCTTGCACCAGAATGATGATTGTACCCTGAAGTTCACGAATAAATGAAAAGTCAGTTTATCACCATCGCCAGCAAGACTTTAAAAATGTTTATTTCGGACGCTTCCACTCTAATGCAGCAAGATGGTGTTTCTATCCTGGCGATCTCATAAAGGCAGGGATGTTTTTTTTTCAAAGATAAAACCACTTTTCCGCGAAAACAATCACCGATTTGCCACAATTTTATGTTGGAATGAAACGTTAAGGGACATAGGCAGAGTATCAACAAGATAAAATTTGGAAAGAAAATTGCGCAAGGTTGACACGCTGCAATAACTGCCAGGCCCGTAACCAGCTTGGGACACCAGGTGGGGCAAAGAGTTTTCTGAGGGGGCCCAAATTTTTTAAACTATGTCCAAAACATTTTTACAAGGGGGGGCGAAAAAAAATTTAGGGAGATTTCGCCCCCCTGGTTACGGGCTTGATCACTGCGGGGAATTTTGCGTTGAATCCAGCAGAGCATTCATCAAATCCGATTTAACACAAAAGTTCATTCATAAAATTGTCTATCGGCAATTAGCAAATGCGTAAACTCATTCCCTGTCCATTCAGACACAGGTCCAAGCCATCATTGAGAAATTTTCACTTCTGGCATGCGTCACAAGAAAGCATACATGATGAAGCAACGAAGCATATGCGATTCTGGTAAAGATTATTTAATGTGTTCTACGCTAATTTTTAGCTTGCCCGCGATACAGAGAATCTTTTACTAGCATTAATCGTCGGGAGCTGACATTAACTTGGTGCAGAAGGTTTAGGCTGTTGACAAAATTTATACCGTAAACAGGATACAACCCGCGTTTAGTAGCTCTTCCACTGTTTTTTTTTCTATTTTGCGTGATTTGACTGCTTCAATTTGGTGTGATCTAATTTTTGAATTGTGTTTTAATTCTTCCTATTTGGTAGAATTTAATTTCTTCTATTTGGCGTTATTTAATTTTTCAGGGTCTGATGACGTGGAACAACAAGTGAACGTCTGCAAACCTGGATTTTTTCGGTCATTGACTGAATTTTCTCTTAATTGACCGAACAAAATTACCACAATTCGATAATAATGCCTTTTTCAGTCATAAACAAACATCCGAAAACGAAAAAATGATGGAAGTTATTGTTTTGGACGAATGACCGAAATGAATCAGCGAAAAAAAAACAGCTGCAAAAAATAAAATAAAAAGTTGGTTCCACGTTCCGACAAGACTTTTGTCACACTTGACAACTTGCACTGAAGCGCTGTTGATGAAAATGTTTACTTTGTCATCCCAGATTACATATCAACACACTTAGAAGTAAAAAAAAAAAAAAACGATTTTATTAAAACTCAAAGTCTTAACTGTTGACAGCTAACGCAATGCAAGTGAACATCAAAGTTTTCCAATCTTTACAGCTTCACATTTCAATCATCGAAAGCTTGAGATTTTAGCTGTGGTGGCGAAGAGCCACAGCTGTTAACCACGTAACTGAAATAAGACTCACTCAACAAGACACGACACTTCTCGATAGTCTACGTGCAGAGATGTTTATAACTTCTTAAAACATTTGTTATTCTAAGCGTCCACTTCGTCCATCGTTAATCTAGCTCTCGGCTGTGACAGTTCCAGCACTCGAGGACGTTACATCGGTGGTTCCCAAAATGTGGTACGCGAAGGCCTTCAAGGTGGAACGCAAACAGGCCTACTTCCTGTTTTTTCTTCACAAAAAATATGTTCACAGCTATAGTTCTCGCTTATCGGGTTGTGTTAAATAACTAGTGAATTTTTGTGTACTTCCCTAGCTGGTTTTAAAAAATGGCCGTTATAATTTCTCACAGCCATTTTATTCATGTCGAATTTGTGTCAAGTCTGGTTTTCCAAACTTTTGATCGAATTATATTTGGAAAATTGAGCTTTCTTGGAACACGGTATGCGGTGACAGTACAGGACCCACACAGGGTTCCTACACATTTTCAAAAAACATTTTCCTACTGTTCCAATACCTTTTCAATACTAAATTAAAAGAATTAAAAACCATCACTTATCGTCATTTTTGGAAAATTTTACTAAATTTTAGCAATGGAACACAATGCAAAAGACATCTGCAAAACTGTCATTAGCGGTAAAGAACCAGTTTTGAATAAATAACTGGCTGAATTTGGAATTTCCATTCTTTTTCAATACTTCATGTACATTTTGGTCAAATTCAATACTTTTTCAAAGTCTTGAATACCGATTTCACAATTCAACACTTTCAATACCGTGTGGGAACCCTGCCCACAAATGGCACGCGGTCAGAAATGTTTGGAAGCCACTGCTTGACATGAATACTCTGCAACAGAATTGCACTCACCCAACTAACAAGGCCATTCGACGTTGCGGAAACGGTGATAGAATAGTTGGTTTCAGTTTCGTAATCGAGCCGCTTATTCAAAGACAGCTCTCCAGTTCTGGAGTCCAGATGCCACTGGCGCAACACGAGAGGATCGTGATTGAGTTCGTACGAAATGGGGGACGTATTTAAATCAGGATCGTGTGCCTGCACTGTGGCCACAACATCTCCGATGTCCACATCCTCTTTTACTTTGAAGACCATGCGTTCGCTGGGAAAGCGCGGGGGATTGTCATCCACGTCTGTGACGTCGACAATCACCGTCACAGATGAGCTTCTTGGCGGTGAGCCACGATCGACCGCTAGGGCCACCAGGGTGTACCGGCTTATGTGCTCACGATCCAACCTACACAAAATCACCATTGCTGATTTTCAACAGCTTAACAAGGCTTGGCAAAGCAGCGTAGAACAAATCCAAACATTAGATCCATGAAACACATAATGCATGACAGTTCCGAATTCGTCACGATAGTTACCAGGGGTCTTCAAACTACTGCCCGCGGGCCCAAATCCGGTCCTCGAAGCCATTTCATGCGGCCGGCATAGACACTTTATCAATAACAAAAAAAATAATATATTTACGAAAAATTTTTGATTTTGCAGAATGTAACATAAACCGAAACAATGGCATTACATAAGACGGCCACGTGAATGTCACTTGGCTAAATATGACTGCCTGCAGGCTGGCCTAACCTGATATGTTACTGCAATCTGAGGGCTTTGTTAACATTAAGTACATCCCATCTGAAGCCAGATTTTTTCACCATGCTAAAATCTGACAAGCAATTTCACCATTCTTTGCAATGAGTGTACTTTTATCATTAAAACAACATTCATGCTTTGATATTCTTTATTTTGGACAGCGAGCATATTATGGTCGGTCCTCGAACTGTTGTGCAACAGTTTATTCGGCCCTCGGACAAAAACGTTTGGAGCCCCTGCCCTATACGAATACATGTGACGAAACGCTGACAAAACCATTAATGCATGAGCCAGCATCGCGCTATCGGATATTTTCAAACAAATTTTGTTTGAAGTGAAAACCGAAGTAGCGCGACAAACACGGTCAGTCTGAAGTGAATGTGGAAAATCGAGTTTGGCGAAAAACACAGACTGATAACTGAACCGCAACCAGAACCTCGTAATGATTAACCCAGACATACAAAATACTGGGCATTCGCAACGGTACATTTATGACATCAGCAAACAGTTGAAACCGAAATGTCACAACATTCCTTGCACGAGTGGTTTTCTGCGCGGCTCGGTTCTCGTATGCGCTCTGACACAAAGACGTTTTGCAAAGCGCCAAGCAAAATCATGATCTGGCGCACCGACAAAAAGCCGCAACGTGTTTCACGATGGCAGTGGATAGGCAAAGTACGTGGCACCCCCCACAGATTTCCGGTATTTTTCGTGTGACAATGAGTAGAGCAACTACAGACTTTGCGCAACAAGTAAGACACGAATGTATCCAAACCAGATCATTTTGCTAAGAAATGACAGCTATAGAAATAAAAGTAAACTTTGGATGCAACATCAGAAGCCAGGTTGACTTGTTTTTCAGAAAGCAATTGAATGCAAAACTTCCAATTTATCTGTCGAGCAAAAGGACAACTTTAACAATTTTTAAGGCATGCTTGCAGTATAAAGATAATAATCAACAATAACTATATCTACTGTCCAGGAGTTCAGATAAATTTCATATTTCGTTAATTTTCTGGCGTTAACTGACTAAATTAGTGGTTCTCAACCTAGGGTTCGCCAACCCCCAGGGTTCACGGGAAGATTTCCTGGGGTACTTGGATGGCAGTTGAGTTTAGAGGAAAATGCGTTCTGATTGAAAACTCTGTGTAGATTTTGCCTGATCTTGCGTTGTTGTGACAAAACAATGTGAAATTCACGGCTTTGCCAGCTAACTGGTTGGGTTGGCTTGATTGTTTTATGACTCAAGGGTACTTAACAGAAAAAAGGTTGAGAACCCCTGGACTAAATGAAAGTGTTCTATGACCACCAACTATGTCAATACATTCATAAACAAATAAAATCTCAGTATGCCTGAAAATAATTATGTGAATGAGCTTTTGTGTCAACATATTTGTACATTCCTGCATTGTGTGTGTTGTGAACCTAGGAGTTCTAAGACTTGGAAGTACAACACTTCACCAACAGTAGTCTCCATGCTAAATCAATGACAGGTGACGGAAACCTAGCCAAGCATCCGCACTGAAAATCTTCCTTAAAAATTTGTCTATTTTCTAACACTCTGAATTGAACTAAAAATAGTAGAAAATCTGAGTAACAACCACCAGATTCTTATTGCTGCTTGATGCAGAACTTTCTCAGCATCACCAAAAAAGTTGCAGCCTAGTCTGTATTTTACACTGTACTTCAAAAGATCAACAACCCTGCAACCTTTCAACTACAACTCTTGCTTGATGGCTTTGGTGTATACTGGGTGGTATTCATTTACATAAAATGTAGTGAGAAAAAATGTGTTACTTCTAGTTTTTCCAGGTGATTGAGTTGCTGAATACCACAAACAAGGAAGTACCGATATTTCTACCATTCAGTGGAGTTTTTTCATATTTCACAAGTTCTTAATTAAAACAATGAGGTTTTCACCGTCTTGCAGCTAGTACTGGGCTATATAAAGTTTTGTGTTTCCTGACTCTTTAGTATTTTTTTTTTATTTTTTTTTTCAGATATATCAATAAAACATCAAACCACCTTAAGATGTAACATAGTATTGGAGGTCAAAATAAATTAAAAATATCCAATATCCGTAATGTTTTGCCATGTTTTGATAAAAAGGGGTAAGGTTTGAAAAATCACTTCTGCTTTTAACAACCAAGTGTTTCAGACAAAGAACACTTGCATATGCTTAGATGCATAGGTTCTGAATTTGGAATTTTCCCAGACGTGGAAAACCTGTGGCATCACAAATATATGACATCATAATCCACTTGAGTAAATCATCGTAAATTGTAACTCAAAGAAAAGTTAGTCTTGCAATTTTTGTCCCCTCACAAGTAAATAGCAGGAATCATTTCGCTATGAGCAAAGTTACAGGAACCTTCATGGAACAGCAAAAAATAGCTGAGCATGCAAAACACATGTCAAGAATAAGCAGGCATGCAACACAACTGGCAAAATTGTGGGCATGCTCTACTCAGCCCATGTGCTTATAAACTACTAACAACTTTTAACTGTCACATTACAAAATGCAGTTTGTAACTATAATGGAACATAAAAAACATACAGAAAAACATTGAGGTGCAAGAAGCTCCAGTGGATTCACTATTATTCAATGACTTAAAAATCCAAACATCCAACAACACCACATTTCATATATATGCACACAAAAACATTTGTGTTTTGCTAAAATGTTGAAAAAAACTATGCATATTTTAGAAGTCCTAAAGACAGTTGTAGGAAGCTGAAAAGAACATAAATAGTGTCTACAGTTGCCGTAATATGATTCTATTATGAAATGCTAAATGGTACTTTGACCAACAATACAGGGGCTTTCTTTTAAAGTGATGTATTTAACCAACAACCCAAAACAACCACCAAAAGAAGTTTACTTGTGAGCAGTGCGAATAGTTCCAGTGGTATGGTCAATGGTAAAATCACCATTTCCATCATTTCCTCCTTTGAACGTGTAACCCACTCTAGCATTGGCACCAGAGTCTCGATCAGTAGCATGAATTTCTATCACACGTTCATCTACAGCACTATTCTCTGAGATTACGCCTACAAGAAAGAAAAGTTACAAGTATGCACATTGCACACATTCCTGCAAATTTTTAAACAGTTCCTAAAACACTTTATGCTGTAGAACAGCCATAAGGGGAAAAGCTCAACACATGAAAACCTTAACAAAGCTATTCAGTTTTCCATCAAAATTAGTACTATATAATACTTAAAACAACATATTTTTTTAAATCTTTCTAAAACCAAAGTGATTGAATTGCTCTTAAGAAAAATTCACTGATATAAACAACTAAGAATGCATGACATTACTGTTGCTACAGCAAATTCCTAAGGAACGCTGCTTTTTAGGCATGCAACAGACATTAAGTCACATCCACATATTTCTGAATGAGCAAAACTAGCACCTTTGGACAGTACCAAACCACTAATAGAAAAAAACATTTTTACACTAAGGTTAAGATACCATCTTTCAACTGTAGTCATAAACATACCTTTATACTGTCGTAGATCAAAAACTGGTGCATTGTCATTTTCATCCAATAAGTTGATGATTATTTGGGCATAGTCATTCTTCTGGGGAATTCCATTATCATGAGCTTGTACCATCAATGTAATTCTGGGTTGTGCCTCAAAGTTCAATCTTGCAGTTGTGCGAATAATTCCAGAAACTGGGTCAATCTTGAACTGCCTGAAATAGAACAAAATGCATATTCATCTTAAATAGAGCCACCAAATTGTCAACACGTTTGTTCTACCACAATGTAGAAGATGTAGTTTTGATTACATTAAGAAATTTGGATTTTGTAAGAGAAGCCAGAACTAGTATATATATATATATGTATATATATAACCTTACGGACCTGACCTATCAATCTAGTACAGGAAATGGTGGAAAATAAAAGCTAGATCAGTAGTGAACAACTTCCTTTAACAAGCATTGTTGATGACCTCCTGAAGGAGAAACATTTCCTGACAACAACAACAGTAGCACCGCAACTACACAACTGGACTGATGCAGCTGAACCTAACCAACATTTTGACAGGTTACGTGAAGCCCATGATTACACCTAAAATATGACTGTATGTACTTAATGAATGCATATATCTTTATGAATTCCACTTCTAACTATTTATAAATTAGCACAAAAATTGTAAGATTAAAACATACAAGAAAAATAAGGTCTGAATGTTTTTCTTTCAAGACAGTGACGGGAACATTTTACATTTTAGCAATGAGGGCCTTCCCCACTTTTGAAAATGGCGATGGCAATTTGAGTGTCTCCAGCTTTTAGACATGGTTTTGTAATATCATGTGAAAACTTCACTAAAAAGGTTGCTGCTTTATTTCTGAATTGAAACTTAGCACAATTCATTTATATCCTTCACATTAGCAGACCTTACTTTTGCATCACCAGCAGATGGTCTGATTTAAGGGCAATCACGCAACACATCAATGTGGGATCCCCACAACAGGACTTTCCAGTTAAACCAGGACATATGGCAACATTCAGCAATTGTTTTTAAAAAGAACATTTCACGCACACACATTATATAAATACTGATACATTTGTTTCAATTTTGAAGTTGTTGTGCTTACTTCAAACAGGTAACCAACACATAGGCTCAGTTGGTGTGCACAGAACAAAACTTACCACACTGGTGCAACTCACCTTACTGGTTCTGTGAAACAATAGGTTATTCTTGCATTATCTCCTGAATCCTTGTCACTTGCATGGACAGTTACCACAATGCTGCCGACTCGCACACCTTCTGATAAGGGAACTTCATATGTGCTTTTATCAAAGGTGGGTTGATAAGAGTTTGTGTCTGTCACATGAATATTGACATAGGTGCTGTTACTTAAAGCTCCATCAGACACACGAACTTTCAATTTGTAGTCTTTCTGGTGTTCATAGTTTAGTGGTCCAGACAAAGTTATTACACCAGCACCGCCATAGGAAGCAATGCTGAATTTGCTACCTTGGTTGCCTTCAATGATTTGATAACTTAAAAGAGCAGATGTCGAAGGAGATTCATCAGGGTCTGTAGCAGTCACACGCACAAGTTGGGTACCTATTCGTGTATCTTCTGGACATTTTATGTCATACCGACTTGGAGTAAAAACAGGAGCATTATCATTTACATCTTGGACAGTAACAGTAACATTTGTATCTACTGTGTGTCTGGGATGACCACTGTCTGATGCTCGAACAATAAACTTATAAAAAGTTTTTCTTTCGTAATCCAGTTCTTTTGCAACACGTAGAATACCTTCTCTTGATTCAATCTGAAAAGGAAATGACCTGTCTGTAACAGACACAATAGAATATGATATTCCAGATGCAGACCCATAATCTGCATCAAACGCCTGAACACGACCAACTTCAGATCCAACTCGTGCATTCTCTTTTACAAACTCATGGTATGCAGGACTTAAGAAATGAGGGGTGTTATCATTCACATCAACAACATTGATACGAACAATACCAGAAGAGTTTGACAGTGATGGAGTGCCAAGATCTGAAGCTCGTATACGCAGAGTGAATTTCTGTGATGCTTCATAGTCAAGCTTGGACAACACAGAAATTACACCACTTTTAGAATCAATAGCAAATGTCCTTTTGTCATTTCCACCATTCAAAAGGGCATACCTCACTTCCCCATTCCTTCCTTCATCTTTGTCAGTGGCAACAACTGTCTTTATATCAGTTCCAACTGGAACATCTTCTTTAACAAGAACATTATAGCTTGCTTTACTGAATTGAGGAAAGTTGTCATTTTTGTCTATTATTACTGCTTTCACAGTTGCACTACTGGATCGCGATGGAGATCCACCATCCTTAGCTACAATTGTCAGTGTGTACTTTGAAGCTATTTCCCTGTCAACCACACCATTTACAACCAACATCCCATCCGGCCTAATGTTAAATGATGAAGTTGGAGGGACACTTTCAGATATGCTGTAAGCAATACGGCCATTGGCACCAGAATCTTTGTCTGTTGCCCTGATCCTTGCTATAGGTGTTCCTTCTGGTTGATTTTCTGGCACATCGAAGTTGTAAATTTTCTCTTCAAAATGTGGAGTCTCATCATTCTGATCTATTACATTGACCTGCAAATAGCATCGAGCAACAGCTTCATCACGAAGAGCAACTACAATCAAATAATGTGATGGCATTTGCTCACGATCTAAAGGTCTCAAAGTTGTTAAAGCTCCAGTAGCGATGTTTATAGCAAACATATTTAAACTTTGTCTGTTTTGCCTTGCTTCCAATGAATAACGGACATTTGATTGGGGTCTGTTTCTTGAATCAAGCACTTGCATTGTTTTCACAAGTGAATTAGCAGGAAGGTTTTCCCTAACTCCAACCGTCTCAAATTGCTGCTGGAAATGAATTGGTGCACTTCTTTTCTTACGACTAACAGCTTTATTGATTGCTTTGACTTCAACTAAACTGTACTGTTCAAAGACTAATGTATTCTTCAAGTTGCATCTTGCAATTTTTTGAAAATACTTCCATGAGCTAGGGTTGGAGGTTCCAATAAGTTCACTGGTGTCACAGGAACACAGTGCACTTGGTAGAATCACTGAGGGACACACAAAAACATTTTCAACATTGTTTACAAAGTTTTCAAGTGCCCAACTTGCATTTTCTATTTGTACTTCATACGATTGCAGCACCAATTTCCTTTGTGTGATATCTGAGAAACTTCCATGAGTGAGCCACACCGATAGTGGAATAACCACTGTTAGTGCATATCTTGGAACTTCGACAAAAATGTTTATAAAATAAAAATCTTGCAATTTTGAATCTGGCACAAATATTACATTTCCATTTATTTTATCTATCTCAAATGGCAGTTTCCGTGCTTGTTTTTCAGTCTGCATAGAGTCCACAGCATAAATTGCTCCAAACTCCCCGAGCGATACATCAAAAATTTTGCTGCCATAAGGCAATGTTTTGTTGATGCCAATATGATAAGCAAAGCAGGCTTTCACTAAAATAAAGACTACTGTTGTAATCTTTGTCACGACATGACACATTTTTGTCTTCACCCTGAAACATAGAAATGTACGATGCAGCAGTGTTTTCTTTTTAATCTTAAGCAATATCAACCCAAAGACAGCAACTGTCTCTTGATATGGTTTGCTTCAACCTAACGAAAGTAACCCCAGGTTTTGCTGCAATAGTGTTTTACAACTAACACTGCATAATGCAATTCATTGTTAGTGGAATATTCAAAACAGGTTAGCATGTTAAAAAGTATAGCCAAATATTATGCAATGCAACTACGATCTTCTGTATGAAAAACACAATTTTGTCATAAATGTAAAATTGTTTCAAAAGCATTTACTTTCATATTCAACCACCAAAACATGCCTCAAAATTACTCATTTGCACAACAGCAGATAAAGTACAAAGCATCCCTTAATGTCATTTCAACAACTTCCATTATTATTATTATTGTCAGTGGCAAAATAGCCATATTTTTACAATGAAATTTTTTTTCTCAAAATCAAATGCTATGAATGTACTGACCAAACGAAATCACACAAAACGAACTCTAAGACATTAAAATCTATAGATCAACACAGTCTACTCCAGTGACCAAAGCAGTGTTGCCACATGTACAAATATGTGGCTGACATTTTGCAAAATCTTGATGTCATAGCACTATGCAACTAGGTGCACAGTTGAGAAATTCCTAAAACCCTAATGGTCGAGCCAAATTTCCTCTAACCATTAAGGTCTTAGCTGTGATGATTTACCCATGTGGTCAGAATGTCTCAGGAAAGATCAAGAAGATAAGTTCTGCTAGCTACACTCATGAGGAATAACCTTAGATGCCAGTGCAAAGCTAGTTTTTATCGGTCATTTTTTGGTCAAAGGCCAAAATTTTTTAAATGATAAGTCAATTTGGTTTTAATGTCTGAAAATATAGACTTGAGAATACAGTTAAGAGTTCAATGTTATTACGAGACAAAATGATCATACCTTGGGTTAAAGCCTAAAGAGCTATCATAGGTTATCAAAAACTGCGAGGTATTTTTAACGTTGCGCTGTTGCCACCACAATACTTCTAAGATACACAGGTTTAAAAATGATTGAGTAAAAGTATAAATAACTAAAAGGGTTGGCTCAGGAGAACACATAAAAGAAAAAGGGCTTGGCAAAAACACAACTCAAACTGTTTTCAACAGAAGTTGCTGACTTTACTTGTCATTTGCGACATTGACACAGAGATTTGCTTCTTGATTATAAAAAAAGTTAGTGTTACGAAGGCAGCAGTGTGATGAATAAAGTTAAGATCAATACATTGTAAAGATCTAAAGGCAGCAGAAGTGGACTTCTTATAATACAGAATTATGTAGATTCCCAAAAATCTGCTCAGCATAATTTGCAACCTTTCCTCAGTGCAAAAACTTAATATACATAAGCAACAGGTTGGTATTCTTCTAGTAAAATAACATTTATAACAAAATTGAAACCATTAAAGCTATGTCAAAGGTGAGATGTAGCACTTTAATGTGAAAGGTGCAATGTCAACACATAAAATCACATAAGAGCACATTCACATATTTATTGCTGCAGCACTAATGTAATTATTTGGAATAGCCAATATGTACATTAAGTTTGTAACTCTTATAAGTTTAAGCCATGTTTCAATCAAAATACAGCACAGTCAAAGAAAAAATGTGCCTGGAACTTATTCATGAATATGCTAGCATCTTTTCTATGAACCACTATAGCAAAGTGCACTGATCAACACATTTGTGTGTTCTGCACAATAATGTAAAACTCACCAACTGAAATGTTTGTAAGGTGAATGCTCTGCTATAGACAGTAAAGACTATTTCATGTGAAACCTGTTCATTTGCGAATCACTTATTTGCTCATTGATGCACATGTTTTCAATTGAAAAATGAACATGTTCTAAAATAAACATGGCCCCCCTTCCCACAGTCAAGGTTCCTTGTAGTTTGAAGGAAAAGTTGGTTGATAAACATACTTCCAGTATGTTGCTCTGAGTATAGGCTTTATGTGAGTGATGCATTTGTGTCAGGAGTACACACCACAGAGTACATAATTACGCATGCATAACATAGCATATGTTAAAAATGAAATATGAGCGATGAAGTTCAGGCAACAGAAGATTAGATTTAGCAATAATCACAATAACTTGTGTTTACTTTATTTCATAAAAGTTTTAATCAGCAAGTTCATTCATATGTGGATAATTTTTGTCAGAAACTAGTAAAAATAGCCTATTGTAGTGTCGCTGTCTGAACTGCTTTATCGCATAGGATTCTGGAATCCTAAACCAAAAGCATTCATAGATGAAGAAAATAGTCACAGTTAATCAAAATAAACTGGACATTTGCACAGAAATGTTGTTTTCATTTGTAGATCAGTATTATCCACTCAATCGCATATTTCACTTCAAAGAAAGGCAAAGTACACTGTGCAGATGAAAGCCATGGTGTCATTAATTCAATTAAGCAACTGTCATCATAGGGATTACAAGCAAACGAATTTAACCACCACTGCAGGTTCGACCTTAGGCAGAGAATTTGCAGGTTCAACCAATCAGACGGCAGCTTTGCTAACTAATTGGTCATACAGAACAAAAAAATAAGTTCTAGTGTCAGTACACAACTGTTGTTATGCTCTTGAAGTCACTGTCTAATCTCAAGGAAAAGTATACAACAGTTTTGAGACATATACGTATTCACAACTGCATAAACACTGCAGGATTTTAGAGAATTTAAAATATCAAGACCAAGGGATTTTTAAAACATCCAAAAGCACTTTTATATCCCACAGTTCTAGAAATTTTTGTGTTCAGTGTCAAGCTACAAGATATCAGTAGTGTCAGGTATCTAGCCTCTGGACTGAAGTAGAGTAAGATGGTAGACTTGTTGATGTTTGATATGGATAATCGTATATTTCAGTTAAACACGTAAGAAGGTTGACAAATTGGCTACGTGATTAACCGGAGTCATCAGCATTACACAATGTCATACATGTAAATTTAAACAGTCAGAAGAATTGGCTTGACTTTGCCACAAAAAAGGTTTGCGCTTCTCATGTATTTTCTAAATATTGGGTTGCAACTTGAGGTGGGTTGCATTGTTGTGGATTGGTGCAGCATTCAGTGTGTGACACAGAACTAAACAGGTTGAAATGAGGGTGATAATTGCTTGTTCAAAAAATATGGATTTTAGATGTGATGACTCATGCATGGGAATGGAAGTTCATCTATTGTTTTGTAAATACATGATCAGTAATGTTTGCAATACTGTTACAGATCAAATATACACCAAAGCAGAATACAAAGATCTAATGTAAAATACATCTAATTTGTAGTGATTGAAATAAAAGAAATGATGTATGAGATAATAGCAACGCGACATGAAGGAACTGTATAAGAAATAATAATAATACAAAATCATTGCACATAAACAAGGAAAAACAAGATGTCAACAATTTCCCGAAGTCAAGATCAAGAAGTCGATCAAAGGCTCAAAAGACTCGGACTCGAGCCTAGTTTCCAATGAAAACTTCAGCGAAACACTTTGGCCTAGTGGTTGGGCCCTAGGCCAGGCAACATGAGCCAAAATGACCCTAAAACTACTTCACTTATGACGTCACTCACAAAAAACCCGCACCC
>Ga0210059_1001763_pt1 | contig 33091 bp, 16 predicted proteins | sample Ectturendosymbi2_FD_188042 | JGI IMG/M metagenome (GOLD analysis project Ga0210059, IMG submission 188042) | Ecteinascidia turbinata endosymbiont from Florida, USA - Sample 2 (SPAdes) (version 2) | ecosystem: Host-associated > Tunicates > Ascidians > Unclassified | place: Key West, Florida... | reverse complement strand
CCGTTTTAACTTCAAGCAACCGGAAATATTGGGAAGCATCGTCGGTCAGAAGGAACTTCACCTACTCGAGTCTCTTCTGATACAGCAATACCAGCCAGATCTCAACGTCGATGGTTCATCCATTCCCCTGCTGCTTTTTAACACATAATGGTCTATATGACGCAACACAGTACGAATGCCCTAAATTGCATCCTTATTTTTCCTTTAACTGTCGCATTTCGTTTATTGCTGATGATGGCTTACGCATAAGCCGAAACGTCGAATAAAAGAATGTTTTCGATTATTGTGGCTGTTTTATTTGTCATAAAAATCTACAGCAACTCCGTCCATAGTTTACAACATTTTTTCCTTCACTTTTTTCCTTTTTTTGATTTTGTAACGCAACTTTTTTCCACTCCGGTTACGTCATCCAAGCTCCGCTATTTACGGAGCTCCGCCTTTTACAGGCAACCCATCAGTGAATATTATTTTGAAAGCCGTTTTATGCTTATTGTTAAATGTATCTTCGATTAACCATGATAAAATATTTTGTCATAAGAATTTTAAGGGTACATGTTCATCTCTCGAAATGCTGAAGGGATACGTGCTTATCTTTCGAAATGCTGAAGGAGTACATGGTCAGAGAAAGGTTGGGAACTCCTGTGCTAGTGTGTAGTGCCGGCGCGGAAGCCCAGTATTTTTTAAGTTGTTTTGAGACCAAAAAATTATCAACTTTTTCCAACGCTCAGTCAAAATACAGTATAAACTCACTTTACCACCACAATCAAAGTACACTAAAACCTTGATTTACAAACATCTCGGTATTTAGATGAAACAGTTGCGGTCTCTGCAAAAGTCTTTGCAGTCAGCAAGGTCAAAACTTAAGAAAACTCTGGAGGGTTCCGCAGTATTTTGTAAGCGTGGGATACCGTCGCCAACGAAAATCCAAGTGAACTGCACGGTTTTTAACGCCCTCAAAGTTCTATAGTAAAAATGGTCATTGTTTTCAGTAGTGAGTAGCCAAGTTTTTTTTATTCACTAGCACTTCGTTAAGGCAGAGAGGGGTTAAGTTTTTACGCTGTTTTCTGCTTTTTTATAAAAGGGTTTCTTATTTGGCAGGTCAGGTTTCAATAGTTGGTGCAAAATACGGTTCGATAGTTGTTTAATGTTGATATTTCAATATTTACTACTACTTGTCTTCAAGGTATCGTGTAGTTCGTACTTGCGAATGTGTGCTGCTTAGTCTTTTAATAGCGTTGTTCATTTTCCCTCTCGTAAAGCAACCTGAGATTCGCGTAAACGTTTGAAATAAACCTAGTTTTTGTTACGAATGACTATTTCAGATGTGCAAAAAATATCGATTCCTTTAAAAGTAACAGAAAATTACTAACAAATAAGCCATTTGCAACAGAAGTGAAGTGAAGTAGACTAAGTCTCATGATGTTCTTGTGGTGAAAATTGCATCATGATATACTACTTATTTAAATAAGGATTGTGGTATCAATCTCACAGACTGGCGTTATAATTTCCGAGATATAGCCTAACAAAATGAAAGTTGCAGAAAGTCTGAAAAGGTGTAATGTGGAATAACGTTTGTGGAAGTTTGAGCACTTGCCTGTTTTGAAAAATTAAAAACTAGGTTTAAACTTATTAAGAGGTCTACAATCACTTCGTACATTTCTATAGTGCTAATAGAGAAAAGAGTTTTTAACTTCCTCAGGGATAATCAAAAGCTGCTCCAATAAGCGGTTTGTACTTCTTCAATCGGTGCTCTATTAAGTGGTTTTTCACTGTAACCATTTTCCACGTGTAAAGTATATAGTGACAGACAGGTGTTGTGTACAGTCGAATTTGGGATATTTATTTAAGAATATGTTTTGTCTGTACTGCAGCTAAGTTAAATATTATCAAAGACCAAGAGGCCCAACGAGTCAAAGACCAAGAGGCCTAACGCTAAGGCAAAAACAGACCAAAGCATAAAAAGAAAGGTGCGTTTGACAAATATTTTAATCACTGAAGATATACCTTCAATGCCACACCACAATAGAGACAACGTAGGCAGGTAGCCTGGTCATGTTACGCCAGACAGTCAAAGTGGAAGTTTATGTACGGGAAGTTATAGACTACAAGTTGTTTCGAAAGTGTTGATTCTGACAAAGAAGGAACCTCGTCAGATGTGCATCTGATGACGCATGCGAGCAAGAAAATTCAAAATTTGGATGAACAAATAATCCTGCTACCTAGCCAGAGGTCATGAGTCGGAATGTTAGGGACTATCCTGGACTATGTAGCCCAAATAGGACCGCCTGCAACCATAATAGAAGTTTTCCCCAGAAACGAGAGTTATGGGACACAGTTTCTAAGTTTCACTGCAAAAGGATACAAAGAACACGATCAACGGTCATCCATGGCTATTATTCCTGGCCTGAAAAAATAGAATCTTTTGTTACTACTGCAAACTTTTCAGCTTTGGATGTCCACTAGCACAACACTCAATACCTCTCCTCTCTGGGGGTACTACACTCGTAACTCCCTTCTGATCAGGGAGGTGCCTGGCCGGAAAGCCGGAAAGTAGGTATTGATGAGAGTTGTAATTCTCTGATTTATTGGGTTTCACGGCGCTGTCCATTGAAGTCTCTGCTGGAGAGGTCTTGGCGTGAACTTTTTGTGCCTCGCTTTGTAACATAACCCATTTCTATCATTACGCCATACACCCCTCAAAAATTTCTACACACCACTGAGTGGGGCCCCGCAAATATGTTTCAAATCGGGCCCCGCTCTTGCTAACGCCAGCCCTGCGCTAAGATAAATTACCCTGAACGTCATAAAACACATACATCTTAAATTCGTCACCAGGTACTATACGTGCGTTTTTGTTAAAATGCTCTAGTACGTATTCGCGTGGAAAAAAGCCCACCGATTTCCTTTACGCCACGGGTTCTTAGCGACCGTGAACTCCTGAAGGGTCCGTGAATGTGATTTAAAGGGTTAATAGGCTTTGCAGACATTTCAATTATTACTACGATGATTAAGACCTAAATTCAAATATTTATTGCAACGTTTCTTCTTGAGGGGTCCGTAACCTTATTAGGATGTACTAGGGGTCCGTGACCCCCAAATGTTTAAGAAACGCTGCTTACGGTGACGTTGGTGATTCAAATGCGAGACTATTCATGCTAAATGTCTGGGACGGTGGTACGGCTCAAAAATAAAAACGTGTATCTTTCGCAGAATTGCTGCGTATCACCCTTAGCATTGCCCCTACGCGACGTTTCCACTTTATTGTTGATGAGGCCTCGAGTTGTCAATGCGCATTTTTGCCTCGTTCCGCATTCCTTGGCGACGGTTGCTTTGTAAAGTGCATTAATTCAGTTGTTATGGTTTGCTTGATGTGGACCTGAATTAAGTAAGAGATATGGGGTGATTGCAATTTTACTGAAGCAAAACGAAGTGTTTCCGCATTTTAAAAGACATTTCCGCATTTTAAAGCAGCAGATTTCCATCAAAAAGGAAAAAGAAGCAAATGGATAAAGATCTTGTGAGGCTGCAGACGAACATCCTGTCAACCTGGAAATGTCTATCATCACTCCGACTGGTAAGCCACTCGTTCCGCAATGCAACGTTGAAATTGCCATTTACTGGTGATAATTTGGCGTCGACGAAATCTCAACTTCCAGTTATTGAGACCTTTTGATGCATTTGCATCTCAGGTGTGGTCCACCTCAACCTAGCGGATTTCCATCGCAGCCTATTCATCTACCAAGTGCGTGTTCAAGCATAAGCGTAGTAAAACACAGCATGATCGTGTGCCTCTTGTTCTATAAATCTCAAAAGCAAAAATTAGTTTTGAAAAATCCTTTCCGAAAAAACGTAAGGTGGCACAATGTTTTTCTATACGTTATAGCTATCTTTTGCATGTCCAGAAAAATTTGAAGTAATATGTTTGCCTTTGCACAATGTCGGTTATTCAGATGTGCTTTTCTCCACACAGTTTCAAAACCTCAGGCCAGAGGTTTATACTCTGTCTGCTGAGGTCCATTTTAACAAAACCACCAATCTGCAAGCCACAGTTAAGTTTCCGTAAAAATTCTAATCGTTTATTAAAGATTTAGTGATATACAACGTTTTCTGTAATGATCTCATAAGCAAAACTGTGAAAGAATCCAGTATCGGGACGTAAGTTACATAGGCTCGCTGTTTCAACAAATTGAAAGCTTGTGTACGATAGATTGACAGAAAACGATTTCAAACGGGGCAGTTTGGTACTTATAGACCTTTCACGAATGCCAAAACTGTATGGTAAAGTCTCAAAATGTCAAAAACATTTTATGAAAAAAAGGGCAATGCGTTCATAGCAGAAACATCAGCAGTCCGCTTCGTGTCGTCCTACACCAAAGTTAAATGAGGAAAAAGCTCGTTTTCAACAAATAATTGACGAAAAACGAAACTGAGGCCTGACGAACTGAGCAATGGCTGCCTGCAAAAACTTAACGCTTCTATGAATTCCTAAATAGTTATACACAACTGTCTATACATTTACAGTCACTTCGCAAAGTTAAGGGTATCCGTTTGTCCAACCAAGATTCACAAAAGCTTGGAGAAAACAACTTGTAAGAGTGCTTGAAAACAGTTCGTTTTTCAATAAATTAGTGTTAGAAACTGATGACTTTGCATGAAGATTATTCAAAGAAATTTACAAAAACTTTGATGTTTGATCAATGGGCACTGTGGTTTGTGGCTTTCGAAGGTCTCAATTTCAAAAATGGATTACTAAGCACGAGATTTGCTGTAAGCGTCCGAGGAATCACCCGACTGGGCTCTGCTTTCTTCTGTTTGCGATAATTTAAATTTGCACATTGCTATATTCAAGCAACTAGTCTCCACAAAGAGGAAGGGTTTGAATCCATCAGCATTTTTTTAATAGGAAATCGATTTCATGTAGCAGTACGCATTTTCAGTCGTACAATCTGCAAGCAATACTTATGGGTGAAACACTGAAAGGCTGAAGTAAGAGCAGAGAAAGCAAATAAACTCAAGACTAAAATGAAAATATATCAGAAAACATGCTGCAACAAACAAAGAACGTGAAAAAACTTCTTTCTCAAATATAATTGATCCCACTGGCCTATCTGACGCCAAGTGTCGAGCAACGGAACAAGCAAACAGGCCGTCGTAATGACATACGGAACGTTGGCAAAATGCGTAAGACCAATTGCTTACGGGAGTTGCAACCAAACTCTAGGGAACGTTTTTCAAATTGAATGCTATTGCCATTAAGTGCTATCCAATTGCATAGCCTATGCGTAAGCATTTTGACGTGAATGGAATCGCGCTGCGTAGCATGCACCGCACAGTGCCATGAGGTCTATGAAAAATTAAAAAGAAAAGGATGATTTGGAAAGTTCTTATTGCCGAAATACATTTTTAAATGACGAAAAACTATTTTTGGCAAAGATGCTTTGCCATGCCAAAGGTCACTAAGTTTGGAACTATAAACACAGGTTTTCCGATGACACTTAATGTAAAGCTTGAACAGATCAAAATTATTGAAAAGGAACGGCTAACATAAAAGAAAACAGTTGGGCATAGCAACAGAAATATGCTTGTAATCACTAAATAAAAATGGTTATATTTAGACGGACATGCAGACTGCCTAGCACAATGTTATTTATCTTTTCATATAATATTAGAAAAACAAAGAGGCACCTGTGAACGGTGTTGAAAATATGAGCAAGAATTCCATACCCAAAAGCAGTACAATACCAACCAGAAATATTAAAAACCTTCTACAAAACCTCTTTACAACTTTGAATAAACGTAGACTGCAAGCGGCACTGTGGCAAAAGTTCAAAGTTAATATGAACTTATTTTGACGAAAGCACTTTTAGGCAGGCAGGTTAAGCCTTTTTGTAAAAGGGTATTCATCTCCATCGATCCTCGCTTTCTGTCAATCTGCTGTGTTTGAGCGCTATTAACTTCAATTTTTCCTGAACAGACCTGCGTTATTTAGTTATTTTCGTCGCGATAACTTGGTCCAATTAAAATCGGGAGCATATGATAGATAACATCAGAAGAAAAGTTGTCTGTGAGACCTTTGCAAAAATCTGTAGTTAAATTGACTGCCAGTTTCTTCACAACGGTGTTGCATTTGAAAATACCAGATTACATATAGCAACACTTTGCATCGACCTTGAAAGAAGCAGTAGTACTAAGTTTTGCTCCTTTGTTCCACATTTCTTATGAACTGATCTGATCGTTTGTATAAAGTGTTGCTGTATACCCGTTGTTCATGTCGTTTGAGACATGCCTAGATTTAATTGAGAAAATGCTTCCAGCAGTTACATTGATTGTATTGGTGTGTTCAATTCCATAAAGCGTTGACTCAAACGACATGCCTATGTATGATTGAGAAAATACTTTCAGATGCATTGATTGTATGGGTGTGTTCAGCAGCAGAAGAATCTTGTATATTTATGTGCTACCACATCTGTAACCGTATCATACCTGTATCTGCTGAGATAAGTGCATCTGTCACCTTTTCGCAGCCGAAACTGCACCAAGCTTTATTTTCTATCAAAGTTCTATCGAGGTACGATTGTTTGAAAACCGCTCGGACTAGCTTAATCCTAACGAATGCAAATTGCGCGGAAGCTTTTTGGACAAAACTTTTGAATGCACACGAATGGATGGGTCTTTTCGTCTCATCGCCATCAATATCGGTTCGAAACAGCCAACTCAAACGATACAAATGTAGTTAAATTTAGAGACAGCAAAACTGATGGAACAAACTATGACCTACACCTTACAGTTAAAGATTTATTTTTGACAGAATCCTGATAGTAAATATTTTTGATTGGTCGGAATACAGTTCATCGTTGTCTCATTGTCAAAACCCCTCAGCAGAACATCAATCCTTGAGACTAAGAACAACACGCACCTTCGTCAAATTAGCACAGAACAACACGCGCCTTCGTCAAATTAGCACAGAACAACACGCACCTTCGTCAAATTAGCACAGAACAACACGCGCCTTCGTCAAATTAGCACAGAACAACACGCACCTTCGTCAAATTAGCACAGTGGTTCTTAAACTTTACAAACACGCCGAACCCTTACGTAGTTTTCCAAGCTTTTGTCGAAACAAAATTTTGCCCAATACAACAGAACGTAAAAATGGGTTACTAAAATCAGATGACCCTCGTCGAACCCTAGGGGTTTGATCGAACCCAGTTTAAGAACCACTGAACTGGCATCTTACAGGACATCCTTCGCGAGCAGTCGGAAAAATCTGATCAAAACGTTTCAAGCAAACTTGTTTTCACACTCGAACACAAAACTTTGCTCAAACAGGAGTGGCTTCGTACGAGGCGCCGTTTATAAAAAAACTAATTTGGAGTCATAACGGACACGTTTAAGACACAAACTGTTGTAGACCAATTGGAGACACATTTAACTCACAGAGCGCTTTTTCGGTCATATATAAGTCATAAAGTGTTCGTATTTAGCATCCAAGCACAAACAGTGCTAAAGCGTAAGAGCTTAGGCAAGGTTTATTGGTCGGGAAGCTGCCATTCGATTAACTGGCCACGCTTGAGTGCTGCATCTGTTTTAACTTCTACACCAGAACTTTAAACGGAACAGATACAATTCGCAAAGCGCCACAAGCAATATATTTTTTTCAAATATCGCTTACACTATCAGATAGTAGGAATTTCTATTGGGATGACTGCAGTAAAAACATCCTTTCCTGCTTGATTTGAACACAAAGACAGTATTCATTACCTCAGAAGTGTTTCAGCTTCAGATCATTAGAATATCCATTTAATGCTGCCAATATTATGAATACTTATTCAGCGAATATGATAAATATGCAGTATATTCAACGTGAGAATCTTTATTCAACCGTAGAACATTCATTCAATGCTGTGAATATTATCCGATCACAATACCTCATCAAATGATGTCTTCTTGAAATCCTAAACAAGTCCTCTGCTGTGATAACCAACTTCTCGCAGACAAAAACGCACTCGGTTTAATGTTTGTCAGTTTGCTTCTTCGATCAACGTACAAATGTTTAAAAACTGTTCGTAGTCTAATTTCTCCCAAACGAATGCAAATGCGCGCGGAAGCTTCTTCGACAAACGTTTGAAGGCGCACAAATGGATGGGTCTTACTTTTCGTATCATTGCCATCAATATCGGTTCGACCCAGACTACAGGCAATCGATACAAATGTAGTTAATGGGTGCAACAAAACTGATGCAACGATCTATGAGCAACACCTTACAGTGGAAGATATTTACTTCACAGTAAAAACATGTAACATCCTTCTTGTTTGCTCGGAATGTCACCTTTGATGCCTCATTGCCTGAATGCAACAGATCATTAGGTTTTCGCATTACGCTGAGAAAAAAATCACCGCTTGGTGCAGGTGGCATTGCTTCAAGGCATTTGTAAGACGAAAGTTGATACGTTCGAAATTGGCCAGACAAATCTGTATGCCAAGCTCAGGTATTCTCCGATTCGAGCAGCGTTAACAGTGATTTTAATATAAAACTTTTTGGTGCAACGACGCACTTTTCCATCGTCTGGATTGTGTACTACTCAAAGTATAAAGCTGTTTTTCATGCGGAAAGAAGCAAACGCGCCACATGCTAACGGCAACGCGTCTGCGACATACCACCAAATTTAGCAGCGGTGTCATATCGCCAGTGTAGCCTGCAGAAAGCAGTAAAGATTTTTTCCCGTTGCCAAAACGCATGAACTTTATGTTGCGCATCGCCTCCACAACGAGAAGCTGTTTCCACTAGCGTCCCTGTCACAAACACAAATGGTGAGAGGAAAGGTACAAAAACTTTGTTTATTGAACACACTCATCAGCAGTTCTTGATCTGCAGTGAGATGTTGCTTGAGATACATTATTCCGTGAGAAAACGAAGGTATTTTGCCGAAAAGATACCCATCACACTAATAAATTCCGTGCGTTTTTTCCTTAAATTTCTACGGCAAGCATTGATCGACCTCTTACCCTTGACTTATGCTGAACTTGCTTTTATGTTCTCACTTACTAACTACTGTTTCACATTAGCCTATTAAAGAAAGGAAACAGTGGAGCCAAACAAACATGCGCATCAAAAGGTTCATATTAAAAACTTACGTTTTGGTGAAAGTTGACAATTTTCAACAAGGCAGCAGGCATCAACCAGCCACGTCACCACCATATCGCAAAACAAACCAGGGAACGCAAACAAAGCTCCCCTGTAATAAAGGGCTGAGAACGCGAACGAGTTCCTGCACCTCGTGAAAGGTAATGCACTTGGGATTCATAAGAAAACAGCTGCCCAGCCAGCAAATGCCAATTTTCTGCAGTGTAAAAAACTTCAGTGGAAACGGTCTTCTCCATTCAAAATTCAATACTTAGTTTCCTTTCCGCATCAGTCTTGTGATGAGTTATCTGAATGGGGAAGTACCGACACACTCAACCGAGAAAAACTCTGTTTAGCGTTCCTATCAACAACAATGCAATCAGTCAAACATAAACGTAAAGTTAAGATACTCATGTGGATTTCAATTGTGAAAATAAAACGCAAAATATTTCAAACTTAATCCTTTAAAACAGTAAAAATTTGCCGACATCCGTACCTTTGGCTAAATGCAGAAGTTTCGAAAGAAAACTTTGCCATCTGACTTTGAACAAAGCCACTTACAAGCTCAACCGCATTTTTGCGAATTTATGTACGCCTTTAGCAAAACAAAGTCCAGTGCAGCTGAGAGATTTTGAAAAAAAAGTTGACAATAAGTGAAACCATCCTAAAAAATTTGTGAAGTTCTACCATGCACACACTCGACCGTTCCATTTTTAAGTCCACAGATCGTCCTCTACCCAGCATAGCCCTCAGCGCAAGAATAATCATATTTCACTTGCAGTTGCCACTATACAAACAATCGTCTTGGTTTCACTGAAGGTTTTGCCCCGAGGCACCCCCTTCTACATATTTGTGCAATCCAAGCCGTCATTGCGCATAACTTCGTAACAATGAAAATGAACATGTTAGTTATAAGCAGATTGCACTCACGCTTGGTCCGGTTTCGAACTACCATAATATACATAAGTACTTTACCGCTGTAAACTGGTCATTGGTAGAAAATACCAACTCAGTCTGCATGGCTACTTTTACTTAAAAAAGCTTCAATTACAATTTGGCAAGGTTTTAATCGATGTTCGTTGTCTACCAGAATTGTGCTGGCCATACTTCGGGAAACGTTTCATACAAGTGAAAAATGTTAGCGAATCAACGTGATTCTTGGTCAAAATTTTTTCTCTGGACTTGTGTTTTGACTCAGATTTTTTCTGCTGGTAAAAAGCATTTCTCTTCTGGTGTTTGGCAACGTTCACCACACTTTTGCATGCCAACACACTGCAGATTGCACTGAGTGGCGCTTTTTGCTAATCTAATACAGCGTTTCCGAACCAGTGGGCCACGGGTCAGTTTTCGATGTGGCCCACCCAGCTAGTAGAATAGTATTTGCATTACCAACCGTGCTTTAAACACAACGTGATGTCTAAGCAAATGTTTGTATTGTCAATTGAAGCTTTTGGTTTAATGCCTTATACAAGACCTGGTAAACACAGCCAAATCTGATATGATAGCAAGTCAGGTCCTTTTGATCTAAATCAGTGGTCAAATTTTCGTCAATCTAGATACCCCTTTTCATCAAAGTTTGATAACAAAAATTGTAAGAAATAAAACAGAACTGGTAAGGAAATATTTATTAGAGTAGTGAAGAAAAGGGTCAATGAAAAGGCTAGAATGTAGGCTTGATTCCGGATTTAGATTTTACTTCCCAACATTGTTGAATAACCCCAACATATAACCTCATTAGCCCTGGGGATAGGCTATCGAGGCAAACTTTAAGAACCCCTGATCTAATACCATTTTGATCACGTGTGAAAAAGATTGGGGAACACTTTTTCTCGTTATTCAAAGTTGTTCTGTGTCATCTGTAATTGGAGTACCTCGTGGCACAAGCGGAGATAACAGCCATTCTCGATGGTAACCTTCAACTAAACCAAAACAAAGAAGCCACGTAAACAAAATCCTTGGGCGATCTTTTGCTTACAAAATTGCATGTACGCTTAGTAATGTCAAAAACAATTTTTACGCGTAAGAGCGTTAAAAGACCACATCTGTTGGGATGATAGTTGTAAAAGCCATTGTTTCCACACTGATCCGAACACGACGACAGCAATCCCTTGTAAGGCAAAAATAACTGTCATGCGATTTGCCGCCCCAAAATTATTTGCTGAGATAAATGAGCTTGCAAGAGGTATTACCAGCCAGAAAATTGCAAACCTTTGGAAATTTCTTTGCTAAGATAGATAATGGACAATGGACAATGGTTTATTGTTTCATATGACTCAGCCAATAAACAGGAGCACTACAAGAAGCTATTGCACTAAGCCAGGGGTGGTGAACCTATTTACTATCGCGGGCCGCATGAATTGTGCATTATCGCTGGCGGGCTACAAAATCAATGGATTTTATCCTAAAATTCTACCTTTATGTAACTATGGGGACGAGTGGCTTCTCTTGACTTACTGTTAAGTACCTGCTTATCATGGAGCTTCGTTTTGAGGCGATGTTGCACTCTAACTTGGGCAACGAAAATTCTGATGCGGGCCGTATCAAATGTTCACGCGGGCCGCATTTGTACCGCGGGCCCCAGGTTCCCCACCCCTGCACTAAGCAAACCATCTCTTTGCACGATGCAAAAATTCAAAATACAAAACGGCAGTTTGTGGATGGCCGATGGCTTAGGTAGCCTCATCTGAATGCCGCTGGTCAATCAGTACACCCAAAAGATGCAAATTGTAACGAAATTTTTCCGACAAATTTTAGGATGCAGATGCATGATCTTTAATCTTACTGCCAATTCATATCTTTTCAGTAATGCCAATTTAGTCGATGTAAGCTTAGTTACCTCAGCAACCGCAACTGCTGACAGAACAACTTGCCACTGCAACCGAAAAGTGGGTTTATATATGAAAACAGCTGGTTTGAAAAAAATATTGGTTTGTTGGGATTTTATCTTTCATGCCTTTTTGTCTGACACTGTCATATCATTGGTCGTTCAATTACAATTGAGAGGAACTCCACGCCTCGCGGTAAATCGCAATTTCGAATGTTGATCTAAAGCAGTCATAGGCGCTTTGTTTGAAACTGTTTTTAAAAAAATATATTTAAAACTGTCCCCAGTTTGTTTCAAAGAGCCTCTTGTTGCAAAGTAGAACTTGGAAGTCTTGTCACGTTCTATCTCTGGACTTTCGAAAGCATTGGCCTCTTTGAATGTTGTCGCCACCGTGTTTTGGGACCTGACGGTTCGCGTTCATTCAGTGAATCTTGTGAAAGCTAAAATCTGAAATAGTTGTGTTTGACAAGTCTAACATGGTTTCATTTAAAGCACTGGCTTGTGCGTTGTTGTTGTTGTTGTAAGTCGTTTGGTGATGTAAAGAACTTTTTCTTGCAGCAGCACTCTCTCTGGAAAAGATTGGGAAAACTATCATACGCAACCAAGTCAGAAAATTTCCCATCGTCTAAATTGAGTAAGTCGCGGGCATAATTTGTTTTTCCTGCAGAGCCTAGCCAATGGCGCAAAGGATCGACTTTAACCCTTTGTAATACCTCGCTCGACTAGGAAAAATGTTGCTATAAATGCATGTGATCACTGACTGCCTTTTGGCTCATCGCAGACTGAGGCAAACTAAAGGTGCACAAACACTGACTAAACGGAACCTAACTGAACGGTATAAAGATCGATTTCCAATTACACATTATCGTGTCGCAGAAAGAGTCGAAGGAATTTTCAATAGAGCAGACTTTTACCTGAAATTCATAAGCACTGCGTTGATTTCAGCTGAACCTGTTGCAATGTTACTTATTATGCAGAAACAGCAGACCCGTCGCCAGGATATAGCAGCAGGGGGGGGGGGCAAAAACCAGAAGGGGGGCCACATTTTAAAAATACTGTATTAGATGTATGCAGCAACCATGGGGCCAAACGTGAAATGGGAGGGCACAGATTTCAAATGGAGGGTCGGGCACCGCTGGCGACGGCCCTGAGAAACACTCAACCGTTCATCTTTGATGTCAAACTTGCCTTCAGAGTTTTAGTGACGAATTTCATTTTGCATCTTGACCATAAGCCTTACCTTTGTACGATTCAAAACAAGAAATGAAGTAAAGAAAAGTCAAACCTTTCTATTTGGCATTTTTAAACTTCTTGCTACTGTTCAACGAAGAAGTGCAACGCCAATGTGCACCACGTTTGTCAACGGCCAACAAGAGAACAGAAAAAATGCCTGCGTGAAGGAGTGCAGTTTCCTTTGTTTTTTTGGTTCTTGAAAGACGTAGTGCTGAGTAAATGTACAAACAACAATACGTTTCATACTTATTTGTGAAGAACGTTAACAATCGTGCATATGGTGAACCAAAAAAAACAAAGGAAACTGCACCATATGCACGATGGTTAACGTTCTTTACAAGTAAGCATGAAACGTATTGTTGTTTGTACATTTACTCAGCACTACGTATTTCAAAACACTGGTGCAACGCGTGAACAGAATGTTTGTTCGAACTTTCTTATCCAAATGTAAGCAAAAATGTAATTGAAGGTTCAAAGCATGCGATTCTGTTTTTTGGACCAAAAAACACGCTTGCATAGCTTTACTCTGCGAGTCTCAGGCGAAAAATAGTTGTTTTCTTTGTCAAGATATCCGTACGCTCATTTCTCTTTTGTAAAAAAGTGCTTTCTACAGTAGTTTCGATCAATAATCATTTTTTTGTTCGTTTATGCGTTTTGACCAACAGGTTGAGAGGGGCACGGTGGCAGAGTTTAAGCCCCTCAAGGTGGTTTATGGGGTTAGATATAGAGTTTGACCATACTGAAGATTTGCTGCCCGGTGCTGAATTGTGATAACCACGTAGAAACATAGGTAAGAAGCATGTTTTAATTTTGCACCAGTAAGGAATTTTCAAAGAGTTTGCCTCGATTGACGATAAAAGGAAGACACGTGTTTCACCAAAGACTGTTCAAAGAGACCAATGTATGCTCGCGTAGACCTATAATTCCACCCCTGGTTAATTCACAAAGTGTCGGTTCGGACTGAGAACACTAACACCGTTGGATGTACTAAGCACTCGAGCTTTAGCTGAAACATCAGCCTGGTATAAAGAACTGTTTATTGCTCAAACACGGCCCAAAATGTAGTCAAACATAACATAAGCGATAATTTCTTCTATGAAAAAAAAACGACGGTATCTAAATCAAACCAGGAACCTCTCTTTTGCACGTCCGAAAACGCTGTTTTAAAAGCTGTACTCTTTGACAGCTTTAAAATGTGGTCTGTGCTTTATATAAAAGGTTGGCAAAATTTTTATGCCTTTTCGGAGTTGCGGAGCGCTCCGGCAAATCAGAACCTCTGCTCTGATTAATAGACCATCAGAGCTGGCGCGCAGAGCAGAAGAGGGAGAGGCGCATTGCATTTAATTGGTGGTGCAGTACTGTGAATAGTGTTTCAGCAACTGCTTTTCAACCGAAGTGGAAGTCTTTGCTCTTAGTTATTCTCATGCTGCCAACAACTGCCTGAAATTTCCTACTCGACACCTACTTTCAGCTATAAATAAAAGAAAGGAAACCAATGACGCGTTCGTATACCAAGTGACCTTCCTCAGAGCCTTCGTAACAAGGTTGTTCAGACGAAGCGTGGACTTAGTTGCAGAACACACTGCTTAAAACGTCGAGAGTCACAGCCTGAATGACGACATTTCGGATTGGCAATGAATTTGCTTCTCTCTTCATTCAAAATTTTTCACATTCGTGGACAACGGCAAAAGTTCCAAGCGGGAAGGACAAAACATTAATATTTGCTGTAAAACGAGTTTTGCGGTTTGTGCTCCTTACTTGCGAGCTGTTTTTTCGGTCAAAGACCGAAATGTTTTTGAAATGACCGAATAAAATTAAGTCATTTCCGTCAGAATGTCTGAAAATATAGGCTAAAAAACACTGTAACGGCTAATTTTAACACAACTGTGAAACAAGCGACCGAAATGTCTCAGCAAAAATGATCGAAATGTCTCAGCGAAAAAAAACAGCGATGCGGGTTTGATGCTCGATGCAGAGCAGTGACGACCAACCTCGTTTCCTTGCTACAGCGCATACAGAGACAAACTGGAATTTCTACAGTCTCACAATGCGACAATGCGATCGCTTTGATTGTTTCGTGAATACACTGAAGTACTTTTACGCGCACGAGGTTCATGTTTTGGCTTATATACAGCTCTTTAAAATTCAGTGTAACCAAGTTCGCCTCGGAATGAAGAAATGCTGAAATAAACTATAGGTAAAAGCTTTTATTTTACATTTTCGAGCTCGTTTTCGTAATGTGCTTCGAAAATAACTCAAACAAGACTTTCATTTTTCATACTGTGCTTGCTTTAACGCAAAGCATTTCATGTTTTTCAAAAAAAGTACATTAGAACATTTCATTAAAAGCGAAAATGTGGCATTTTTGCTTTCAACATATGACAACAGTAATCACAAGTAAAAAGGGAAAACAAATACGAAAAGTTAAAGTCGAACTTTTCGTCCTTTTTTGTAATAAAGGTATCGTGATTGTCCACAGAAACACTCTACCTATTGTCGCATTTAGGATAGTCTTAAATGGGAGGAAGTGATTGGACTCACAGCTTAATGTCAAAATGACGAACCAGGTTAAAAGGTTCATGTGAACCCATAAAGAGTGACAAGCAATCTGGGTCATGTCCTAATGTTCCCTGAAGCACGCTGATGAATGTAAATCGACGGTCTGAAATGAAATCCCGAAAATGTAGCGCCACTCTTGAGACAGACATTCTCCATTCTCTGGCAAAAATACTGCGCTGCAAGCTTGCTTCGAGTGATATTTATGAAAGCTGCATCGTACGCATTTGAAACTAACCTGTTCATATCTCACAAGAGTGCAATCTTTTGGCGAGGCTGGCGCGGCAGAGGAACCAATTGCGTGTAAGTAACAAATCGCAATAATCAATACTTGTGCTTCGAAAAAACTTTCGAAACAGCTTGCTCTGAAGTGTGGAGATTCAGGTAAGCTGCGACATTGAGAGTTTTTACTCTCAGCTTACTATTGCTTTCTTGCCGTAACTTATCACTCAGCTACCATATTGCAACGGCGTAGTTACAATTATGCGTTGTTGTTACAATTATACTACTCTGAAGCAGTACTAAGCCACCTGCAGTCTTCATTGCGAGATAAAAGTCGCATCACTAAACAGAAATGTAGGACGTTATCTTGATAATCGCTCAGAAATAAACCTCTGACTTACGGCGACTAGCAGTAATCGCAATACTCTACTAGCTTTCGCAAAACTCATCAGCAGTCGCAATTTTGCACACAGGGGACAATTTGATGTCGAGCACTCCTAAACCTTAACGTATTTGATTTATGGAATCTTCTGTTAAACAAAGTCGTTATTCGCACTACTACAAGTACCTTGCAACTAATCGTGGACCAGTTTTTTAATGTTAGCGACAAGGCGACAGCACTTTGTTTTGTCGACTGACGTTTGTTTTTCGTAAAGGAAAACATGCCCCGATACCCAATTACTTATTACAATACAGTGTTCCGCACAAAACAACCATTTGCCTTTTGTCAATGGCACCAAACAAAAATAAAACTTGTAACAACCTTTAAGCAGGGCCGGCCCTAGCAGATGCGGGGCCCAATGCAAGACCTGGGCGCGGGGCGCCTCTGAACAATGATTTTATGACGTCATCGGGTTCAGTCAACCGTGTTACGATCGTGGTAGAGCGCAGATATACAGTGCAGCACTAACACGAGAATTGAACACGTTTGCTAACGTTCGAGAGGAAACTTGCTGGTTCTGACGAGAGCGTTCTTTGCTAACAATGAAATTTCTATGGTGTTTCTACTGAATTCTCAAGCGCAAGGTGTATCTGGCAAAATGAATAATCTACCCAAACACCATAGCGCGGGGCCCCAGAGGCGCGGGGTCCAATGCAGCTGCATCGGTTGCATCGGCTTAAGGCCGGCCCTGCCTTTAAGCGTTTAGTCCTCATCATTCGACTTCGATAACTCAATTCACAAGGACTTCATTACGTGAGGTCTTTTGCGTCATGCATAGCCAGCGGTTCGCCACAGACTTGTCTAAATCAAGGTCATCGAGGTTTCGCCAAAGCCTTGAATCTTACTGTACAACGTTTTAGCTTTCATCGTAAACGCGAACGTACGCAGTTTTAACTCAAACCATGTTGCTGTGACCATGAGGGACAAATAAAACAAATTTTTTATTCATCAAACTAGTTGGCCTGCGTTATGGCGGCGCAGCCCAAATCGAGAAGTTTTGATTCAAAGGTTGTAGCTAGTCCTGTTCAGCCCTGTGCAGTTCTGATCCACGTGCCGTATCTTCGGTGATGACAACGCAAGTTTTAGAACGTTGTGTGATCCAACTGTTGTTGCGGCCCTAGAAAAGTTTACGGTGCTTTTAACAGCAATGTTACACTTTTAGGAATTATAGGAACGTGTGCGCTGTACGGTTTGTTAACATATTGCATCCATCTGGAATTGTGTATAATTTTTATCCCAACGTTTCTCCATTCAAAACGATAGAACACCACAAAGACGCCTTCAAGCTTTCATTCACTGCGTCCCTAAACTCAGTAAAGAATATTATAAATTGCAACAAAAAAGCAAACGTAAGATATTTTTACTCAAAATCTACCTTAATTTCATTACAAGTAGTTTGAATATTGCTTTAATTTATAAACAGGCTGGTACTAAACAACAGATATGACCGGGCATTTCACAGACTAGTCCACACTGACAAGGCAGAACTGAAGAATATCCTTTGACCAAATTCTAAATCATTTATGCTCATAAACACTCAAAATGTAATGATGAAAAATGACACTACATTTCAGGTGCTGATGTATTCAATCTAAACTAGGACAAGGTCATTCTGTAAAATTTACAAGTCCAACAGACAATTCAGAAACGTAAGCCTCGTTACTACGTATTGAAACGTAAATCTGTTCCTCTTCAAACTTTTAATCTCGCATAGCAACACGCGAGCTTAGGGCACTGAGCAAATTACATGCTACAAAAAGAATGCATTATCGATTTCGTATACAGATTTCGGCACTCACAAACCATATCAGCTGTTTGACTCAGAAAAGCTTAATTTGCGACGAAAGTAATCGAATTCAGCTCTATTACCGGTGACGGCGGGTTATGAAGGCGTTACGTAAAAATGTGCTGCAGAAAAGCCGAGAACAAGCCATATCGATTATATACGCCAAAAGCTGTCGAGGAAAATCAAGAATGCCAAGATCAAAGCATGGTGAGCCGAACTTGGCATGTACACGTACAATATGTACTATTGGACAGGAAGTGAAATCGTAGCAGCAGACGCATTGTCTCGAGTTTGTGGTGCCATTGGTTGTCCTAGTCATCTAGCAGGGTTGAACGAATCTTTAGGACATCCCGGTATTGCACAAGTTTGGCACTTCATTCGCAGAAAAAGCTTACCTTATTCACCGGGAGAGGTAAGCCGACATGTACGCAGTGCACTCTTTTCTCCGCCTCAAAACCCCGATTTTATCGACTGCCACGAAGTTGATCAAAACCACTCAAGCGTGGCAACGCGTTAGCATCGACTTTATACTAGTGTTTCCAATTCGGGGCAAAATTTTAAAACCCAGGTTTTAGGGTAGCTGAGAAAAGAAACCCGGGAAAACCCGGGTTTTGAAATCAATGCGATTTTAAGCGATAAAAACTCAATATCGTTGTAAATAACTACTGTTGGTCCCTGCACAACTTATCAGCGAATTATTGAGTAAGTTAGGCACAACTTTTCAATGATGTTTATAATACTGACACATGACAATCAAAGCACACTTTCATCATTCAGTCTGTTTCTGAGTTTTGTGATAAATAGTCCCGCGGCTGGAAAAGCCCTCTCTGGTTCTAGTGATTTGGGCTTGATTGTAATTAAGGCATGGAACAGTTTTTTTAGGTTATTTGACCTCTTCTTTGCAGCCTCAAGAAGACTCATTTCCTTTTTCACAATCTGTGATCGGATCTCTTCCTGTTCCGGAAGATTTTGTGATCTTCACTCTCAAGGATTACATGGATTCTGTGCTTTGATTTCAAATGGTTGATTAAACTTTCGGTTCTTAAAGTTTTATAAGAAATGGCTCTAAGCTTCTGATTTTCTTTGACTACTAACGTCTTAAAACTTAATGCGTATGATTGAAAATCTACTTAAAGTCGCTTCTAAAGGAAAGTTAAATATTTTGTAGAAAACTATTGCAAACTGAAAAGGAACAAATCGATTTTGCAAAGAATCACAGCTTGTGTATGAAGTAACAACTTATAAATTAACTAATTAGCAACTAGGAAACTACGGCATACCTTTGAAGAACTACCTCACGTGGTAGTTATTAAAGTGAAAAAAACTAAAGTTCGCGTAGACACTTATATGTGCCAAATCACCTCAAGATTTGTCTAAAATAGGTTAATTGAACGAAAATATAATCGGACCAACAACGAACGTACGATGGTTACCGAGCAAAACCCGCACCTCGTGCCTCATGATAATAGTTGAAAGTTCGAACGTTCTAATTTGGCCGTTACACGCGCTAATCTGCAACTTCAGTGTTATCAGAATTACTAAAATTTGAATGCAACAGAAATTCCAGGTTTTTGAAATACGCGGGTTTAGCAGTTTAACAAAAACGGGTTTCGGGTAGTAGAAAATAGCCAAAAAAACGGGTTTCGGGTTCGGGAAAACCCGGATTGGAAACACTACTTTATACCTGAACAAGCATCTTCTGGTAGTTGTTGACGATTTCAGCAAATTTCCGTTTGCGTTTGGCTACAAAGATGGTTCATCGTTATCCGTGACTAAATGCCTTGTTGTTCAATGTTCAGTCTTCTAGGTTTTCCTTTCTTATGTTCACAGTGATCTCGGAACGGCTTTTATGAACAGAGTCGAAAGATAACTGGCACGGCCGCGGCATCGCTACAACATATTCCACGCCGTACCATACCACTGGCAACTCCCAGCGTGAGCGGTGCAGCCAAGCTGTTTGGAAAATTGTCCCGCTAAATGCTGAAAGGTCAAATTCGGCCCGCATTTGTGGGAGTTTATTTTGCTGGGCGCTCTCAACTCGACTTTGCTATGTAAACTACAGCAACAAATGCCGCACCGCGTGAGAGGTTCGCCCGCTCTCTCGTCGGTCGATGTTGGGTCATTCCCTCCTTAGCCGGATCATCACTCTAGGGCAGGGGTGTGCAACATTTTTTGTCGGTGGGCCATATAACCAATTTCAGACTTCTAGGTGCGCCGCACGAAAAATTTAGTTTTTTAACATAAACTGTCGGATTAGGATTTTCATGCACGATGGGGAAAAATCAGAGTGCTGGCAAGAGCCACACTAAATGGCTTGGCGGGCCGGGTGGAGGTCCGCGGGCCGCCTGTTGCACACCCCTGCTCTAGAAAATGTCCTGCTGAAAAAGTTTGTCCGAAATAAGAGCGGCCCTTTGTGCGAAGAAGTCGACATATTAGGCGCTAATCCTAAATTTGCGTTGATTCTTGCCCCCCACTGGTAACCGCGTCGAAAGTCCTGCTTTCGGCGTAAGTGTCGATCAACCAGCTGTCGATGTTGAACCATCGTTATGAAAACTTTCGTTGTGGCAGCGCTTTAACTTTAATTGCATGAAACCGTCTAGTACTTGCGCTAATAAAAATCAACTCAACATAAGCTCTTAGACAACGCCCTAACGTTTTGTTGCCTATTTCAAATGATTTGCATACATGAATTTGCATTCTCGTTTGCGCCATATTGTTGACATATATTTTTGTTATTTTGCATTGACAAATTAAGAAAAATTGTTGAAACGCAATCGTCTGGAAATCGGGTTAAAAATAATACGGGCATCCCACACATTTATTTATTTTAACTTTCGAGAGACGGTGACGGAAACATTTCTTTCCGCCGCGCACTGCGTTTGTTCACTTTCACCATGTTCATTTTTTCCTCACGTCTGCATTCATTCTCATTTTCCAGGGAAGTCAAGCAACACACAGCGGCAACGAGTCCCAACTGCAAAAATGGGGCGTATGTTCACCCTAGCAGTGGTGGTGGAACCGGAAGGGCCGCCTAGGCCCCCCACTTTTACATTTCGAATTTTGCTTAAATAGGTTTAAGCAACACAATTAGTATTGGCTCCATTGTTAAAGTAAATCGCTTAATGGAAATATTTTCCATAGTTTTTTTGACGCGCACTTTTGCCCCTCCACCCACCACTGCACCCTAGGTATGGCCGTTACTCCTGACAGTACCGTTGCCACGGGAGGGCTTTCGTGGGCTTAGCCCCCCAAACAATCCGCCAAATTTCAAATAAATTCAATATGAAATTCTAAATTCAAGTATGAAACACAGTAAATCAGTGGAATCTTTACCAAATTTCCAATGGCAAGCCCCCTGCACAAACCTAAATCCCCGTATTGAAGACTTTCTGGCGACGCTTCTGAGTCCTTGCAGTGCAAAAGTTGAACAAATCACTTTGGTATTACAATTTTTCTTCTCATATAAAAACGCCATTCGCTCGAAAGCAAATGTAACTTTCCAAATATAGGTAAGGAAGGTTCGGCAGTCAGCTCGTGACGCAAACCTACAAAAGCCGTGTATTATCACGCGAAGACCTTTATCAGATTGCGACCACGTGGTATGAGAGTGAGACGCAAGCCCTTTAACAAAATCAGTTGATAAGATCAACGCGTCAATGTACTGCAATGCAAGAGCATTACATCCCTTTCAATGATGTAATCCAGTTGAAGGCGACCTGAAATAGAGCAAAATGCGTCTTGGGCCTGACCTACCTTGTTAGGGCAAGTACGTTCAAGGATGTCCAATAACTTTTGTCGTCGTAGTGACGAATTCTAGGGCATTACGTGGGAATATTCAGGCAGTGTGTTTCGTACCGACGTTTGTTCCAATCTTGCACCTGTATTTCCAGACAGGGTTGGGAACTTGGCCTTTTCGCAGCCAAATTGTGAAACTTGTTTGTTTTCAGAAGCGGTTTGGCTCCAAATCTTTTACTAGGCCTTTTGGCCTTATTTGAGTATTTTTGAAAAATTGGTCGAATTTTGGCCTAATTCGCATGTGGCACCACATTCCAAAAATTAACCACTCAAAATGTTTCCATGTGCTCAGTCACAAGCACGTTTCCCCTCCTGACAGTTGAAATTACCTTGTTTAACATTGCAAACCCCGAGAATTAGTTAATCACTTATAATGGTCATTGCTATGTAATATCAATCGATCGAACTTCTAATCTACAGTGTTTAAAATCTGGTCAGTCAGACAATATTAACTTGCTAAATTGTGTTAAGGAAAATATTTGTTTATAGAAGTAAAAACCGCATTTGGCCTTAAGCACGAAGATTTAGCTGTTTATGACAGTGCGCCTGGCTATTCTGCTGATGAAATATTTACCAAACATGGTTCGAGGTGCCATCTGTCCGGTTTTCTGCTACCTTCGTCTTTTCAACCGAATTTTTCAATAACTTCATCTGGGAACATAACTTTCAGAAACGTGTGATTCTACAAGCCCAAACACTTAATACCAGTACTTTTTTCAACCTCTCTCCGAGCACTTCCAAATACATTCTAAGAGAATTCGATTCGTTATATGTGGGTAGTGTAAAATGTACGTTGCTCTCAAAACTTATCGCCGTTTTGGTCAGTCTTTTTCTAAACATAGGAGATACGTTGGAATACTATAAAAATTCAAGGTGTGTTTTCATAGACCTATTATTTCGAACCAGGCTATAAAATTACGTATGGTGCCATGTGGTCTTGCTCGATTACGCGCTTGTCAAGCAATATAAATACCCAGTGATGTAACAGTGTAATTCGTTCTCGTGGGAACTTCGAGGAAATTGCAGTATCTTGCAAAAATTCGATCTAAAAGCAAACTCTCGCGAGAGATGTACACTTAGTTTAAGATGACAAATTTTTATTTCGTAACAATTGGAATTTAAGTAAAAACACATCAGACAAATGTCTGGTTTCTACTGAACAATCGCAAGTGCCGTCAGGTGAACCTGGGTCAACTCGATCTGGCATTTCTGAGAACGAAACCTCTTTCCGATTGCTCTGTCAAGTACCACATGAAGCATTGCAGGTTTTCGTTTTGACACCAGTCGATCAAGAAAATTTTGAAGTACTGTAAAGCCGCAAAGCTCATACTTTGATGCAACCAGTGGCGTAGCCATCCTAAAATTTGGGAGGGAAAAAAATCTGGGGTCCAAAATGTTTGACTTTAGGCGAGCAACAGTATTTCTGTTGGAACATCGCTTCTCAAAGCACAAAATACCTAGATATGCTAAAAATGTGGAGGTCATGGCCTACTGGCTACACCTATGGATGCAACCATTTTTTGTGCTTGGGAACCTGATAAGCAAATCACAGTTTTCGGATTCTCGATATTTTTAATTGAATAAACACGACGTGCACATTACAATCCTTCATAACTTACTCGCAGAGTCGAGAACTTGTTTGCGAATAGGTCGGAGAACATCATTGAAAACCTTTGGTCTTACCACAAAATTTTCCACAAAGACTACAAAATCAGTGAGTGGTAATTTTGTTGTCGCCAGAAAACATTTCACTGGGAATCAAAAGTATTAAAATTTGTGTTGCACATTCTTTTACGTGGGGGGATCACCATTGTCCAACCCTGATGAAATTAACGTTGGCCTCTCCTACATTTCAAAAATAGTATTTTCTGTCTGTACAAAGGTGAGCAAGAAACAAACGAAAGAAATTGCTGCCTGTTTAGATGATATTCATTACATCATTCATTTATATATTTTTGTTTGTACTTGATTTTCGTACCACTTGCGGAATGTCACGAGTGGTCTGCGGCGCCCAGTGACAACTGCTTTCGCCATTGGTCACGTGGCTGCTTTTGCAGTCAATGCTGCATTGGTTGCGAGTCAATGGCAGTACCACGCGTGAACCTTTACCTTGACCCACCCACTAACGCCAAGAACGGAACCATTAAGTCTTCGATATGCCCGTCCAGGAATCGAATCCAACCTACCAGGTTTGGTGACGCGTGCTCAACCAACTGTATCACTAAGCCGGTCATTACATCATTACTTAGAGAAACTTTATGTTCGTGATGTAGCTTTGGTCGGAAACGAACCAAAACTCCAAACGTTGATGGTTGCGTTCTTCCTTCCCAGTCTCTGGTCCTTGAAACTATTAAACAAGTTAAGTTCAGGGCTGTTCGACCAGTTGACTGCGAACTTTGTTCAATGTCTCCAGAGTCGTCACAAAAAAATAACTTAGAACAGCTTTCTGTCAACTTCACAATCAATCTGCGACAATTTATACCTAGTTTTATCTTGTGAAATATATAATCCAATTTTTACTTCAATACGCAAACCCAACATTATTTTTTGTTTACGTTAACATTTGGGTAACGAAAATTCTGACGTGGGCCACAAATGGTCAAGTGGGCCGCAGGTTCCCCAATCCCTACCCCTGATTTTCAGACCACGAATTTTCTTGATTTCTTTAGCAAAATGCTTGTGATACCTGGAATTCTCAACCACGCTTTGCCTCATCAGAAAACTGTTTAACGAAGCAGGTCCGTTATTATCATTATGTAACATAATGCAGCTTTTCCTGAAGGACTTTTTCTTCAGCAGCGTTTGTCGTCTCTAAATAATCTAGTTCGAGTTTTCAGGTAGCTCACTGCGTCAAAGTGAAAACATTTTCGAAACTTTATAATCCTGTCGTGAAGTTGAACAGGAGTTAGAAACGAGAGGTGTAAAATGAGGTTGCACAGACAAATGAAAGTAGATGACAAGACATAAGCAAAAAATAAGAACAACGTGAAGGCCACACAAAGCATTTTATCTAAAACTTCCACCACTGCAATAACTACAAGTTTTTGTTATCCATAACCGAGATATTTCCCGAACCAGCAGCGTAATCACCATTTACACAATTCTGTGGTGCTTTATTATCACTCATATGTGTATATTTGTCACTTAGTAATGTCGCAGCTGAAAAACTGCAAGGCCTTGTCGGAAGGTGGATAAAAAGGGGGTAGAACATATGGCCAGAAGTAAAATTTTTGCAACGGTTGTTTTCTTCTGATGGGAAACAACAACGAAGTTTTTCATCGAGAAGTGGAGGCTGCAGGATTGCTATGAACTTCCAGGAATCTGTCTGCCATGCTGTACTTTCTCAACTTTGCGATGATTCGGACTTGCACATGTGCACATTTAAGCAATAAGTTTACAGCAGATTCTATTGAAATACGGAGTGATGATGCGTAAATTACGTGAAATCGATTTCCAACTAAAACATTTTGAGATGTAATTCGACTGCGTCATCCTTGCGGAGAATTGCTGCTGAAACGAAGTTGTTCATCTAAAAGTTCAGTAATTATTTTCCGTCCATTGCGAGGCCATGTGATAAACCTACAATATCAGACAGCGCCGCAGCGTTTTCCACCCTTGCCTTTTAGCAATCCGTCACTGATTTATCTGTGGAGATTCTAGCGTTGATATACAAGAAATCTTTTGGGAAAATTCCTATAGATCAGGAGTGACCAACCAGTCAGAGACTAAGAGCCACTATTACTTACTGTGCTACCGCAAAGAGCCACCTCATACACATGGGCACACATGAACATCACCCCATATCTTCCTCACTCACACGCATACCTTTGCTCATATAGATTATTTTAAACATCACACACCAACATGACAGTGACAGAACTTTACTAGCCATTCATTGTTATGCATGTTATTTAGTGGGACTTCTGGTAATTACGTAAGAGCCGCCTGAAACAAGGCAAAGAGCCGTATGCGGCTCGCGAGCCGCGGGATGGCCACCCCTGCCGTAGATTGTTTTTTTCACATTGCTTCTAAAACTTAAAACACCATTGCTTCTAAATTTCTGACACAAGTTTCCGCATGCAAAGCACCATCATCAAACAGGAACACTTCCAACTCCATAATTGGCAAAACATCACCACTGCAGGGATAACCACATGCAGATAACGCCTTGGTTTGGCCAAAAAATGTGTCTCGTTGTTTGCAGCTAAACCATCCATCAAGCTGCTTTCCATGACATGATTGGTGGACGTACTCGTGCGTACAAGTCGCGGGGAAGATTCGTTGCACCGGACAGTCTAGTGCTGCGCGGAAGGCCACTGGGGTTTGCATAGAAAAAGGCTTGCACAGAATCCGTCCAACGGAACAGAAATTAAATCATTTACGCTTTACGCACAGCCTCCGAGTAAGATAAAATAATCAGAGAAACGTTATTCATTGCTCCCGTTCCAGAATCAGGAAAAATCTGAAATCACAAAGTTGCCACACAGGTCTTACAACATCCTGTCGAATTTAAAGTGGAAAAATGCAGAGGAGAAAAGATGTGACACTTTTTGATCACCTAGTCGCGGGCAGACAAATCACATTGTTTTTACTTTTGACGAAATCAACGATACAAAATCAGTTAATGTTCGGTTGAATACGTGCGTAGAATACTCAAAACATGCTGGCATACGACATTCGTTCGAATATGAGGGAGGCAAACCTCGGACGCCATCTAATCTCGGCACGCTCCTGGTTGTGACGGTTAAATCACAATTATGTGGAGTGGAACTTTAACGTTTTCATCAATGATTTACCTTGCCGAAGAGTAAAAAATCAGTCTTGTCAAGTAATCAGAGTGCGACCTGCGTATAGTCTTAAAGTGTTTCAACTTTCATCTGATGTCAATTGCCGCCCTATCGTGCAGCAAATCAAATAGAAACCGTTCAGCTGCAACGAGAAGAGTCAGCAGCAAAATCTAACGTAAGTAGCAAATATTTTTTACTTTGTGTGTTGTGAGGGCATTGTCACTGCCGTTACTTACTAATACTGAAATAGATTGCGATCTATCTTCTCGATAAAGCGCACGTGACTAAAGTTAAACTAGATTTAATTTTTCCCAGTAGGACTTCAAATTCCGCAGACAAGTTATTGTGTTTTCTAGCAGCACGTAATTTGTATAAATTACATGTATTGCTAAGCTACCTTTACATACTGTTAAGCGTGGTTAATAGCTTTTGCAATACTGAGGTGACGACTGTGTTTACAGTTTGATTTCACTGTACAATCTCATCGAAATCACTTAATTTAGCAAAGTCTCTGCAAACAATTTAAACAAAGTAAGTTTAAAGTACGTACAAAGGTTTTACGGAATAAGTCGTACGCAGCCAAAACATCATACGGATTATCAAAAATCCTAAAATTTTTCAAACGTGTTGAAAGACCATAGCTTTTACGTTTATCAGTTGCATACGTCAACTGGTCTCTCAAGAACCGGACGCCAGCAAGATCCACGTCCTACATGCGTGCAAGTTTTGTAGAAGGCTTACTTGGGAAGCCCGAGTCTAACAGCAAAGCCGCTACTCGGCATCGATTAAACGTGTATTGGTGCTTGGTGTACGTCAGAAGCGCGTAAATATGTAAAACGCAATCGTAATTGCGACCACGATAACTTTTTGCTCAACCACAATCAGGGGCGTAACGAGGGTTCAGTTTATTTATGCATCCCGACCAAGCACATAATACTTCATCAGGAATACAGGGACAGGAAGCGACGGCCGTAGCTGTCATTTACGTCACTGCCCCCACGGGGGGGGGGCACAATTCACCAGGTGCCGAATTACTGTGGGGGCGCCAAATCATTGCGAGGGCGCCGAAAAATCCCAACAATGTCGCCAGTACTTTTTTCAATACAGTGTATTTGCTTCCTAAAGACCTTAGGTTTGAACATGGGGGTGCCACACTTGTTTCTTGCTCGGACCAGGGGCGGATCCATCCAGTAATCTTAGGGAGGGCGATTTCAGTAATATTTGGTAGTTGAGTCTCATAAAGGCTTCACTACCGTAAGAGAGATAAAGTATCCTTCACAAAACTGCTGTAACAAAACTATGGACGACAAAATAGCCTTATATCGCGAATACTGTTTTCCGAATTGTAAAAAATCATGGTAAATATTGTTACTTTCGTACGTTTTAGGGGGGCGATCGCCACAGTCGCCCCTCTCTGGATCCACCCTGCTTCGAGCGCCATTTAACCTCGGTACGCCCCTGACCACATTATTGGCTGCAAACAGCGTATTGCAGATCGTGCTATCCATCATCAAGATTTTCACAAGCACTTGCGCAGGAAAGTTTTACGAACAAATGGTGGCAAAGTAGAAGCTTGGAACTTCACTACCAACAGTTTCAAAACTTGTCAGTTCAATGAAAGTAGTTTTTTATTTGCCGGATTAAAATCTAAACACAATTGTTCAGGTAAAAACGCCAGACAAATGCACATATCATGGATGATGCTTTGAAAACAAGGGGCATTAAAAATATTTAAATGTTGAGACTCGGTTGTTGTTTGCCCCCTCCTATTAAAATTTCTGACTACGCGCCTGAATTTGAACCTGACGAATTTTTCAGAAAATGTCAAAATCAGGGGCAAAGCCCTTGAAAATTTTTTCTAACTTTGAACATTAAGAATACTTTTCCCATCTGTAAGTCATTTTCATTTCATCAAAATTTGTCATTTATGGTATAACCTATACTCTCCTATTAGAAGCACACAAAGCGATCCAGAAAGTACTAATTATCTGTCGGAACGTTGTCAGTACTGTAACTGATAATAACCAATCAGCATTACTGAAAGGTCAGCGGTAGGAATTAGAACCTACAGCTAGCGACACAAGCTCCTGGTAAGAAATTGGAAGGATTAATAAAAATATTAAACTCACTATCTTTTGAAAGATACATAACCCCAACAAAAGTACAGTCAGCTTCCTTGCGCACAGTATTGCTTGTCTGGTTTCGTAAAGTTTGTGCTAAAGTGCAGTATGATAGCAGTTACATTACAAAATATGGTGAAATGTCCTTCGATACTTGGCTATTCGTTATGGATGCTGCTGTTGATTGGGCAGACGTTGACGAAACAAACTGAACAAGTTTGGGGGCTTTAAGAAATAGTTTTAGAAAATGATTGCGAAGATTGTTTCAGCTTTTGCTAAACGTTATTCTTTGACAGCACTAGTGAGTATGAATAAAAAGTGACTTTTGGACGGATAGGATTTTCCCGATGCCAAAATGGCTCTCTAACTTAGCTCGAAAGCGCCCCTAATACCTGGTTGCATATTAGCGGAAGCGTGAGAATCAGACGCACAGAAACACTGGAGTGGAGTAATCACAGCCCAATATTTTAAGGGCAAGTGTGACATAATGGATTTGTGTCCTTAAATGAAAATGGCTATAGGACAAGGGTCTCAAACACGCGGCCCGCGATGCTTTTTGGAATTTTCATGCTTTTTTGGGAAGTGGTTTGCGTCCCGGCCGTAGCACTACAGACCAAATTTTCACTCTCCAGCAAGTTTTTGAGAAATCTTGGGACTATGCAAAAGACGCCTACTCATGCTTTGTCGATCGCAATGAAGCATACGACCAGGTTCCTCGTGAAAAGCTGTGGGGAGTGTTGCGGAGGTACGGTGTTGACGGCCGCCTGTTACTGACCGTCAAGTCACTGTATTCCTGCTCAGAAGTTTGTGTCCGTTTCGGGAGAGTTAAATCACGACCGTTCACCGTTGTTGTTGGACCCCAACAAGGGTGTGCGCTGTCACCACTCCTTTAAACCAGTGGTTCTTAACGTTTTTTTCTACCATGCCTCCCTTAAGTCACTGTCTTATATTCCAAGCCCCCCTGACTTTAAATAAGCTGTATAAACACATGTACTTATAGGTAAATTAAATAATCAAACTTTCCATGTTATAGGGCTCATGATCAAACTTTCCATGTTATGGGGCACGTCAGGGCTGGCGCCCCCTGGAAATTTATTGACGCCACCCGGGGGTGGGGCGCGTCCGCCCGATTACTATAGACAACCACAGCCGAGTCGACGAAGGTGTCACAGTTGGGCGCTGCAGGCAGTGCTGTATCGGCCCAACTCTGGGCCCCCGCCAAAATGCTTCCAAGGGCTCCCTTAATGGTGATTTATAAAAAAAATTTATGTAATGCTACATCTCGAGGCCAAATGAACTTCAAAACAAAATATTATAAATGCAGACACAATTCTGGCAGAACCAGGCCCGTAGCCAGGTTTTGAGGTTTGGGGGACAAAATACATTTTTATGGGGGAAGATTTTAATTTTTATCATATGTTTGAAACAAATTTTTCTGAGCGCAAAAATATTTGGCGGAGCACAAAAAATATTTGGGGTTATCTGCCCCTGAATGCTTCCATGTCTGGGGGCCTGGGCAGAACCGTCGCCAGAAAGTATTCCATTGGGGACCTTCATGTTTGTGTAGGGGGGCTAGACATTCTGAAAATTTATTTTTAATTCACAACATGAACAGCATTTGCAGACTGTGCAAATTAATTATAAATATTTCCCAGCAAATACCCATAATAGGCTCTTAGTTTCCAACCAAAAGTTTTTGAACCGGCTTAACAAAAGGAATTGGGTTGTGAATCATTGTCATTTAAGTGACCACGATTATTTGCAGATGTAGTGATGAAATGCAAATGTAAAAAATATTTGCAGGAAATCAGAATCAATCTTATCGTTCAGTTATCAAAACATTATTACTGAAGGAGCAAACATGAGGCCGGTCAAAGTATGTACGCCGAGATGAACGTTTTCCTTCATTAGCGCAAACTGATAAAGTTTACCATGAGCTGAAGTGAATTATGCTAATAAAGCGCACGATTTGGGCTTTTTACTGGGCGAAATACGCATGCATAAACCTTGCTGATGTCTGGACTGTGAATCTCTATGTGCATGGCACATATTTAGAATAATAATATTTTGTACCTCAAATCGCCTATAAATGTTAACAAATACAGACTAAGGCCTACGTGGACGCACCGGTTAGCATCCATAACCCACTAACTTCACTCAGTGGCGTAACTGACTGGGGGGCAAGGGGGCGAGCCGCCCCCCGGCAAGCTAAATGTAGAAGCTGGGCACCCTCTATAGTTGACATTTTAAAATTTGGTTTTCTTTGGGTTGTTGCTTTTTTACGTTTTTCGGGGTGTTTTCGTTTTTTTGGTTCAATCGGTTTCATATTCTCATATAAGATCTTTGTCAGGCTTATATACAATGGTGTTTTTAAGCAAAGGCAAACGAGGCACTTGCCTCGGGTACTCTTTGCAACTGCAATGTGCAAAGTAGCCTACCTTGCTTTCAAATGGGGCCCAACAGAAACTGCAATGTATAAGTGGGCTGCTTTGCTTTCAAAGGGTCCCCCAATAGCAGTTGTAATGCGAAAATCCCTTGCTTTCAAAGGGGCCCAAAACAACTGCAATGCACTTTTCTTTCAAAGGGTCCCTTGACTTCACTGATTTCTAGTGCTTCATATTCCAATTCGGGGATCGAAGCTTTCTCTCGGGTGCTAACTGGTGACGGACTGGAATTTTGGGCTCCCTGTGACAGCGTGGGCCCCCCCAATTGGGAGGTATGTAGTGCGGCTGATACGGCTCTGGCTGCAGGATCAACCATTTACTTCTTTCAGACGATTTGGTACTGCTAGCGTCTTCTCAACAGGGTCTTCAGCATGAACTCAATCGGTTTTCTGCGGCGTGCGACCGAGCCGGAATTATGTCTCTCTACAAACCGAAGGCAGTGTATGCTGCAAGTGAGCGGCAATACGCTGCAGCAGGTGGAGAAGTTCAAGTGCCGTGGGGTAGTATTAGCGAGTGACGGAAGGTAGAGCGAGGAGATTGATATACCGACTGGTAAAGCTAGCACAGTTCTGCGTGAGCTATATCGCTCTGTAGTGACAAAATGGGAGCTTTCAAGCACCGCAAAGCTGTCAGTTTTCAATCGGTCTTTGTTCTGATCCTTACCTATGGTCATGAATCTTGGGAAAAGACCGAAAGAATATTATCTCAGGTGCAAGCGGCAGATATGGGATTTTTGCGAAGAGTTCATGGTGCGACACAGGGGCGTACCGAGATGAGATGGCGGCCGGAGCAAGAAACAAGTTTAACCCCCATGTTCGAACCTAAGGCGTTTTCGGAGTAAATGTACTGTACTGAAGAGAAAACTTGCGACATTGTTGGTACTTTCGGCGCCTCCCAGTAATTCGGCTCCCGGGCCACTGTGCCTCCCTTGCCCCTTCTCGTTACACCCCTGGTTTGACACTTCGCGACAAAGTGCGCAGCTGTGAAATTCGCGTAGCCCTGAATGTCGAACCACTTCTACGAATTGAGAGGTCACAACTACGTTGTAATGAACATAACGGTAAAGAAAATGATGTAAACGACATTTTTGCAGACATTTTGTCAACAGCGTACGCAAGGGGGGGTTGGGGTTAAGCTCACCCCCTTGAATTTGCTATGTTACAAAAACGTCATTACTTATGCAAAGGAGTTTGTGTATGTTTTCGTACATTTTTTGCTTGTTTGATGTCAACTTAACGCAAAAACCACAGAACGATTTTGCATGAAAATTTCAAGGAACACTGTAAATGGACCAAAAAGAAATAATTACATTTTGGTGGGAATCTGGGTTATCGCTTGTATCTAAGAACCATCTCACCACTTTTTGCAAACCTCCCGTCGACTACGTATTTTCGTGCTTGTGTTACGTGTTAGTTCACTTTATTCGTAACAATTGTCTTTATTTTGTCAGATCAGCGCGTGCGCTGACGGTGCTGGCTTGACTTCTTTACCAGTTATTGTGGCATGGTAGAACTAGTAAAACGAACTCAAAGTCAGCAATTGTTAAAACCCAGAACAATTTAGGCTTTTAATTATGTCTCAGCCGGGAAAAAGGAAAAATAAAAGTTTGCTGGACTTCTATTCTAAGAAATCTCGAGATGATTCCACGGAAAATGTCACTGTATGTCGTGACGTGAAGGCAGCTAGTTCTGTTAGTGCTGAACTTGCGTGCAGTAGTTCTAATGACAAACATAAGCTACCAGACAGTTTCACAGAAGA
>Ga0210059_1001762_pt1 | contig 33092 bp, 30 predicted proteins | sample Ectturendosymbi2_FD_188042 | JGI IMG/M metagenome (GOLD analysis project Ga0210059, IMG submission 188042) | Ecteinascidia turbinata endosymbiont from Florida, USA - Sample 2 (SPAdes) (version 2) | ecosystem: Host-associated > Tunicates > Ascidians > Unclassified | place: Key West, Florida... | reverse complement strand
TAATTGAAACTTGCATGTATCTATCTTTCTATTGTTTGCCACAGGAGTGACACAAGTGAATCGATCTGCAGTTTATGTCACAGTGAAACTTGGTTCATGTATTTAAACATGGCAAACCCATTGTTGTTCACAGAATGCATAAAATGGATCCATGAGAGATGGCTGGACATTTCATTGGTGAATGTTGTAAAAAAGGAATGGATGAGATAGTGGAGCCAGTCAAAGAGTTATATGATGGGATTGAAACTGTAAAAGGGTTCAGGTAATTGGGGGATAAGGTTAATGCCAGTGGGGGCTGTGAGGCAGCAGTGACTGCAAGAGCAAGAGTCAGATGGGTGAATTTCAGAGAATGTGGTGAGTTGATCAGTGGGAGAAGGTTCCCACTGCAGATGAAAAGAAAGATATTTCAAGTTGTATGAGACCAGCAATGTTGTGTGGAAGCAAAACGTGGTGCTTGAGAGAAAATGAAATGGCGATTTTGAGACTGAACTGAGAGAAGTATGGTGAGAGCGATGTGTGTCAAGTTGATGGACAGGAAGAACACGAAGGAACTGATGGGTATGTTAGGTTTGCAAGATACAGTTGATAAGTTGGAAGAAGCTAATGGGGTACATTGGTATGGGCATGTTTGAGAAAGGATGGTAATGATTTGCTGAGAACGGCATTGGACTTCAAAGTAAGTGGACAATGAAGAAGAGAAGACCAATATGGAGGAGACAGGTGGAAGAGGAAATTCGAAAAATTTGTCTGACCCAAGAGGATGCCTTAAATCAATTAAAGTGGAAAGAAGGACTGAAATTAATCGGAAGGTCATTAGGATAAATCCGGCTCCATATCACCAATAATACTGGATTTAAAATGTTGACTGCTACCAACAAGTGAAATATTGATTTTACTGATGCAGGAAAGTGTAGCCAAACTATAGTTTGGTCATAAAACCCGACAGCATTCTATAATTCAAGACAGCCAAGCCATCTTTTATATTATGCAGAGAATACGACATATCAGGACCAGATTTTGTTGACAAAGAAAAATCTTTACTGGCAAAAAAGCCTCTATTCATCATCCAAAAAATCCAGCTGATCATGTAAATACTCTAATAACTGGAAGATATATTTACAATATTAGATTTATTGTAGTTATTTATTGCGGAATTTGTATCTCAAAAAAAAACGATTTACCAAGATTTCTTATAAACCTAGACAACCAGGTGGAATTGAAAAAAACAGATCTGGGTGAAAAATAAAAAATAAAAAGAGCCCCGAATCTAATTGAAAAGATTATGACCCCAGCTGCCCAGTTTACATAAGAAAAAAGCCATATAGGGAACAACTAAGCATAAGAAACTATCAAACGTACAGTGACTTAAATAGAATAACTGTGCGGTAGGCTACAGGATGCATAAGTGATACAACACACTCACAAAAATACTCATATATTGACACCACCACACAGTTATTCACTATAGTTTGTGCCTTATTTCAGGTAAAATGTCACAACACAAACACTTATGTTCTGATAAGTTACAATCTTTCAAAATTCCTTGGTGGTCAACCAAGCCGAACCTTAAAAAAACACTGGTAATTAAGTCTTTCAACCATATGTTGTAGAAATGCCTGATGACCAGGGGTACAACTAGGGGGACTGTTTAGTCGACATGCCAAGACCCTTTAACATCTGTGATGGTCTCGCATTTGACAACAGCATTGTGCACATATAATTTTTAAAATGTAGCCGCTTACATCACGGAGCGGCTCACCTAATTCCAGAAAAACATGAACACACCAGGAGCGACTCCAGGTCAACAGCGTCACTTGGGTTCATCACACGATAACTAACACAAAATACAACCACTCCAGGCTTGCTCACTGGAATTTCCATTTGTTTTCATCCTGGCTGGGACTTGGCGTTGCTGTGTGACACCAGTGATGTAACAATGAAAGAGAAGTTCTCATGAGCACCCGTCCATTGTTGTGTAATGTACGTCAGAGCAATGATAACGAAAGTTAGTGCTCTGCATACTAGCGAGTTACTGGACAATGTATCATGCGTTCAAAGCAGACATGTGCAACCCACCAGGTTGTTTGGTGTGGCCCGCGTGTTTTTGTTCATGATCTTGAAAAACCATTTCAAATAACCTATATTCCTCAATTTTTCATACCACTCATTTCACAATCATCTACCACGAGCTTTTGCATTTGATCAGAGGTTTACAGCCTTTCAAGTTGACGAACAAGGACCTGCAACATTTTTAATTACCTGAGAGTGAGAACCATAGACCACGAAGCGAATACAAATTTTCGCGCCTTTTTTAATTGTTACACCACAGCACAGGTGAAGCTCTTGTGATGTGCAAAATTTTCTTTGTGATTCAAATGCGAGGCTTGCAGAGGTTTTGGCACTTTGCTATGCAAAAATCGTTCAAGCAATTAGTCAGGAGCTTGCAGGCAGTAGTTCTGCGAACTGAGTGCTATCAGTTTTGATTCAAATGCGAGGCTTGCAGAGGCTGTGTAAGATGTTCACACAATTCGTCAGGGTCTGGCAGGCAGTTGTCCGTGCGACGTGAAATGAGTATCATTAGTTTTGATTTTAGCTGGAGCAGTGTTGTTAAAGGATTTCAGCTTGAATTTGTCTGACATTATTAACCCAATTTTTTATGCTGATATTGTTTGCCGCTTTGCAAGTATTGGGATTGGGAATGTAGGGAGAGTGATAAAAATTTGCATCAGGACAAGGTAAAGAGGATGTTGAAAAGGTTGGCAATCAATGATAATGATAGTATTTGTTTTGCAGTTCATAAGAGCAGCAATTTTAACTGTAATTTAGTCTCAAAGATTGTCAATTTTATACGAAGCATGTCTACTTCGAGAAAACGAAAAAATGTTGATGAAGGCAGATGTTCAACGACAAGTGGTTTGTGAAGTATTTTGTTGTTCAACAAATGAAAGGGCTCTTTGTTTGATTTGCCGAAATAACATTGCTTGTCTGAAAGAATTTAATATCAAGCGGCACTACAACTCCAGGCATTCCAAACAATACGATGGAATTTTAGGTCAGTTGCAGGTGGATAAAGCCCATCAGTTCAAAAAGTCATTGCAAGGACAACAGAAAATGACATCCCTTTACAAAAGCGACACCCAGCTTGGGACTGAATTGAGCTTCAAGCTTAGTGAAGCAGTAGCAGAGAAAGCAAAGGTCTTCAGTGACGGCAAGTTTGTCATGCACTGCTTGATGATATTTGCTGAACGAGCATGTCCTGATAAAAAGTATTTAATTGAGCAAACTAGTTTATCAAGATTCACTGTGGCACGTAGATCGATGCCCTCTCAAGTCATCTTGAAGACACTTTGGTGCTTCATGTGTTTCATGGAAAGTGGGAACCAAGACGTCTCATTTTTCAACGACATAGAGTGGGGGAATGACCTGGCATTACTTACTGATGTAACACCACATCTATCTATCGAAAATTAAATGGGCAACTTCAAGGAAAGAAACAACTGGCACATTACATACTTCCAAAAGAAACTGGATCTTTTCAATGGTCAGTTCAGTAACTCCATGCTTACACACTTCCCATGCCTGAAATTGCGAAAGGAGGAAGGACTTGTTACTAATTATGAAAAATATGGCACAATGATTAAAAAATTGTGTGCTGTTTTTGGTGATCATTTCTCGGATTTTCGAAACCTCGAAAGGGATTTTAATATATTTAGTGACCCTTTCAACACAGTTGTAGATCAAAGCCCGGATCACCTTCAACTTGAACTGATTGATCTGCAGTCAGATAATGACATGAAAAGAGTCTTTGGTGAATATGATCTTGTGAACTTTTATAAAAATTATGTTTGAGGGAAGCATCCGAACCTTCATGAACACACCTTGAAGATCATTTCACTTTTTGGAAGCACCTATTTCTGCGAACAGTTTTTTTTCAAAAATGAAACATTGCAAAGGAAAACACAGAGGTCAATTGTCAGACCAACATTTGACTGGTCAACTTCGAGTTGCTTGCAGTTCTGTGAAAGCAAATGTTCCGAAACTCTGTAAAGTCTTTCAACATCAAGCATTGCATTAGTAGACTCAACTCAGAGATGGAGTGGCTACACGCATGAATAAATTATTTTTGACTGAATTGAGAGATTTCATAATATCATGTCTCATCTACTTCACAGTTTTTCAATAAGCCTGACGCCGACATGAGCGCGATTGCGCTGAATTTCTTTAATACGTGTGATGGCTGAAATATGCAGTGGTATAACTGCAGTTTGCAGATTTGTGCACGATTGCGCTGAATTTTTTAATACGTGCACTGGATTAGTTAATTAGATAATTAATTAATTTGTTTATTTTAGATCATAACCACTGAACCAGAAACGCTAATAGGTCGATCAAAGGCTGAAAAGACTCAGACTCGAGCCTAGTTTCCAATGAAAACTTCAGCAAAGTACTTTGGCCTAGCGGTTGGGCCCTCGGCCAGGCAACATGAGCCAAAATGGCCCAAAAACTGCTTCACTTATGACGTCACTCACAAAAAATCCAAAACTCCCAACAAAAAAAATCTTTTTTCGAATGCAGACCAGAAGACTGGCTGATCCATTTGAGCCCTTGAACAGCTCTCTAGCGCAATCGACGGAGGACCTATGGCGTTGGTAAGGCAACTGAAAACTGCTGGTTTTAGGGCAATTCCAAAGCAATAATATATTGTACCCCAGCTCTTAAAGTGTTAAGACAGCACTGCATACTTTACAGAATGTACCAACATTAATCAACTGCAAAAACTTACCGCAGCAACAGGAATAAGAATTTCAACAAACAAGCCTGCTAAAGCATGCCTAATCTCTCTGTCTTTTACTTCAATGCAATAATCAGCAAGTTCCCGAAGAAACCTGAAAAATATGTAAAGCCAAGTATCTTTCTGAGCTTGAATTAGTGTTAACAAGAAGAAAGCAATGCCCAAAATTACTTATGAATACAATAGCAAAACAAAATTATGTACATCTCAAAGCATTGCCCATCAATTCACAACATGCATGTTAAAACCCTCAGCTCCAGTGTATGAAATATTCATACTTCAAAATCATGCACTCAGCTGTTATTTTTGTGCTACTTTAACTCACTATTCCTTAACTCACTAGGCGATTGAGCTAGAGAGTTGTCCAAACCCTCAAAAGATGCAGTAAGTCTTCTAGATTCCATTCAAAAAATTTGGAAAGTTTTGGATTTCATGTTTTGTGTGGATGACATCACAAATGGGGTAGGTTTTACGCCATTTTGGCTCAGGTTACCTGGCCCTGGGTGCCAACCGCTACATGGAATTTTTTGACTCGAATTTTCTTGGTAACAAGGTTGTAATCCGAGTCTTTTAACCCTTTAACGACTGCGTGTGCCAACATATTGGCGCACCTTTTTTTGGCCAAAAATCGTCAGCCGCTAGAGCTAGAGAGCTGTTCAAACCCTCTACGGATTTAGCAAGTCTTCTGCTTGACATAAAAAAAAACGTTGTTCATTTTGGGTTTGAGCATTTCTGGGGAGAAAGTCACAAGTAGGGGTGTCTTTGTGTTATTTTGGCCATCTTTGCCTGGCCCTGGGCGCTGTCCCAATGGGCCATTTTTTGGACTCATAGGTCAAAATCCGCTGCTATGGAGCCCTTGATTGATGTCCTAACATATCGGGAACGAAAATTATGGCTCATAAACCAAAAATTTTGCTCCCTCAAAAGCCACTCTGAGGGACATTTCTCCCCAGGCAATAACTCGCCGTCAGATTGAGCTAGAGAGCTGTTCAAACCCTCTACGGACTCGTGAAGGTATGTAGTTTGCAATAAAAAAAACTTTTCAGCTTAGGATGTCTGCTTTTTTTTAATCCTTATATGATGATAGGATTTTATGTTATTTTTTGCTGACATCAGCATTTTTGCCTGACCTCCCTTTAAGACCCGCAGGAGCCATTTAAATGACATAAATTTTTTTTTTAGTTTAGCTGTTTTTTGGTTACATTTCGGGACTTTGAAGGGACCGAATGAGTTTTTAGCATTCCTGGTTCCACGATTAGGGCCAAAAAACATTAAAATAAATTAGGGAAACCCCCCAAAAGTATTGAGAAAAAACCCTTACCAATTAGCTGTTTTTTGGCCTAACTTTTGAACCAGAAATGCTAGAAACTCAATCAAGGACTCTAAAAACGCAAATTCTCGCCTTGCATCCTAAAATCCTGCGAGCCAAAATATTGGCACGTGGGATCGGATGATGATGTCATATGATTAACCGAAAAACATGCCCCTGTCATGATCCCATTGGCCCAAAACCCCCCAATAAAATTAAAAAAAAATTTTTTTTTTAATCTAAACTACACGACGCCACTAGTCATTACAGGGTTTGAACAGTTCTCTAGCTCAATCTGCTGCCGAGTCATGGCTGGCCAAAGTTTGCCCTGAAAGCGCAAATTATGCCTTTTCTGAAAAGTTTTGATTTAGGCCAGAAACTGGGTTTTTGACCCATAATTTTGGCTACAGATATGCTAGCAAGTCAATCAAGGGCTCAATAGACGCGGATTTTGACCTAGATTTCAAGAAAACTTTGAGCCAATAGAATGGGTCAATGGGTTGGGGCCCAAGGCCGGACAAAGGTGACCAAAATTTCCAAAACATGTGCCCTCATTGTGACGTCACCTCCAGAAAACCTCCACCGAAAACAAAAAACGTTTTTTTTGATGTCAACTAGAAAACTTGCTGAATCCGTAGAGGGTTTGAACAGCTCTCTAGCTCTAGCGGCTGGCGATTTATGGCCAAAAAAGGGCCGGCCAATCGTGGTCGTTAAAGGGTTAAGCCTTTGATTGGCTTTCTAGCATTTCTGGTTAAAAAATTATGGCCTAAATACAAGAAAAAATCAATAATTAGATTGTTATGTGATTAGGGGATTAATTAATTGATTTGTTGTTTTTGGCCATAACTATTGAACCAGAAATGCTAGAAAGGCAATCAAAGGGTCAAAAGACTCAGATTATAGCTTAGTTTCCAATAAAAACTTGAGTCAAAAAATTCCTTCTTGCAGTTGGTGCCCAGGCCTGGTTACCTGAGCCAAAATGGCCAAAATACTACCCACTTATGACGTCACCTAAAAATTCCGAAATCCAAAATTTCCAAAGAACTAGAAGACTTGCCGCATCTTTTGAGCATTTGAACAACTCTCTACCGCAATCAGCGGGCGAGTTATGGAGTTGCAAAGTGACGGTAAAATACTGGCTCATGCACATGTCAAAGGTAAAACCAAGCCAGAACCAAAAGTTTTAGGCTGGGATTCGTTTGGTTGTTTCAAAACTTGCCATAACAATGTTCATTAGCCTACATTTTCAGGCATTCTGACCGAAATGACCTAATTTTGTGTCAGCCATTTCAAAAACATTTCGGTTTGTGACCAGACAATGAACAAAAAAACAGGTGTTAGGTATTTAGCTGAACTGATGCAGAAGCTTCTTTCACATGCAAAACAATCTCATATTCCTAATCACACACAAATGTGCAGTCATTAGGAATATGAGATTGTTTTGCATATGGCCACAGCAAAAAGTTTTTTGGGTGTTTCATGCCTTTCAAAACTTTAGAAGTTTCAAAGATTCCAAATATTAGTTTCAAACACCAACCTGAAAGAATTTTCAAAATCTTCAACAGGGTACATTGTTACCCGATAGAAACGCATCCCCATAACCAACCCCAGGATAAGACGAGACCCATGTTCAGATTTCCTAGCCTCATCCAGTTCAAACAGAAACATGCGTCTCACTGACTGGAATCTGAGCAAACCCATGTCAGGAACATTACTTTGCATCAGCAAACATTAATACGTAAATGATCACTGTCAGAAAAGCAATTTACTTATAAGAAGCATCCAATAAAATTAACAATGAAATAAAACATTGAAAACTTCTAAGAAAATAGGAAGGTGAACATTCTATCACGTTGATTTTATCATTCTATTTCATTATTGAATTTTATTTTTGGCGTATGCTGCACACTCAAGCTACCATTGCACCAAAAGTGTGTATGTGCAGATATATATACATCACTCTAGCAGATAACTTTTTTCTCCATCCAACAAAGTTATGTTGCAAAAATTCTTTGAAATATCAGTTTAACAAATTGTAATATCCTGATCAACACTTGGCTTGAAACCTTCAAAAAAGCTACTGTCAAAGTTTTCATATGTTCTGGCCAGTGGTGTATGGATATGTTACTTTTACAACCATGATCTAATCCAAAATTTTTTCAGACTCCATATCTGAAAAATTAGAATTACGCACTCCGATATCCAATACAAATCAAAATAAAAAATCACTCAGTTGCACATTAGCCAACATATTTGGTAGCATCTATTTTGCCCCTAAGGCAAAAGCTGTGCTGTGGTTATTCTGCCTTTAGTCAGACATGATCGGTTGAAGTGGTCACATGACAAGTAAAATACCCAAAGAAACATGGGCTGGGGTTTAGGATTAGGGGTTGGGGTCTAGCCTGCAGTTTACACAACGCAGACAAGAAGCTCCACTAACAGCTTGTCAGCACAGAAGCCATGGCAACACTCATCCACCGGACTAAGCCGTTACAGATGTCGTGGTCAACTAAGCAGGTCATTCGTCCTGAACTTGTCAAGTGACCATTTCAACCAATTGTGTACAGCAAAGGCAAAATAGCTCTAGCCGTGCTTTTGTCCTATGAGGCAAAATAGACCCTGCCAACATATTTTGCCTTGAATGCCGTGGCTACAAATGGGTTGCGGATCTTATAGTTGTACACAATTCTCATACGCTCTAATTGAGAAGTTCACATCAAATGATACAACAGCCTAAATTTGTGTACCTGGTGAAGTCCAAGCAATTCCAGCAGCTATTGTATGTAATTTAAAAATGACAAAGCGAGCACCTTAATGTTATGTCCAATAAAATCATTTCTTATAACAGTACAATGAATGTGCACCGAAATCCCTTTTTCTTCTGAAACTTTTCCTAGCTGAACTTCTAGCACTGCTAGACTTAGAACGAACAGCCTTGCCACTTTTTATTAAATCCAACATTTCACAAGTTTTTATTCTCAGTTTAGGTATATTTGTACCTACAACAACAGGGTCAAAATGTCGATATGTTTTCATTATGCTTATTAGATACTATTAGTTTTTAAGTTAGGCCACTTTGAGTTAGACTAGTGAGCTACGTTGTTGAGACAGAAAATGGTGTACCAAAGGTGTACTTTGTTCACTTTTGCTAAGAAACAATCTGACTTCCAAATATTGGGAAGTCAACTAAGTCTTCTGGCAAACAATCCACTGTATCCGCAGCAGAAATTAAAATATTGCTGGATCGATCAAACACCAAAATAGTGGTTTACTCTCAGCAATGAGGTACAGATCCTTGGCAGATGGAAAGAGTATTTCAAAGATCTTCTGAACTCACTCACTATACATAACACCATACGAAACACAAAGTGCAGTTCTGTGAGAAAAATACCATCACTGTCAGCCAAATTTTTCCCAGTTGTAAAAACACTGAAAGTGGAGAAACCGGCAGGCTGTGATGAAATCTGACCTGAAATGCTCATAAGCCTTCAATTGAAAAAGAGTTATTTGGCTGAATGGTGTGTGTCAAGTGGACTGGTGTTCTGGAAGGGCATACAAAGGTTGGCAAACTGGGTGATCATCCACATATACAGGAAAGCAAAGAGAGAATGAACACTTCACAGAGGCATATCTCCTTGGCCTCCAAGGAAATGTGTATAGCACGTACCTTGAAAAAATATGCCGTGAAATAATTGAAAGGAATCTGGAGGACACCCATTGCCGTCTTCGTGTCAGCCATAACACTATAGATCAAAGTTTTGCTCTCATATCCTGAGACATATACACATGCTTTGTCAAACATGGCAAAGCATATGATAGGTTCCCCCAAGAAAAGCTTTTAGGGATGCTGCGGGAGTACAGTGTTGACAGCATCTTTTAACTGCCTTCAAGTCACTGAATTTCTGCTCAGAAGCTTCTGTCCATATCAGCCAAGTTCAATCACAATTCCTCACCATGGGGTCAGACTCTGAAAAGACAGTGCTGTGTCCACTCCTCTTCATAATCTTTATGAATCAGATAAACAATCACAACCAAGTATATTAGGGTGCCACTATCGGAAATTAAAGGATCAACTGTTTTCATCCTCTGAACAGGGTCTTTAATATGCACTTCATCAGTTTTCAGCTGCATGCAACCAAGTAGGAATTGAACTTAAGACTTAAAATTGAGGATTGTGTCTCTCCATGAGCCGAAAGCAGTGCATACTGCAAGGAAGTGATATTACACTGCAGCAGGTTGAGAATTTCAAGTATCTCCTTGAGGTGGTATTCATTAGAAAAACGAAGCTGAACTGGGAGACTGACAAAAGGATTGGTAAAGCAAATGTAGTTCTACATGAGCTTCATCACTCTGAGGACACAATGAGAACTTTCAAACACTGCAAAGCTGTCAGGGTTTAAATCATTTTTTGTTCTGATCCGCACCTATAGTCATAAATCTTTGGTTATGTCTGAAAAAGTGTTATCTCGACTATAAGCTGCAGAGATAGGATTCTTGCAAAGAGTTTACAGTGTGACACTTTGCAACAAAGTGCACAGCTGTGAAAGACACAAAGCCCGGAATGTAGAACCATTTCTATCAATAGACACATCTCAGCTACCTTGACTCAGCCATGTGTCCAGAATTTCCCAGGAAAGGTTGGCGAGGCAAGACCCACTGGCTACACCAGTGGTTTTCAACCGTTTTTGTACATCAACCTTTAACACTTTCAGAGCCAGTCTACAATATATTCATAACTGAAAATCAACCTAAAACCAGCAGTTTTCGGTTGCCTTACCAACGCCATAGCTCCTCTGCCGATTGCACTAGAGAGCTGTTCAAACCTTCAAAAGATTTGGCAAGTCTTCTAGTATGCAATGAAAAAAAATATTTTGGTTGGGAGTTGTGGATTTTTTGTTAGTGACATCACAAGTGAAGTACTTATTGGGGCCATTTTGGCTCATGTTGCCTGGCTAGGGCCCATCCGCTAGGCCAAAGTATTTCGCTGAAGTTTTCATTGGAAACTAGGCTCGAGTCTGAGTCTTTTGAGCCTTTGATCGACTTTCTAGCATTTTAGGCTCAAAAGTCATGATCTTAAATAAACAAATTATTTAATTCTAATTAGTGGATTAATCAAATATTTTTTACTTTAGATCATAACTTTTGAACCCGAAACCCCAGCAGGTCATCCAAAGTATCAAAAGACTCGCATTTCAGCCTTCAGCGAAAAAAAACTTCAGCGAAATGCTACCATCTAACAGTTTGGGCCCAGGGTCAGGTGAAGTTGGCCAAGGTGGCCTAAAAGTCTCCACTTATGACGCCACTCACAAAAAATGCGCAACCCCCAACCAAAAAAATTTTTTTCATTGTACACTATAAGACTTGCCGAGTCTTTTGAGCCTTTGAACAGCTCTCTACCGCTTTTGGCACCAGAGTTATGCTAGCGTGCACAAAGTCACATGCTATCCAGCTGTTTTGGCGCGTAATCCTGAAACAGGCCAGATGCGAAAGTGTTAATAGCAATGCAATATAACCCAATGATCCCCATCTAAAACTTGAATAAAGCAAATGTAATAAAGCTGTGTACATAAAATATCTACTCGTGACCTCTCCAAAGATGCTTCACAACTCCTCTGGGGTCCCGACCCCGAGGTTGAAAACAACTGGGCTACACCAACAGGAAAGCAGCCCAGATGTCACCCAAAGATCTGGTGGAACCAGCAGAAATACAGGAGGTTTCTGAAAACCATCATTCCTCAACCCTCTTGAGGAGAAAAGTGAGTTAGAAAATGACTGAAGGAGACTGCATTGGATTCTGAAATTTGACAGTGGTCCAATTTGAAACCAGATGGGTGAAATGTTAATGTGAACTAATGCTGTAAAACATTTCTTTCTTTTTATATAATTGATACATTTTCCACACCCTACGCTACGATTTTTCTTAACACTTTTGTTACCAGGTAGATCCCCACAGCAATATCCATTGTTACTGGGTGGTATTGGCAAGAAATTCAAATCACAGATGGTGGACACTGCTAAGTGTTTTCCACCTACAGGCAAAACATACTAAACGTTTTGTTTTCCTTACCCTTGTCAATTGCCAACAGATAAGATCATTTCCAAAACAGTTAGGCTACATACCACTGCAACAAGCCTGGGCCTATCGGCAACATTATTTCAGCAAAAGTTACTTACATAAATCTTACATATACTTATACTTACATATACTTATTACATTTACATATACATATATATACATATCCCATAAACTACATATACATATACCATAAACTTACATAAACCTTTGCAATACAATTTTGCACACTTTCCTAACATTTGACAGCACATCAAAGAACTTACATAGCACAAAATCTGGTGGACCTAGGTGGTCCTAAGTGGACCAACTCAAAAGAACCATGCTTTCAAACAGCACTGAACCACAAAGACTTTGGAATCACATTCCAAGACCTATTAACTTTGAAACTCAGTCTAGGACCATAATTTTAAGCCATTTCCAGGTGAAAAACATTGCCACCAATGCCCAAAAAAAATATTTTCAGTGAAAATGTACATTTACGCCAGCTGAGAACCAGTCCGGGTTTAAAAAAATGTGAATATATTTGCAGTGAGAACAAAAGTGTTAATCCATGCCTCCCCTAAGTAATTGTCTTTTGTTTCAAGCCCCCCTGACTTCAAATAAGTTGTAAAAACAAATATATTAATTGGTAAATTTATTGATCAAACTGTCCATGTTGTAAAATGCGTTGAAGACTCGTGCCCCCTGAAAATTTATTCACACCTCTCTTGGGAGGTTTGACCCACCAGTTAAAAAACACTGCTGTATAACATCTAACAGTCATACAAGGTGTGCAAGGTGTTTGCCCGCACAGGCTACTTTAAATGAACTAAAACAAGTTTAACTTACTTTGTTTTAGCCATGACACCAACAACTTCTGCATGAAGGTCAGCAAGTATTTTGGCTTTATCATCAATGGAATCAGAAGAGCATGAAAGTGATGCATCTTTGAAATGCATGAAAGCCTGGCTAAGAATTTTTTGCACATGATTATCAGAAAGAGGATGTATTGGCATTTGCTGGAGGATTTCAATCAAAGCCAAGATGAATATAATTTTGACAGCCAACTGAAAAACAAGTCACCATCAGATTTTTACTGATTTCCACACATCACAGGTACAATGGTTACCTCATGCTTTGATCTCCTTGTTTCTTCTTCTTTCAGCAAACTTTCATTGCTACTAAAAGAAAACTTCATTATAACAACCTGCTTATTACTCACAGAGCCAAATTTGAAATTTCTACACATGTGTGAAATCTATGATATCACAAAATATGACGTCAAAACCTGCATAAATTGTTGAAATAAGATCTGTTGAAATATCTCAAAGCAGTTCTCGCACTAATGTCAATTTCATAAGCGACTCACAGTTGTTCAATAAAGGTACGGTCTGCCTAACAGGTAGTCCAGCAATGTCAAATACATGCACAGGAAACACCTTAACTCGGAGATAAATTAGCTTAAGTTCAGTTTTCAACAAACAGTTCCTAAAATAGCATTTGGAGTAAGACTGTTTAAATGCCAAAAGTTGCTGGATTTTGCTGTCCAATTGTTGTTGCTCGTTTGCACTGTCATTGTTAAAGTCATCACATACAGCTGAGATGGTGTTTGTCTCTGCATTACAACTAAGAACTGATTCAAGCTGCACAACGATTTTAAGTCTTCCATTCCATATTTATCCAAAAACATTTCTACATTTCAGTATAATGTCTTTGCCCTTGTTAACAAAGAAGTGCTCAATCAAAAAATGAAAAATTATTGGTAATGCCACATTACCGGCCAGAATTGTGGCTGTGCATCGCATTCTCACACTTGGTGCCTATGATATTACTGTTTCAATGTAACAACCAGCACAAATGTGTATCATTCATTGTCTTCAACAAAAGCGAAATAACTTGCTGTTTTATGCAACATGCTTCAAGCCAAATGGTTGTTGTCCACTTAACAGAAATTATTGTGAATTAGATACAGATTCCAAAGTACTTAAAAATAACAATATAATGCATTATTTCACTGCGTTGGTCAATTTAATGTTTATCTGTTTTAATAACAACAAAAGCCACTGAACTATAGTAAAATAAGTTACAAATTAAAAGCTTTTTATACCAAAATAATCGTGACAATTGCTGTCAAATTACTATGACATTTGGTAACTGCCACAATACTCCTTAAAACTTTTTATAAATACAGAACAAAACCTTGACAGCCACTGCTCAAATGAAATTATGTTGGACACTGTCATCATCAACCTCATTCAATGCAAGTATCTTTCACATGATAAGAAACAGTTTCATTTTCAGGATGTCCATTGTTCAACATGATTTTTTCAAATATATATTTTGTATTTTTGTTTCTGATGCAACTTTGCAAGACTGTGTGATACAAAAGTGTTTTACTTTATTTCGAATTTTGTAGTTTTTGCAAAACTTTACTATACTGAGCATTTAATGGTGAAATAGCTTCAAAACATAGTATTTATCAACAAACTCCTACTATGCAGACTCACTTCTTAGATTTCAAGCCAGTACGAGGTTTTGCATCACAAACCATCATTTCTTTATCAGGCATATGTTTTTCCACCCTAAAAATCAAGATTTACACAGTTTAACAGTTAGTCAAAGACAACAACAGTTGCAAAAGTTGAAAATAAAAAATAAACTACAAAACACAAGGTTTGAATAATCAATCAAAATAGGCAACAGTGATCATTCTTGCAAGCCAACCAGCATGTAATTTGCAGATTATAATTTCCTTAATTTATCTACACATATTTGACAATGTGTGCTCTGCCTAACGTTTATGCATGCCACTAATGAACTGCACCTTTATAAATATCTTTTGAAATTTCACATATTTATGAGCAAAAACTGTTAACAAAAATACTGAACGTAATAATTTAAGCCCTTGTATCAGGTTCAGATGAAAGGTGTTTTGCAAAACTGGCACAAACATGGTAAATTCTCAAAAACTTCCTGGTAACCAGCCTGTTTTTTCAGGAAAACCACCTGCTATTAAGAAGTTGACTGCTGACCTTCACTATGTACAATTGCACCTTTATGACTTTTTGGGTGTTTCTGCCACCCTGGAGGAACACGAAGCTCATCTTGGCAACATTTTTCAAAAATTAACAATGCTGTTCGAAAAATCCATCTAAAAAGGACCACTATGATGGCCCATGGTTGTCAAGTGTATTTTGCAATTTTTTAATGTGTTTCAATTTCACTGGTCAACACTAAATTTCTTTCTGGGATGAAAGTACCCGCTTTACTAATTTTGGGGCGTGGAATCCGAAAATCAGTTTGAAATTCTCAGTTAGCTCTAGTTTTCAAGATATGGGCACCAGCCACATATGCTCAGGGAGACAGGTGACCCCCTGGAATTCTGAGTAAATTCAATCAGCAGAGGAGTGTAGTACAGTGTGACTAAAACAATGGTAGGTTCATAAGACTTTTTTTACTGGAATCACACTACAGCAGGTTGACCTTTAACACTTTGACGTCCGGGTTAATTCAAGCGGTTCGCAAAAAAACAGATGGCTCGCATATGGCTTTGCGTGGGAATATCTCAGCTCCTGTACGGGTAACGGACCTGGTCGAAGTGTCAAAAGACGTGGCAAGTTTTGTAGTTTGCACACGAAAAAAAAATTTTAGTTGGGGCGTGCGGGTTTTTGTTAGTGACGTCATAAGTGGAGGACTTTTCAGCCACCTTGGCCCAATCACCTGGCCCTGGGCACCAACCGTTAGATGGCAGTATTTCGCTGAAGTTTTTATTGGAAACTAGGCTACAATCCAAGTCTTTTGATGATTTGGATGATCTGCTGGGGTTTCGGGTTAAAAAGTTATGATCTAAGTTAGTAAAAATTTTGACCAATTAGTTAATTAGATAATTAATTAATTTGTTTATTTTAGATCAAAACTTTTGAACCAGAAATGCTAAAAAGTCGATCAAAGGCTGAAAAGACTCGAATTCGAGCCTAGTTTCCAATGAAAACTTCAGCAAAATACTTTGGCCAAGCGGTTGGGCCCTAGGCCAAGCAACATGAGCCAAAATGGCCCAAAAACTACTTCACTTATGACGTCACTCACAAAAAATCCAGCAACCCCCAACCAAAGAAACTTTTTCGAGTGCAGACTAGAAGACTGTTTGATTCGTTTGAGCCCTTGAACAGCTCTCTAGCGCAATCGGCAGAGGAGCTAGAGCATTGGTAAGACAACTGACAACTGCTGGTTTTAGGCCAAAATCGAAGTACGAATATATCGTACCCCGGCTCTCGAAGTGTTAACTTTAATCTATAATAAAATTTTATGAAACTGTCGAGGGGTTACTGGCAAGACAACCTGTTCAATAGTTTTTTTTCCATGTCCTAGCGCCTTAACTTTAATTTGCATGAAATTGTTTAATGTTTGCACCAATAAACTCAAACTCAACTCAAATATGCTGTTTTTCTTCATAGTTTTCATACATTAGTATGTGAAATTTCAAGAGACTGGTCCCTTAATAGGGCATATGATCTGGAAGTTTTAGCTGATGAATCATAGAAAACACTTGCTTGATGCTTTTCCTGGTGTCCAACTGCCAAATGGTACTATTGCAACCTCTCCGCTGGCGTTGCGCTGAATGCACGGTTCACCACGAACGGAATGTGTATATATGTGGCACGAACAAGCAACAATACAGTGATCACAGTGCTTGATGTCTATTGTTGCTTGCTGCCACAGTGTGAAGCTTTGCGCACACGCCGCTCAGGCTTTCCAATTGCAACAGTACAAATTGAGAAGAATGACTTCAATAATTCATTGCTGTTCAAAGAAATTTCTTTACAACAATGTTCACGGTGCCACAGTGCAGCTAGCATTTGTGAAATACAACAATGGTTTTGACAACATATGCAAAAAGATAAGATGTTAATTACCAGCAAAATAAAGCATCGACTAGGGAAGGTAAGCAATGTTCAGCAACACATCCAAGTGCTGATAACAATTGATCAAATTTCACATCTTCTCCACGCTGTAGCATTTTCATCATTTGTCTTTCATTCTACAAAACAAAAAAGGATTTTATATTATTCCAAGAAATTTATAAATCATGTTGCAACATACACTCATGTACAAATAGCCTGAGTCAATTGCATTTAATGGGAAACCAGAGTGAACATATTAACTCGTTGGCTGCTGGCCTATGGTATAATCATACTTCGATTTCGGCCTAAAAAACAGCAGTTTTTGGTTGCCTTACCAACGCCCTAGCTCCTCCGCCGATTGCGCTACAGAGCTGTTCAACGGCTCAAACGGATCGGCCAGTCTAGTAGATTGCACTCAAAAAAAAATTTTTTGGTTGGGGGGTGCGGATTGTTTGTGACTGACGTCATTATGCTTAATCCATGGTAGCTTATGCTTAATCCATTTTAAAAATATACCAAATTTGTTTCTGGTCATGCAAGTTAAATTTACAACATAGTTCTACAATTCTCAACCCACCATTATTATGCATGGGCTTAATGGCTTATTTGTTTTTGGCATTTTGTTTGATAAATTTATTTAACTGTGACAATGCAACTGTTAATTTTATTGAAATAATTCTGGTGTTTTATAATATGGCTAGGCTGCATTGGAAATAGTGATGGTTTCGATGTATTTAATGTGTTTTTTAACTATTTATCAATTTACTACAGGTCTAAAGCCTCAAGATATGTGTCAGTTTACTGTACTCTGTTTTTATAATGGTTGGTTGCTTTCACTTCTTGTTGCGTTTTTGTTTTCTTTGTGATTGGTAGTTTATTTTCCCAAACAAACATTTGCGTTTGGTGCAAGCAGTCTGCGTCATGGTAAAAATGCACACAGTCATTTTTACTTCATGCTTATATTTTCATGATGCACTTTCCCATCTGATTTCTTTTTGATCACATTGATTGTATTTAATGAAAAAGCAGTGCAATTGATGTGATAGCGCCACTTTCATGCACACACTAGAAAAGACAGTTTATATTAAATTTGTGTTTTTCTTGCAATGTAATGCTTTGCTAGCAATTGAATATTACTTGGCAGATGTAGTTGCTGCAGTTAATAAATTCAAAATGAAAAATGTATAAGTATTACCAGGTGTTTGTCATGCTTCATGTTTTGGTGTCAGCATACGTAGGTGTGAAATTTTCAATTGAGAGGCTCATTAAACAATCCTAAAGTTTACAATAAAGGATATGTATAATAAAGAAAAATGAAACAGATTAAGAAAGTGGTGTAGTCCTTTTGGCAGCATGTGTCTTAGAACAGGGTTACAAGGTTACCTTAAAACAGTAGCTGATTTTCAGTTTAGATTTTCAGGATTAGATGTTACAGTAACATAACATTTTTGCACATGCAAGCATGGAGAACTTTTTCAAAGATGAAGTTTCTAAAGAAAGATTGATTATTGAAGGAGAAAGATGTTTGCCTGCATAACCAAAGCCAGGAATCATAACACATTAAACAATCCAGAGCAACTGATTGGGCCAAAGTAGCAGCAGCATGTGATTATCCTGGAACTGGTGAGTGCATTTGCTTGCGATGTTGTGAACCTATATTAGACAACCTATTACTTATATTTCAGAAGATGCTTGCCAGAAGACTTGGAAAAGGGCAAAGGAAAATTTTGAAAGAGAAAAAGATGAAGTAAACTCTCATCGATCATGTGACAAAGCCAAGCACAGCAAAACATGGAGTATCTGTTCTGCCATGGGCTTAGTCCACCAATTTCTGCAGAACCAACCGTAAGTGCTTCAGAACAGAAACATAAATTCCTATGAAATGCTGACCTGTACCATGTATTTGTTCTTTATCACACAAATCCAATCTTACAATTTTGTTTGAGCATGTTTATGAAAACACTGCATGTAAGAATATTTTGTTCAGTTTGATTACACTACACATGACCATGTTTATAGTCATTTACAGTGGAGTCAAACATGTAGCACTTTTTACAGCACTACTTCAAATATCCAGGAAAATCAACCAGAAAAAGATTCAATTAGAGTGGAAACTGCTTAATAGAGCACCCTCGAAAATAGCAAAACCTGCTCTAATAAATGGTTGCTCTTTTATCCGATGAGAACTTTTTGCAATAAACATAGGGTGTCATTCATACTAGGGGTTCACCAATACACATATCAATATCAGGTACTGTATTTTATTCTCATTGTGAGCACTGCACACAGTATTGTAAAAAGAAAAGTTACTGTTGTTTTGCAATATTTCTGTCATAGTGTATAGCACAGTAGCTATTGTGGTGGACACTGTTCATGCACTCTTGCCCCTTCAGCACAAAAAAATCTGGTTGATTTTTAATGTTTTACCTCATTTTTGCGCCAACATTGTGTGCAATTGTGTTATCTGTGTAGTGGATGATGGTGCATATATGGGAAGCATACTGTATGCATTACCAAAGAAACTATATAAGTTACTGTAAAATTTCGCATCAATTATTGTGTTACAGTCAATACAAACCCAATTTTTTTAAAAAGATGACCTTATTTTGATATCTCATTTACGTGAGTGCAGGGGCCCCAAAATGTTCTACACAGGAGCTTCCGAATTGCTAAGACCCCTACTGTTTACAGTTTATTTACTTTATTTTGTTGTTACAGCTGAACAAAGTCTGCTGAAAAAGCAAAATGAAGAAATATTTCAGAAATCGACGCTACTTCTCATGCCATCCTGAATGCTCTGGAGAACGAAGGTATAGCCTATTGCAAGATAAACAAATGCTTGCTGATACTTATTAAGATCAACCGTTAACGGAAAAAGTATAAATAATGAATTGAGTATCACGTAGCATTAGTAGCATGTTTATTTGCAGATACTTTGTACAGTTAAAACGAAACGAATTGTATTAAATGGCTTGAAGCAAACAACGTCGGTGGTCGCACATCTGTTTTGCAGGTCTTGGCAAGAATCAAGATGCAGTCGAACAGTTCTATGGCAGCATGGCAAAGGAGCTAGAAAGTGTCTAAATGCCGATACCTCCAGCTGCAAATGAACATTCTACAATTGACGAATAACGCTGTGGAGGCAGACAGTCGCTGATCTGCCTTTGTATGTAGTCGTGTTCTACTGTTCATGTATGCTTGCCCATTTCAACCGGTGCTTGCAAAGTCACCTGCTTCCCATCCGTACAGACCCCACACAATGCGGAAACTGCTGAAATCGTTGAAAATTTTTCCCACATAGCTTTATTTGGGATTGACTGCAGCACTTCCCAAAGGTTTGCACATGTTTTAAGTATAATCATGGAAACTGACGCGGATGGAGGAAGCATTGATAAAATAGATGTCTCTGGCTGCCAAGAACCTTGAAATACAATGTAGCAGTGCTTTTGGCATTGTATGGAGAGAGAAATACACAAAATAAGTTTTTCGTGCTGGTTGGTTACATACCTCAGTGTAACTGCAAGGCATGCACCAGACAACAATGCACCATTGTATGCAAAACCACGTGACAAACAGCTGAGTCAAGCGCATCGAAACGCCTTTCACGGTTACATCCGCCTCAGTGTAAACCAAACCCACGCTTAAACGAACTTAAGCGCACCGCGCTAAGCATGATTCCGCTTCAGTGTAAACGCGGCTTTACTGCAGCTTGCTCTAGTGCTAATATTAATTGATTCAAAATCACCTTAGTCACTTAAAATTATAAAAACAGGTAAATAAGCAAAGGTTTCCTGAAACCAAAAAATCTTCGATTTTATTGCTTTCAAACAAAACAAGAATCAACTTCATACCAGTTTACCTTTTCAAGTTATAAGCAATTGAAAATATGGTCATCCATGAGAGCACACAAAAACTATGTCTTACTTGACCTTGATTTACGTAAGTTCAAATTGGCAAAAGGAAAGTGCCAAATGATTAATTTTTAATAAACACACCTTCTTACACATTCTTGAAAAATTCCAGCTGAAATATGTCAGAGCACTAAATTCACAAAAAGTATACACAAAAATTAAATGGGAACACTACAAATTTCAACCAGCAACAAGTTTGCAAATACTGTTCCGTTTTTAAAAAATTCAAAAGTGTTTTGCAATCATAATGATGAGATCTCTCTGCCTACAAAATTTCATGGATTTTGCTCATGGTTAGATAAATAGCTCTGGATCACTTGACATGTAGAAAAACAGCACAGATGGTACTGCTCACTAGAGAACACCCAGAATCCCAGATGTGAAACAATAAAAACAAACTCTGTCTAGAAATAGCTGAGAGCATTCCCAAGATTGCAATTGGGATCCAGGTGATACTCGCAAATGGAAAGTTCGAAGATGCTTAGCAGTTATATATAACAAAAGCATATTGTGCATGAACCCACCATTGATTTTTGGACCAGCTGCTCCACCTTAACATTTGATTGCAAAGTAAAGTCTGTCAACAAAGTTTGCAAGACAAATACTCCAGCAGATTCCACAGAACCATCAGCCATTATTATCTCACATGAAAAATAACACTCAACAATTTCTAATTCAAATACAAAGCATTTTTTGCACTAACAAAATGACATACTCTGTTAATAAAAGATTGAGCAAGAGAATAAAATTAAACACACAAACAAATTTTTACAAAAAATTAACTTATTTTCAATAGTATGCTATCAAATATTTAGCACAAATTAACTCATATTCATAAAAATGTGCACCACCACATTATAGAAATTAAAAATTAAGTTGGAACACCACCCTGTTTAATATTTAACATTTTCATCCTTCTTATATAATTCATAATATTGAACTTTTTTATCCTTCTTATATAAATCATATGAAAGCTAAAGAAACAAGAAAGGAATTAAACTAAAAATTATTATAATCTAAAATACATTATTTTGTTTATGATTAATAACATCAATGTTACTTCACTAAAGTTTCAGTTATGAATTATGCAAGTATTCTGACACCACTTAGGTAGCTAAAGGTTCAGGCTTGATGTATTTTAAAAGGAAGTCTCTAGGTAGCCGGCGATGGCTGCCCAAGGCTAACTGCTAAGTAGCCAGCACCCATGTGAATCAGTGTATGGTTGCGCATGGTTAGGTTTAGTCACCACAAACAGAAAGCGAGTTCAGACTTTCTTTATAGAGCAGGAGTGGGGAATCTGCAGCCTGCATGAACATTTGAAATGGCCCGCATCAGAATTTTCGTTACCCAACTTTTTAGAGTATACAACAATGAATCAAAACGAAGCTCCATAATAAGCAGTTACTTAAATTACTATCTATAGACAGTAAGTCAAAAATTCAGAAATCGCTTTTCCTCATAGTTAGGTAAAGGTAGAATTTTATGAGGATAAATTGATGGATTTTGTGACCTCCCAGCTATAATGCACAATTCATGCGGCCCGTGATAATAAATAGGTTCCCCACCCCTGTTGTAGAGTGAACATACAATGGTGGTCTTGGAGGTCATGTCTGCACAACACTAAAGTTTCTAGTATGCTTTCTTAAGGTGCTAAGGTTGCACTGTGACGTTTACAATTTGAGCGTCTACCTCTACATTGATAATGATAAGCCAGGAGTTGCCAGGCGCAATCTGTTTTGCTTCCAGGATTTGCCATAACAAGGTGAACGCACAATTAGTCGACACAACAAAAGAAACAAAGGACTACAAGCAATTCTTTGCTCATCCAGTGTAAATGGGCATGTATATTTACACTTTTAGTTTTCAAGCTTTACCTTTAGTCAGGTTTTTGCTTCAGTTTCAGGTTTAGGATTTCAGGTTTACAGTTTTAGGTTTAAAGTTTTAGACTTGAGGTTTGGTGTTACAGTTTTGCATAGTAGGGTAAACACAGGTTTATAGTTGCATAGGTTAGCCTATCTTTTGGTCGATTGAATTATGCTAATATAGTTCCCAATTATTGCATTTTGTTATACTTTAGTTGATTTTATTGCTTTTTAAATAAAAAGATGACATGTCTATATTAACCAACTCTAAATGCATTTAAACTATGAAATCCCAAGCCTTAAATGAAACTAATGCACAACTATGCCCTTAGTCATGTGACTACAAATCATTAGTGTCATAACTGCACAACTCGGTTTGCGTAGCCATAGTCGGAGGCGAGGTAGATTTCAGTTTTACTTTCGAGCACTTTTGTCTGCGTATTCTGCTGGCAAGTGACCTCTACTATACATATTGCTAAGGTTTTGGTTTTTGTATTGCTAGCTATCTAGCAGTTCACCCTGTGTAGCCATTGCCGGCTACCTAGCAATTGACCTTGCTTAGCTGTTGCCAACTACCTAGACACTACTATTTTGAAAACAAAGATTAGGAAATTTAATCCTATTGCAGGTATCTAAGCCAATTTACACATCAGAGATTGCATTTGTAATTAGTGCAAGGCTTACATAAAACAAGGCCTAGTGGTTGACAAAAAATTCCAAGCTGCAACACACTTTATCACACTGGTTTTTAACATGGCTTGTATTTAAACAGAACTACCAAATGTTTTACAAATTCAGATTTTAGCAGTTAAGCACGTAATCCCAATAGAGGTCATCAAATGAAACATGCATGTTCATAAAATTAAAGATAAAAAAGGCCAGGCAAGGAATGTAGAAAAATGCAAAGCTACACAGTGCTATTACTATAGTCGTGTTCATATTCATTGACTCAAAGTGCAAAATTTACTGAATTTCAAAACTACATTTTTTCAACCTCAAATATAGCAAAAACTGCTTTAGTTGGTAATATATCCACCTTCATTCTTTAAAATTGTTGTCACTTTGCTAGCATGGATTCCACCAGTATTTTACAGTTTTGTTTTATTTTTGGGTCCCGATACCATGCTTGTATTATGGCCTCAAATCAACTTGGTCATGGTGGTACAGTCCAGTTTTTGCAAATGATATTTTACAATTTACCATAAATTTTCTATTGCACTGAGATCAGGTGAACTCCCAGGCCATTCTAAGACATTTACATTCTGTTTCTTTAAAAATTACTTCACTTTTTTCAATGCATGGCATGGGGCAAGATCTTGCTGAAATATTCCCCACCCTCAGGAAAGGTTTCTCTTGTGTATCAAATGATTTTTCTCTAGATCACATCAATATATTTGTCTGAGTTCATCATCCCATCTACAGCAACAAAAGTGATCCCACGCCACAGAAGTGAAAACAACTCCCAAAACATTTTCTTTGGAGGGTGTTTTACTACCTGACTGAAATGGCAAGGTCAAACAACTTCACTAGACAAGTGAAATAAGCAAGGAATCAATCACAAATTTTTAATAGGAAATCGATTTCACGTAACACTACGCATCGTCAGTCCTATCATCTGCAAGCAATGCTAACAGGTGTGAAATGTATAATAGCCAACACATCGCCAGAGAAAGTAAACAAGCTCAAGACTGCAATGAAAAAAACGCGCACACCCAACCGCGACAAATAAAACGAAACCAAAACGTCTTGCTAAACTGCATGCAAAGGCTGAAGCCTCAAAACTTACTGCATAAATGACAAAAACTTACTAAAACTCAACGCCAGCTAACGATTACCACCAAAGAGAATAAGAGTAACTATTTGCAGAGCGAGGCTTCCGAAGTGTCTTGAAACAACAAGTGTTATGAATCAGTCAACATGCATTTTGGCCGCTGTAGCAACCAAGTCTCTGCGGGCATGATGGAAAAGCTGACTGACACGAACAAAAACAACTGCACACTGGCTGCGAAAAGTGAAACACAAAAACGGTAATGAAATGGCAAGGCTAAGCTTTTCATCATCACTGATCCTGAATGTCAATGTCAATGGTTTATTGTTTCATATGACTCAGCCAACAAGCAGAAGCATCACAAAAGCCATCGCATGCAGTAAGCCAACCATTAGCGAACATTAGAGCAAATGAAAACACAATGGAACAATAGTTGATCAGTGTAAACAAAGAGGGGCGCTGTGTCATATAGGATTGGCGAAAGACTGTGGCGGTCATCTAGTTAACCAACCCCGTTTATCATTTTTTGACAAGTGTTGAGAAACAACAGTTGGACATCAAATAAGCATAATGAAAAAAACAAAAAAAAACGAATGAACGCCGAACATGGTGAAGAAAATGTACAGGTGAGACCGCATGCCTATGTACACAGATGAGTGGATCGAATTTAAGTGAAGGATTTTGGTGTGGTTAAAATATTTTCAGCAATATAAAAAAATTTTAAAAAAGTACCAATAAAAAAGTAAAAAAGTTACAAAAACTAATCAAAGAGGTACAAAAGAAAAAAAGCAAAATATAAAAAAAACAAAAGGTGTACTTATATGCCGAAAAGCATAGAATGTGCACACAGAAAATATGAAAAAGTAAGTGTTCACAAAAAATAAGCAGAGTTACAGAATACTAGAATACACAGTATTTTGTTCTGGACAAAATACTGTAATCTATATGTCTTGTCCTGACATATAGATTGTGCTTTCTCTTCACAAAAATGACATCCATCAGAAAACAAAACTTCTTTCCAGGCTTGTGCAGACCAAGACTTGTACTTCATTGCCCATGCTAATCTTTTTTAATCATTTTCTGAGTTAACAACTGCTTCTTTACTAATTTTATAGCTTTTCGACCAACTTCTAACATCAGTCAGCACCTCAATGTAGCTGAGCTCACATGCACTCCAAAATATGCTAAATTTTTCTGCAATTCAAAACTACTCTTTCCTGGATTCTTTTTGTTGTTTATAAGAAGGAAAGCTTCATCTTTTGGTGTGCTTTTTTGCTTCCTTCCACATTTACCTTTGCTTCTTGGAACAGCAGACCCAGTTGCTGCATAATCCAGGATACAGACTTTTGACTTACGCCCACCATACTTCCTATGGCTCTTTGTGTAGTAAGAATGTTGCCAAAGACTACAAATGCAAGTACGTTTCACATGTGTGATATTGGCCATCCTGTTTCACAGAAAAACAAGTTGACTGCTACTTTACTATGGCTCAAAAATAATGACTTTTACCCCAACAAGATATTACGTAACTTGCAAAACTTTGTGATGTCACAGTGCTCAATTTTTATCATGCATGACGTAAGATGCAGGTCTTCAATTTTATAAAACAACAAAAAAGCATTTTTGCCTGAAAGGTCAAATGGTGAAGTATTTCAAAAAGACTGAAAAAAAGGCTTGAGTCTAATATGAACACGACTGTAAGTTAATAGAAATTGTCCCACTTGCCACATTTAATTTTTAATTTAACTAGTGCTATGTCATGTTAACATATCAATGCAAGATACAGAAACAGAAAATGATATTAAACGTTGGTCTGTTGCATCTGAGTTTATTAGTACTGCAATGTGAATTCAACAGGTTGTGGTGAATGACATCAAGTCATTTGAGCGGAATACACCTTGAGGCAAAATCACTTTTGCAAAACAGTGAGATGGTTATATGATAAAAGAACTGTTGCAACCTCTCTGGTGGCGTTGCGTTGAATGTGTGATTCACCACGAACGGGATGTGCACAAAGAACAATACATACTGTATATGTGGCACGATCAAGCAATAATAGAGTGATCATGGCATGTGAACTCTATTGTTGCTTGCTGCCACAGTGCGAAGCTTTGCACACTTGTCGCTCAGGCTTTCCGATCGCAACAGAACCTATTTAGGTATATTTTTTTCTGATCATAGGCTGTGCGACTGACAAGATAATTAACCAATGTGCAAAGTAACACTGCACAAACTGAGGGAACAATGAAACTTACAGAACCAGGATGTGGAAGGCAATAGCTATATATTGACACAGCTGGTCAATTGGCAGCAGTGTTGCCAGTTGCTGGTTAAAAAACTGCCCAATGTCCTCATAAAACAAGCCCAAAACCAGTCCAAATAAGTTCAAACTAACCCAAATTACAGCCCTAAATACACGATAAAACTAGCAGTTTGGAGTGAAAGTAACCACTATTATCTTATTGCAGTTGCAATCTTTCTGCAACACACTACTGAACCTTTCTTACAGAGCAACCTCAAAGATACAAAATAACAACAGCTAGTACTATTGTAGTGAGAATCGAACTGTCATTAACAACACCACCCATTGCAGTTGAAATAAAATGCCAACAGCAAACCTTGATGCACACTATAATATATCAAACATGTGCTTTAGGGAATATAGAGAAAGCTTCCTGTTTTCTTTATCTTTTGCAATTTGAAAATACAACTTCTGTTCGTCAAACTATGATAGAATATGTTTGATCTGGTATACTGCCTAGTAATTATTTTAGGTGATGTAGGTTTGCATCATTTATACTAGAATGGCAAGCAATATGTGCAGCAATTTGTAGGATAAATCTGCAGATTTACCAATCACATAGGCTATTACAACCCTGGTGTAGGCTAGCCAACATCAAACAGACTATGCATAGATGACAATGGAGCCATATTTTTAATGCATTAAGCAGTTGTAAAATGATTTTTTTAAATGTACATTATCGTAATGTGCTCTTCTTTCACATCAGCAGTATTTAAAATAAGTTTTTTATCTGTAAGTGTGTTTTGTATCCAACTGTTCAACTTGAGATCCTTTTCTCATTTTCACAATAGCCTTGGTGTATCGCTTGTTTAATGGGGCTGTTTACCCAAAAAAGCTTTACGTCAGTGGTTCTTAACTATCAGGCAATCCCCTCCAATGGGGGGCATCAATAAATGTCCAGGGGGTACAAGCCCTTACACACCCTACAATATGGAAAGTTTTATCAATAACTTTAACAATAAATATATCACTTTTTAGAGCTCATTTAAAGTCAGGGGCTTGAATTGAAACAAAGAGCAATTACTTGAGGGAGCGTCGTAGAAAAAAGATTAAGAATCACTACTTTACATCAAATCCTTCATCACACTCTGATACTTGTACACACTGCTGTTTAACCAAATTAACAGCGTTACTGCAGCAAAAGCATCTAGGTTATGTAATACCGTCACTCTCTCTGCACAAAGGAACATAGTGAGTTGTGTTTTTCCTTTGGCAGTGGACTATTGTGACTACATCTTGCATGTGTATAAGCTTTACTTGTAGTATCGATTCACTGGCCGACAAAAAAAATTTTTTTTCTTGGTACTAAAGATGTTTCAACTGTTTTTACCTAATTTTGGGGCACTGACTTCGAAACTGCTGTCAGTTTCTCTTTATCAGGTCTAGTTTTCCTGCTATGATGCACCCACTATAGTGACAAAATGAGCTCAGGTGGTGTTTACTACAAAATTATGAAATGGTATTGTATGAACACAATTGTATATTTATTTTTTTGTATCTATCCCAATAACAAGCCAAATCAGTGAGTTTAAGCAAACATACTGACAATGGAATCCTTTATAATGGTCAAATGTCAGCCATAAATTTCTGTTTTAATGATCTCCAAGAACAAATGGCAAAAGCATCGTCACGTTTAATTGACCAACAGTAGTCAGCTAGCATGGCAGCATCCCACATCCCTTGGTACCTTACTTCCATTTCACTAATATCCTGATGAAACCGCTCCCCTTGCTCATCACTCAGATCACCAAGATTTTTGGGGAAGCGGTCAGGATGACTGTGTAGGAGGTGAAGCTTGATACACATGCTAGCACCCATATCTTGTAAAGTGCTTAGTAACTCGGCCACAATCCCTTTGTAGTTGACTGCTTTTCTATTTCCCAAAAAATTCTTGACAGTTTCCACAAAGGCACTCTAAACACAGGATTATTTTTCATTCGTGGAATTTGGAAAGTCACAATCTTGTATCAGTGTTCTTAGCTGATGGCCATCAAAAATACCAGCTTTTAATTTTTCTATCGTTGATCCCGGAAAACTGGTGCAAATATATTTGAAACAGTCACCATCCTTGTTGAGTGCTTCTACAAATTGTTTCATGATACCCAACTTGATATGAAGGGGAGGTAAAATTATTTTAGATCTTTCCACCAGAGGGTGAGCTTCAACATTTTTCTCACCAGGCACCAATTCTTCTCTTACAGGCCAATCTTGTTTAATCCAGTGCTGGGCTCTAGCTTTGCTGTCCCACAAGCATAGAAAGCATGGGAACTTCGTATACCCACACTGCAAACCAAGTGGAAATCCAACCATTTTAAATCAACACAAATGATCCTGTTGTGTTCGTAGTATGAAATTTTTTCCAGTATAAATTTAATTTCGCTATATTTTTCTTTGAGAGTTGTTAAATGCCCAAGAAGAATAGATCCAAAAGTGTTGCCATTATACAGAAGAACACAATACAAACTTCTTTTACAGCTTTCAATTAAAAGTTGCCAATCGTTAGGATTATATTCAAAAAGACTCCGAGCTTTTTTAGAAGACCTTCAACGTTGTTACAGTACACAATCTCATTTTCTTGGGTGAAATATGGCAAGAATTCTTCATGATGTTTTCAGTAAAAGGTGATGCGAGTAGCCGGCTTTAAAATATTTTTTTCTTTAAGCCTTGAAGCCAGCAGCTCAGAAGACTCGTCAGAAAGATTCAAACATCTTGCCAAGTCATTCGGCTCTCCTTGGGAAAAGCGTTGCAAGGATAAAAGAGATGGGGGAAAATCGTTATCTGCTAGGGTATTATCACTGTCAATTGAAACGTCCTCGTCTTCACTGGAAAGAGAAGATTCCAGTTGCGGCAAGCCTTCAAACACTGGAACATGAAGTTCTTCACTGTGTGGAATTGGCCTGATTGCAGAGTTTAAGTTTGGATATGTCAACAGAGTTCCTATTCTTCCTATTGGTGCCTTTAGTTTTCACTGCACAAAAATAGCAGTTGTTGCAGGGATCTTTTGGCTCTTGCCACACCAGTTGGAACAGCAAACTGCAGGCTTTCTCTACTTTTGTTTTTCCATTGTAAATGTTCTACAAAAAGGTTTACACACAATGTGGGGTGCCCAAGGCTTGTCTTGATCACCCAGCAGCACTTTGTAGTAGGCAAGATAAGCATGATTTACAAAATCACTGATTGTTTTCTTGTTATGCTGTAAAGTGTATTCACCACAGATATAGCAGAAAACATTTCGTTCATTTAAACAGCGTCTTCTTGATGATGTAGCCATAATCAAGATTCTTATAAACTTAAGCAACCTTATAAACTTAATCAACCTGTAATATTAATGAGTTTCAAGTCATGAACTAGAATAAAAGAGAGGACAGTCGTGCATTGTGCAAGCAATTCCTGCAGTCGTGCATTGTGCAAGCAATTCAACATAATGTACAGTAGCCTACTTCAGCATTTATGATGTCACAAACAAACAATGGATAATTAACACATGCCACAGATAGCACATGAATTGAAATCTGTGACGTCACAGGAAAGTCTAAGAGTAGAGCTAAACCATTCACCAAGGCCTTCACAAAAATCAAAATTCTTAAACTTAAAAAGTTGACCTGATAGAAAATAGTGGACTGCATTTTTTAAATCAGTGACCCAAAATTAGTCTAAATCAGCTCTAAAACCTTCAGCAACAAAAATTGTGTTGGCCAGTGAATTACCAACCACAATAATGGGCTGTATGTATGGTGTGACCACAGCAAACCACGTCCTTGTCCACAAACTCCCCTCTGTCTTGGAGCTCGTTGGATTGATGAGAGATAGAAGAAGGTCTGATGAGTGATGGTTTGACCCTGAAAAGGGGGTCAAACCATCACTCATCAGGCCTTCTATCCCTCATCAATCCAACGAGCTCCAAGACAGAGGGGAGACCAATGCAGGTGGGTCAATGACCGTTTGAGGATGGATTTGATGGCTGAATGTCTGGGGAAGGGGCTAGCATTTTTAATGCAGGAGAGGCCATGAAGCCCCAGACTGCCAACAAACTTTCCACGGTGGCATTCTGTGCTTTCAAATACCAATTTGAACCAATTCAGAGGGCAATTGCAATTTGGAGCTCATCAGGGCTCAGCAGGTTTCCCATGCCAGCAATTGGAAAGCTTCTTGGTACAGGGGCAGGAGCCTTGTATGGGATGCGAGAGTTATGGATACCTTTGCTGAAAGCCACTACATAATCAGTACCACTACACCAGGTAGTGTAGCAAGTTGCTACCAGCAACTGACACTGAGACCGACCAATGCCAGAAACACAATGACATCCTTGACAATTATTACTTTCAACCAGTTGCAATCAAAACCACTGGTGTGTATGGCAAGTCCACTGCCCTTTTCTTGAGCTGTTTTGCAAAGAAACTCGTTGACATGTCAAGCGACCCTAGGGAGCGACAGTCACAGTGGCTCCACCAGCGCCTGTCCCTGGCCATGGTCAGAGGGAACGCTGCCAACATGATATAGGCCTGTGTGCAAGTTTGATCTGATTTTAGCCATCTTCAGTGCATTAACCAGTGTTCTTGCCCGTCACTTCATGAATAGCTATTGTCTTCCGAATGTTTGCATTTTCTGTGAGCTTTACTGTATGGAAGTGACTAAGGATACGCTTGTCCTGACACAATTCAAATAAAGGGTCAGTTTGTCATTCAAACTGCGTGGATCGTATAGTGTAATGGTTATGCGCTACACCTTCTACGCCTATGCTTTTCGGTTCGAATCTCACCTTGCCGACTTTTGTTGTTTTTTTTCTTTTGACTTCCGTTTTGTTTTTTTTCTTTACTTTTTTTCAGGCTTATGTTTTATGTTTACGGGTTAGTGTTTGGTTAGGGATAGGATAGCATTAGGTTAGGGTTAGGTTAGCTTAGGGTTTGGTCAGGGTTAGCTCAGCTTAGGATTAGGTTAGGGTTAGGTTAGCGTTAGGTTAGGGTTAGTTTAGGGTCAGCTTAGCTTAGTTAGGTTTGGCTAGGGTAGCATTAGGTTAGGATTAGGGTTAGGGCTACGGTGAGGCTTAGGTTTAGGGTTCATCTTTTACATTTACTTCGTTTTTACCAAGCCTACTGCACTACATCACAGGCGGCGTATTAATCAGTTTTTTTATTTCAAGACCCACACGGGTATCTATAGCCACTGTCTTACTGTATTGTCTTCAGTGTGTTTTTATGCTTGGAAGTGGCTACGGATACGCCTGTCCTGATGCACTTCAAATAAAAGGGTCAGTTTGTCATTCAAACTGCGTAGATCTTGTAGGCTAAGGGTTATGTGTTACGGCTACTACGCTAAGAGTAATGTTTTCGGTTCGACTCTCACCTTGCCAATTTTCGGTTTTTTTTCTTTACTTTTTTTCAGGCTTAGGAATAGGTGTTACGCTCAGAGGTTAGTGTTAGGTTTACTTTAGGTTTTATCTTTTACGTTTAGTTCGTTTCCACCAAGACTACTGCACTCTCGTCATGTGTTACTGTTACGTCACAGGTGGCATCTGAATACGTTTTCAAATTTCAAGATCCACAGGCGTATCCGTAGCCATTGCCTTTATGCTTTCTGTTGTAGCCTAAGGCCTCTGTGGAGTATTGCTTTGCTCCCATTGATTTTTAGCTATCCTGACTAACCTTTCAAGTATTACAGTAAAACTTTACAGTACTCAGCAGTATTCAATATTCCATATTATCAAATAATATTGTCTTGTGAAATTTAAGATTTCATTCCGTATAATTTTTAGCAAATTACAATAGCACTATACAGTCCCGACCAAGTAACCAGGGGGAAGCCCCCTGCAAATCCCCCCTCTGGAAAAATGTGTTGGATATACTGTAGTTTAAAAATTTTGGGCCCCTCTCAGAAAACTCTTCGCCACCCCTGGTGTCCCAAGCTGGTTACAGCCCTGATTACAGTTACAATTACACAAAATTGTGCAATTAATTACCTTCAGCTCACTCAAAAAAGAAACAGTAGAACACTAGATACCAGTCTGGAATCCGTTGCAAGCGCACGCGCGATTTTTATTTTCACCCTTAGTGTCACGCGGCAAGAAATAATTCAATTTGCTAGCACGCTTGTGCAACAACTGTCACCTCCATACATTTTTTCACTCAGAAAACTATATGTCTATGTAAAGGTTTTTCAGTAAGCTGATTGAGCCGGACTAATTAGAGAGAGTTC
>Ga0210059_1001761_pt1 | contig 33100 bp, 21 predicted proteins | sample Ectturendosymbi2_FD_188042 | JGI IMG/M metagenome (GOLD analysis project Ga0210059, IMG submission 188042) | Ecteinascidia turbinata endosymbiont from Florida, USA - Sample 2 (SPAdes) (version 2) | ecosystem: Host-associated > Tunicates > Ascidians > Unclassified | place: Key West, Florida... | reverse complement strand
CGACGCACAACTCACGAGGACGAAGCAACTGTTTATCCATTTCTTAGTTGAATAAATTGTCACAACAGAACCTAGCGACGAAGGAAACCTTTCACTAGGCTTTATTCAACTAAGAACACATCAACATCTGCAGCGCAATACAACAAACGCCTGGTACGAAACTAGCAACCATCTGACATCGACGTGCGATGCGAACGACCAAGCAAAGCAATGCAATTCCACGCGGCACGTAATCAAGCAATGCAATTCTGCGCAGCACGTAATCAGACTAATCAGTGGAGGCATCGAAACAAAACCGTCACAGTAACTTAATATATTTGATCATGTAATGAATAGTGGTGACTGTGATAATAAAGCAAATGTAAGGTTCTGTTCTAACATTAATTGCAAACTTGTGGTACTGTGATGAAATGATGCATTTGGGTCTGGTTAATTTGCAGTGTATTTGTCTTACAACGTACATTATTGACATGGCGCTATTGCTATCATTTCATATCCCGTCAAAATATAGCTTACCTAAACTTTTTAGTGTTTTGTCAACTTAATCATAGTGGTAAGGCATGTATTGTGAAATGGTAAACTTAAACATTTAGTTTGGAAATGTGGTTCAGGATGGTTGGTTGTCTTCATCAAAATGGGTTTCTTGCAGGGGCAGTAGAGAATGCAATCATACTAATCAAATTGGATACTAGTCAAACAACACTTTGCAGATGACACTAGTTTGCAATTTATTGCGTAAGGAAACTAGTTTCGTGTGTTACATATCTTCAGTCCTACGCAAAAGTCGACATATGAAACAAAAAGAAAAATTACGCACTGTTGCTAAGATCAAAACTCAAGATTACAAAAATTGAGCACAATTCTAACTCCTTCACTAAACACAGCTACAACACTGTTCAACGAACACAGATCGTAATGGCCATTTGGCACTTCTGATTGACAAAAAATACTCTCCACGTTTAGCGTGGTTTCTGTCTCAGATGATCACGTGGTTCGCAACAGACCGTAACGTGCAGCTGAAAAAGTCTAGCATGCCAACTCTAGTTAGTTCGGGCGGTAAAGTGAAATGGAGTAATTCGGTAAAAAAGTTTACACTATAGTTGCGGTACAATAAACTATTCAGTTTTTCCATGCTAAAAATTTCAAGCAACAATTCGTAAGTCATTCCTTGTCTCTCAAGTTTTTTAATTGATGTCAACTTCAGTGGAAAGCACCAGTGGCTGGGATTCGCCTCTCCTTATCGAAAGCAACAATTACAGGCTCTTGCTTTGCAGCTGGCACGTTACGGTCTGTTGCAAACCACGTGATCGTCTGAGACAGAAACCACGCTAAACGCGGAGAGTATTTTTTGTCAGTCAGAAGTGCCGAATGGCCATTATGATCTGTGCAGTGTTGTAGCTGTGTTTAGTGGAGGAATTGCAATTGTGCTCAATTTGCGTAATCTTCAATTTTTGTAATCTTGAGTTTTGATCTTAGCAACAGTGCACAATTTTTTCTTTTTGTTTCATATGTCGACTTTTGCGCAGGACTGAAGATGTGTAACACACGAAACTAGTTTCCCTACGCAATAAATTGCGATCGATTTGCTTGGTGTGGGTCACTGCTGTGGCTTTACAATTATTGCTGAATGATAAGTACAAGCTTGAATCATTGCAAGGAGATGGAAGCAGAACCAGGCAGGAGATTCCTCAAACAGCCGGCTGCAAAGCTAGAGCCTGTAGTTTGCAATTATCTCACAAAGATATTAAAACGTTACAACTAAATGTTCAAAATGAGTTTGATAAAGTCGATAGTTGGATGAGGTCTAACAGATTATTATCAATAAACTATAACAAAACAGCTTAAATGATATTAACTGCAACACGTTCTCAAAACTGAAACTTTGCAATTTTGTGAATGGTGTGAGAATACAGCAAACTGATAATCTTAAGTAACTTGGTGAAAAACTTTTGTGGAAACCGCAAATCTGTAGTCTCTGTTGGAAACTTTCTCAAGTCTGTGGCATAGTGTGTAAAATTAGACATTTTGCTGATATGAAAATATCTATCATCTGCTAGATAAGCTACTTGAATGTCAATGCTAAAAGATAGATCCTTGCGTGTGTTGAAGCTCATGCAGTTAACCTGTTTGAAGCTTATTGGGTTGTAATACTGTCACTGTGTATTGTGTAACAGCAGGGTCTTATATTGATAATGGTTGCTATTCTAAAGAATTGCTATTGATAATTTTTAACATGCCAATCTATTAGCCCACTGTATATTCAAGTATATCAGGAGTTAATGCTGTTTTGCTGTCTTAACATGATATTTTTTCAACTTCCTACAGTGCTTTGCAGTGATGTGATTTATTTCCAGTGTAATGCCTGTGACCTCTGTGTGAGCTTCTAGATGACACCCACTACAATTTTGACATTGTTTTTATGCTGAAGTAGTTGCACGCATTGCCAGTTTCTATAACAATTATAGTCTTCTTTCAATTGTTTGGCTTGAATTTATTTATATTCATGTCATTGAAAACATGTCATGACATCAGAGATAGCCACACAGTGTCTTTGCATGATAATTTTATAACTTGCACTACTGCTTTTTATGTTATATGACTGATTGTAAGCTTCTTAGAAGTAAGCCATGTGAATCCTATTCAGCTGTTTCTGATTTCTTGCAGAGGTACTTTGAACTTCACCAATCTGGAGAATCACATTAACCATGCTCTCAGTGGATTATCAACAACTGGTGGTTTTAGCAGCAGCATGGCATTATCACAAAGTAAGTTAATAAACACTTGATACAAGTTTTTTTTCTGAGAAATTGTATTGGGTGCAGGCAGGTTTTGAGAGTTAACCACATTAAAGCCAGATGCGTAAAACACGTTACAATTGAAGCCCAAGGAAATGCTTCATTTGTGAAATCTGCTATTTCTCTTCATAGTTTCCACGCATAATTGTACAAACTTTCAAGAGAAAGGAATTACAGGTGGTATCCAACCAAACTTCAGTCCATATCTACTGTATATGCAGACCGGTATTTCTGAATTTCCATTCCATAAAGAAGCATGACGCACAACTCTTGAAAGTGTTGAAACGTGGATAAAAATTTTCAAACCAGAAAAACAGTACATCTGGAGATTGGAGCAAGTATTTTCACTCAAGTTCAAAGCAAAGTAGAACTGTAGTGTTGAATATCAAAGTCCTATAAAGATAGTTCCATTATACTCTCTGTGATGTCATACACCTGTTCTATTAAGAAATGTGATAGTGTAAAACATAGCCTGTCTTCTGAAGTAGTGTTGGTAATGGTAAGGGTTTATTATTTTATATGACTCAGCCAACAGCAGAAGCACCATACACTACGTTTGCATGTGAAGCGACGAGACCACGTACACTTCATAACAAGACGTCTTCTTGTCGAGGTGGCCAACGCATTGGCTTGTTCAGGGTGCTGACTCAGAAAATCACGTTCAGAACCAGACCACACGTTATCCATACATGGTAACAAGCAACGCAAAACTGACCATGTAAACGTAATAAAAGCCATCGCATGAAGTAAACCAACCATTAGCAAATATTAGAGAAAATGAAAACACAATGGCACAATAGCTGATCAGTGTAAACAAAGAGGGTGGCTGTGTCATATAGGATTGGCGAAAGACTTGGCGGTCATCTAGTCAACCAACCCGTTTATCACTTTTTGACAAGTTGGAGATCAAATAAGCACAATGAAAAAAAAATGAATGAATGCAGAACATGGTGAAGAAAATGTACAGGTAAAAGCGCATGCCTATGTACACAGAAGAATCGATTGAATTTAAGTGAAGGAATTTGGTGTGATTGCAATATTTTTGGCAATACAAAAAAAATAATAAAAAAACTAATGAGGTACAAAAGAAAAACAAAGCAAAACAGAAAAAACTAAAAAGTGTACTTTCGTGCCGGAAAGCATAGAATGTGCACACAGAAAAAGTAAATATACATAAAAAATAAACAGAGTTACAGAATACTAGAATACACAGTATTTTGTTCTGGCGAGTGAAATGTTGCTAAAGTTTACAATTGGGAATTTTTTTCATGGAGGAGGTGTTTCTTAAATTTCCATTTAAAGGTAAAGGTGTTTAAAAATTTTATATTATCTGGTATTGAAGACCATACTTTTGGGCCAATAAATTTAACGGAACATTTTCCTGAGGAAGAGTTTACTCTAGGTAAAAACAGGTTTTTAGAGACTGCCGGTCTTGTGGAGTGATAATGAATTCAGCTGAGTGGAATAAAATATTCATCAAAATGATTTGGAAGCAGTTTGTTATGATAAGAGTGCATGAATTTGCCTATGGAAAAGCTATATAGTTTGGGAAGGCATAAGATGTTTAAGTGCTGGAAATGTTTTTCTAGTGATCTCATGTTAGTTGAATTTATTGTTTTTATAGCTTTATTTTGGAGCTTAATGAGAGGCTGAATGGTTGCATTTGAAGCATGTCCCCAATTGAGGATTGAGTAATTAAGGTAGGGGTGGATTAATGAGTTACGGACAACTTTCAGTACAAGAAGTGTTGTATAATGTTTAAGTTTGGATAGAACTCCACAAGCTCTTGATAGCTGAGTTTTTACCTTTTGTAGATGTTTCCAGCTTAACTTATTGTCAAGAAGGACACCTAGGTATTTTAGGTTATCTTCAGGGGAAATGTTGTGGTTATTTATGATAACTTTAAATGAAGCAGGATTGTGTTTTCGAGACGTTAATAGCATAAAATTAGTCTTATTGTAATTAAGAGAGAGCTTGTTGGCTCTCAGCCAGTTGTTGATTTTACATAGTTCAAGGTTAACAGTTGTCTGAAGAAGGTTAAAACAGGAATTTGATGTATGGAGATTAATCTCATCAGCAAATAAAGTAGTATGAAAAGAGGAAGCTTTTGTGATATTGTTAATGTAAATAAGGAAAAGCAAAGGCAAGATAACACTACCCCGATGGACCCCGCAAGATATCCTTTTGTAGGAAGATTTAAATGCTCTTATTTTAGTGCACTGCATTCTGTTGTGCAAATAATTTGAGAATAGTTTATGAGAAACACCTCTGATGCCATAGTGATAAAGTTTATCAAGTAAAATTTCATAGTCACAGCAGTCAAATGTTTTTGATAGGTCGAGAAATAAGAAACATGTTATTAATTTTTTATCTAAGTTTCTGGGTAGTTCATCATAATGCTGCATATCTGCATTCTGCACTTGCAGTAGACCTGATGCAAGGCTTCTACTACATATATTTGCCCTTGGCAACACCTTTCCACAGTACCCCCTAATATAACAAAAGTTCCTGTGCAAATGGCATGAGCATTTACTACCATGAAATGTGCAAACTTCATACCATCATGCATTGGTTGTGAGCCATGTGACTAAGAACAGCTTTCGGGCTTGAGGCAGAAGGACTATTCAAAGAAAAACACACGGTGAAAGATGCTACTTGAGCAAAGAAACTAGCCTGTAAGAGGATTGTCTGCAGAACAATGCCAAACCTTCTGGTAACAAGAGATGCAAAATAATCATTTTTGAGGGCATAAGCAAACAAAGAACAGAGTTTTGCTGCCCCATTTTAGAAAAAAATTTTGGTGAAATATAGTAAGATTTTGTTTTGTGTCAAACCAAAAGGTGTAGCAATGATATGTATGTTTTGAGTAATATATTAAAACAGCGGTTCTTAACCTTTTCTCCATCACTCCCCCCTAAAGTAAACTTCCTTTGGCTCACGCACCCCTTACTTTAAATAAGTTGTAAAAGCAAATGTATTTCTTTGTGAATTTGTTAATTTTAAGGTTTTGTAACAAACAATAAGTCCAAGGATTTCTTAACCCTGCTCAGGTAACCTCTGCCCAATTTGGGCAAATGGTTGTTCTATCTAAATTAAGAATTAGTTAACGTTCACGTAGAAAGCTGGTTCTTTCAGTAGCTGCATTTTTTAGATGCTCTTTTGGGCAGTCCTATCGAAATCTGAACAAGTTTTGTAGTTTTCTATGAGGAACAAAAATTTGCCCAAATTGACCCATGGTTACCTGAGGTGTAACAAAATTATTTCACAAAGATCCCTCCTAAGGTAATCTTGACCAATTTGAGCAAAAGGAGTTGGTGCATGTAGGTTCACTAGTCAGCCACGCCAGCAACCTTTGACTGAATCCAGCACGGGAGTACATCACACGAGTGCAAGCCCTAAAGACACAAACCAATTTGGCACGAATGGCTCCTGCTTAGCTCGTGGTTCTCATTGAGAAACAGGCAGGAGAATGTATGATGCCTTCTCCATCAGAGGAAAGATATTGGAGCCAGAAAGGGCTTGCATTGTGTGCACTTGTGGTGAAAGGTCAAAGCATTTTGTTGAGGACATGATGAACCTTGTGCTTCTCTTTACTTAACTGAAGTTTCTAGAACTCCGGCTTAGCCAAAAAAGCTCCTTGGTGTGCGTGCACTTGTGGTAAAAGGACAAAGCATTTTATTGAGGTCAATGCAGACAAAGCATCAATGCAGACAAAGATCAAGTCAATGCAGACAAAGCATTTTATTGAGGACATGAACTTTGAGACCAGACAACGTTGTGGAACCTGTCCACCATCAAAACATAACAAAACGAGGTTCACGTGCCAACCGCCAGTGATGGGGAGCACTTGTCTGCATTGATCACTTTCAGGTTTTATCAAAGGTTACTCACACCCCTGGAATACTAACCCTGGGTGATTTCAACCCAGACAGGAGTGGTAGCAACATGGTCCCTATGTGAAAATCACCCAACGTTATGGTTGATTGTGACTTCAGGTGAAAATCACCCAATATTATGGTTAGTGTGAGTTTGGGTGAAAATCACCCCATGTTATGGTTAGTGTGAGTTTTTGGTTCCCTGTTAATGCCTTGACATTGTACAAATTGACAAAACTCCACCAATTCATAGCTTTCTTATTTCAATTTTTGGGGTCTTGGTGCATTGTTTGGTGGGCTTTGCCCACCAAATCATCCCCGTGGTGACGGGACTGGCTGTATGTGAGACATGAAAGTTGATAGCAGTGCCACGATCAATCTGATTGCCCAACAATTGTCATAACGTGTTTGCCCACTTTGGGCAAGTTTACCTCATGTGCCAGATTTTCGTAAAAAATTTGCCCATTTTGGGCAAGGTTGATTAATGTGGCTGAAAATTGTAATGAAATTAGAAAAATTTTCATGTCTTAGCCTAGTTTACTTTTATTGCAGACAGAACCACAAGCTTGAAATATGGTTCTGTTTAAACCTTAAACCAACCAACAATGACGTCTACTGGCAGAATTTTTGGATTTTTCTTTACTTTTTTATTCATTTGTTAAGAGCAATTCCCACATTTTTGTTTGGTAAATTGCTTTTGATCTTCATCACATAAAAAGTTTTCCAAAATCAACACGTTGTTTTTTTATTATCGGATTACCTTGAGAAGACTTGCTAAGTTGTACAAAACCCCCCACGCGCATCTAAACCTGTCAGTTAGTCCAGTATAAGCGAATAAACAAAATCTGCCCATTTTGGGCAAGGACAACAATGGTGCAGGGTTAAGGCGTATTAGGAACCCAATTCGGGTCCCTAGAGTCAGAAAATTATCATCGGGTCCCTAGTATCAGAGAAATCGGGTCCCTACAGGTCCATACCGAGTACCTAACATTTTCCATTAAAAAAAAACTGCTAAGTGCATAGAATACAAACACACACAGTCTGCACAATGCAGATTGGTGAAAACAGACACAATAAAACAATTCATAGCGAGTTTGGAAGGTAGAACAACAGGGTTACAGACACTTTCCTAACACTATTGTTCACTAACTGGTAATACTTGGTACAACTCTACATCCAGAGTAGGACACTGAGTCCAACCCTGGTCAAGGCCAGGTAAAGTACAGAAGTATTGTGGCATGCACATGCCCTCAAACGAAAAAACACTGCAATGTCTGAGTTCTGAGTTACAAAGTCAAATGCGGTTGTGGTGTTCAAAGAATAAGGATGAATGTAAACAATCTGACTCCATCAAAGCACGCAACCATATGTTGTTAGACTTTCTGCATCGTTCAAGAAAGTTAGACTTTCTGCATCATTCAAGGTATATATTTTTTCACAATAACGCCTCAAGATAGAAATGTTGCAATGCACGTGATGACTACTAACACTTGCTTGCCATGGAAGGTTGTATAGAGCCCTGCACCCAAAATTATAGGCCACTTGATTGTTTGACAATTTTGGCCAATATTTGGTGCAGCATTAGATGAAAAACGCTTTCTTTTCAGTGACATTGTACAAGATTTACCGGTAGTCACGGATATGCATGTTCCTACTCTAGCTTGCATGCTTAATGTGTTGCGGTTGCTTGTTCTAGACTTGTGCGAACCTTTGCAAATTATTTGTTAGTTTTATTCACTCTGCATAGCTTTGCAACCGCACACTACTTCGCAGAGTGAATACAGATTATTCTGACTAATTGTATATCGGTTAAACCAGTGGTTCCCAAACACTTTCAAGGCGTTCCCCTAATCAAGGTAGCAATCATGTCTTATTACCCTTAATTTTTTCGCAGTGATCGCTCAAAATACAGAACAACATTTTGGTTCCGGGGTACCCCCAAAAATCGCATATTATCCCCAGGGGTAATTTATCCCACTTTGTCAACCACTGGGTTAAACGCTATAACCGCATTTCACATAAGATTTCAGAATCTCAAACCATTCAAACGTGAAAAAATAGCACGATTAATCGCACAAACCAGATATTTCAATAGAAATGTTATTTTAATTTTTAGATTTAAACATTTATTCTGCGCCGCTTTAACGTGAGTAAAAGACACCTTTCCGAGATTAAGCAGCTGAGTGTCGCCATTGGGATGGCCAGAAAGCATAGTTACTCTTTCTTTGGCTGAGAAGTCGATGTCGTATGGTGGTCTGTAGCTGCCAAGCCGCATTTAAAAACTTATTCTCACGTTCAACAATAGTGTGGCTCAAGTGCTGTTGAATCTTTAGAAATATACATTGTCGCATCACAGAAGAACATGGCGGGAGTACTGTAGAAAATTAGTAACATGCAGGTGTACAGTCACATTGCAGAAAGCTTGTCCAATTACAGAAATCCAAAGCGGCATCGCACGATGCGTGGAGCTGTGTCAAATGCGACAAGGGCACAGATGTCATTGTTAAAGGGACTTGGCATGCTGACTAAAGAGTCCCCCTAGTTGCGCCCCTGAATGTTTGTATACAGACTCGAATTCGGCCTGCAAAATTTCAAGATACTTAATCCCGACTTCCATCTCTGCCGCCGGAACTAAACCAAATAACATGTAGCGGCATAAAATTAGCGCTGGCGTATTGTTTGAAAGGGACACATTTCCGTTCAAAAATTTTCTATGTTGTAGAGCGTGTAAGGGCTCTCGCTCCCCTAGAAATTTCTTGACGTGCCCCCCAGGTTAAGAACCACTGTATTAAAACCTTATTGCATCACAAAATAAGTGATATTGATGTGTCACATGTACTTGAAAACTGTAGCAGTGTATAGCTTATATTAATAACTTCCAATGATCTTTGGTTGTTTGTTGTAGAACTGGGGATATGTCATTTTGTTTATCCTGTTGTTCAACCATGAGCTGACTGGCTATATATTGCATGGTTTCTTATGAGGGTATGGAAAAAAAATTTATACCATTTCTCACGTTCAACTCATATGCTCTTGGTTGTTTGTCTGAACATGTATTTGTTTTGGTAAAACTATGCTTAAATGTCTTCAAAATCATGTTCACAGTATACTGTTGCAAATCAATTTCCTATAGTTATAACCCTAAGACTATTTAAAGGTATTTCAGTGACTGTGTACATCTTTCAATAAATTTCAGCATAAGTATCTTTTCACCATTAGGCTCAAAGCAATCACCCAGTACTTCTAGTCATAAAGGAGGATACATGAAAGTCTTGTTTGGTGAAAAGAAGCAGAAGTTTGTACCTGCAGTTGTTTCAGATGGTGAGTGTTCCTTCATGACATGGAACCTAGTATTTGGCTGTAATAGAATGCAACCTAAAATGAGGTGAAATATTGTGGTATCAAGTGTGAGTCATAGTGAATAGTTGAGAATCTCATGCTGTTGACTTGATTGATGGAATTCACTTCCAATGCCTTTAATAAGGACTACCATAGATGTTGATGTGCCTGGTTACATTGTTGCCATCATACAACAAAAAGTCTGCTTGAAATATGCCATATTGATTCTTTTTAGGATCTTTTTCAAGAAAGCTTTTCAAAAACATACCACCATTGCGATGTCACAGCTTTAGTGTTTTCATACAATTATTTCAATGGTAACCAGTTTTTGCTGTTTTTAAAGCTTTCTCCAGTGAAGGCAAGTTGGGTACATCACATGAAGTTGGGCTTCAAAGCCACCCACTTGATACAGTGCCTGGAGACAACTTAGGAGTTATAGGAAATACTAATTTTCAGTCAGTAAGAGCTTCTCATTGCGTGTACAAAGGTAAGAAACGTAAAGGTATCTGTGCTGTCAAAAGTGCGCGGTGTCATAACATGTAGTGCTACTGCTCTTATGTGTCTGAAGCATGCTTCCTGGCTTGCTTTCAAAATTTTCTGATTGCTTTGCAGATGTTTTGTGCTCATTTTGTGTTTAATTGGTGTAACTTGTTCACAAACATTGCCACTTATGTTTGATGATCATATGATCTCTATGTTTTATGATATATAAATGGTTGAAATGAAGTTAATTTTAAGCACTCATTGTGACCTAAGTGCAGTGCCAGATTTACCTATAGGCTATGTAGGCTTAAGCCTAGGGCCTCAAGATCCAAGGGGGCCTCCAACAAACTGGTACGCATAGAGTCAATGGCCAGTATCTGATCATTTAGATTAAACTTCGTCAAAAATTTATGTCTTAATTATTACTCACGAAATTTGGTTTTATTCAACTCTGGTGGTGATAATGCCAGAGTCTTCCCACGAGTTTCCATGAATCTCAGTATGACCGTTGGTCAAGCCACATGCCATATATTGTGTCGATATACTCAAAGCACACTGGCTGCGTCCTGCGTTTGCTGAATCGTACCGATTGCTACGTTTGACTCTATCAAAAGAACTTGTGGATGTTTATGTTTGAAATGCACCTGTTCAGTGGCATAACTGACGGGTGGCAAGGGTGCCAACTGCACAAACCCCTGCCAAACGAAATGTAAAAACTGGGCCGCTACCTAGCATGTATTTTGGTATTTGCTATTCTTTTGATTTCAGTAGATTGTTTTTTTTGCGTTTTTTGGATTGCTTTCCGGTTTTTGTATAGCCGTTCAATACCGAATTTGTTATTGTTTCTTCACTATTTTCTGAGTGTTGGCCAGTGGGCTCCCTTCAGCCAAGTTTCTCTCTGGCTCAAAGCTTACTGCAGATAAGAGCTATGTGTAGAGCTACCAGAAGTATCCTACAATAAAAGCACAATTGTTTCTGAGGTGTCTGAGCAATACAGTAATTTTCACAGCGTTTGTATAGCGTAAAGCGCGATTGGTATTTTCACATGCGATTTTTTCCAATTCTCTTCAGTAAAGTCGTTCAGAAATCAGATTGCTATTAAGTACTTGCGCAAGTTTGTACTGCTTTCATGCTAAGCAAATCAGAGACCTTGATGAGCTTGAATAGCAAGCAAAAGCTACTTTGCCAACTGGCAACCGCAGAACGCTTCCCCAACAAGACAGGGAAACAGCAAAGAAGTGACAAAAACGCGTTTGGGTTGGATGCCTGAGATTAGTGGTTCTTGGTTTATCCAACCACGCGAAGCCTTATTTCTTAGCTTGATGGTCACTAACTGCTCAGGCTGAAGGTTCTTTTCAAGATTCAAAGGAATTAAAAATGAATTAAAGGGCCGCAATTGTCCACACTAAGCCTTCGATACATTAAAAGTGACAAACTTTGGCAAACAAATTGTAATGAATTCTCAGATGATTTTGTTATGAAGAAGGCAGGACAAAACCTTTTCAACAGTTTACTGTGTTATGTTCAGCCTTACTTGAATCGATGATTGTCGCTTTTAATTTCCTTAAACGTATTTCAATAATAACAGCATAAGCGAAATTTAAGCCAGTCCAGTCGCCGTTAAACCAGTCGTCCAGTCGTGGTGGGCATTGGTGAGCTCAGCCCTTACAAACTTAAATATGAAAAACTATAAATCAGTAAAGAGTTTATCAAATTTTCAGAATGTCAATTCCCTTTGCACCAATTAAAATCCCCTACTCAGGACTTGCTGGCGACGGTTGTAGTTTTTAAACTTCACATCTATTCACGCGACAGTTTAGTTGCGTTCGATTCTTACCATTCTGAAAAAGAAAGAAATACGCGAATCGTGAACCTAACAGTTACAACCATTTGAGTGCATTTTACTTGACGTGTTTTGCTCGTGTGTGTGAGATTTTTACAGCCGTGGCAAGCGAGTTGCAACGTGGTCCTCACGTTGTGCTTTAAAGTCTTAAGCCGCCATACATACTACATAGGTGCGGTGTGTGTGTGTTTTTTTAACACAGATAAGAAAAAACAGATGTGATTCTTCTAAAAAACGCAGGCCATGTGTTTTTTCAAATATTTCAATTGTGGCGATTTCGGTTGGTTTGCCTGTAGCAGTTAAAATCCTGTTCTCGCCAGCTATGTAGGATTTCAACAAATCCGTGCAACTGAAAGCTTTTGTGTCAAAGACAGCAACAAGCGCAGTGATCGTGGGCACTTCAGTAATGATTTATAAATTTTTACTGACCGTACTTTCAGAGCGTCATTTTCGGATTTTCGCAATTGATTAACGCTCTCCATTTCCTCGCAACAATGGGAGAGGGGGCCTCGCAAGTGGTTAGCCTAGGGCTTCAGATCTGTTAAATCCGGCCCTGCCTAAGCGCTACGAGGCGACATGGCGTTGGCTGGGATGTTTATGTCGGTGTTGTTTTTTAAGTATATACTGGTACAAGTTCAGCTTATGGTCGAGTTGTGCTGAGATTGAGCTTAATTTGGCTTCCCCCATGTTTGGCCCGTTGCTTGTTAACACCCATTTTCATACCTTTGTCAGTCGTTCTCCTCGTACCCGACGCATTGTGACACAGCGTTTTGGTTGTGTGCGAAGGTCATGATCTGTTAGGTGGTTGCTTTTTTGTTGGTATTTCTCGTAACAATACTGTAGTACCCTATTTACAATTTAACATATATATGGGAAGTATGAAAAGTTACTGGTGACAATTATGAAAAAGCATTCAGAAGATCAAACGTTTTTCATCGTAATTTTAATGAATGAAATATATTACTGCCTGCGCCGTGCATTTACATTCCCAAGGTGTTTCATCAAACCTTGGAATTGAAAAACCCTTGAAAGTGGATTAACTTGTAGCCTGATCAGCTTTTCTTTCTAGGCTCTAGCTTTTCATGAAAATCATTCGCCCAGTTTTCGCGATAACGAGGCTTATTTTATCAAGAAAACTGCTGTTGCATTGTTTTACGAAATCGCAGTGGTAAGCACACTATTAACTTGCTGCCTTGCTCAAGCTCTGCTGGACAATGCAATGTCTACAACTACCGTATGTAAAATTTAAATACTGTATCTCTTTCAGCGAAGTTTATTTTTTGCGCATCGTTCGCTGTGCTGGCACGTTATTGTGATTGAGACAGGCTTCTTACAACGTGCTGTTAACGTTAGGTCAGCTTGCTTACTCGCTGTTTTTGTCTTAACAGGCAAATGGATGTACGAAGTTTGTATAGGCACTTCTGGACTGATGCAGCTTGGCTGGTGTACGTCCATGTGCAAGTTCAACCGAGAGGAAGGTGTTGGCGACACGAAGCATTCGTTTGCATTCGATGGTTACAGAGAGGCGAAGTGGACTGCTCGATGCAACACGAAGTACGGCGAGGTAAGCAAGGTATCCGTTCTTAACGTTCCAGGTATCTTCCGGAAAAAAGTTACGTTGAATCTAGTCTAGGTACTCGTCTTACTACTTCTGCACTCTTAACTCTTACTTTGGGGGCTCGTAGTTTTGTCTTGGTTTGATTTCTGCTGCGAAAAATAGCGGTGGCTGCTACAGGGCCAAATCTATGATTTTGAGGAATGTTAATTTATTTATATATGTTAGATCCAAAGTGCACCCCAACTACAGGGGATTAGCTCAACTGTTCAACTTTGCTGGAACTGCAAACTGCTCCGGAGAGGTGATCGGAGTCACTTTTCTTGACTCTTGCTCCAGCTCCTGTTCCGACAAAAGTGACTCCAACTCCTTCTCAGCAGCTCATTGAAAAATTTCACTCCGAAAACTTGAAACCATGAAATATAATCATATGCTGCACTCACCTGAACCAAGTTTGTTTAACTCTGTCCCCAGGGTACTTTAGGCACTTTTAAAATGAAACAACTACAGCTATGCAGTTACTTATTAACCTGCAGAGGTGAAAAACCTACATTGAAAACACTTAATGCCGCCGTATTCATACAATTAAATTACCTCTCTGACATCGTAAATTTGCAAGATCATAATGACATGTTTTTGAATACAATGTGTTGGCCATGCCGTTTCGCTGTATCAGTTATATACACAGCTGATCCCGCAATTTGACAAACAACTGTTCACCGCGACATCTTTAGTGAAGATAAACCGGTCTCAACGCATTGTTACTGGCGTAATTAGCGATTGAATTCAAGATGGCAGGTAAGAAGCAACGAAGCATTCTCGTACGCTACGCGGAATACTCATTGCCCGGGCCAGGTCTGTACCGTTGTGGTGAACGGCCAACTGCTAGAAGTTTCGATCAAACTAGGTTTATGGCGCCTTTCTATGTTTTGACACAAAACCATGCACAGCTTTGCCCAAGGATTGAGTAAGGAAACGTTTTTCTAGGCCGCGTGATTAATTTTGTTTGCCAAGTCAGATGTTCTCCCAGTTTTTTGGTGAACTGCTCACATGCTCCATTATGCTTGATTCTATAAACTGCGCGCTGATTGGCAGGCGTGGGAAGCAGATGACATCATAACGTGCTTACTTGATTTGGACAACCGCAGCGCCTCTTTCATGCTGTAAGTATTTGTATCTCGACGTCCTTCAGCAATTAAGTGTCAGTCTTGTTGCGGGCAATTGTGTTTTCACTCTGCGTTTGTATAATACTTTCGGTCGCCAGCGTTTTTTTCACTGGTCGTAAATACAAAACATTGAGAGAGAGAAAATCGTGCGAGTATTTTCGTTTAATGCTGGAAGCGCAGGCAGCATAGTTCGTCCTTGGATCGATGACTGCTGCTGGAATATATTTGACCTCATGCTGCTCGCATGTAATTATTCAGTTCGTGGTAATTGCCAATTTGACCTCGTGAAGTTTTGTAGCGGTTGGCGAGCACACCGAGGAGACACCTTGACACCAATAAAAATTTGCGGTGATAGTCCTGCTCGCCTTGGCACAAGCAAGCTTGGCGTATCAGGCCCCAAAACGACAGAAGTTTCTCGAGGCTTTCCTTCATCCGTATGGACATTCCGTGGTGTTTTGGGAAGATATTTACGGAATCCCTCGAAACGAAAATTTTCTTAAAAGTGTCGTCAACGTTCTGAAGCTAATGTGATTTCTTTTTACCTTATCGCACTCGCACCATATTAAGAAACAATATTGGTAAGGCCGAGAAACACAACTTGTTTTTAAAAAAATTGTTTGAACATTTTTAGGAATTAGCCAAGGTAAATTTTGTGTTTAATGGTCAACATATGTGCTTGGTAACCTTCATCATTTCGTTATTTCTCTTTTTTCAGAAGCCTTTTAGTTACCGAAACGAAGCTAAAAATGTGGTGTGCAAACTTTTATATGCCAAAATTCTTTGTTAGCTGCGTTGCACCATGTTAGGGCTCCGTGAGTAGGAATTTCCGTATCATTTTTCTTGGTATTGACTTATGTTTTTGTTTGCAGCAATGGCCGCGATCTCGGTGTGGCGTTTGACAATATTCCCACTGGACCGGGCTTGGCCTACTTTCCTGGCCTGAGCCTTGCGTACAAGGAAATCGCCTATTGTAATTTTGGGCTGAGACCTATGAAGTACCCTGTTGCAGGTTATAGGTCTATCCAGGTGATTTAATTTTTTATTAAAGCTGTTTCCGAGAAAACTCCTGTGGTAGAGTGCTCTCCTCCTCTCAGTACAACTCCTTACACATATTTGTTAGAGTCATGATTTGTTTTGGCGCTGCCTAGATCTCGCGTAGAGGCGCTCATCAGGCACAAACGTGTGCAAACATAAATATTAATTAATCGTTAACACAACGGAAAAGGTTAAAATGCATCAGTATGCAGAAAGGTGGCTCTCTGTCTCATTGCTCAGTGCGCTGCGGTAGTCTCTGCTCGCTGCAGCAATCTTTGCCTCAGAGTTGATTTCCCTCATGGAGGTCCCTTGGGTAAAGAGCTTGCCTGTATGATTCTTGATCTTGTTATCGTCTGAAATTATCATTCAGTCATATCATTGCTATGGTGAGCACTAAAGAAACAACTCCCAGCCTGTGCAGACACAAAAAAGCGAGCGATTGATGTAAAGGTCACGAGACGAAGGGTACAAAATGTTGGTTAGCGTAAAATTAGCTCTGCATACCTATGCCTACATGCTGATATGATTGTGTTTATATTATTACTTTTGAGTGGGCCGACTAGTACAGCTTGTTTTTTCTGTGAGGCACAGGACGTTCTGTGGTCAACAGTTGCATACTTGCGTTTTTATGCAAATGAACTACTCGCTGCTGTAGTCAACCTTTTCTCTTTTGGCTCCCGAAACAATTCTGAAAGTCTTGCCTAGTCCTTTTAACTGTTGTTGCTGAAATTGTGCATTCGCTCATTGCTTCCGTTTTTGATGCTTTGTGCAGAGAAACCATATTTAATCTCCGTTTGTGATCCAAACTTCAAGTCTTGGTAGGCAGTGCTTATCCGAGGCCTTCTAGATAGATAGTGTTTCTAGGAAGCCTTGGCTTATCCCTCAACATCATCCATCGAGCCGGAAATTTCCCTTGTGGCAGTTGCGTAGTTGAGGTTCTAAATTTTACGTTGTGTTTTATACTATACCTAACTCGGAGGTGTTTTGGTTGAACATCTTATTACTAGGCATATGCCTTCTTTTTTATTTATTTTATTTCGTTAAAAACATTCCTCCAGTGCTGGCCTTCACGCTCATCAATATAAAGGGCATTTGGTATTTCGTGTCGGCCACAAGATTCTCGTAAATATTATTGTTCGACCAGCAAGCGATTGAAAAACAACCTTGCAGCACGATTGTTGACATGAGGCTGATGTCCTACTGAGGGCTATTGCCAGCCTACGTGTTTCGGCGTTGAATATCGTAACACTTTAATCGCGGTTAAAACGAGATAATGACCCTGCAGAACGAGAGAGATGCAACGAGATGAAAGTACGCCGTCTTACACGACGTTCTACAGGACTGAAGATGCGTTTGAAAACGCGAAACTAGTTTCCCTGTGAAATCAATTGCGATGGATTTGCCTGCGTCACTTTTGTTTCTTGCAACTATTGAAAAATAGATACGTGCAGGTTCTAATCATCGCAGAAGTATAAAAGCAGAAACAAGCAGGCGAATTCGTGAAAAGCTTGCCATGAAGCTAGAGTTGGTTTTGTTGAGATGAAAGTAGGTAACAAATGTAATCGTGTGGCAGGATCCACCGTCGGACGCTGATGAAGCGGACTACCTGGTCAAGTGCCTGCAGTCTTTTCACAGCCTCCTATCCACACGAAATGTATGTTATTCTTTGCCTGCAAAATTTATCATGTAATTTTAAGTAAATCAGTTTCTTTCATGCAGGTGCTTAAAAAGCAGTTTGTTTTTGACTCCATTCTAGATTTTTGTACAGCTAACGACACCAAATAGATCACTGCGCATGCAAACTGACATGAGCACTATTGAAAATGGCGTGGTCCTCTTGTATGCTCCTGTAAACTTCTTTGCTTGTGTACATAAAGCATTTGAATACCTACTTTACGGAACGTTGTCACAGGATCTGGCGGTACAACTCGATAACGTCAGTCGTCAAGTGATCCTGGCTCACATATGGCAGCGTTTAGGACCAATATTGGTAAGATATCCCGTATGTACCATCTTTGCTTTGCGCTGTTGGACAAGTGGTTTTGGTTTCCTGCTACTTGATGATTTGGATGCTGCCGTTATCGAATTTGTTGCTCGTCTTGAACAACTGTGTTGAAAACCTTTAACAAGAAAGCCACTGGTCGATGGTGTCATAAGATTGAAATTAGTCGATCAAGGCCAACAACTTCCTTTCCTTCCTGCGTGGTTTTCCTCGCCTCCCCAATGAAAAAATTAGCATTCGTTAATAAAACACAAACATTCATTCAACGCCGAATTCACTGCGAGTAGAAATTCAAAAATTGATGGTATCTTTTTCAATTCGTACCTTGATTCTTGATTCTGAGCACGAAATCCTCAGTGAAGACAGGCAGTGCCCGCGTCACAACTATTACAAAACTTTAACCGCGCTTCTTAAGAAACGCACAAATGCTTTCGGAAGATTTCGGATTGGTGAAAGTTTGATGTGCGAATGATTTCATGAAACGGAAGTCGGACACAGCACGGATTAGTTTTTTGCCAAGCCTATTTGGGATGGGGTCGCACCGAACTGTACTGACCTAGTTATGTAGCTACGAGCAGTGAGGGAACCTGGCAGAAAACATACTACGAACCTGTTGAATCCATAGTTATTTGACGAATATGTCGAGGTGGATGGCATTGACCGCGCTCGCAGACAGGCTGCAGGTTTTTCGCAGTTCATCTTAAAGCTTTGGAGTTGTTTACATGGCAGACAATAAACCTTCTTGAATATCGAAGTTGCTCACTGGCATGCAGTGTTCCCTCTAAGAAAATTTTACACTGAGCAAATGTTTGTTTTAATGCGCGTGCAATAGCGCAACCATGTAGACACACAAACAGTAACGTATACATTCAATATTAAAAATGTATACAAAGGCAAAGGCTATGCGGTATATATTCAATATTAAATTTGGGCTGTTGCTGGTGCGCGAGAATGAGATTTCACTGCGCAAATGGTCTGTTGGCACGGTGCATTTGCGCACCGTAAAGGGACACTGCCTGCATGTGCTTTCTCTGCATCTGACATTCACCGTACAATGTATTTACGAAATTTCAAGAATACACTAGTCCTTCCACAAAGTGAGTCACAATGTGTTGCGGCAACTGCGGCCAATCGCTTTATTTAGAAGGCGTTCTCGATGCGACTGTTCGCCCGGATGCTGCTTAAGCAATAACACCTTTCGCAGAAGAGCGCGTACAACGTGGAGGCCCACCTGTTACCATTCCTGCTTTCACTCTGCGACGAAGCGAACGAAAACCGCTCAACTTTCATCTCGCTGCGACTCATGTTGAACTGTCTTTGGCAGTACGCCGAAGTAAGTCTATAGGCCTTCGCACGTTGTATCTTAACGCGAGTTATCGTCGCATTTTCCCTGGCTTGCGCGTTTGCTGCGGTTTGCGTGGATTGTTTTAATGGCATGTTGTTCTGATGGATCGATAAGTTTCGGCGTCACCAGCCGCGCGGCCGCCCTGTCATTTGCTGTTTTCAGTCATTTCGCGGCGTCAAAACCGCCGCACGTTCTTCGCATCTCCCCATATTATCGACGTTTGTTGTTCGGTGCAAAGTTTTCACTGTGAAATTGAACGAAAACCATTGCGGGGCCAGGCAGCGCGTTGGCAGCGCTGGTGTTGCGCAGCAGCAGGGGTCAGCTTGCGTGCAACTCGTTTGTTATGGAGTACTGTTGTTGGAGCGTTGTCATATTCGCAAAATGCAGATCTGCTTGAACAACGGGAATTACATTTAGGGACGTCCCCAGTCTGTTTCGCCGTATCTTTTTGCGTGCTTTGCAAGCGTTCAAGTGAATTCTGGCTGGTCTGATCCACATACCGATCATGAAATTGTACGTGTATAAATTTTTTTCATAACAATATGTGGAGTTTTTACCCATTTACATCTTCGTTTTGTCGACAAAACCAGTATATGTAAATTTAAGTTGTGCTGATACTTCACAAATGCCTACTGAAAGTGGGTTTTTGGAGTTTTACTGATAAAAATCCATTTTATGGCATGTCGTCTTTTTAGTTAAGTTCATGCATTCTCTCTGGCATAATAGTTCTGAGTAGTAGGTTCCCTGCAACCGCTAAACTATGACGCAGGGGCGGGAAGCTCGTGACTGCGTCAACATCGTGTTCGGCAGCGTCCTGCGAATGTACCGCTCAGCACCTGTGCACGTCAACTTCGAAGAGCAGACTCGCTACTTGACCTTCATACTCGGCCTTTTCAAGCACAAGTTGTCGAGAAGAAACCTGGCCTTACATTGCTCATATCCTTTCAACTTCGTTTTTCGTTTGAACTGTGATGGTCTCTTTTCTCGAGTGGACTTCTTGTTTTGGATTGTTTGAAACGGAAAAATGAATCCTGGCTTGTGATGCCTAAATGCGATCCTACGAGCTTTTGATAAGCTGAGATATTCGTCCACGTTCTTAGTGACTTTGTTCCATGTCACATGAAAGAATTGTTGGTACAATTCGCAACAAACGGTTCATACCATGCGGCACTGTAGGTGTTCCTGACACGAATTATCTGGAGATTTATTTTGGTTTTGTTTTTATTTTTTATTTTTTCTTTCAAGCAAGTATAATCCGAGGCTCGGATGTCACTGTGCGTACTAGTCGACGCTGTTGTATGGAATGCCGATGCTAAGCAGCATTAACATAATTAATCAACATTTATTCCTTAATCGCTAAATGCACATTCGACAGACATGCTGAGATTCCCGGCTTGTTCCACATAAAACAGGTGTCGAAGCACAGGGAGGCTGGACTAAGCGAGCTCATCCCCATGGTGTGGGGAAAGGTAAGTTGTTGTTTACTGGATTTGAAAAGCATGGCATTTCGAAATTCGTCGTTGCGTTGACAGAAAATGACTCTTTGTGACCCCACTGCCTGACGTTTTTGTTTGAATGCAATGCATTGTTTTGTGTGTTTAAAAAATCTTTTTCCATTGAACCATCCGGAAGTAGTGAAAAATTCTCTCAGTTAAAACTCATACTGAACCCGTTCGACATGCTCTTGCCCGCGCGAGCTGCTTATGGGCTCCTGAGGTCGTTTTCGGCCATAACTCCCGAACCACTCAAGCTACATCAGCATTTAGACATTGTCGGAAAGGTATGCGTGCAGCCCATCTTTTGAGGTATCTTTTGCGTCTGTGTGACGAATGGCAGGGGAAAGCCCGATTTAGGCTACTTCCAGTAACTGCAGTGTTTTTTTCTCAAAAGGCTTTGCAGTGCAAACCGCCCACGTTGGAAAAGTTGTTTCTACACAAATGTCACCCATATCCTCAAGTTTGCGAAAATTAAACCAAAACGATTTACCATCTATATTTGGGGGTCCAAGAGGTGCAAACTTCTAAAAATCTTTGATTTTTTTGGGGATGTTTTTGTGATTTTTCGTCTTTGAAAATCCATTGCTCCCGTTCCAACAACAAGAAAATTCTGAAAATCACAGACAAGGTTGTCACATATGTCTTACAACATCCTGCCAAGTTTCAAGTCAAAAAAGTTACGACACTTTTTATCACGTATAGGTGCGTCTGTAATCCTAGGGAAAATGGTGCATATGATAAAAAGGCATACACAAATGACATTTTTAAATTTTGAATTGGTAACATGCTATTTTTTTTTGGAATTTTCCTGCTCTTTTAAATTTGCGCTGTACGATCCGACAATGACAAAGGTTATGGCCTTAATATCAAAAAGTTTGTTTTTCTTTTAAGACTTTGTGAAATGTACTTTGCAAATAAAAATGTTTTCCCACCCAAAACAAAGATGAGTGCCTTTGAGTTCTTTGGTCAGTTAAGAGTCCTTGCAAGTAAAGCAAACAAAAAACAGCTTGAAAAAGCTAGCAGGTAAGCTTGACATCAATTATAAGTTTATTATGACCAGAAATCACTGAAAATAACCAAAAAAATAATTGCAAAATTGCGTTTTTCTTAAAAATTTCAAATGCACAGGTACCTTTTTTTGCTTACTGGAAAGATCCCACTTAGAAGCGTCTGAGGATGTCTTCATTCTCTAACGCAGTCGGTTCGGGAGTCGTGTCCTAATCAGACCTCGTGTGCCATTTAAAGTGCCTCGCCTGGTCGGGTTGTTTATCACAAGCTGACCATCACAGGTAGGAATGCACTGACCGTAGAGTATACCGCAATTGCGGAACATGGCCGACCTGTCCAAAGGCAATTACCAGCTGCACATCACCACAATTTTCCTCTCCAACTGCATTGCTACCACGCGCAAGTTTAGAGCTCCGTCGATTGTCGGCCCCAATCACAGAAGTTTCTATGCTAGTGTTTGTAAATACGAAGCGCATTTTCTGTTACTTCGAACATAATTTTATGATTGGAGCGGCGTGCCGGTACGCACGACTAAAGACCTTCCGATGTGCTACTTCCAAATCATGTAGTAATTCTGCACATTGCCAACTGCTCTTTGTCCGCGAGAATCGTTTTCTGCTCAGCATTAACGGTCGATTCGTTCTATCGGATGACAACGAACTGACGTTGGTGTTTTTTTGTTCAATGCAGGACCGAGATCCGAAAGCGACGTATGAACGCGGTTATGAAAAGCTTAAAGGCAAAATGGATGGTGAGCAAAGCTGTTTGAAGTTCAAGCAGAAAAACTCCGTCATCATTGTTTGTCAACCGTTTCGCTGCGCCGCGAATGTTGCTGAACGGGCAGATAAAAAAAAACAACAACTAAATCGACGCTTGCGAATGCGCACCCAACAAGTGCGCTTCATTTTAATTATAAATTCCGGCTCTTTAGCTGACTTGATTTGGATGCTTTCGAATCGATCCGCCGGATTATTCCAGGTGCCTGGTGTTTGTCTGCGGTTGGTGCCCGCAAGAAGATTGCCGTCTGTGGCTGCTTCTGATGCTGTGAAAAAGCAATAGTTTTCTTAGAATGTACTCAAAGAAAGCGTGTACAGTGACGAATGAAGCTGTTGTAACGACAACGCTACGCAAGTTTCAGAAAACTTCATTCGGTAAATAAGTGGTCGTCTGTGACTTGACCCTTACAGTGTTCGGACTTGACAATTATCTGCTGCAACGGATTTCAATTTACTTTGCATCCTGCAATTCCTGGAAGTTTGAATCGTGGTTAAATCTCTCTTCGCTTGCCTAGTTCAAAATTACTGCGGAGGGTTACCCGCTTGCAAGCCTAAATACATAGTTCAGACTCCTTGAAGTTTAACTGGTAACAAGGAAAGTAGAGTTTTCTACAGATAAATTAATAGCCACAAGCTTATCTGCATCGACTTGTTAAAAAACCATCACTTTAGGTTGCAGTAATGTTTGAATTTTAACCTACGCCAGCCGTTACCTGGTAGTGGTGTTTACCTTGCTTGAGTGTCGTTTTTAACGATCTTGTTTTTCCTACCTGAGAGGGTGACGTTGAGTACGGTTTTCGGTCAAGAGTTCGGCAGTGCAACAAATGCACCTTGCACTGTTGTCATGAATAGTTATCTGAAACAGGGTCGCCCGGAGAAAAAAACTAGGAGTTACAAGGCATAGGCATCGAAACAGGTAGCATTGCGCTGACCCCCAACTTTTATTCATTTCAATCTACGATTGGTGTGTGTAATGCCACTTTGTACCAGGCCCGCAACCAGCTTGGGACACCAGGAGGAGCGAAGAGTTTTCTGAGAGGGGCCCAAATTTGTTATACTATGTTCAGTACTTTTAAACAATGTCCAACAGAGCGAAAATTTTTCTCCCCCTGCGTGTCCCAAGCTGGTTACGGGCTTCTCCCCCCATGGTTACGGGCCTGCTTCGTACTACCACAGCAGCAGCCCTTTTATTTAAGTAATGCAGTGAAATGTCAACACCAGAAAGTTCATAGACGATAAAAGAGGATTTTGCATCAGTCCTTGTTTAGCCCAGAAATGTTTTGAGCAGAACAGCGTCCACTGTGAAAACTTTCACTGGGCATAAGTTTTCCAACAAAACAATTTTCTTAACTAAAAGTTTTCTGCTGCGCTCATGAACGTCCTGCTCGTAAGCACTAAAATACTTTTTTCTCAAAACTTGCAGCAGCCTTTGCGCAAACGTGACTTGTGCTAAAAATAATACCTGAAAGTTGAAAAAATAAAAGAATCCAGAACCAGAATCATCGAAAGTACAGCATGGCAGGCAGATTCCTCGAAGCTCTACTTCAGAGAATTCATAAAATTTCTATGATGTATCTATTACTAAATCTGTTGGAACGTAAATGACCTGCTTAAATGACAGTGAGCTTTATCTCTCTGGTGAGAAAACGGGAGCTTTCAAACACTGCAAAGCTATCAGATTTTAAATCGGTCTTTGTTCCGATCCCCAGCTATGTTCATGAATCTGGGATAATCACTGAAAGAATACTATCGTAAGTGCAAGCGGCAGAGATGGAATTTTTGCGAAGATTTCATTGTGTGACACTTCGCGATAAAGTGCGCAGCTCTAAAATTCGTAAAGCCCTGAATGACGAGCCCCTTCTTCGAATTGAGAAATCCCTGCTATGTTGGTTCGGCCATGTGTCCAGAATGTCCCACGAAAGATTGGCCAGGCAAGTCCTGCTGGTTACACCCAAGGGAAAGCGGCCCACAGTCGCCCACTCTAGATCCTTGACGAACAAGTTAAGTTTTCTTTCGAAAAGTAAGACTTCTTCGAGAAGAGGTAAAGATGTATTGCCCTCTCCTTGAAATTTTTTAAATAAAAGCAGTTCAGCATTTTTGTGACTTCTACCATGTGGTAAAACTTCTGCAGCCATTCGTCGAATGTCATTTCGGGAAACTCAAGACCCTTTCCAGCCAGAAAAATTTTAATGTGCTCCAAGCATGCTGAAGCAAGCGTTTCAGTACATGTCTTCGGGGAAAACCATCCGACGTTGTATAAAATCAAATCATAGTATTCGCTGCCAACTTGTAGCAATTCACGAATCTGCGACCTTTTGCGAAGATTTTGATATCGCTTTCTGTCACTAAGTTCATAACTCCTGTGAAAACTATAGGACAGGGCTAGCGTGCTACCTGATGAATGATGCAGTGAAATGATACCACGTTTCTTTTCAGCTCCTTCATGAAAGCAGCAAAACCTTTGTGAGCTCCTGCCATGCTTGGTGTCCTGTCGGTTGCAATAGATACAATGTGATCAGTGTCTGTGCTTTTTTCGTGAAGCATATCTTCCTTGTTTGTCCAGCAAGAGGCGGCACTTCTAGTTCTATCAGTTTCTTCTTTTGGTCCTTCGGTTCTCATGCAGCGGCATAACAACACAACCTGAGTGGTATCACTAACATCGCATAATTCATCACAAACGGCAGAAAATGCTGAAGCTGCAATATGTCCTTGACTTGTATGATACTGATACGTTCATCAGTAAAAGGCTTCCTTCTTTTCATTATTTCGTGGCTCACCACAAAACTGGCTTTAGTCATTTTTAAAATTTGATTTTATCTGCTGTAGTTGTCAAAGACATGTTTTCACTGGATAGAATCATGTTCCAATTCTTCCAGTGGTTTTGGCTTGTGGTGCCACTGCAGTGTTTTTCCCCAAATGGTACATGTTTCCTCACAAAGTGCCTTTCTAAGTTGGACTTCACAATCATCGCCGGAAATCATGCACAAGGAAATCATTTGCTTCGATTTGTAGTAAATGCAACCTGTCCATTCATTTCCAAGCTCTCTACTCCCTTCGTCGATTTTCTGTTTTTTTTTAATCCATACTTACCCGTTTTGTTGGCAATGTTTTACTTTTTTCGCAACCCTGAACTAAGACCTCTCCTTCACTTTTCACTGCCACAGTGAGAAATACTGTACAGTAGGTTGTGCTCGAGATGGCCCACTGCTCCGCCACATCACAATGGCTGCGCATGCAGCTAGTTTCGACGCGTTGATAGAACGATAAATTTAAGTTAAACAGATTTCTGTCGGAGCTGCGTGAGATGTTCAAAAGAACTGCATGCAGCTCCGCACCCATATGTTGCCGACCACTGTGACTTGCAGCAACCGCGTGACTTGTTTTTCATGAATTGAAATTTTAATGTTTGGTGCATGGACGACTGTTGAAACGATTAGCAGGAAAAGAGCAGACGTGGTAATCGAAATTTATCTGGAAAGGTTTGACCACGTGTATATTCAAGAAACACGCCAATCCATTCAGTCGTACTTACGCAGATGTGTGTTGCGTAGGTGTGAAGAAGCTGCAGCGAGAAATCATGGAGTTAATGGTACTGCAGGAAGGAATGTCAAACGTGAGTACAACTTCGAAACAAAGCTCAGCAATAATTTGAATAAAATTGATGAAACCATTGAACGTGGCTTACAGACCGACCGACTTTTGGTCATTGCGCAAGGTGTATCATGATAATTAATCAAGCTGACTGTTTATATAGTCGTGTTGCTATTTTGTCACAAGGACATCTTGCCTTGCAGTAGCCTTTTTAGTCAACAGTAAATGAACTACTTATATTTTTTTTCAGACTACTGTGATCAGCAGGGTATTCGTCAAGCATTTTCGGAGATACTTAGCAAGCGTTGTTTCTGATCACCGGGTGAGAAAGCTAAACATGCTGCTTGCTGAGTATCTAAAACTTCGCCAGTCTGTACAGTCCTATTTTGATAAATACCCGAAGCTCTGCTCTTCAGCATGGCTAGCATTCAGCGCAGTGCAGATATTTTGACGTCTTATTGACAATTGGGATGTGCTTTCCTTTGCATTAACGGCGTTAAGTAGTCATAACCAAGGCGCGCCCACCCGCTCGCTTTGTAGAAAAGTGTTATTATAAGCATAGTTCAAGGATTCGACTTCTGTCGCTGAAAAGGGTGAGATAAACCTGTCTGCACTACGGGTACTTCTTGCAAACCTGATCGCCAGATGCTTTAGTTTTTTTGCTGGCGTGCATGGAATAGCGATAGCATTAGCGCACGTTGATAACAGTGCCGGGTTTTGATGTGCGGAGGCCCCTTGTTCCATGTGAATACTTTTTAGGCTTAGAACTGACAATATGACTTAAATTTCTTTGAATCGCATAATTTTCAACGGAAACCTAGAAATTTACGAGCTTTGACGTTGGCAAAGTGATTGATGACATCGTCGAAGTTAATGTGTCGCCAGATGTCATGTTCAATGCTCGTTGGTGTCAGACCATTCAGGTGTTCTTTGGTCATCATTGCGTCGCAACCTGTCGTTGTTAAATGACCTTTTTCTGCTGCAGTTGCTGATCATGAGCACTTGATATAATTGCAGCGTCGTCTCTACGTTGGGAAAAGTACCGTGTGAAACTTTGTCTTACCAACTGGTACAAAAATTGCTCGTGAAAAATGTCCTAAACGTTTTTGTAGAAGCCCCTATTTGCGGAAGCCCGTGTGCGGCCGCTCACAACGCGCACATCTAAATGGCATTGGTTGATAATAATGCGCCAGTGTTATTCTGATGCAGTCGGAGCTCACGATGGTGTCGCCCCCCATCGTCCTGCACTCATTCATGCAGCGCCTCATCGACGTCATTCGTTCGCAGTGGGATCTGCTGGCTCCGACCAAACCTTCCTTCGTTGCCGCCTCAGGTCAGCTTGCTTGTTTTGCTTGAAACGAACAGACACGGGCTGTCGAGCGGTGTTGTGACGTCTTACGCCAGCCTGTACGCGAGTCATAGCTTACCGACGTAAAGTGCGCACGTGATGAGAAAGAGGAAGCAAGCGTTGTGTTGACGAAGTGCGGTTCAAGCACTGAATGCAACTACGACTTCGAGCCGTCTGTTTGATTGATGGTTTCGACTTGAGTGGAGTGTTGCCAGTTGCTATAATTGGTTTTGTGTAGAAGGTGCGGTCCTTGTCGCATCCTCAACTATGGGTGTTGTCGCTCGCTTTCGACCTATTGGTGCCTTTGATTTGGCGCCGCTATGCGAAGTGCTCGTGCGCTGTGACCTCTCGTTATGCTCTTCAATTTGCTTACATTTGCATCGACTGCCATCCATGTCCTTTATTCCTCTCAACAGAAGCATTTGTGCCGACTGAGTTGTTTTACACCGACGCGATCGATTACTTCGACCTGCAGAGGGTTGGTGGCCTCAAGTCGCATCTGCTTACTGAACACAAAGGTCAGCTGTGTTGAGGTGTACATTAAGAAATCGTTTCTACCAACCGCATTGTTCAAAGAATTGTTTTACTTCAATGACTCTTGAAATGCGCGACTACCCTTGAGCTTGAAAGCGCGAGAAGATACCTTCAATGCGCCATCAGGTATCGTCCGCGCGTACCCGAAGCCTGACCGTGCTTGCGTTGGTCTAAGCTTGGTTTGTGTTGCCGTAACAAAGACGTTTGGATTGCCTGCAAAAAGCAAGTCATTTACGAACTTGCCAGCGAGCTTAGCTCCAGAATGAAGTAGTTTCGCAGCGTCTCCTTGATGTAAAGAAACGATCGCCGCTTGTGTGTGTGTGAGCTTGTCAGACCTGGCAATCTTTTCTTCTGTTGAGACTGACAAACACGCCAGCCCCGAGAGGTTAGTGAAAGGCCGGTAGCTCACGAGGTAATTAATTGGTTCGTCATTTGTAACCCTGGGGAGACCGGGTTGTTGTTGACACTGGTGATACATAATAATCAGCCTTTCGCGTTCATGCGGGAGATCAGTTTGCGATTTTCCTTGAACAGCGTTAATTTTTGTGTTTGTAGAAGATAGCGTCCTTGCTGCGTAGCTCGGAAGCCATTGTTGTTTACGTGGAACAAACCATCCACGCTTTTTTCACAAGAGAAAAAAGAAATGCTGTGATGCGTCTTGCCTGCTCGGTCACCGCATTTTCAGCTGAAGCACTCGAGATCTCGTTCTGGAGTCTTGAGTTGCTCACATTTACAAGGACGGTTGTTCTAGCGGTTCCAGTTTTGCTTTCATAGGAATCAAGTGCTCAGAGTTTGTCGTACTTTACTCAATCCACGCAAAACGAGTGGGCCTCTGCATCACCTTTTACGCCTGCTTGCCCTTTGCAGACGAACTGGCCAAGGAAGGAGTGTCGGTGGACCGAGGCCGAGGCACAAGGCGAGCGACCAGCGACGATAGTCCCTGGAGCGAGCACAACGCCATCTTGCAGCTGTTCGAAGACGACCAGGCTGCTGGGCCATCGCTGTCCACACTAACTCGAGCAGACGACGGTGGGTTTCATGTCGCGTGTTTCTCCTTGTCGGTTATGTTGAGCTCGATTTGATGGTAAGCAGCTAGGTGTGCTTGTGCTTGTGAAGCTCTGTTTTGAGGCAGAAATGATACATTTTTGTAAAAATATGGTCGATAGAGAAATATGAAAGCCACACGCAAGCCTTTTCATTTGGGGAAATCATTACGAAATGGTGAAACCCAGCAGTAGGTGTTTTCCTGCACATGTTCACACAGACTGCATTATGACGAGAAATAAACGACTCAAAACTGTTAATCGTGTGTTTTGTTTTGGACAGATAGCGACCTAGATACATTCAATCCGGTTTTGAGGCTTGCTCGAGCTCTGCTCAACCAGAGCAACAAGATGACCGGTCGAGACCGCAATGTGACAGTCAGCAGGAAGCGCTCGGCGAGCGAGGATGGTGAAAATGAAAATCTTCCTTCCAAACCTCAACTGATCGAGCTCACCGATGGATGTCTGCTGCTCTACAGCACCGTCATGCACCAACATATGGACAAGGTTGTTTTTGTTTGTTCAGCCAAACAAACGGTTTTTATTGTATGAGACAGCTACTGTAGTAGTATTTTGCTTGTATGGCTTGGCAGGCGTATACGCCTGCTGTTGCTTCGTTGTAGTTTATTAACGCCGCTTAACCCAGTAAGGTCTTTGAATCTGTATTTGAAGTGGGCAAGCTACGATAGCGACGCATTGAAATGAGTGGTGTAGAAGTTGCGCTGTTCCTCTGATGTGTGTAACATGCATTGTGTTAAGATGCGAATCTGTCGTTCTGTTGCTCCTTCAAAAACGATAGTTTTTGACGAACCATTTTGTTTTAGACGTTCACCGTTTCGACCGTGCATTCTAGTTCACGTGACGTGCATCGCGTCATTCACGCTTTGTATGACGCTCAACGCTTCACTTGTTATTTCAAAGACTGTTCGATGCATTCCAGATTCACACAACTCGAACAAAAATCGTTGAATATGCAACTGCCCTGAACGAGATTGAAATCAAACTGAACAAGTGTTCTGCGAAAGAAGTGGGTTGGAAAGTTAATGTTTGTTTGATTGAGGCGTGTCAGGTCGGATTGCGTTTTGTCAGTTCTCAGTTTTTGCGTCTTACGTTGCGGCGAAAGTTGCCTTTCTGTTTTTGGAAGATCCGATGGTGCAACTTTACGGAGGAAAACAGCATATCCAAATAAACGGACGTGGTTGTGAGTTTCTTCTAACACTGCGCAGAGAGTTGTTGAGCTAACATGCTGTTTGTTATATACTGTATCATGTTATTTGCAAGTTGCTCTGTTCAGGGTGAAGCATGCTGTTCCCCAGGCTGATGGGCGAGTTTGCCCATTTGAAAGCACCCTTTTAGGTTTCTAATGTAATTCACTAGGTGCAATGTACACAATTGTTCGCGGTTGATCCTGGTCAGCTACAGCTCGAATTTGACGTTTTTTTGTCCTGCCTTACGACAAAAACGTGCTTTTGCATAAAAGCCCAGCAGCTGGAACAGACCAGACGTACAAGAGACTAAAGAACTTGGTCTTCTTAACTCGGAAATGTTGTTTGACTTAGATTGCCCAACGTCGGCAAGTTACTCGAAACTCGGTTTTGCGTTCGAGTTAACGATCGCGCATACTCGAACCTTTTGTATACGCTTTTGTTATTTCACTGCTTGGACGATAAATGCAACGTTATCCAACATTTGAGATTCATCAATGTAGTCACTTGGATGTCAATAGTGAGAAAGAATGCCTTCTACGTGAACCTCCAACTAAAGTCCATCAGAGCCCGTACAGGCAAATGACGCGAAACTCCTGGGTTTTTCGTAAGTGTTTAACTCATTGGTTTTTAACCTTTTCTTTATCACGCCCCCCTCTAACGTAATTTTCCTTTGGCTCACGCCCCCTTTACTTTAAATAGGTTGTAAAATAAATGTATCTCTTGGTGAATTTGTTTAATTTTAAGGTTTTGTAACAAAAACTAAGTCCAGGGTTTTGTTAAGGCGTTTTAGGGACCTGATTTGGGTCCCTAGAATTGAAAATCAGGTCCCTAGAATCAGAGAAAATCGGGTCCCTAGAATCACAGAAATCGGGACCCTGCAGGTCCATACCGAGTACCTAACATTTCCCTTAGCGAAAACCCTGCTAAGTGCGTAGATACAAACACACACAGTCTGCACAATGCAGATTGGTGAAAACAGACACAACAGAACAATTCATAACGAGTTTGGAGGTAGAACAACAGGGTTACGGACACTTTTCTAACACTATTGTTCACTAACTGGTAACACTTGGTACAACACCACATCCAGAGTAGGACACTGAGTCCAATCCTGGTCAAGGCCAGGTAAAGTACGCAAGTATTGTGGCATGCAAACACCCTCAAACGAAAAAGCACTGCAACGTCCGAGCACTCTGTCACAAAGTAAAATGCGGTTGCAGTGTTCAAACAATAAGGACGAATATGAACAATCTGACTCCATCAAAGCACGCAACCATATGTTGTTAGAATTTCTGCATCGTTCAAGATAGTGGCACATATTTTTTCACAAAAACGCCTCAAGATAGAAATGTTGGATTGAACCTGATGGCTACTAACACTCGCTTGCCACGGAAGGTTGTATAGAGCCCTGCACCCAAAATTATAGGCCACTGAATTTTTGACAATTTTGGCCAATATTTGGTGCAACATTATTTTGCAGCATTAGATCTAAAACGCTTTCTTTCAAGCGACATTGTACAAGATTTACCGGTAGTCACAGATATGCATGTTTCTACTCTAGTCCGCATGCTTAATGTGTTGCGGTTGCTTGGTCTTGACTTGTGCGAACCTTTGCAAACTCTTTGTTTGTTTTATTCACTCTGCATAGCTTAGCAACCGCACACTACTTCGCAGAGTGAATACAGATTACTCTTGACTAATTGCAAATCGGTTAAACCAGTGGTTCCCAAACACTTTCGAGCCGTTACCCTAATCAAGGTAGCGATTATGCCTTATTGCCCTTAATATTTCGCAGTGATCTCTCATGATACAGAACAACATTTTGGTTTCGCGGTACCCCCAAAAATTGCATATTACCCCCAGGGCTAATTTAACCCACTTTGGCAACCACTGGGTTAAACCATTCAAACGTGAAAAAAATAGCATGGGTAATCGCACAAACCGGATATTTCGATAGAAATGTTTTTAAAATTTTTAGATTTAAACATTTATTCCGCGTCGCTTTAACGTGAGTAAAAGACACGTTTTCGAGATTAAGCAGCTGAGTGTCGCCATCGGGATGGCCAGAAAGCAGAGATACTCTTTCTTTGGCCGAGAAGTCGACGTCGTATGGGGGTCTGTAGCTGCCAAGCCGCATTTAAAAACTTATTCTCACATTCAACAACAGTGCGGCTCAAGTGCAGTTGAATCTTCATAAATATACATTGTCGCATCACAGAAGAACATGGCGGGAGTACTGTAGAAAATTAATAACATGCAGGTGTACGACCACATTGCAGAAAGCTCGTCGCATTACAGAAAGCCAAAGCGGCATCACAAGCTGCATGGAGCTCTGTCAAATACGACAATGGCACAGATGTTACTGTTAAAGGGACTTGGCATGCCGACTAAACAGCCCCCTAGATGCGCCCCTGAATGTTTGCATGCAGAATCAAATTCTGCAAAATTTCAAGATACTTAACCCCGACTTCCATCTCTGCCGGAACTAAACCAAATAACATGTAGCGGCGGAAGATTAGCACTGGCGCAACGTTTGAAAGGGACACATTCCCGTTCAAAAATTTTCTATGTTGTAGAGCATGGAAGGGCTCGCACCCCCTAGAAATTTCTTGACGTCCCCCCAGGTTAAGAACCACTGGTTTAACTGATTAATCTTTA
>Ga0210059_1001760_pt1 | contig 33106 bp, 19 predicted proteins | sample Ectturendosymbi2_FD_188042 | JGI IMG/M metagenome (GOLD analysis project Ga0210059, IMG submission 188042) | Ecteinascidia turbinata endosymbiont from Florida, USA - Sample 2 (SPAdes) (version 2) | ecosystem: Host-associated > Tunicates > Ascidians > Unclassified | place: Key West, Florida... | reverse complement strand
AAAAATTTTTTCCAAGGGGGGCGAAAAAATTTTTACCTCGTTATGGGCCTGATTAAAACTATTAAGCAGTGATGGACTCTCGAGACTTGGTCTCGGTCTCGAGACGTGTCTCGAGACCGTTTTTTGAAGTCTCGGTCTCGGTCTCGAAGGTCTCAGGTCTCTTCTTGGTCTCGGTCTCGAAGGATTTTGGTCTCGGTCTCGAGCTCTTCGTCTCGAGACTTTGCATAGATTATTTTTCATGACATTTTGCAAAAAGGAGTTCCTTAAAAAAACGGTTTTTAAAAAATGATTGTTCAAAATTCAGCCGTTCAAAGAGGTCAGTAGCTAAGCTTTCTTTGTTGTTATGTTGTTTGCGAGTTGGAGAAAGCAATTAACCCTCTACCCCGTTTAAAATTCCTACTGAATTTAATAAAAAATGTGCATGTACCAATGAAACCGCAGCGCGTAATCTCTGCAACGAGAGGTTGGGAGTACTTTGCTAAGGACTATCTTTGAACTGTTTTTCCAAGAGTTTTGTTATGAAACCCATAGGCTTATTCAAAAGAGATGGAAGAGTGCCAAAAAGTTTCTATTTTGAGAAGCCAAATAAAATGATGTCTTTTTTTCGTAGAGCTGTTCAAAGCACTCTGTTAAAACGCGCTTTGTGAAGTTTTTCTTGTTCTGCGCAATGCAGACTTTTTTAAGTTCAAAAATGCCTCGGAACTCTCTTGAGGAAAAGTTTTGCTCATAAGAGTTTTATACAGAGAGCAAACAATGCGTCATGGCGGATCAGTTACTTTAACGTACTGCTATAGGCTTTACGGCCTTTCTGCGTTTTCTAACCGACATGCGGTGTTGCGAAAACTCTAAGTGTGTCAGCAAAAACGGAAATTTGGAACAGTTGTGAATACCAATTTAACGTAAAAATATGGAAATTATGAAAAATTTGAAAATATAAAAACTTGACAATAAAAAATAGCAAATCTAGGAATTATACATATAGCAATAAAATCAGCGGGAAGGCGCTACACCATTTCACTGCTAGTCAACTACACCGACAATCTCGAACTTCGCTCATTCTGCTGCAGCATGCCGCATCCCAACAATGCCTGTCGAAAACATCTAACATTTTCTTTTTATCAGAGAAAGAAAAAATTTTCGATACGAAGACAATGGTTACCTGCAAAAGATCTGCCGCAGTTGTAAAAAAACTGACAAATTACGAACACCTTGCTCTAAGTAAGACAAAAAAGCAAATCCAAGTTGCTTCAGGGCTTCATTAGCCCTGTTATGCACTTTGTTGTTATTATGGAAAACACATCGAATCCACGGTGCCAACTGATTCACAAGCAATGACAAAAAATAAAACTTTCCCGCTGAACCGCAGCCTAGCATGTGTCAACTATGCTATTTATTTAGCCATAGATACATGCATATGTAAAGAAGGTTGAAAAAAATAGGAAAAATAATGATGAGAAGGGTGGCTAACAAGCAGAGAAAGCAAGATCCATAATCGAGAATTAAAAACAAGATCCCTTTCAGTTTGTGAGTATTTGATTGTGATGTTCAAGGTGCTTTATTATTCCTTATTGTTGTAATAAGCATGATACATGATTTTCTCTCATTTTATATTGTTGTAAGCAAATGTGAGGAGTGGAAAGAGGAAGCATTGTGATGGTCGGCCCCGGGCGACATAACATCGCTACGCCACTGCAGTAGAGCATGCGGTGGGATATTACCTCGTTGGGTCAAAGTGTAAACCTAATTTATGCCAAAAAAGTCTATTGGGCCTGCTCTAATAAGCCTAAATATTTTTTCTTTGCGTCAACAGCAGAACCACTAGCAAAATTTTTAAAACTTGTTTTGGACAAAGTGAGCAAGTTTGGATGGATGAAAAATTGCTTTTTGAAATTCAAAGTAGTGCTTTCGTTTTTTAAATCTCTAAATTTATCACCTCTTAATTCTAATTCTCTGGAGAATTCTTAATCAATTCTTTGTTGTGTGAGGAGAAAAGTAATTAGGAAAGGTGTAGGTAACGTTACAAAAAAATGGCAAAGCTTTGTTAGCCAAAATACACGAAATATGTGGCGAAGAAATTTGAGTGTCAGTGCAGATGCCCACTGTTAAAATAAAAAGAATGTAGTGAAACAGGTAAGTGGTAGATAGTAAAAAACTTTAAAAGTTTGTTACTTCATTGGCAAATGATATAAACGACGAAACACCTTGGCAAAAAATTGAATGGTGGAAAGCAACCTTTCCTGTGGAGTTACCATTTTACTTTTCTGTTTTGACCAGTGCGACTGGAGCTGTATACACTCGCCTAAATCGACTGTGTTTGTTTTAAAATAAAAAGTGATGATTTGCCTCTTCTCCACTTTCTCAAATAACATAGGCCAACTTCAATACTATAGGTAGGAGACCAGAACATAGGTGCTTCATCAGGGCATCACCTCCTGTCTTTACACAGAAGGGTTGGTATTGTTTTGTAACGAATAAAACAATTAAGATTTTTCTGAGTGAAAACAAATTTATTGAAGCATGGCAACGACAAACACCTCGAATATTCAATTGGTTCACCGACATTTTTCGAGTGAAAAATGCGTAGACCCTCTAAGTCTAAACGCTGCCAACATTTTCAATGTCCATTCATGTAATTTTTAAATAAGGCAACAGGTTTGAGGTTGTAAATTCCTAAGAGGAACGTGAAAATGAACGTTTGCAGTATTTGGCCGTTTGCACAAATTTCGGATGATTTTTATTATCTTGATATTTGGTAATGTGCCAGATACTTTGTTGCAGCATTATTCAAGGAGTTAGCTTTAATTACCATCAGAGAAATGTGAGGTCTCGAGTCTCGGTCTCGAACCTCCAGGTCTCGGCTTTTATGACAGTCTCGGTCTCGTCTCGAAATTTGAGTCAGGTCTCGGTCTCGGTCTCGGAGGTTACGGTCTCGACTACATCACTGCTATTAAGAGTTCATTTTTAGGAATGTTGCGAAGAGAACTTTGTCTGTGACCGTTTGCGAAAAAGTTGTACCACGGTTGACTAAGCACGATGACTTCATCGAATGAAAGTTCATGAAAATTGTCCCCCCCCCCGAAACGAAGAGCTGGTTGCGCGCTCCTGCCTTACACGCTATTACTGAGCTTGACAGAGCGTCTCATCATATTGCTACCAACAATGATTACTTTGAAGTCTTTACAGCGTCAATTGTTATGATGTGGTAACCAAAGGTAGAGCATAAATTAACTTTGTATTAGTTTCCAAACTATTTCTGTCCTTGCATTTTTTAGTTGGATTACATATGGCCTAATAACAGTGATTGGAATTTGGATTTAAACAAGATGTGGTTGTCGGATTTGAATTGGGTTTTGAAATAAAATTATTCGGAATTGGATATGAAAATCATAAATCCGTTCATCTCTCCAAAATGCAAAAGACCCAAAGTAAAACTAGGAGGTCGACTGCCATGATCCAGATGTGTAAATACTACATTAAAACAATATAATGTGTATAATTTATTATGCACTGCTGGCTACTCAGTAAAAAGCAAAAACTCAGCTCTTCCCCAGTATTAGGTGGAACACGTGATCTTGAAAATCTAGCATAATACCTACCACTAGGAGACACAGTCAAAACAGAAAATTTGTGCTATTAACTATGCGTCACTGAAGCAAAAATAGCTCATTTATCGTTGTGCAAGATAACTGTGTTTGCTAATCGGATGTTTGGAGGTTTTGTCAAAATGTCTCTGGCTCGAGTCTCGAATCATTTATTGTTACCCGAGTCGAGTCATTCGATAAAAAATGTGACTCGAGTCGAGTTTTCATGCATCATTTCTTAACGTGACTCGAGTCGCACCATCACTGCTTCATTGTATTCCTAAACATGCTATTTTATCTTGCAAGTATACGATATAAAAGGGGTAATTTAGGTGTGTGAGGAAGGTGGTATAAAAGCTTTTCAATGTAGCCATTGGTGCTTTTCTTGTGCGGGTTGATAACTGAATTAATAGCAGACGTAATTTCATTGTGATTGTGCCTAAAGTAGTCTGGTGAAATTTATTGCCTATACAGTAGAATTCGCCTATGATGACTTCGGCTATAACGACCCTTTTTCTTCTGTCCTGGCAAAATTCCTTATCTTTAACGTGCAATCAAGTTTGGTAAATAACGACTTCAGTTATATCATCACTTCACCTAGGCCCCAGAGCGACGCTTCTTGCCGGTCCCCGCATAATATTTTGATTGCTTATAACGACAGCTGCAAGTTTTCTTTGCAGTTTGAAGTGTAAGTTCGGCTACGTGGAGCCGTCCCGTCGCCACGGGGGGTTTTGGTGGACATAGTGCCCAAACAAACAAACAAAGCTCCAAATCCCCAAATTGAAATATGAAACACTATAAATAAGTGGAGTTTTTGTTAATTTTTAGAATGTCAAACTCCCCGCACAAACGTAAAGTCCCACTGTTGAAGACTTTCTGGCGACGGTTCTGATGTGGAGTCACCACCAAATCTTTTATGACCTAGTATGAACGCAGTTCAGTTAAGCGGCCAATCGTTGAGCCGTGACATGTCTGATGTAAGAATTCCATCATGGATTACGCCATCAGCAGCAATGGAGGCAAACTGTTACATGAGTTTTACTGTTACTGTACGGTATTAGGGATTGTTACGACTGTAGTAAGCTCGATCGATAGTCTTGATGGAGAAATGCACAAATTTTCGAACAAAAGAAGCAGTATCGCATTATGGAAAAAGTATGACGTTCGTCGTTTCGCTCAATAGCGAACATGGTACGAAAATGGCAAAACTTGCAAGATATTTCAAAACTCCCACGACGTGACAACAGTTTCGAAAAATAAAGACAAAATAAATTCTCACTTTTTCTTGTGAGTATACGCGAAAACACGCTACACTAAGCGGCAATCCCCATCAAAGAACACTTTAAGTTTAATCCATGCCAGGTTTTGGCATTGAACTAATAAGCCATGTTAGGAGCGATTTATTGTAGTTCAGCTACAACAACAGTTCGCCTATAACGACGCTTTTTCTCCGGTCCCATAAAGTGACGTTATAGGGCAATTCTACTGTAGTTCAGTAGATAGCTTAAGGAGTGAATGAATGTTCTATGAAGTGAAGCATACTTGTCAGTTGCTTGGTAGCTCAGAGTGGATGCGAGTATTGTTCAACATAATCTCATGTTAACCATGATGATATAAAACTCTATAATTGTGCTAATCTCAGGTCGCAATTGCATAATTGTTTTGTTGTTTAACTGTGCTTATTACTTCATTACGACGACTTACACAATATAAATAATCACCAGAGAAGAACGAACTTATCTGGTTGCAAAATACTGTTGTTCGCTTAAAGCCAAAAGATTTGTCCCCCCCAAAACTTTGGGCTAGCTACGCCACTGCATGTAGGCTACATATGACACCATAATGTGCGAACCTGTGTGAACATAAGTCCCGCGAAAGTGCTTTTGGGCGAAATGTTCGCTCTGTCTTGCCTCGTTGCCTGTGTTTCCAAACCGTGTGCTGAATTTGATGCGTATAAGCGTCGTCAGCGACAACGCCAAACTAAGCGGTGTTATGATAAACACACAAAACCTCTGAGTAAGTTGCATGTAAATCAGTATATTCATTTTCAACATGCAAAAGAGAAAGGATGGAATAGTGGAACGGTTGTGAAGTGTGTTGGATTATACATTGTTTAATCAATGTCTGGTGGTACTTTTAGAATAAATCGTGTATACATTCGTACAACCAAGCCTAGAAGTGAAATTGAGCAACACTACACAAGTGAAACGTTTTTTCCCTGCTGTTCATTCTGATGTTGCTTGTGATATATTGCCAGTGCTCATGCTGGAGATTTATTTTCAAATATTGCAACTTTAAGCCAGTTTTGCCTATACTGGTACATATATATATATATACAGAATTTGAAAATTTTGGTATATTTTCAAAGTTCTTGGTACATAAATTTTTCATTTGGTATATAGGAGAGTTAATTTGAGTCATTAAATCAAATTATTTGTTATACTGCGAAGCGTAAGTAGCAGTGATATAGTCGAGACCGTAACCTTCGAGACTGAGACCTAGTTAAAACGTCGAGAACGAGACTTCATCAAAAATTGCGAAAGCGAGACGCGAGACTTCAAAATTTGTGGGTTTTGCCAAAGATATTCAAACTAATGTGGTCACCACGTCCAAGGTGAAAGTTTCCAAAATTCTGGCGTTTCTCCGACCTATTTTGATTGTTTCTTACCTGCAAATACAACACAGAAAAAACTCACATATGGCTACAATTTGGCAATATTATTTAGTATTTCAGTGTATAGGAAATAAGAATGTTTATTCTGGAATATTCAATCAATGCGTGATATTAGACAATATTCATTCGCACTCTGCAAAAAACGACCTCAAATACTGGCAGATGATACCGGGAGTAGAAAGATGTTTTTATGAGGATTTCTTTGATATCCACGTATATTTTGACAAGAATTTGTGTGCACTGCATGTTGATGTGATCTGCTTTATGATGTTATGAGTCAAAGCTTGCCAGTTTTGTTTTAAAACCTGTTTTAAAACTTTGGTTTAAAACTTGCCAGTTCACAGCTCAGGAAGTCATTATAGACCAGGCCAAGTCGGATCTGGTGATGAGTTCGGTTTGATGCAAAAGCCTTTGCTTTTGGGGCTTTTGCATCAAACAGGTTTTAAAACAAAACTGGCAAGCTTTGACTCATAACATCATAAAGCAGATCACATCAAAGGCAGTGCACACAAATTCTTGTCGAAATATACGTGGATATCAAAGAAATCCTCATAAAAAGCCTTTGCTTTTGCAACTTACGAGACAATATAAAATGCTTTGTTTCAAAAAACGTCTTGTGTTGCTTACGCGAGTAACTTCGAAACAGAGATCAATTACATTTTCAGTTTGTTTTCCGCGAAAGATTTTTTGCGGTATGATTTTTGGTATGCAAAACGTGGAAAGATTGTCTCCTTGGATTTTTGTGTCTCATGTCAGGAATGCAGCGCCAAAATTCCTTGGTCCAAATAAAGGATGTAAGGCCACTGCAATTCCGAGAACGCAGGTGATATGCAAACAGGGGCGGATCCAGTCAGTAAGGTTAGGGGGGCAATTTCAGTATTATTTGTTAGTCAAGTCCCATTAAAATGTTCACTGCTGTAAGAGAGATGAAGTGTACTTCACACCACTGCTGTGACAAAACAGTGGGCGGCAAAATGGTCTTATATCGCGAATGTTGTTTTCCAGAATGTAAAATATCTTGGTGAATAAAGCTGAATTTTTTGTGAATTTTTTAATGAATTTTTTACATGAATTTTTTAAGTGTCTTCATAATGTAATTTTAATGTAAATGTAAATTAACCGCAGGTACATTTCTACTTATTGCGCTGATGATGACAGTCAAGGGGTACTTGATAGAGAAAGCATTGCCCAAAGGGTACATCACTAAAATCGCCGAGATCCCCTGGCTTAGAGGATGCTAACCTGTAAGGTAAGGAGTGGTGATCTTAGCAATTTGGGGGCCCCTGTGCAGAATATTTTGGAGGCGGGCTGCGCTCGCGCAAATGAAGGATCGAAATAAGGTCATCATTTTCATAAATTAAGGTTTGTATTTTTAGTAACACTGATATCTGATGGTAAATTTTACATCAACTCATATACTTTCTTTGGTAATACATTATCCTTCCCATATATAGATAGCAGTCCATTGATTAACAACCAATCGGCCATCTCGTCTGGTGCTCTACGGCCTGTATTTTACGAAAATACATGTACCTGTTTCTCGAAGGATGCAGAAAATCTAACAACATATGGTTACGTGCTTTGATGCAGTCAGATTGTATGTATTCGTCCCTATTGTTTGAACACTTCAATCGCATTTTACGCTGTGAATGAGTGATCGAACTTTGTAGTGTTCGTTTGATTGATGGCGTGTCATGCCACAATGCTTTCGCATTTTACCTAGACTCGACCAGTTTAGGACTTGGCGCCCTACTCCAAAGTGGTGTTGTAACAAGTGTTACGGGTTAGCTAACTTTAGTGTTAACATTGTGTCTGTAAACCTATGGTTCTGTCTTTAATGCAGTTGCAAAAAGTGTCTGTAACTCTGTGATTCTGCCGGCTTATGGTTGCCAGATCACTTGAAATTTTTTCAATAACATTTTGTTTTTCAAATAGATACGGTGAGCTACTTTCCTGGGCGTCCACAAAGGATGAAACGAGCATTTGCTCCTCCTGGAAATTGGGACTAAGAACCAAAAAATTTTAGAAAATCTGAAGTCAGCATCTTGATTTCGATTAATTGATTTAATTCTTGCAATAATACTTTATTTAAGGAAATGGCACTCACACTGCACAAGAGCCAGTTTCATTGTTATGGTGTGATGCAGTCAGAGGCGTAACGAGGGTCGCAATTCCCTGGGCGCCGAATCACTGTGGGGACGCCGAAAAGTCGTAACCATGTCACAAGTACTTCCTTCAGCAGCACATTTGCTTCCAATAGACCTCAGGTTCGAATGTGGGGGCGCCAACTTGTTTCTTGCCCCGGGCTCCATCTAACCTCGTTACTCCCTTGGACGCAGTGATGAGCTTGCAGTTCACTCATGTCCATTCCGTCTGCAGACTCACGTTGCGAAACTTGCGAGCGCATTGTTCTACTGTTGCTCTTTGTTGCGGAACAATAACATGGCAACGAATCTTCAAAGGTTCACGTCAAATTACGATAGTTCATGCGCTTTTCCGCATGTGACTGTTGACCTCAGATATCTTTGACAGGTGATGCAGCGATACGTGACTCAGTGGCGCAGCCAGCCTAAAATTTTTTGGGCTGCCAAAATGTTTGATTTTAGGCGAGAGACAGTATTTTCTTTGGGATACCGCCTCTCAAAGCGTAAAAGATGCAGCGATACAGTGACTGCTGATAACAATAAGACACGTTGTTTTATAATATGTAAAAGTAAGCAGGTGCGAATCTGTGGCAATGCTTCCGCTTCCACAAGTTTGAAAATTCCATTACAATTTGAGATTGTGAGTGTGACTATTGTGCCTGAGTAAATAGCTTAATCAAGCTACGCTTATGCAGGCTTCTTTCACACAGTATTAAATCTACGTGATTTGTTAGAAATACCACTATGAATGGCTTGCGGGAATAAGTCTTAATCGTTAAGACTTAGTTCTGATTCTGAGCGAGTAGTAAGTGCAAAAGTGGCGAGTTTTCAAAATTCATCTGCTCAGTTTTTACGCAAGTTTTTAATTTGTCCGATAGTCGTGTTAAGATACAGGTCTATTTCTCATTGTTCAAATTTTCTTGCGAGAGTGTGTAGGTTTTGTACTGCTATGTTGATCTGGTGGTTGATTGTTCTTAAATTATGACGTATTTGTAGAAAGTGCTCGCAAAAATGGATATTTAGACAGTTTATGAAAAGAAAAAGCATTTCTGATAGCGAAAGAGTAGAAAACAATTCGGACAAGATTTCGGAAGTGAGTTCTGTTCAATCAGCACAGACAAATGAGAGAACCGCAAACGTTAGTTGCTGATAGTTCAAGTTCCTTTCAGATTCAGTTGTGTGGTGTTCGCAGTGATAACGAGATTTATGCGCCAATTCAGCAAAAGCTGTAACGGATCACAGAAAGCACACCTTTGTGACAAACTCGTATCCAGCTCCACTTGAAAAAGATTTCAAAATAGATGCGAATGGAGCGCATGCTTTCATGGGGCATTTTCTTTGTGGTGCAGAAACAGTAAAGCGTTTTGTGAACGTCCACTTGCATTGCAATGTCAGCAGCCTGAAAATGATAAGCAAAATGTCGACGTTGCCCCCTGGAAAAATTTCTGCGGACGTCCATGGCTACTTTCACTCTTTCAGTAAGCTTTATGTATGGGCAAGTCAGGCTGAGCTAACCATGTACGAAATTGTAAACTAAACAAAACGTATTATGAAGACACAACCGTTGTTGAATAGTTTACTTTTTACTACACCACTGTTTAAAAATGGAACAAATCGACATATTGTTCTGTTCATTTACATTGTTTATTCTTGGTTCTTAAATGTTCAATTTAATCAATAGTTCAAAAATGAACAATTTAAAAGCTATTCAAGAATTTTCAAGGACGCCGGAAAATACTCAAGGACAGCAAGATGATTTTCAAGAATCAAGTACATAACGAGTTTTGATAGCAAATTCAAGGATAGTTCTTGGCGCTCAAGGACGTCTGGCAACTTTATGCCGGCTCCAGTGCCTTGTACCACGTCCTGTTTTGTCTGTTTTTATCGACCTGCGGTCTGCAGAGTGTGTGTGTTCACACTATGGACTTCGTGTCTGGTCATCAACAAATAAATTAAAACTAAATATGCAACGTAATCCACTACACAGATAACACAATTGCCCACAACATACAGTAAAACATAACACCGGACTGCTGCTTAAATGGGTAGGAAGATACTTCAAAACATGGTTGGGAGCTTGGCCATTTTGCGGTCAAATTGTGAAAATTTGGCACTTTTAGAAGTAGTTTGACCGCAAATGTATTGCTTGGCCTTTTGTGAGTAGTGCAAATTTGACTGAATTTTGATCCAATTTTTGAATTTGGTACCACATTCCGGAATTTAAACACTCAAAATGTCACCATGTGCGCTTTCACAAGCAGTAAGCACGCTTCCGTTCCTGACATTTGAAAAATTACCCTGTTTAGCTTTCCAAAACCAGAGATAGTAACGACACATAATGATCATTGTTATTGTAATCAATCGATCGAACTTCTAATCTTCAGTTTATTTTCTGAAACGCCCTGAAGCTCACGCTGATTCACTGAGCAGTATGGTAAGTTGATCTTATCACTGGGTTGTTCATTGTTGGGTACGGTGAGATCAGTCGACTGGTTGTCTCTTAGACCAGGTATTGGTGATGGCATTGTGGAATTGTTTTAAGGAAAATATTTGTTTATCAAAATCAAAGCACAAAGCTTTGGCCGTTTATGAGAGTTCGCCGGGCCATTGCGCTGAATGAAGTGTCTACCAGCCCTACTTCAGCATCTCCACTTCCATTCGTTCGTCTTGCACAAAAAACAGGGAAACAAGTTACCAACCCATACGTCTACAAATAGCTGCAATCTCAAAAATGACTGAATGCTTTGAACTACCACTACTTCAGTACGGTAGAGTAGTTAATTATACTTTGCGCAATAACTTTACACATTCATCCTGTTATAAGTATATTTGGATATTCAATGCACGAAGAAAATGTACTAATACTACCAACATTTATTTCTGAATCTCTGCAGTAAAAATAAAGTAGCTCTAGGGTAAATGAAAACATTAATATTTCAACAACGGAAGGAATGCTTCCTCAAAAACATTTAAACATTCAGCTCTTACTAGCAGAAACTGAGAGCAACTGATACAACATTGCATTAGCAGCTATTGAAGTATGCAGCGGACAATGCAATTATACACAAACACATTGGTGTTTACATTGTAATTTTCTCCAACAAAAATAAATTCTCACATAACTGTTTGAACAATGGAGTTACCCTTGGGTCAAGTTATACTTTGTGAAAGTTTATTGTTCTTGGACTTTCACTGTTCAAAATACAAATAAACATGCTTTTTATCTGCAGTAAATCAGTTGAGAAAGAACAAACCAAACATATTTTTTATGATGAGACTGTAATGAATAAAATATAAATTTAAAACGGAGCCCCCCATTTCGCACACCCTGCACATTCACTAAGACCACTACTGACGATAAGAACGTCAAGTTGAAGATGGCTGCATGTGCTATTGCACCAACAGCAATCAAGATCGCCGCTGGACTGATGAGTGATGACACTGTTTAGGTTGGGAGTGGCCAACCAGCGGCTCGCGAACCGCATGCGGATCTTTGCCCGGTTTCATGCGGCTCTTACGTAATTACCACTACCAGAAGTCCCTCTAAATACCATATATAACATTAAATGGCTTGTAAAGTTCTGTTATTGTCATGTTGGTGTGTGATATTTCCAATAAATCTAGCTAAGCAAACGTATGTGTGTGAGGAAAGGATGGGGTGAATTTCATGTGTGCCCTTGTGTATGATGTAGCTCTTTACTGTAACACAGTAAGAAATGTGGCTCTTGGTCTCTGATTGGTTGGCCACCCCTGCTAGCGGTGCTGATGCCAGTTCGCTCTTTTACGTGCTATTCTTAGCGCGCTTCCGGTTCTACCTGGCATTGCGTAGCCTTGAGATGCCACGTTACGTCAGTCACACATGAGACACGAAAATCCCAATCTAGTCTGAGTAACTGCTGTCCGCATAAAACATAGAGGCATGCTCATGAAAAAATTCGAAATTGAAAGCTTAGTAGACAACTGGGCTAAATTTAGCGTTTGCACGAAATGGCAGTTTTGTGCTTAAAACGACTTATCGCGTAGGTCAAAGTTGTTCTTTAGATCTGTGCAAGTTGATCGTTCACGCCGTTCTTCTTTTCAATTTTTAACAATGAAACTTGCGTACATCCTTTGCAAGTCAAATTTTTCTCTTTTATTTCCTTCAACTTGACAACGGTCTGTACTTGAGCAGACAAACAACGCTAGCATTCAAACGTTTTTCTATTATTGCAACGAGTGAGGCAGATCTGCATGCAGAACTTTTCTTCAGTCTGGTGCATTTTTTCAAAGCCAGGTTAACTAACTGGGATTGCGAATAAAAACCACCAATGAAAATGCCTAACTGCTCCAGAGCGACTGATGTTTGAATGCAGTGCCATCCGGATGCATCCCTGCTTTGCATAGCTTAAAGTTGATGCCATTGTGTTTTTCTAAAACCCAATAATCGCACAAACAACAACGAATAATTCACAACCACGCCGACACCGGTATTGCAGGAAAAACGCTAATGGAACCATGCCGCTCACATGCTATGTCACTGAAATCAACCTTTCTACGAAGTTGCGGTGCCAAAAGCGTGAGATACCATTTCAGTTCATAACCTGGATATACTGTCATCCTATTTTCAAGAATGTAAGAGTTGATCATACAAAACGTTCAAGATAGTATGTCGTGACTGCTGTTCTTATCTTCCTCGTGCAACTTTACATTTTCAGTGATAGCATAACGTATCGTGCTTTGTCCAGCTTTAGGTAACTCGACTCCTTCTTTCACCAACAAATCAACTGCTTCATCAGCTTCTTTTTCTGCATCTATGAACGTAATCGCAGGTTGAATATTAACGCTCAATGACGATGGATCGCCTTTAAAACTTAAAATCATGTTGGATTTTGTAATACTCGCTTGTGCACTCCTTTCGGAGTATTCTGGTCAGAGGCGGGTCAGAGGCGCCCATCTCCAGGCTTTCGTAGAGAACGCTGCAGTCAACAGCAGTACCGCAGGTACGGGCACGAAAGTCTTTGGTTTGACCGGACCGGGAATCGAACACAGCCTGCTAGAACTGGTGGTGTGTGCTCAACCAACTCTACCACTTTGCCGGTAAATGTAACGTCACAATGCGGAAAAGGTTAATGAAGAAAGTTTACTTCAGGTTAAAAATCAGTTTTACTCCAAAACCTCCAAGTTTTCTACCCATTTGCCGTTTTCATCAGCAAGGAAAGAAATGCATTTATTATCAGGATAATACGCACGTGATTGTCTGAATCAACCAATTCATTTCCTAAGCTGTTTTGCACTTCGGGAGCAAAAGGTATCTGACTCGCAGTTTGTTTTGCCAGCTGTTTATGGTAAGTAGGTGGCATGCTTTGACAATTCAAGAACACTTTTTCAACAGAAATTATCGTATCCAAATGCTTGTTATGCTTTTTACACTAGTAACTTCGCTATGTTGTGCTACACAGGCAAAAGGTTTAGCGAAGCAGGTGTAATGAATGTCTTTGTAAGAAGTGGGTAACAGCTAGAATGCTACTTAAAGCGCAAACAAACTCATTACTTACGTTCTGTTGACTTGACCCGGGCCCAGTCTTCGACGTGATCAGTAGCGAAGCAACAGAATATAACGGCGCCTGGAAGCGCGAGACCAGCAAAAAGCAAAAATACATTCCTCCAGCTTTGGAGCGACTGTTACAAATAATGCAAGCCAATAGTTGCAGCAGGTAGCGTAATTGCTAAAAGTGTGAAGGTGTATTCACACAGAATCCAGTTTACGCTTACATCGAATTACACTCTGGTGCTACAGTTCGGCCTAGGACAGTTCGGCGCTGCCGTTTCGGCGATGGTGGACGCAAATGTTTTATGCGAAAAAATGTGTGTTTTTGAAATACTTTGAAGGTTGGACTACAAAGGATGTTTGCTTCATAAGTGTTTTTGTTGTCATCCTGATGGCCAATGTAGTTTCTCGACCGTCAATATTTTGGAAGAACTTAGTGCGACCATGACCACGTGTGTAAAGAAATATGGCTTGTCACGTTTATTTTTGCTGGAATGAGGCGTTAGTGAGTTTGCACAAAAGTTAAGCCTGGACAGCATCTATTGCTTGATCTTTCACCTAGGTATCATTTTGATTGCATTTCACAGTTAATCTAAGAACATATCGTATTTTCTTGCCATCGGTTGCCCATCGGTGTACGAATATGCAGTAATGGCACTTCCAAAGCCATGGTATGCATCATGAATCGCAGTAAATACAGCATAATCGGAAAGATCTGGGAAAAGTGCTAGACTGACTCTTGCGTTTACACGCTTCCCAGACGACGGCAGTGCAAACTTTTGGCACTTTGGTGACATTTCAAAGGAAAACACATTTCACATTTCACCGCTGAAACGTCCATCGCCGAACTGTTCCATTCCGCTACAGTTAACTGCATCCCCTTGAAATACTGTGGCGAACACAAGCGAAAGTTAATTCGGAGCATTAAACTAACACGATAGCAACAATAGAGATCACCCGACGAGGTCATTTTACTGATAGTGTCCCAGGTTGCATTATTGATGTACAGCAGGGGTGGCCAACAGGTCGATCGCGCCTGATTTTGCATTGAATTGGCAAGATACCTAAAAAGAACTTTTTCAATCAATATTCCTTTGTATTACATTTTATGACATTTTCTACTTGTGACTTGATTACGACGGGTCGATCGCGAGTTATCAGGAACTTTTCTAGTCGATCCCAGTCGAAGACAAGTTGGCCACCCCTGATGTATTGTATATTTAAAGGGATACACGAATTTCGATCTTTCACTTGTGATGTTTATCACAATGACTTGTTACTCTTGGGCAACATCTACCGGTGATCATTTTATTAACATTATGGCGCTATTTCTAGGGGGTGACACTGGGTGCGACATCAGTTTCCGTACGAGATTCTTTCGTGTCCTAACGACTGCGGTTAACGGTCAGTTATGAGAAATGGCTTACGTATAACAGAATGCTATCACAGCGGATGCGAGCTGGAGTCTTCCCGCGAACGGCTTGACTTGGGTTGCTTATTCTTTTGTGTGCATTGAAGTGCTGTTGATAATCTGATAATCCTTCAGTGCACAGTATTGTGTTAGAAAAGTTTGTAGAAAAAAGATGACCAATGAGTGTTTCACTGCGCCATCAAGTAAAAATAGCTTAGTCTCTCAGTTTCAGTGATGACAGCGTGATGGTCATGGCGTTTGTTTTAAACTACAGTCCGCATGTTTTCTCTAATTCTAAAAGCCTTAGCTTGGTGTGTGTTTGAAAATGCAGTTGGTATGATTGCGCCCTTTAAGTCTCGCGTGCGCCATTTTTCTTGCAGATTTTGCGCAGGTTTGCAACATTATAAATCACCAGGCGGTTGAGCTAGAGATCTGTTCAAACCCTCTACAGATGCGGAAAGTCTTGTAGTTTAGATTTACAAATTGAAAAGTTTTGGATTTAGTTTTTTTGGGGGGTGACGTCATCATTGGGGTAGATTTAGGTTTTTGGATGACGTCATCGGGGTCTGGACCTCAATGGCAAGGGGGAATTTTTTTCTTTCTTTCAAAAATCCAGGCGAAAATCCGCGTCTTTAGAGCCCTTGATTGACTTTCTAGCGTATGTAATTCGAAAGTTATGGCCTAAAACAATAAATTAATTAATTCCTAATGAGTCCCTATGGACAATGGCTAATTAATTTACGGTTTTTAAACTTTAACACAGATTCCAGTCAGGGTAGATCGGCTGTACCTGTATGAGCGCACGGCCAACATAAATATGTGCATGCAATTTCATATTGTCTGCTGTTTGGCATATTGCCGTAGGAATGTCATCGAAGAGACTAAGTAAGTTACCTTATGCTCAACTGCGGCTTACAACCAAGGTCACGTACACTAATTTTTGACAGCATTTCGTGCAGCTTACGATCGGTTACATACGGTATGCTGTTATTAATATTTCGAAATATTTATCGATCTAATCAAAAATATATTTTTTCTAAATTCTCTAACATACTCATTTTTCCTACAATCAAGACAAAATTTCAACTTTTAGCTTAAAAGGTTCGTGTTGCATTAGGACACTCGAATAATTGTCTTCCTTATTGTTCGGTTCGTTTTGTTTAGAGTTCTTATCAAGCACAAAAACTAAATAACAAAAGTTAATTCCACCATGAATCCCCAACGGAATACTTACGTTGTCCACCAATAATAAACCGGATAATTGAGGAGCAAGAAAGCCGCAGAGAGAATTGAATGTGTTGGCAATGGAATGAGTTATTCCACTATAAATCGACGTGACATCCAAGGTAGATGAAGGATGACCTGAGGCTTGTGAAAGAAACAAATAATTAACAACTAAACTTCGTTTTTCCTTGACTAGACGTAAGTCACAAAAGCTAAAGCAATAGATAATAAAAAAGTAGATAACAGCAAAATGAAAAAACTTAAGGCTTTCAGGCATTTTCGAGATGTCGCAATGGCATTGCAAATATTACTCGAACCTATTTTGTTCTGTCAACCCCCCCCCAAATTATCAATGATATCTCCATATCAAGCGTATGGATGAAACGGCTGTATACATGAATTGAGTCAACAAAAATTACTCATCCTTTAAACTTTCTCCAAAAATCTTCGAAAGTATTTGGAGCTTGTTTCACTTTTAATCATTATACAATGTGTCCCAGAAGTCGCGCACCATGCAGATTTTTATGAAAATACATAAAAAAACATAAAAACCAATTTAACTCTTTCTTGTATTGTTAGTTTTTCACCCATATCTAATTAAATCTGAAACATAAAAAAACAAATTATTCGATGGTGCGCGACTTCTGCGACACCCTGTATATATCTACTTTTGTGCCTCCAAACAGTGAGGAACAACGTTTCAACTGTAGTGAACCAAATCATGTATGCTACTGGTTTCGTGTTTCCCCAGGGATTTTCGTCAACGTGTAAGGAGGTTGTTTTCCTTTTATTCAGCTCAGCACAATATTGTTGCAACCTCTCCGCTGGCGTTGCGTTGAATGTGCGATTCACCACCAACGAGATGTGCGCGAAGAACAACACCCATACAAATGTGGCAGGAACAAGCAATATAATAGAGTGATTGCAGCGTATGATCTCTGTGGTTGCTTGCTGCCACAGTGTGAAGCTCTGCGCACTTGCCCCTCGGGCTTTCCGATCGCAACAATATTTTGCTAAAACGCAAGTGATTTCTGAGGGAATCCACCATTGCTTCCAACGTACAGGTATAACACAACTACTAAACTTACTGGTCATTCCTAGTATGATTACTGAACCGTAGAGCAATAGTAATGCAATCGTCGTTCTGCATCCTATGAAGGCAACTGCGAGCAGACAAATGGAAGTCAGGCTCAGAGGAAATGACGAAGAAAACTGAACAATAATAGACAATGCAGTGTATAGTATCACAGTAAACTGTTGCTAGTCGATGCGGAGACAGTTCAGTGGGTTTACTGCGTAGTAGATTGTTTTAGATATATCGTTTTTACTCAGACTTTGAAAAATTCTATGATACATTGTATTCGGCAATCTACGATTATACTCCGTGATTGAAGACTCCATGATGAGTGTTGGAAATACGGCGAATACATAGTGCGGGACATCTGCCAGTGGCGGCCTAGAGCCCTATCAGGCGTCACTAAGTTGTATATAAATTACTCAAAAACCGCATATATGCTTACCAATAACAAGCTAAGCCAATCTTGTGATTTTAAAGTAAATATTAATGACTATGAAATAAAACACACAACTTGCACCAAGTATCTCGGGGTGTACATCGATCAAAATCTTTCTTGGACAGACCATATACACAACCTCGAATTAAAACTCTCCCGAAGTGTTGGAATGTTTTATAGGATAAGACATTACCTCAGTAATAATGCATTGAGATCAGTTTGAAACAGTTTAATTTACAGTCATCTTCAATATGCAATTGGTGTCTGGGAGGGAGCTGGAAAAACAACTTTGCATAACAAAGTATTAAGGGCAATGACCTGTTGTTCTTACAAGCCAAGAGTCTCACCATTGTATTAAAAGTTAAACCTTAAAATTAATGATACATACATTCTTGAAATACGCAAGTTTATGCATAGTTTATACTGGGGTAGAATTCCTGTTATTTTCGATCAATTGTTTACTTCTGTAGGTCAGGCCCACTCTCACGCAACCCGTGCTGCCACACGAGGTGGATACATTTGGCAACTGGTTTCAACAATCAGAGCAAAATAAAACACTTGACCCAAAAGTCTAGGACTCCATTAAGCCTTCCTTATATGATATTTCACCATCTGCTTTCAAGAGGCAGTTAAACGACAGATTGTTACTGCATAAAGTGATTAACCATAGGATGCTGAGTAATAGTGCTAGGGTTAGGACCGTACAACTTGGATTTACCGATATATGCTTATCTGCGATGAACCACTAATTTTGGTTTGACACGTATATACTGTAAGTGCAATATCAGTTTTAGCTTCTAGTTTGTTTTGAGCGCATGAATTGACTGTTTATCACTGTTCGATGCTTTTTGTTGTTGTTGTTTTTGCTGCCACGGTCTTTTTGTTTTGCCGGGAAAATGCTCCAAAAGGTCTTTTCTCTATCACCTGAACCAGGCCGGTGCCCCTTGAGGATTTCTGCACCATGATGAAAAACTTCTGCACAACATGTGAAACTTTCTACGCCACAGTGCGTATGACTTCTCACTGGATTTTTCTTGGCACCAAAAAACGAACTGTCGCAGAGCAAACAGTTGTCTGCTTGGATGAGAAAGGGTTATGGAAACCCGGGCAGAGATTCATTTTAACTGGGTTTACACTTTCTCTGCAATGCTCAGCTCCTTGCGGAACTGGGAAAACAACGATAGATACCGGTTGCGACCCAGCACTCTTGCACAACTGAGTGGAGTTTATTGGCACAAAATGATTAAGGTGCCGAATGCAGATTTCAGAGGAAAGAGCTTCCTAGTGACCAGACCAATAGCCTTCTTGATTCCCTCGTACACGCGGCGAATGTCACCCCAAGCTTTTTCAATCTGGGAATTGAGAGTATTTCAATGTTTGTTGGCAAAAGTAGCGTGTGTTTTTAGATGTGAACTTTTTTACATAGGCCTACTCGCCTACACCAGTTTTTCAGGGGTTGAGCGAAATAGACTCAGCTAAAGCTGCATGTGAACAGCATTCTTCTCCTCCAGAAGAAGGAACACCATATCAGCAGAGTAATAGAACCATTCTCCATCTTGTGTGTAGTTGTTCAAGACGTGTGTTTTGCAGCTTGATACAGCATTGCTCGCATGTTTGACTAGATCGATACCGCAGAAGCTTTGCGAAGGGAAAAAGATTTCAGACTGGGTGTGGACCTGTTTCGGAAAGCAAGGACTTTGTCTTTGCTCAACGATCGGTAGATAATTCAGAACCATCCTATGCACACAGAACAAACACATGTTGACTTCCGATAACTTAACCTTGCTGGAAAGTTGAAGAAAACATGATGTGGGCGGCTGGTTTCATGCTAACAACGTTTGATCTTCGTGCTGAGGCTCTGAAAAAAATCTTATCCAAAAAGCGTTTTTATTTTGCAAACTGCAGCACAACTGTGTAAAACACAAATGTTATGGACATGTGCCATGTACTTTTAATGGCAACATCCTGTTTGAGTAGAGTCGAAACATAAGGAAAATGTGTTGTGGGCTAAGTCCAAACGCGTATCTGTTACAGGATTTAATAATGCTGACCCATACAGTCTACTATACGAAAGCTGCTTTTTTCGGTCATAGACCGAAACGTTTTTGAAATGTCTGAAAAAAATTTAGTCATTTCGGTCAGAATGTCTGAAAATATAGGCTAATGAACATTGTTATGGTGGGTTTGACACAACTATGACACAAATGACCGAAATGTTTCCGTGACCAAAATGTCTCAGCAAAAAAAAACAGTATGAAACAGCCATGAAACATATGCGAAACATCAACCAAAAGACATTTTATTTCTTACTGCTGTAAAGTTTTTGCAGTACGAAAAGCACCAGATTTCACAAACAGAAATGAAATGTTTGCAATGGATGTATCTACACCCACCTTGCGTATGCTCAGAATCGAAAACAACCGCCGGCGCATAAAAGCATCAGCAACTGTTCCCCATGTCACAGTGACGATGACTCGTAGTACGAAAGGAAGAGACAACAAAAGGCCGACCTGTGGAGAGCATCAATTACAATTACTCTTTAAAGTTTTTTCTCCACACTCGAACACGACATGGTTTCAAAGAAACTGAAGAACGCACAATTTAACGAAAACAGCGAACGGATTCTGAAGTACAAATACTTACAGACTTCGCATCGAAGCCATGTACTCTTGCCAGGTACATGGGACCCATGCTCAGCAAACCATCTGTGGCAAACGCGGTCGCGATATGCGCCGAAATGATTGAGATCACTGGCAGTGAAGTGAAGATCTTCAGCCACGGTACTTTTAATTTGGTATCCTGTGGAAAAACATACCGTACTTTGTTTTGCTGCTTGACTTAAGGTCTGTAATCTATCAAACGAACAGTAGACCTTGTCCACACAATCGCTTGGGCTAATTAAAAATTTTTTTCTTAGGTAAAAAAATAATTTAAGCAAGCTTGTGTTGTGACTAACTCACTGGTACCACTCCAATGCTGTCTTCTATGTACCGCTTTTCGTGATTGGAAATCCTTGGGTGTGTTCCAGGCATGTCGTGTATCAAGGCAAACCAAGCAAAAGTCCAGACCAAGCCCAATCCGCCTTAAATGTAAAAGTTCAGCTCGTTGTATATTTGCTGACTTTCTCTCAAACTTTTAAGTAATTTTTCAAAATGGTCTGCGATGGCCAGGTTGCTGGTATTATATTTTCAAATTACAACTTTTCTAATTGGCCAAATTCCAGTCGAAGATGTGTTGTTTTAAAAAGTCAGTAGCTCACCTGTAACGTAGAAAACAGCTTCCCACCCGTAGGTGGTGACTAGATAGCCAGCCAAGGGAAAGACTACACAGGTTCCAATGGAATGCCCGGCGTAGGTGATTGAAAGCAATTTGCTTCGTTCCAGTGGTGGTGCCCAAAGACTTAGCGCTGTGAGCATGGCCGGATACACAACTCCCTGGAACAATAAGGAAACACCGCTATTACGTAACCGTAACCAGTAATTGCACCTCTTATCCAGGACAAGGAAAAATGCTGAAAGAAGTTAGCTGTTGTTACGTGACAAGACATTATCACAACATAAAGTTTAAAATCTTGCAGAGTCTTAAGAGAAACAAGAAAAATAAATATCATTACAATCATTGTATTTCAAAACTACTTAAGATTATGAAAAATATGTGGTGTTGTACTATATAGTAGGTAGTATTACTGTCGAGACAAAATGAAAGGATGCCACTGTTATTATTATCATCATTTTGTTTTTAGCAGGCTGCTAAGTGCCATATTACGAACGTTTGACGGATGCACTACCAAAGCAACATCAATTTTACCCACTGGAGATCGCAATACCTCTTGTATTTGAATGACGTACCTCTATTATTTTGCCAGTCCGAGAAGGCTAAATCCTCCTGATCACTGAAAAACGCGTTCACCTGTTACGAAGAATTGCTGAAACCAGGTTTTGTTGGCCAGTAATTCGTAACGCATGAGGTCAGCTTATGTATCTGATTCTAGTGAACAGAATGAACTGGAAAGCAGATCCAGCTTTTCAATGGGATTAACTTGTGACCGATGCAAGTTGAAATCAGGGCTGTGGAGCCGGAACTCAAATTTCAGGCTATGCAAAATGGGCAGCTGGTGTAGCATCTACTCGTTTAAATTTTCTTAGCTGTTAGGTTTGCTGCTTGCGGATTTCGCGTATTTTGTACTTCATGCACTTCAAAGAGCTGGTGATGCCTACTCAACAGGCGAATGATACACTCGGTAAACACCACAGTATCTGATCCGTAGCTCCGGAAGGACTCTTTGCATTAGAAAGCTTGATGCGATTTCACTTACGTGAAATAGACCAATCAGTGTCCTTCCACAAACAAGCAGCACGAAGTTTAGCTTGGCTAGGGTAGGCAGAAGGAGGGTGATAATTGAAGAAAACAAGCCACTCAATCCAAATACCGCACGGATACCAAACCGTTGCGATAACAAGCCTCCAGGCAAGTTCATCACCGTGTAGCCGTAAAAGTAGCAGCCTAGCACCAGGGTCTGCTGCAAAATACTCCAGTTGAATTCACCGTCCTGCGTTACAGATGGTTCAATTGAATTTCCTGGTTTTAATTTTAAAAAATAGAATTTCCCTAAAAAATGATAATTGCCAACGAATGCCTAAGTTAAATGCTGGAAAGAACAAGCCGGATTGTTCCTATTTATTTTGATCGGTTTTTACCTTTGCTCCTCTCTAACAACCACGCTTTCTTTCTTTGAGTATTTCTAGTCACCCTTGCGCCTGCCCCTAGGTTCGCTGTTAAACCGGTTGAAACCTCGACGTTGTTTTTAATTGCACCAGTTGGGCAACGTTCATTTTATATCATGGTGTTAAGCAGTCACCATAAAAATAGACCGCTACTACTTGAAAATGTTTGCTATATGATCCTGATCAAAATAGTCTGTGATTCACTAAATTGCAAAACGTGGATGGTGCCGTTTGACGTATGAAGATAGGTAATTAATCTGTTTCGACGATTTTTAAAGTGTTTAGAACAATTGTGTGCATTTTCAGCTAAACCATCAAATAAACATCGAGCATGTGTCCTGACGCCTCCTCTGATAACCCCGTAAAAAATCTACCAAGTCCGGATTTTTCACTGTGGCCTCCGGATCTGTACAACAAAAGAAAACAGCGCGTCATCTCTTATCGGCACCGCCTGAAAGGAGAGACATGCAAAAAGTAATTTCCGGGCTCTGCACCACGACCACCAAGACAAGATCAACTTGCAAGCGCGTAATCAAAGTTATTGTAAACAAGGGCTGACAGCAAACCGGAAAATTTTACATATGTTCATGCGATTGCAAGGTAGCTTGAACTTCGTCTTGCAAAGCCAACGAATCAAGATTGTTTCCAAGTTTCATTTTAATAGATAGCTTTGAGATTACAACGTCGCTTGTTCGCCTGGCGATGTTTATTCAAACTCTAAATAAATTAGTTATACTTGAGCTTCTTCAGCTGTTCTGTTTCTTTCAACATCTTGGGTTGCACATTCACTGAGGTATCTGCGACTGGCATCGCTGGAGTTGCCAGACGTTCGCACCTGGACCAAACAAAAGCATGATCACCGGTCGGCACATTAGGATAACTGCAGCGACTGTCATGTTAAATATTGTTAGAATGAAATTCCAAAATTCATCTCGCCCGTAAACAGACACTGTCGCGACAAAATCTGAGGAAAACGATCTCTGGTGTACGTTTGAAAAATGTTTTGTGCATTTAGAAATGCGCTATTTTAGGAAATATCACTTACCATTTTAAGAATCGCGATGTTGATGCCGATGCGCAACGCGTATACAGTAAATCCACCAAACGACATCATTATTGCAAGCACCAGCCTTGCTTTGACATAGCAACCCGGCGTTTTTGTCTGAAAAATGATCGTATTTTCTGATATAGGTGGTTTTTGCTGCGACAATATCATGCCGCACTCTGCAAATATCATGCTGCACTCTGCTCATTAAGCACAGAAACTTTTGCGTTCTACAGATGATTACCGGGCTAAAGCCTGTGCTTTTATCAGCCTCTCAATAAAACCTGAAAAGAGGTTTTAACCTCGGGATGCTGCCTTCCACCCACGTTACGCCCGCTTCACATCTGGTGAGGTGAATGGGGATAACGAAGATTGCTTCTAATCTGGGAGACTTGAAGGCAATGTTCAAACGGCGATCTGGCCATATGCTAGCAATAGGAAACTCTTAATATCGCTTCACTCACGGGAAATGAGCACGAACTGATTGGGGAAGCCAAACGATATCCGCTGGATGTTGTTCGCATCTCTTCGACTAACAGCCATGGTTCTTACACTGTTGAACTCGTCCGAAGCCCACACTGTAAACGAAAACCGTGTTTTTTTTCCACGGTGGTTTGGTGGATATTTATATCCACTGCAAGTGTCAGCGTGGTTAGTGGAATTCTCTGCACAGTAAGACGTGGATTACGTAATGTATGGCGTGGGGTTGTGGGAAATGACCGGCCGACGCAGGTGTTTGTGGAAAACAAAATCCGCTTTTGAGTTGCGGACCAAGTCGAAACGCTGTAGCAGTACAAATGTGGTAAGGCATTCTATTTGAGAAATGCTTTGGATCACTCGTGAGGATACTCCATCATGGCGTTTCAGATGGTGCATTGAGAAGGATCTTTGTGTTTGCGTAAGGCAGTGTTTTTCAACTGGACTTCTGCGGAACCTCATGGTTCCACCGAAACAGACCGAAATTGCCTGGGACGAAATTCGCAAACACAGTTCTACGCGGTTGTAGCAACACCACTGTTTCACAGGTTTATCATAGAAAATAGGGAAGACGCTTGGATTATTGCACAGGGTTCCACGAGAAAGCAAATACTTGCGGAAGGTTCCGCTGTACCAAAAAGGTTGAAAAACACTGGCGTAAAGGATGGGCCATAGCGAGCGAGCTGGGCGATATTGGAAACTCTTCTATTCCGGCGCTGAACCACACAGCTTGCCTAGGCTGGAATGGGGTTATTTGTAAGCCCTCAATTGGCAAATTGTACATTTGGAGGAGGAAAATGCCATCACTGCAAACAAAACTTCGTAGTTGTCAAAGCACTGACGTCTGTGAAGGCTGCAGGCAACGATGAAATCCGACATGAAATGCTCAAATCATCGGATCGTGGAGTTCTTTGGCTGACTCGGGTGTGTCAGTGGGTTATATACTGATATGTGATGTAGCGACGAGTCTTTGTTGCTCACAGCATGCTGTTCTTTATGTCTTAATTATTCATGAAATTTAGTTTTATTCACGTAATCATACTTCGTGTTGGTAACGTCAGGGTCTGCTAACGGGTTTGCTTGAATGTCAGTATGATCAGTTGGTTGGGCCCCAGGTAGGCTAGTGTTGTCATACTCACAGCTCCGTTAGCTGTGTTTACTGAATCGTAAAAAACTTGTGGTTGTTCGTTCTTGGCTTGCACCTGGCCAGAGCTTAAGGTTATACTGCAAATAAAAGACATGTGTAGAGCTAACAGTATCCTCCAATGAAAACATAATAAAATCTAGCATTAGATAGGCCTACCTTCCACCACGTGATCACAGATCAAATAGAGAAGAAAACCAGAAGCAGTGATACACAAATTATAGGCAGGAGCAATACATAAAAAAACGTATACATAACATATACGCTACATTCATTTACATAGCACAGATGATGGTAGGCAAGCAATGTCTGAAGAATTGTGAGATATACAGATGGATAATCGAGTCATTCACTACGTGGTACAAGTGAAATGACAATGGTATTTATGAACAGGGCCTATGGGAGTGGGTACAAGAGGTACATCGCACCCGGTCCCGGTAGGTTTTGAGGCCCGGGAGGATGAAAGTGCAAACGTTAAGTTTTTCTGTGATCGAGCCCAAAATTGCAAGTGTAAGGCAGTTGCCAGCATAGAAATTAATCTATTCATAAATCGTGGCACGGTAGTTGTTTCATCTATATTCTGATTACTATACACTCAAGCCATACACGTTTTGACAGCTGCGCCTGGAGCTAGGTCTCGAAATCGGTCTTCGTACCTCCTGGTAAAATTTCTCTCAGAGGCTCTGGTTATGAAGCGGAAATCCATGCAGCTACCATCATGGACGTCGGAAAGATTTTTTCCAGGTGGGACAAATAATGGATTTTTTCATGGCAAGCCAAAAAGATTTTTCCAAGGGGGAGGCCAAAAGTGGTGAAATTTCATTTTACCCACTCAAAACTATGAAAACAACCTTTTTTTCTAAAAATTTAATAGAAAATTGTTAAATTTCAAAATCCAGGGAGGACAAAGGCCCCAACACAGTCACAGTTATCCACGTTCTATTAGTATCACAATCGCATTCTAAAAATAGTGAGAACGACTGCCTTAATTATACGACTTAAATTGATGATGCTTGACCTCTGAAACTAAAATAATTATGTGGAGAAGTAGTTCTCAACGGGGTTCCCAGTGTAAAATCTTGCGGTATGCTGAAGGAATGCTAAGCGTTTTCTACAACGCTCAGATTCACAAGCAACGACGACCACTTTGACAAATGACATAACCGTTTGTCACAGCTGGTGCCTGCACCGTCGTTGTTGGTATTCTTTTTCGATTGTATCATGTGGCAGTTGCATGCAATTGTCTTTGTTCTTATAACAGCGTATGTAGTAATTGCCAACATATTCTATACCATTATGCGTACTAACTTGATATTTATAAATACGCCTTGCGGTGTGAGGCACTCCCCCTTGAATTAAAGTGTTCTTGAATTTGCAGTCAAAGGCTCTGGCTTTCATTCGTGGCGGGGCCGTGAATTATCGATTATTCAAAGTGTTTTGCGACGACCTATAAAAGGAGCATGGGTAGGCCTACGTTCTTTTCCACATAAACATACGATGGTTATCGTACGTTGCAGAACTTGTCTTTGAAGTTGCCGTGTTCCTTCATGAGCATGGGTCAATGGAACTGCCTGCATTATTTGATGACGACGGTGGTGGTCTCCAATTGAATTTCTTTTATTTGGCAGACAGTTCAATTTTAAATGAACTCAATGGTTCTCTGAAGGAGGAAAACAAATCTCCGATCGAGGTTGCACAGAAACTCTCCGCCTTCAAAAAGAAGTTATTCCGATGCAGAAAAGGAGTAAGAAGCCAGTATTTTGCTGTTTTCACTTTCGGACAATAAAATTGGTGATCAGGAAACCAATGAATGGCTGACTTGCTGATCACATAAGCAACCTCGATGAGAAAATGGATGATTTTTTCCAACATCTGAACCTTGACCAGCATAGACTAGGGAATCTGTATTGCTGAGATGAACAACAATGAGCAGCTTAACCTTCAGGAGCAATACTAGGAGATGCAGAGATCTCAAGCTGCAAGGACCAAGTTCAACTTCTCGCTGATGGAATTTTGGTGCAGTGCAATGGCAAAGAGTGCTCTCGACGTATTCAAGGACGGATTTCTGCTGACCGCCCATAGGCTATAGGCATTTTGCCGCCCCGTTTTCAACTAAGAGGAAAATGTCGTCCGTGACGCGTGAGTGCCAGAGGCACAACATTCAATTTTTGAAAAATTTCACTTAAATATATCGATTTTATTTCAAGTTGAGATTAATATGTCGGCTTAACCTCGCAGTTGTAGCGAAGTCGGACTCCCCGTTAGTGGTTTCGATTTTACAGTATTGATTACTGTTGAGGTGCGTGCTTGCGCACGGTTATTGTGCTTTGACAAGATATCTAAACCGGAGTGCTGCCCCTGGAAATTCGGCCACCCTAGGTTATAGCTTCAACAGCCTTTGTGGGAAATCCGGGCCTGGACCTATTAATTTCATCTTCAACGACATCCCTTTGCGAAGCTGCCATGTCTGCTATAGCTGCTGTAATATCAAAACTATGTACGGCAATCGCCATAGAGTTGCAAATTACACGAGAATTGCTTTCAGCAATGTTAACCCTCGTATTGATGAGTTTGTTTTGAGAAGATAGGAACAAAGGTCACACCAGCTAATCATTTGTATTGCATATTTCCGAGTAAATTGTTGTGGTATTCCACTAACAACTTGTGTTGTGTTTTCGTAAATAAAGATTCCTTTTAATTGCGTGAAGTTGTAGTTGTAAACAACTTATCCGCCTTATCACAAAAGTGTTACCTCTTTTATCATGCACCTCCTTTGCAGGTTGCAGCAACAAACGCAATGATCGTGAGATACTCTCGTAAGGATTTCGAAAATTTTATTGCGCGTATTTGGAGAGTGTCCATATCGTCAACAAATCTTTCTAAGAAGTGTCTAGACTAGCCACAGTTTCAAAATTTGTTAGAGGATTGTAAGCCAAGAACGTACGCAAACCACTTTACTGTACCAGGGGGTTCATTTGCTTGTAACTAATAAATATTAGGACCAATTCACCTAATTACATATGCGGGTCTGTGTGCAGTATGACTGTGAAACGCTGCCCTGAAACAACTTGCCTTTCAGATGATTTTTCATGGTAAAGGATGAAGGTTGTGATTCAGTATAATGTTTTCTTGAACATTTGCTGATGGCTGTTTATTACGTCGGAATCGGCATTTGCTTCCAAATCAACCGTAATATACAAAGAAAATCGCGAAAAACGTTATATGTATTTTCTACCACGAAAGCCTTGTAGTCACTGCACCTACAAAGAATGAAAAAATTTAGATATGACAGGCTTTTAAAAGTAAGTTGCATTTTTATTTTTCCACACTACTTTAGCCTTTTGTTAAATAAGGAAACCACGTCTTTACCACTTGAAAAACGTTTGGCTATCTGAATCAAGCCAGGCAATTTTAAATAGCAAATTACTACGCAGTATGATCAAGAAATTCTTTGTCAACAAACAGCTGGAGCTATCTGTTCGTGGAAGTTTGCAAAAGTCAAAACGAGTATGAGGTTAGACCGTAGGTTCTCAAACTTTCGTGGTTGGTGACCCCGGCCCTTCAATAAAAACGTAGATTTTGCTTTAACTGTACTCCTTTAGTCACCATGCTAGACGGACAAGCCGGCGAAGGTCTTTGCTCGTGGCTTCCCTGTTGAGAAACACTGATTGAGACTGAAGAATGTGACTGGCAAAGACGGTCACATGGAAGTTCATAACCCGAACAACAGTCAATACCACGCTTTGTCCTGCAAATGCGTGCACAGTAAGCTGCGTCAGTTGTGAGGTTGTATGAACTTTGCAAATATTGACTTCTACAACAAAGTCGCAATATTAGGCAGCACTGTTTACAGATTCAATTCGGCTATCGCAGGCTTTTCTTTTGCTTTAACTTTAGAACAAGTATGTACTGCGTGTGGAAACTGCATCGTTGTCTTTCAGAAACGGAAGTAATTTTTCAGCGACATAGGCAAAACGCGCCTATAAGAAAAAATGTCAGCAGAGGGAATAGATTTAAGAAAATGGCTCTATCAACCATGAGCGTACATCTATTAAATCGAAGTTGGGTCAAGTACTACCAAAAGGTAATTTTTTCTTTGGTTAATTATTGCTCTGACAAATCTCAAAGCCCACGCATATTTCATATTTTCACAGAGGTTTGACTTCCATACAAATCTTACCGTTGTTTCTGAACTCATGAAGAAATTAATAAATTTGTTTTGAAGGACACATTGTGTAAACCCAGTGCAGAAATAGATCAATAGCTAAAAAACTTGCAAGGCAAGATTTGTAATCTCTTGTATTATAAAATCTGAAAACTCGCAAAGGAACTTTGTTGACCTAAGTTTATTTGCATACCGTATTGATTCGATTGTTAGCCGTGCTTAATTGTAAGCCACCCTTGATTATTAGCCGCACAAAATGGTTCTAAAAAATTAATGCAAGCCGCACTTGATTGTAAGCCGCACTTGAACATAGGCTACCTAAGCCTCTGAGATACTTTTGTGCATAGCATGTTTCGCGCTTAGTTGGCAACCTAGCAATGAGGAACCAACACTGCAACTGCCTTCAGTTCATCACAATTCCTCCTGTGATGGAATACGCACGTGGTGCTGAAGAGCGGAAAGATGATGCGAAAAGAGAGTTTGGTCAAAAAAACGTAGTCAAGGAAAGACTGGGCGTCATCTACACCTTTTGATAGCTGAAGAAAAAATGTAAGCCGCCCTCGATGATAAGCCGCCCTTGATTGCAAGCCTCATGTAACGATGAAAAAAATTTATAATTCGCTGCTTAAATCTGAATAAATACTGTACGCTTTGCACTTGATATTTACGTTTGTGAATGTGGGAAACAGGATTAGTCTTTACAGAGATGTTAGTATGCCAAACAAATTATTTACTTCCGTAAAGAACTTCTTCAGCATAATTTGCTTTGGTTAGGGCATACCAACCCAGATGTGAAATTCAGTGGCATTTGAATTGCCCATCGATTTTTTCAGCCTTTTCACAATATTATATTGTGCTTTCTAGCCGTTTGGTCATCAGGCAAGTTTCCGACCCATTTTTGATAAGCGCAACAAACACATGTACGCGTTTAATCCACAACGAAGCCTTCCATTTTCATTGTATGGAGTGTTAGAGTCTTAATAGTTATGCTAGTAGTCAAAAAGACAAATTTGTTTTTCAAAGAAGTTTCCACCGAGGTTTCGGAACTATTTTTGCCTGTTTTAGATATAATGAAGTTGGAGAAAAAGAAACAGCTACAGTACAAGTTTTTCAACTAATTTTGCAATCTTTTACGCTCTAAATCACAGTAAATAAAGTGTTTTTGAGATCTGTTTTTGTAACTTTGAGTGAATGACTATAGCATAGCACAGCACAAGTCCACACCAACAAAATTGTTGTCAGGAAAATCCGTTTGCTCTGAATACAAACCGGTGTTGTTATTAACACCCGTGTTTCATGCTGTTGAAGTACGTGGCGAGTGGTTTGCTTAGCAGCGCACAGTCAGCTTGGCTGTTGCAAAACAAAAGATGATTTTCTCCCAGCTAAAACGCCTACATGTATATCATATAACTGCAATAAGAAAGAAACTTATCTAATTTTACTTTGCGCAGTTACGCTGTCCAAAGCTGTTTCACCGCATAATGTTTTTTTTATTGATGTCGATAGTGAAAAATAGTAGTATCTGTTTGCAATAGCCTTTTCTCAGCAAAGAATCAGCCACTATGATGTTAAACAGAGTATTTAATTTCTCAGCTCCACGAAGTTCAAGCAGATAGAAACTAACCAAAAGCTTACTAACATTACAACTAAAAATGTGTCTATGAGAAGAATTGAAATCCAGTTTCCCACTCTACATCAGACAGCAAAAAGACGTAACGGAAAACAATAATCCAAAATATTAAAAAAAACAACTTTTAAGTGCAACATGCACATGCCATTCTTATCTGAAGACAGAACTGCAAATATGGAGCTGTGCAACGATATGCACCGCGGTACCTGCATTAGTTTCTGCCATTATCTTTCTGTCTACTACACAGACACTTCGACATCTGCAGTTTCAAGCTGTAAGCAGAGGGTAGTTAGCAGCAGTGGTATTGTTTAGGGGTTGTTTGTTCAAAGAGCAATAACATTGTAGTCTTCTGTAGAGCAATCATTCCGCGGTCTATCAGCACAGTGAAAGAGTGTACATCACCATTTTCGCCCTGTCTCGTCAATATGTACACAGCCTGAAACCACAGAGCCAAGCTATTAAGGCTATGTCTTAAAACGTGAACTCTAGATCAAGTTTTTAAACATCTTGTGCGTGTAAAGTAGTGAAATCAATAATTCATTGACAAACTTATCAAGCAAGTGCGAATTCGAAAAAACATGACCGATTTCAGAAAAGTTGACCATGTTGTAAGTAGCACTCAGCTTCAATGGTTTCGATGAAGTTGTGTGAAGGGAGATGTTTTTACACTTGTGCAGCTCATCTTGATTTCACGGTTTATTTTTGTAGTTCTTTCAAATTTATAAATAACCTTGTAATGTACCAATCCCGTGCATATCATTACAAAAACATGCAAAACTTCACCTCTACCACAGGAACGCCCATTTTTTCTTCTCCGAGTTCCGAGAAGTTCAGTCGTTTCAGGCAGCTTCACCAAAACCTTGTCCAGCTCATAACGGCCAATACACCATTGTTCTGTGCAATCGACACCTAAGCGACTTCAAAAGCTCGTTAGTTTCCTACACTGGGCCTAAAAAGTTAACAAGTACAGCGGCCATGAAAGACTACTGCTGAAAGATCACGCAAAACAGTTTCGCTGAACTAACAAATTGCGAACAAAGATTTTGAACTCTGGACCTCGTTGGGCGTTGAGACTGTGAACAATGCGCTTCGGTTCACGCTGGGTAGCACTTTCGCAATCTTTCCGACCTCAGCAACTTTACGCTAGTCAGCAACATGTCAAAGCGCATAGATGCTAATCTACCTTACGATGTTGTTTTGTTGCACAGCTGCAGCCAATGCACCGAAACACCGCTGTCCGTTGTCGCAGCACCGTTTGCGTTGTTACCGGTACTTTGCGTTTAACTGCGCAAACGAGTGGAGGAAACGATTGATCCTCAATTTTCAGTGCCATCTGCTGCATGAAGGGTGGCCATATTGGACGGTATCAGGAAATTTGTTGGAGTACCTAGTCAGAAGGGTTTTTACGTGCCCAGAACATGGTCACCGAGAGTGTCCTCTGTAAAATGGTCTTACAGTCAGAATATATAAGGTTAGCAGTCAGGTCCAAACATCTTTAATGTCCCCTAGAACAAATCTTAAAATTAATGACATTGTTGTGTAGGTCGATCTTCTCATTATGAATAGAAAAAATCAGTCTAATCGTTTACTCATTCAGAGGATTAGACAAAAAATACAAAAAAATCCAAGGATGTGATGGCGGCATACCTACTTTACAGATGTGAAGATTTATGTATGTTAATATTTCGTGTAGTATCCCCACCTTTAGCTAAAACAAAGTACAGGGTGTCCATAAAGTCCTGCACACATTAAAAATTTTTATATCGCAAAAACCACATAAGGTAGAAACTTTACATTTTCGACAGTGAATTATACTACCATAAAGTTTGTTTGTTATTTTTTACAG
>Ga0210059_1001759_pt1 | contig 33120 bp, 17 predicted proteins | sample Ectturendosymbi2_FD_188042 | JGI IMG/M metagenome (GOLD analysis project Ga0210059, IMG submission 188042) | Ecteinascidia turbinata endosymbiont from Florida, USA - Sample 2 (SPAdes) (version 2) | ecosystem: Host-associated > Tunicates > Ascidians > Unclassified | place: Key West, Florida... | reverse complement strand
GATAACGTGCAGAAGATAGTATCTTTGCAAGATGTTGCTTAATTTTAACAAACCAATTGGAATTTATATCAGAGATTCAAAAATAAAGTTGCAAAAGTTTTACCTCAATAAAAGTTAAATTAACTAAAGGAAAGCATCAACTTTACCGCCTTTCAGTTCTTCGATGTTGATAATTTCCAATAAAGACTGTATTAAAAACTGCCCAAAATGTAATAGAAGCAGAGAAGGAGCCATTGTGATCGGACTGTGCTTTAGGTTAACATGAAGAACACAGTGAGCTCTCTAGCAACCATCTTGAATCACTGGAAATTGTATAATATCATAAATAATAAAACATTTTAGCTATATAATGCACCAACTAAAATTTTGTTGTCAATTTGGAAATTTAGAAGCGCTCAACGTGTGTAGTGGTGCAAACCGTCACGCTGTGGCGACTGTGACAACTGCACCGAACCATATCCCTCGAGGAAATCTTAGAAAATCAGTGCTTCGGAATTGCAGAGCAACTTACACCAAACGTTTATGAAATCAACAGAAAAGATTTTGTTACAATCGAATGTCTACTTAAAATAAAACCACATTTTGTAGCATTTCGAAGAAGTTTGCTTTCAAAAAGAAATACTTGAACAAGTTTCAAGGTGGCAAGGCTTCTTTTCCCAAAAAAACGATGACTGAAAATAAACCTAAAGGAATGTGACGAGTTAGGATGATAGGCCCTTTCGTGTTTCTAAGACAGGCAGCTTCATTCGCAGATAAAATTGAGAAGTAAATAACGCATGTCAATCGACTGATATCTATTTGAAACTAATGTTTCGAAACGTTTTAAGATGCTCCAATGTGAACGTAGGAAAAGAAGTAAGCATCGCATGGACTATTGCAAGATATCAACAATTGAACCGTATTGTTGAAAAATTACTCCTGTTTTATAGATATTTTGAAAGGGATCGATAAACGTATTGCTCTGTTGTGATATGCAAAAACGTTTTGATCAAAGCCCAGTAACAAGAACTGTTGCCAATGCTCTTTTCGGGCAAATAAATTACAGGGTGGTTAAAAAATATGTATCCGTTTTTGATAAATAGTGTTTTGTGTTGAAAGGCATTGTCATTTTTTCACAAGCCTCTATTGCAGAAGTATAGGTTTGTATGGTGTAAGTGTTTCCTTGCACACCAGCACTTTGCGAGCACAGCTCCATATGCGGCCGAATTGAATAAACATTCGTGCCACCCGTGCACACATAATTTGAAATATATGTTAAGGCGCCGTGCATTTAATAAAAACTCTGTCTGCTAATGCACTTTTGAAAGCGGAGTACGTATAAATTACTGTTGCTGTTAGGGGCCCCTTCGAAAGCAGAGTAGGTCACTTGCGCATCAGAGTGCTACTGGGTGCCTCATTTGAAAGCAGAGTACATAAATATTACAGTTACTGCTGGGGCCCCGTCAAAAGCTGAGTAATTACGCATCACAGTGACTGTCGGGTCCCTTTGAAATCAAAGAGTGTTTATATATTGCAGTTTTTCTTGGGGGCGATTTTGAAATCAAAGTGACCTGCTGTTGGAAGCCCCTTTAAAGCAGAGTACTTCCTTATAATCGTAAATGGCGATACCGTTGCTCACGATGTTTATCCTGAGCACGAAATCGCTTATTCTGTTTAGTCACACACCAATAATGTGGAAAGTGACTGAAAAAAATGTAGTCCAAGTAATAAGGATTGTGTTTGATGCGGTAACTGATTTACCCAAAGGAACGTCATGCAACCACATTTGCATCAGTCTGAAGTTGTAAAATTTGTATCCTATACGGAAACAACTAGCGGTCCCTGTGGTTTCTGCGCATAGCTGAACTCCTTGAATTATGTATCTCCTGGAACAAACGTCTTGTGTCCTTCCTTGCTTCCTTCGAAAGTGCTCCAAGCATTGTCTCAGAGTCAAAAAGACGTACGCCTTTCTGTCCTGACTGACCCTGGCCGGCCATTGCGACCTTTAGTGTTCTCCTGCACACTTACCGTTTCCCTGAGTTTTTCCAGTAGGTGCTTTATTGTGAATGCGGTTGGGGAATTTCTGCCTGGGACGCCTCTCCAAAATAACCATTGAATGTGAACAACTGATTTCATCGCCAGAAACATTTCTTGTTCCTCTCCTACACAGAGCATCTTGCTGCTTGACCCGTTGTGGGTACGAAATAAATCATTGGATCGCTTACTAAGTTTCACCTAGAAAACGAAACCTGAGATATTTTGATATGAAATGGTAGCTATAATTACATGCATACGTTTTTGGACCACCCTACGTTTTTAGAAAGTGTTTGAAAAGAATCCAAAATATTTCGGTACATAATTTTTAACTTTTTGAGTGGACTTTTAAAAAATTGCTTATTGTTTTTACGTCGGTTTCATGGTCTTGCAGTAGGAACTGAAGTGACTTTTTTTGCAAGTTTCAACGCCAATTGAAATATGCGTTCACCGGCATGACAATGATAACAGTCTTTTCCATAACGCTTACAAAATATTTCTTTCTTCGTATGATTTGGCAGTTGTTTTTTTCATAAAACTGTACAACACCTTTTTTCTTGTGCAGAAGTGGATGCACTTAGTTTTTGTCTCCGAACAAATTAAAAACGAATTTCAAGAATAAACCAACAACAATCAAATAAACAAAACTCCTTCCGGCACTTATGATTTTGTGTTGCAGAAATGTGAATTCATTTGAAGGAAACTGGGTAAAACCTTAACGTCGCGACATCCGTAATGCCCACCTCATATGTTCAGATTTCATCGTTTGCTAACATATTACTGATATTGTGTTTACAAATTGTTTTTTTAGCAACACCAGCCGATATAACGAGGAATGCCAAAGAGATGCAAGAAGATTGTTCAGAATCTTTGGAAAACGTGTGTGAATTTGCTTCCTGTAAAAACATGCTCCATAGAGTTGTGCACATTTCTGTTGTCAAATTGAACTGCATGTTTATTGCTGGTTTTACTGAATGCTTCTCATAAATTTCAAATAGCCGCTTGGTTTTCCCTGGTATGCTTATGTACACTGGACTGTTTGTTTGTTTGCTTTAAAATGTGTATTCTCATAAATGCCATTGAGCAGCTATGTTATACCTGTACATTCAACTGATCAACTATGATGTGCATGAAAAATACTTTGTGAAAACAGATATTTGTGCTCTTCGTCACTTGTACCGTTTCCGACTGTAGCATGACAACAAACGCTTAGGTAGAACTTCCTGGGAAAGTATTGATAAGAAATTTCAGAACCTGTCCAACTACGTCAGATGGAAAACACTTTGCATATGCAGAAACATCTTATTGCTACCAAATCGCAAAAGAGTTTTCTTTGTAGGCAACAAACAAGATTACAAGTAGGTTCTAGCAAGATGAAAAAGGCAACTTAACTGCTGTATTTTTTAGGTGACAGTACCTTGTATCTTTGCCAGTTCCGTAGCAGGCTAACTCTGTCCCCACAAATTGCTTACATGGGCTCCTATTGGTAATTTATAAAAAAAAGCTTTCGACGATATCCTTCATCTCCAGGCCGAATGGCCTTCAAAACAAAATACCTAATTGCAGACACAATTTTGGAAGAATCAGGCCCGTAACCAGGATTCATAGTTTGAGGGCAAAATACTTTTTTATGGGGGAAAGAGTTTTGTTTTTGTCACATGTTTAACAAAAATTTTCTGAGAACAGCAAAATTTGGGGGGCACAAAAATATTTGGGGGCAACTGGCCCGAGTTTCCTCTCAAGTCTGCGGACATGGGTACAACCATCGCAAGAAGGTCTTCCATCGGGAGCCTTTATGTTTGTGGAAGGGGGCTAGACCTTCCGAAAATTTAGATTTATACACAACATGAACAGCATTTGCAGATTGTGCAAAGTAATTATAAATATTTTTCCTCAAATACCCGTAGTAGGCTCGTAGTTTCCAACTGAAATTTTTTGAACAAGCTTAACAAAAAGAATTGGGTCGTAAATCACTATCATTTAATTGACGGCGATTGTTCAAAGATGCTGTAATGAAATGCAAATGTAAAAACGTTCGTAGAATATCAGAATCAACCTAGCGTTCAGTTATGAAAACATTTTTACCGAAGGAACAAACATGAGGCCGGTCAAAGCATGTGTGCCGCAATGAATGTTTTCTTTCATTAGCGCAAAATGATAAACCTTGCCATGAGCTTTAGTGAAATATGTTTATAAAGTGTTTGCATTGGGATTTTACTGGCCTAAAGATGCATGCATGCACCCCCCTTGCCGATGTTTGGATTTGTTAATCTCCTGATGCATAGCATATGTTTAGAATGACAACATTTTGTATCTCAAACTATCTATGAATGTAGCAAACATACTCTAGTGTCTAGACTAAGGCCTACGTGGACGCAACGGTTAACGTCGATAATCCACTAACTGCACTACTCTGTTTTGGGACAACTTGGCAATGATTGCAAAATAGACTTTTCTAAATGCACATTTAACTCCATCTGGGTGTCTAAACAGCAGGCTGCGCAAATGTGTAAATTTGGTCGTAAGCACCAAAGATATGACAAAATAAGAGACGACCTGGGCTAGACATAGTACATTTTTTACAATAATCACCACTCAAAACACGTTGATACAGTGAAAGTCTGACTTCTGTATCAATGCAACTAGGCATGTAGGCAGGGCCGGATAATGAACGCAAGGCTCATCAGGACAAAGTCGCAACCGCAAGGCCCCCGAAACGCTCAGCGCAACTGCGCAGTTCACTCTTGCACGATTCCTTGCCTGAAGATGCGATTGCGAAACTTGCAAGCGCATTGTTGTACTCTTGTTTTTTATTGCGTAACAATAACACTGTAATAAACCTTCAATTGCTCACTTCAAGTTACAGTAGTAGGCGTTTTGCCGCATGTGACCAGGGCTCCCACTGAGGGTTTATTTTCACCCAGATCTGTTTTTTAGTCGACCTGGGTGTGTAGGTTTAATGATGAAAAATCAAGTTAAATCTGTGTTTTTGAAGTGAAAAATTCATCAGCAACTTCATTGTGTTCAATAATACAAAGATAACTATGCACTACAGTATTTACATGCGCATATAAGGTGAGAAAGTACGCATATCGGGTGAAGCAGAAGGTGTTCAATCGGTTTCATATTCTTATATAAGATCATTGTCAGGGTTATATACAGTGGTGTGTGTAAGAGAAGGTAAGTGAAACACTTTTCTCGCCCCCCCCCCTTTTCAGGGGCCCCATCAAGGTACTTCGCGAGTAAATATTCCTCACTTTTCGTGAAACATTTATTATCCACTCATATATTATACAGTAAACCTCGGTTAATCCAGCTTCCGTTAATCCAGATCTTCCCCAAAACCGGATAAACCTGGTGGTACGGATGATTTCTAATGTTATTCTTCATAAAAATATTCGGTTTATCCGGATTTGTTAATCCGGATCTTCGCAAATACCGGATAAAATCTGCTCTTTTCACATTTCGTAATCCGGATTTTTTTCTCTAGGAAAGATTCGGCAGCTTTCAGACGCAAGACAAGCGTGTTCATGATCACCAAGGAGCGTGAAGAATTATCATATAAAAACGGCTGCAACTGCGTGCAACATCCGGCTAGTCGTAGATACACTTGTCACTTACTGCGTCACACATGGACATGGCTTATCATGTTGAACGTAACGCTCACAGCACGCCGCTGTGGCTGCGCCGCCGATTCAGTCTACTGATCAATGTTGAGTTTGCTTGTGAACAACATTATGCTTGAGTGTATTGTACTCAGATGTCTGAAGGGCATTGCCTTCCAAATAGAATGACTGCTTATGGACCAGTCGCAGAAATCTCTGCCGTAGTCCAAATCCCAGATTTATTCGCAGCCAAAACGTGTAAACTTATGAACGTACGATTTCTCACAACTATTGGGTATGGCGGTTACTATTCTGATGCACTATTGTGAATACTTTAATAAATTCGTTTTTCTTCTGCGAAAGTCTGCTGTTGGTTCATAAATGTGTTCAACTAGAGTAATTTTCACCGATTTCTCAGTAGTTAGAGGACGTCATCTAGAAACAATCATCTTCGGATAATACGGATCTTCGCCTAAACCGGATAAAATTGTCGGTCAAATCGATTCCGGATTAAACGAGATTTACTGTTTTCCGAACCACATCATCATTCAGTACTGTGCTTTCAAAGGGTTACCCAACAACAATTGTAATATGCAGGTATTCTGCTTTGCAAAGGCACCAAACAGCAAATGCATTGCGTAAGTACTCTGCTTTCGAGGGCACCAAAATAGCAAATGTCATGTGCAAGTCTTACCGCATTCAAAGAGGCCAATAATAACAAATGTAATGTATAAGTACGCTCACTACGCTTTCAAAGGGGCCCTCAATAGCAACTCCAATGTGTAAAGTACCTTGCTTTCAAAGGGGTCCAACAGCAACTGTAATGTATACGTAGGCTTACTTTGCTTTGAAAGGGACTCCCAACAGCAGTGTTACGTCCAAGCAATTCCTCTAGTCGAGTTTCGCGCATTCCTCACGCGTTGATTGGTGCAACGCATTTGATAGCAGCTCGCCACGTGGTCTTGGCTTTAAAAGCGCGCTGTCATGCAGTTGAAGTTCTTTTGGCTTGTAGCATTCCGTTGTTTCCGATCGATATCGTAACTGCTTGGGTCCTGGTACGGACATTTTTCTAAAAGCTTGTTTTCCTCAAATCTGTGACTAGTTGTTTATCAACTGTCCGTGCTTTATCGGCTTCTATCAGTGAACGTACCACCGCAAGGTAATACAACAGCTTACTGGGACTGGTCATAAGTTTTCGGAGACAGGACTTTTTGAGTACCAGGCTTATATCGAACTCTATCTCAGTAAAAACCAAGATCTCCTCTTGGGTGCTACATTTAGTTTTAGAAAATTTCTTGTACGAGGACACTTTATTCAACTGAAGTTTGTCAAAGAGCAACTTGTCGCTTATCGAACAGCATGGAAGATTTGCTTCTTGAATGGCCATCGAAAGATGAATGCTCCAACGCTGAGGCTGCTCTCAAAGAAAAGCTTGAATCTATGAAACAATCTCGTTCGGGTCTGTTGAGCTTCGTTACTAAGCTCCAAAACGAACTTAACTGTCTTCTTAAAGATACTGCTTTGTATAACGATGCACTGAAGAAAAAGCAAGCCTTTGAAGCTCTGTTAAAATGAACTGAGCATTCGGCTGCATACATGCAAGCGATTCCTTGGAATAAGCCTGACTATCATGAGGCGAAGTTGGAAGCCGAAACCAACCACGTCGACCTTGAAATGAAAAAAGCCGAATATGACCAGATATTCGCGACGTTCGCCCAACGCTGTACTGACGTGCAAGGTTCAGCTAGACAGATCAGTGGAAACTCTTCAGGTGCATCAAGGAGATCAACAGCTTCCTTAAGAGCGAGAAGACTAGAGCGCATTCATATTGAAAGGTTAAAGGCGGAAATGGAAGCACAGTTGCAATTCGAAAAGCGGGAAATGGAAATGAGAATAAAGCTGGCTGATCTTGCCGCAAGGGAAGCTTTTCTGGAAATGGGAGCAACCGAATCCATTCTGGAAAAAAAAACGTGAGTCTAAACCGTTTGTTGTTTCTCATAACATTGTTGCTACGCGTCCCGCACAACTGATTGCTGCAAAAACTCCGCCAGTCTCGAAGAAAACGATGGTAGTTAATACGTCAAATTGGGAGAGTACATCATTCTCTTTACCTCAATACGCAACTGCTACGACTGTACAACCTGCCCTGGCCCAAGTTGGCAGTCCTGATGTCGAACCGCGATTGACACAGCCTTGTAACCCCGAAGTTCCAATCTTTTTTACGACCCCGGATGCAAAACAATTTAAAGAACCTTCCGACGAGGATAACTTCTAATAATGCTCGATACGGAGTTTCATTCTGCGATAGCCCTGATGATCGACTTTCGTTCACTCCGGTCGTTCCTACCAGCGTCTATACGCCACGGCCACTCCGTGAAACACCCTTGAACCCTAATCTCACCGCAACCGATGCCGTAAAGAATTTGCGCGACGTCTTGTATCAAGGTTTCACTATTCCTAAAAGAACTCTGCGCACATTCGACGGCAACCCATTAGATTACTATGGATTTATCAAAAGTTTTAATGCTACGATTCGCGAGCAAGTTCCTGAACCTGCTTATCAACTGGAGTTCTTCGTAGATATATGTACAGGAAAGGCTCGAGAGGCGATAAAGCATCTTTCAATTGTAACTCCGCCGTCTCTTGGTATGAATCAAGCTATGGATACTTTGCACAATAGATTTGGTCAGAAGCATATTGTTGTTAAGGCCCATCTCGATTCAATCACCGACGGTCCTCCGGTGAAGCTCGATAAGAACAGTTTGGATAAGTTTGTCACAGATTTAACCAACTGCCAAATTGTTACGGAAGCGTGGAACTTCGCTTCCGAGTTAAACTCATCTCAGACTTTGAAAAGCGTCTTTAAGCGACTTCATGTGCCTCTGCAGCGAAAATGTGTTGAGCGAGTTGACCTCGAAGCTGACGAACACTTTGCAAAGTTCAACCAGCTAGTGAAATTCGTGAAAGAATCTGCAATGCGTACCAACTCGTTCTTGGTCAGGTTTTGGCTGACGCGGAACCAAATAAGAAACTAAAACAACAAAATACTTCTAAAAGAGTTCCAAGGTTTTTTCTGTGCAAACGATACCCGCAGCCTTTGCGGCAAAGCCAAACATTGTTTGCCCCGATTGCCCTGCTAATCATCCGTTGTGGAAATGCGAGCGCTTTAAAAGTAAACCTGTGCAGCAACGTTGGATATTTGTGGAGAAACAGAAGGTGTGTTTCAATTGTCTCGGATCCAAGCATACGAGAAGCATTTGTTGATGTTCGCAAAATTGTAAAAACTGTAATAAGCCGCATCACACCTTGTTGCATAGTGATGAAGTGACTGCTTCAGGGAATCGTGCGAAACAAAACCAGTGTGACAGTGCGTCTCAAACAGTTGCTTCCGTGAAATCCGTTGCTTTAAAACCCAAAGCAGGCGTGAGATTGATGGTAGCACCAGTTCGTGTCTTCATCGACGACGGATCGCGTTTTGTTGATACTTACTGCTTTCTAGACAATGTATCGCAAGTAAATATCTGTAGTCAAAGACTATGGACAAGCTGCATGCTAATGGAACAAAAATCAAGCAAAAAATCACCGGTATCGCTGGTGGTCGTGAAATAAATTCTCCCATTGGCATTGCTTCGTGTCAAAGGATTAAATGAGTCTGCTACCTTTTCACTGCCGGAAGTGTTAGTCATGAAAGACTTGCCCGATATTTCGAGTTCCTTACCAAGAGATTCGCAACTGCGCAGCTACGAACATTTACATGGTTTGCATTTTCCTGAGGTATCTGAATCATGCATCGACCTCTTGATTGGGGCCGGGGCTGTGCAAGTGCACTCCGTGGTTGATGCCAGGGTAGGTAGCAGACGCGGTCAACCAACTGCGTTCAAAACAGGTGTCGGCTGGGTTCTGATGGGTCCAGATGAACTGATTCCATCGAGCAAAGAATGCTACCTTCGCTTATCTTGTTGCAACACTGGAAGGCTTAACGACAAAATGCAACAATTGCTCGAACAGGACTTTTGTGAAAAGTCGGCCAACATCGAATTCCCTCTGTCCGTCGAAGACAAACTGTTTCTTAGTGAGGTGGGTGACAGTGTAACTAAGCTTAACGGCCACTATCAGATTGCTCTACCGTGGCGTCAAGAGCGTGTGACGCTACCGAACAACCGCCTGGTGGCGGAAAGGCGCCTGGTATATTTGAAACGGAAGTTCGAGCGCGATGCCGAATTCTTTGCTCAATACAAAGAAAAAATCAACGAACTACTAAGAAACGGGTTCGCCAGGAAAGTCCCTCAGGTTGGAAACCCGACCGATATTAAGTCTGGTTCATCCCTCATCATGCTTGCTGCCCTGCTGGAAAGTTCCGTGTGGTGTTTGACTGTGCGGCTAGGTGCGGTGGCGTATCGCTAAACGATCATCTTTTACAAGGACTGGACTTAACGAACGGACTGCTCGGAGTGCTGCTGCGGTTCCGACGAGGTAAAATTCCCTTCTCAGCTGACATCAAAGCAATGTACCATCAAGTATGATTCGATCCCAAGGATTGGGACGCTTTAACGTTTTTGTGGTGGCCAAACAATGACTACACGCTACCTCCCGCAGATTATCAGATGATGGTTCATCTGTTCGGAGCCAAATCATCTCCTGCATGCGCAAGCTATGCCTTGCGTAAGGTCGCGGACGATAACGAAACACACGCTAGCCAGGAAACCCTGGAAACTGTCCGAGATTCCTTTTTATGTCGACGACTGTTTGGAATTGGTAGATGACGTGGACGTGGCCATCTGTCTTGTAAAAGAACTGGATTTGTTGTTGAAGAGTGGTGGTTTTCACTTGTCAAAATATGTAAGCAATTGTCGCTCTCTGCTGAGCGAAATCTGTGACATCACACAAACTACAGCATTGCATCCTTAGATTATAACGCTGCAAAATAGTAGCAAACCCGAATGAACTAATCACAAAAAATGCATTTGGTAAGAGAAAATTATCTTTCGTGCTTTAGCATTAGCAATGCCTTTGAAAAATTTGTCCAAGTTTAGGCCTTTGTTAATTTCTGATTCAATGGGCATAATTGTCAAATAAACCTTTTAGGCGGTCTTGCTGGAGTGATGATCTCAAATAGGTTTTAATTTCAATAGTTTTAGCTTAGAAAAACTATTTACTGCGGAAACCACGGTCACTGGGATACTCAATTGTAGATCCTGAGTGCAATAAACATAAGGGAAAGAGGCTGCCTCATCAGATCTCTTCAAGGAAAACTGAATAAAGCTATTAAAAACCGATTAAGGAGTACACATTTGCAATAACGAACTACTGTAAACTAATTTTCAGACGACAGTGGCAGTAATTACTGAAATAGCAATGCCCTTCTGCTGTAAGAGTACGAAAAACTTACAAGTGAATCAAACTTAAACCTTCTCTGCCTTAACTAGCTGCTGTTGAAAAGAGCAGACCACATATCAAAAATATTGACCACTGTTGCAAACGAATGTATGAAGATGGAAAAAAATGCGCAGTTTACTTTGGTTTTTCGTTGGCAACCGGGGTCGTGACCCCACGCCGGCATCTCACAAGCAGCTTCGATTGAAAGTGTCAGCCTTCGTATAGGTTAATAGGGGTCAGGGGCGTTCCAGCCAGTAAGTTCAAGGGAGTGGTTTCAGTAATATTTGGCAGTCAGGTCTCATTACGAGTTCACTACTGAAAGAGGTATGAAGTATAATTTGCGAAACTGCTGTGAAAAAACAATGGATATCGAAATGGCATATCGCAAATGCTGTTTTCCAAATTGTACAAAATCATGGTGAATAAAGTTACTTTCGTAGGTTTTAGAGGGGCGATCGCCCTCCGCGGGATCCGCCCCTGGTAGGCATAGTGTCGGGCCCCCTTTCGCGCTGGGCCTAATTGGAAGCAATTGGTACAAATCTCCTAAAGGCTGGCCCTGGTAGTAATGCGTAAATACATTGCTCTCAAAGGGGCTCAAAGTAACTGTAAAAATAAGAACTTTTTTTTGAAAGGGTCCCTAACTTCACTGATTTGTAGTACTTCATATTTCAATTTAGGGGTAGAAGCTTTCTTTAAAGAGCTAAGTGGTGACGGGACTGAATTTGATGAAATCGTGGGCCCCCAACTGGTGGGTGATGCGGCTCTGATCGCTGCATGAGTGGAGCACAACATCTAGCGTTATTGTATCAACGTTTCAAATGGGTGTCTCAATACTGTGCAGATAAAGCCAGGTAAATTGATACTATTACAAAAAAACTTGTTGCTTTATAGTAGTAATTTTTCAGAAGATTATCAAGAAAAAACTCCGAAAAACATACAAAGTGCTTGCCATTTTAAACTTCACAATATAAACCACACGATTCTCAACAACTTTTTCGATGCTGTTTTGAAAAGCAAATGAAGTACCACGTGCAAAAGAATCTTTTGAAACATGTCAAAGCTCCAGTCTCCATCAATTTACATCCTTTATGCATGATTGCCTGTTTTTCTCTGTAATTTCTAAACAGTGAGCGTTGTTGCGATAAATCCACAAATATTTAAACACCATGATTAGCACCTCCTCGAGGAAATTGTATAAAAAAAAATTAAAAAAGTTGCAATCTGCACTTTTGTTCATTTTAGTTCCCGCTTTTCCTCCCAGTAGGGTCGCGGACGCTGCAGGCCTAGGAGGAATCAAAATACCTCACGGTTAATGTCATTCTCAAGCAGTTCGGCTGGTTCCACACCAAGACAGGACCACGCAACATGAAACATGTAGTTACTCCACTTGGTACGTGGACGACCTCTTGGCCGATTCCCCTAGGATGAGCCAGCAGTACGTGCCTCGCCAATCATTTGCGCACATTTAGGGCATTTGGCAGAACCAAGAAGTTGGGGCCTGGTCACAGTATTTGGAGGAGAATTGGGTCTACATTCAGGTCTTTACGAAATTTTACAGTTGCGCACTTTGTCCCGAAGCATTAGACCGTTAAGGTTTCCTAAACAGCCCATCTCCTCCGTTTGCACTTGAGATACTATTCGTACAGACATTACAAAATTCGCGAATATAGGTGAGGGTCGGAAAAATCTATTTGAAAACTGACAGCATTACCATGTTTGAAAGTTCACGTTTCAATTTTAATTCAATTTGATTTTTAATTTTGAAACAGACACGAAGTCCATACCAAAAACACCCACTGCCTGCACAACGCAGATCGATACAAACAGACAACAGAACAAGGGTATATGGATGTGCGAGGGATGGATAACCCCCAAAAGTTCGGTATGTTGCAAAAACTATATTACCTGCGCAAAGAGATTGATTGTTTTCGCATACTTCTTGCTTATTAATTTGTCAACTTTATTCAAGTACCACGGAATTAATTTGCATGGAAATTTCAAGGAATATGTAAATGGGCCAAAACGTAATATTAAGGTTTTGGTGGGAATCTTGGTTATCGTCTGTATCAAGGAATCATCTCACCAGGACCTTTCTTCCACTCCGCATGTTTCAGATTGTGTTCCGCTTTAGTTCACTTTATCCGAAACAACTGTCTTGTATTTTGTCTGCTATGGCTGATGAGCGCATGCGCCAACTCGATATGTTACCTTACCAAATTGTGTAGCATGACAGAACTGCTGCATGATCTCAAAACAACAGTTGTTGACAGAGAAGCATTCAGGAATTGGTAGCGTCTCAGTAGTGAAAAAGGAAAACTAAAAGTTTGCTGCACGTCCACACATGACAAAAAAAACGTTTTTCTGCGTACTTTATGCGCATTTTCAATTCTTGTGTAGTTTATAAACCGGGGTGTCCGCCAGCCAGTCCACCGGCACACCTTCTATGCTCGACTGCTCGTATTCGACGAGACATTAGTGCAGCCTCATTTTGCAGTTGTAAATTGCTCTGACGCTTTGATGAGTATGCTGTGATCCCCCGTCTTAACGCGCTGTCTGCTATTTTGCAGTTATGAACTGCTGTGTCTTTGTGTTGAGTGTATTTTGGTCCGATATCCTAACTAGGACCGCAGATAATTCATATTCATTGCACTGGATGCAGTGACATAAAATAAAGAGTGCTTGAAGACGAATATGCATATTGTGTCAACAAACTTCGCCAAAACATTGGTGTGGATAAATGAATGTGACTTCAAATTGTGATGTCACAAACAGTGCACACCAAATGCAAATGACCACCATAGGGCTTTGAATGAAACCCCTCCTACGAAAATGTTCTGCCCACGTCAGAACGTTTGCAACGGAACGTTTCAGGACGCATTGGGGCCAGAACCACAGAGTTACAGCCGCTTTCACACTTCATCTGCCTTGTCTGGTCGTTGTCCATCCGTAGATCGCCGGCGCACGATATATTTGTGAACCAGTGCACGATATACTCGTGCTTCACTTCAAATGCCAACCATTGAGCGCCGGGTCGTATGCTTTCAGAAACACGTAACAACTAGAAACATTTATTTATAATGTTGTTTGACGTACGCTGTGGTCAGGAGGGCATTTCAAAGCAACCATGGTATATTTTGCTTGCAGTCACGCACGCGTTTGGCCGAGGTCCGTAAATAAGATGGGCCTGCTGTAACCATGTGGTTGATTGTCTCGTCACATTGCATTTCATTGGGAGCGGTTTATATTGTAATGTGGATAAACAATCTTTCAGAAATTATCTTACTGAGTTAAAACCGGTCATGTAGATATTTGATGATTTTTGCTTGAGCATAAATATTTTTTTCGACAGCAAGTAACTGTCTCAGCCGTGTGTTCGACGCTGCTTCACAAACATTCGCTCTCGGCAGATTTCAAATGACACGTTAGTGTAAAGCATTTGTGAACGCATGCCAGTGTGATGGGGATAAATAATTACTCAGAAACGTTTTTCACTGTGTTAGAACATGTCTCGTAGAGATTTGACGATTTTTGCTTGAGGACAAATCATTTTTTTAACAGCAAGTAACTGCTGGAGCCGCCTGTTCGGCTGCTTCAAAAACATTCGCACTTGGCAATTCGCGCTGCTTCACGGACATTCGCACTTGGCAGTTTTCTAACGTCCAGTTAACGCAAAGTCTTTGTGAGCCAGGAAGGGCATCGCGAAGAATAACACCCATTGATTTGCGAAAAAGCACTAATTTACTGATCGCGGCGTGAGATCTTTTCGCTGCTTCCCAACAATGCACATCGATGGAGATTTAGAGTTCAACAGAGAACAGTAAAGGTTGGTGCCAACAATAGCTCACATTGAACACTTGCCGCTCGTCTTTCTCATCGCAAGAACGACAAGCACCTGAACGTACGTGCATAACCTTTTCACAAATCTCAAACCGTATTTACGACCAGCTGATAAAAATGTTGTAGTTTTTTCCTCTCGTTTCATGCACTACCATCTTGACATGCGGTTGCTACGAGGTAATCACGACATTTTCTGTGATATTCACAGTTTTTTTGCAACAACAACAACAGCAGAAGCGTTACATTTCAGCATCCAAGAGCTGACAATTGTCGAATGCTCTGGCCGCGTGTAAATAAAATTTTGCGTTGCATTTTTGTGCGAAAATAAAATTTTGCGTTTTAGCGTGGTAGAATGTGTGTAATAATTTTTTTCGTAGTTCAGTCAGTGCAACGAAAATATCTATGACAGTTTTACATATCGAAACGAAATAGTGCTGTAAGTTTTAGTAAGATCGAACCAAAACTGAGTTATGTAGCGATAGGCAAAGCACAGCTGAACGCATGTACGTTTTCGGACGGAGTCGAAAAGCAGAAATGCTGTCTATGAAAACTATAACTTTTCTTCTCTGCAATTTGTTAATTTAAAACTTGGCAGGATGCTTTATAACAGCTATAGCAACTGTTTCTGTGATTTTTATATTTTTCCCATTCTTGGAATAGGCGCAATAAACTTTCAAATGTAAAAAAACAGCCAACCCACCCTTGTTTTAGGTGTCATTTCTCTCCAAAGCAAGTGGAAAAATTATTTGATTTTGTTTTTCGTAAACTACGCAATGTCGCTGACGTTTTTGTGCAGAATTGTTATTTCTATCGTGGATCGTTTTCCCTCCAGAGCTTTTTTTAAACAAGGCGTTGCCCTCTCAAGCGTCAGAGCGAAAAACATACCGGCGTCCAAACGTGAGACAGCAGCCATAAATAGATCGTGTACCGGCGGTTGATGTTTAACACTATTGTCCGCTTACGCGTAACACTTGGTGGAACAGTACATCCAGAGTAGAACGATAAGTCTAACCCTCGCCAAGGCCAGGTAATGCACGAATGTGTTCTGGCACGCACACACCCTCAAACAAACACTGTAACGTCCGAGCATCAATCGCAAAGTAAAACGCGGATGTAGTGTTCAAAGAATAAGGACATATATGAACAATATGGCTGCATCAAAGCGCGTAAACATATGTTGTTAGTCTTTCCGGATCTTTCAAGAGACAGGTAGATTTTTTCTCAAAAAAGCCTGAAAGGTAGGAATGTTGCATTGTACCTGATGACTACTAACACTCGCTCGCCACGGCAGATCGTATAGAGCCCTACACCCACAACTATAGGCTACACGCAATCTCTGCATGCATGACTTCCTGAAATTACACCATAATTGTGATGCATACATGGGTGGACAGAAGGTCGAAAAAGTGCATATTTTGCTGCGTTGTTTTGTGACCATGGAGCGATACAGCTCACGCGGAACTGCGTTTGCTTTACTAATCCACGTTATAATTTCTTAGCTCTGTCTTCCGTCACTCGTGAATACCATCCCAAAGTAGTTGATCTTTGCGTTTCTAGAAAGGCACAATGTAACGGTCTTGGTTTTCATTGTTATTTGGTGGCATGGACCAGAAAAATGGTCTATTGGTGTGGTGTGTCTTATTCATGCGTTTTTGTGACTGAAATTACGAAAAAAATGCATCAGGAAAAAAACAACGACATTAAAGACTAGACATTAATTGGATGCTGATGAAAATACAAAGACATGAAAACTTGAGGCTTGGAAAATTGATAAGAACTGATATACAGTAGTTGAATTACCAAGGGTTGGCGAAGAATCTCAAGAGTCAACAGTTCAATCAGCTCTGCTGCTAGCGCAAATGAGTTTTAAATCGAAGACGTTTCACAGATAATAAAATGGAAGTAACCAATTACTAAACAAAATTACACCAGAAATTAGAAGCGAAAGAGTGTGCATATGTACGTGGGGATTGGGATTTCAACTAGGTACGTAATGATAAAAGAAAAACGATAGAAACTAAAAACAATGAAACAGATACATAAAAGTGACAAATTAATCAAACAAAATTAACAGCAACGTTGACAAGAAAGCAGGATATTCTTATATTGCTTTTCAAATAAATATGGCGAGAAATATTTAAGATTTTCAGGAATATCAGACAAGAATGCAAGCTCGAAAGCTTACAGACGTGAAGCTCACTCCAACAACATTTTCTGCGAAGAACATCTGGTGTAACGTCAATGAAACAACTTTCATGTCCATTGTTTGGTAGTTCTATTCTTACCTTTGAGTCGTAAGTTTGAAAGACGTAGGCTACTCTGTAATACTTCCACGTCACAACATGCAACTTGGTGTCTTACAGTGTTACTGTGGTGTTAACCACAACGCTTAGAAATAGGCGAATGGAATATCTTTTTCTTTTTAGATGTAGCATAAGCAAGTATTGATTGATGTGAGAGTTTTTGATTCGGATGTCAGCGGCTACTGTCAGAAAACTTAATTATCTCCCTTTAGTCGGCATAATTTGTTTATCAACATCCTTCGCTGTTGTTTAAAGATTTTCCTAACACGTGGATGTAAAATATGAGATTTAAGTTGTGTTGCTTCTAACAATCGCAACTGTGAGTTTTTTCTTTCAGAAACGAAGAATATATCATATTCGCTCGTATACGTCAGGAAAGATTGCTTAAAAAACTGAGGTTGTGTTTAAATGAACTGTTTCCTTTTGTGTCCAAAAGACAATAGCAACTCCATTGCACAAGACATCACAATGCTGTACTATGATTATAATGCATTAACACTTATACAGCGGTAGGATCACAGTAACAGGTAAAAAAACATTAAACAAGCAACGACGGTCAAAGTCCGTATTATTTTCGAAGTGGAAGTCGTTCCATAAACGTTGTACAGGAATTAAAATGAAACGAAAGCACATGGGGGAAGATTAACGCAAATCGTATAACTTCTTTACTTTTGCCTGTACGTAAGTATGCTTTCTGAATTTTGGACATTTTTTGACAATTTCACAGAAGACAACCACATCTTTGATGGTGATAAATTTGCGTGGATAGGGAAGAGTTCGTGATATTGCCTTCTTGAAACATACCAAATCAGTGGCAATTGCATATGAATTTTTTTGCACAAAATATCGTTGCAGCTCAAGTTGATAAACATACCCTTAAATGCCAGACATTGTTCAGAATTAAGAAAACGAACAAAGACGGTTAGTCTCTATGCATTATTTGAAGCAATTTCAGAAATGCCAAACATTTCTTCAAGATAAAGAATGACAAATACTCTTCAGGATAACGAAACCAATAAAAACGGTTGGTCCCTACGCACTATATTAGGCAATTTCGCAAAAACGCTCTGCGTGCCCAGTGAACCTTTTCATGACATTACCACGTCAAAACCTGACCAGAGCAGATGTTTTGCCTCAACGTTGTGTTCAGCACAAGCAATTTACGGTTGATCAGCAGCACTGGCTCAGAGTCAGTGTAATCTCACATTTGCCAGTAACAAAAAGCGTCTAAAATTGAAAACGAGTCCAACTGATTGAAAGTGACAGGTTATTTCTATATCCACAGCTCACAACCTTTTTCGTTTCCTTCTGAGTGAGAACATTGTTCTCGAATTTGAATTATTTGAGGCTTAAAATGCGTTAGTTACTGCATTAAGGAAATACTGTTTCAATTTTGGTTTCCATTTAAACCAGTGTTTCCCAACCTTTTCAAGACACACACTCATTTTCGGACCAATTTAAATCTTCGTTTATTCAAAGAGAGACTGTGGATACGAGAGCAATACAAACACTAGCTTTAGAAAAGTTGGTTTATCGCCCACATTAAAAAATTTCAATGAGAATCTCGTCTCCGAGTTTGTTTCACAAGTTTGTCCAAATAAGGGCCTGTGGTCGTCAAGGCACACCTGAGAGCAAACCGCAGTTTTGAACGGCATAGGTTTCAAACAATTGCAACTGTGAAGTTTTTTTCTCTCCCGCGCAACTGTGTTGAGCATCCAGCAGACTGCAACCTCTTCAAAACAATAACCTTATCAAATTCGGAAGAATTCGGCCATCAACTTTAAACCACGATAACAATTTATGAAACTGTCGAGGGGCGCCCGACGAGACAACATGTTCAACAGTTTTTTTTCGGTGTCACAGCGCCTTAGCTTTAATTTGTATGAAATTGTTTATTGTTTGCGCCAATAAACTCTCTCTCTCTCTCTCTCTCTCTCTCTCTCTTGCCAACAAAGAACTTATCATGTTCCCTCGGTCAAGACAGATATTGTAATAAACCGACGTTGACGGCACGATAGTCCGCAGTTATTTGTCCCACAGCAAAAAAACGTTTAGGTTTGTTCAAAAAGCTGTGCATCCTTTGTGTACACAAAAGACAATAGCAACGCCAGTGCACAAGACATTGCAATGCTGTACTATAATTATTATTTCTTAAATGCGTAAGCAGCTGTACGGTTAAAAGATATAAAGCATTGATCAAAGAAGGAGCAGTCCAAAGTCAGTATTAATTTAAAAATGGAATTCCTTTAATCAATGTTGTACAGGAATGAAAATGTAACGCAAACACAAAGGAAAGAAATTAATGCAAATGAGATTGACTCTTTGCGTTTTGCTTTGTAGCAAGTATGCGTTCTAAATTCTGATTTGACACACTCTGTTTTCTTGGACATTCTTTCGACAATTTCACAGAAGAAAACCACATCTTTGAAGATTATAGATATGCATACAAGGGAAAGTGTGCACGATGTTAATATCTGGAAACATAAAAAATGGATGCAGTTGCATGTGAAATTTGCTGTATTAGAATCTGAGTGCAAGTCAAGTTGGTCAACAAGCCCTTACATGCCAAGGATTCTTTAATAGGATAATGAGACTGAAAAACACTGTTAGTCCCTGTTCTATTTTAAGCAATATCAGACAGACGTTATTTTTGATCAGCAAACCATTACATGACATCACAACGCCAAGTTGAAGTTGACGTCACAACCAAACAAGTGTTTTGCCTCAATGGCGTCTTCAGCATAAGCAATTTACGGCCGATTAAAAATATTTGTTAAGAGCCTGTGTTGTAAAACGTTTACACGGATCCAAGAACATGACAATTGACATGTCAAAAATGATTGTTTTACGATATACTAAAAGTGGTACGCAACGATTGCACACGGTTGTTGTAGCTTTCCAGCGCAAAGATATGTAGATTTACATTTGTTCACAAACGACAACAAAGGTTGCGAGAGGGAAGGTGATCCACAGGTTTGAGCTACTGCTTTCCCTCACTTGCTAAATCTAACACAGAGAGAAAAATCCTACACACGAATGCAATGAGTTCCAACAAATGACCTCCTACAATTGGGCAAAACCTAACCAACTACAATCACCTTATTTCAAGCAATACACAAAAACAAACCTAAAGTATGTAAGGATCTTGCATGCACTGCACATTTTGTGGATGCCTTAGAGAGCACCACTAATCCAAATAATTCTTGCCACATTTTGCGCAGTTCTTTGACGTGTTATGACCTTTTTCACCACCTAGTGTGCTGGCAATGCCGTAACCTTCGTCACAGTGTTCTTCATGCAATTTTTAAGGCGCACACTGGAGTTGGGGTTGTCAAAGTTACGTCCGCAATCGTGCTTGCGCATTCTGACAACGTTTTAGTCATAACAGCGTGTTGTTTCCGGTATTAACGGGTCTTTTCGTTGCTCCGGAATTGGTATTAGTTGGTTTTGACGTTGTAGTGAAAGCAAGTTTTTAGGAAATACCTATGTCCCAGTTTTTCATTGTAGCTCCTTGTGTTCTGATTCATTCATTTTAGTCTTAGTTTGTTTGTTTCCTCTGCCCTTGTGTTAGCCTGAAAAATTTCCACCCGCAAGCAGTGCTTTTAGATTTAAGACTGAGAATGTCTACAGCAGCGTTGCTTGAAGTCGAAAAGCTTTCTCTGTTGCCTGATATGTTGTGGTTTTAAGGTCGCATATTTTGATTTTTAGACATGACGTTGCCGATTCAGCAAACAGGAATTTGTTGTTAGTCTTTTTTTAGAAATTCAAAGCATTCTGTATTTCAAAGTTCAATACGTTTTTATTCCGTGTTTGGCAACAAGCTGGACTTCATTCAGCTAGTAAACCATTTTGAGTTTTTCCTGTTTCAGAGCTGTTGCATGTAGTATTCTTTTGTAGGCGCTGTCTAGCTTACGTTCATATTCAATGCACGAAATGAATGTTAGTGATTATTTTACAACAAACAAGAAATTTAAAAAAGCAGAAGAACGTAACCTCTTCGCAAAATGATGTGAATATCCCACATAAATGATTTGAAAACTCCACAGTACATTAATTTTAAAAAATGCATGTAAAAATTCCGCAGCAGAACGTGGTATAAATGAAAATTTACTTTTAGTGTTATGTCAAGCGTAGTAAACGCGAAAAGCAACCACTTAATCCCACACACTCCTTCCCAGGAACCTTAACCATGCATGTATCCGTCGCACTGAGACCTATCGGATTGGTGCAAACCGATATGCGCAACAAAGATTTATTTTCGTTGTTTTGATGCACTTTAATCCTCTTGCATGTCAAGTTGTCAGCAAATCCTACACTACTACAGCTGCGTAATATATAGGTGATAAGGACTCGCAACGTTATTGCTGTACAGAACATATGGGCAAATGTGTTTCCAGTAGAGTTTCAACAAGTAGTTATTTTAACCAAAACCCTTCGTTAACTTTTGGACGTAGCATCCGCCGTCTCTGACTAAAGTGCGAGTGCAAGAGAAGGCTTGTGACGTTTTTCTCTCAAGGCAGCCGCAAACGCGCAGCGGAAAGCATGACGTAAGGTCGAGAACAATAAGGAAATCATTCTCAGCATTGACTAGACTCGACTTTGCAAGTATGGAAGCTAGCAGCCCTGACTAAGAAGTTGCAACATTGTGAGCGTTTTCTGAAACTACGGTCAAGGCAGATTATGGTTAGAACTCTTCAGTGTTGCAGCGAAATACAAGTTAGGAGGTCACGTGGTTTGTAGAAAAAAACAAAAGTAAACTTTGAATGAGTAACAATATGCCCATCTGTCAGTTACTGTTTAATCCTAAACTCGTTCATTTCATGCGTTTAAGTTAAACCTCAAGTTCGAGAGAGGTTTATTACTCATCTTGTTCTGATATTGATACATTTTACTGCACCGTTTGGAAGATAAAATTTTTGCAAGTTTCTTATTTCACCTTTTAGCATTGTTCAAATAATTTGTTCAAATGCTTGCACATACATGTTTTTCACTCTGTACAATCCTTACCGCTTTCCAATGAGTATTTCAGATTTTTTAAGTCTTGATATTGAGATTCCAAATTCTAATTGCACCCAAAGGCCGACAAAAAAGAACTAAAAATTGTGTTCTATTGGCAAAGAATGTACAATCGTCCTCCGGGTGTGATGAAGAAACATAAACATAAAAAATATTTTATCAATTTTACATTCCTGAAACAGCAGAAATCAAAATTATCCAGCAAAACAAAATCAACATTTGAAGAATATTTTCCTACGTTTCGATGGTGCAATCGCAGTCAAAATCGACGTATCGGCAACGTTTTATTGATGAAAGTGACGCGAAAGGATTTTGAGCTTTAATTTCACTTTATTAACAAAAATAGCACTCCTGAACAAGGCCTAGAGTTCATTTTTTGAAAACGGACATAAAAATCGACCATTCTGTAGGTATTCTGAAGATAAGAAAAGAGTGGAAAGCTACGGAAAGAATTAAGCGTTTTTCGGTAAAGCAAAATGTGCAAAAAGTAGCTTCCAAAAAATACAAAGTGTTACTTTTCTTAAAGATTTTGAAGCATTAAAAAAATCAAAAACTCCTTGTTCTCAAACGTTCCGAACACAAAAATGCATTTTTCCAACAGAAACCCGTCTAAAAATGTTTTCGTTGCTTCTTCAATGATAGCTCTTCGTATTTTTGTGAAGTGTGGAATTATTTTTATTGCAGGAACACACGTAGTTTTCAAAGGGTGGACAAAAAATAGCTTCCCTCCGAAGAAAGAATGAGTGATGTTTCTGGTTTTCTTTTTTTGGTTAGTTGAACCACCTGCAAATTTCCCGAGTCAAAAATTGTTTGAACATTCATTCAGGCATACTTGATGCGAAAAAATTTGTAGAATTAGTGTGACAGAGTTTTGAAATTTTTAAAATAATTTTGCAAGGGAAGATACTGTTCTTTTTTAATAGAAAATTAATCAAATATCATTACGTATATGTCTTCGAGGTCGATTTATTGCAAATTGTTCGTGCGTTATACTCAAACAGATGATTCAGCGCAAACTTCATGGACCGCGACATATGGTTTATGTTGATTCATATCTTCTTTTTCTCAGAAAGTAAAAATTAAAAAAATTGTAAAAGAGTAACAGTTTCAAAAACCGTGTGCAAATCCCACAAAAATTTATGTGAATATTCCGTAAAGAGCTTTTCAATGTTAAATGAATGTGAAGTTCTCTCAAGATCACTCTAAGTGTAACATTTGTAAAAATTCATGTGAAGCTTCCACGACCAAAAAAACTATAATTTACATTTACAAGTTTCCTTTGATGCTACACTTAGAAAAAATGGAATGAAACCCATTAGTTTAAACATTCGTCATCACTAATGTTAGAATCACATATTACTGTGGTTGAAACATGTCAAGCTGACAGAAAAAATATTACTGATTCCTGGAACAAAAACACAGTCAATGTTTTCTTTGCATGGATAACTTTCAAGTTTGTTTTGTGACGACCAACGATAACATCGCATTATGCAGACGATAATGACGGTATTTCTATGGAAAAAAATTGGAAAATATTTTTTCAGTACAGTCAAAAAACATTAAGGTAAAACAACTTCAAAAAAACATTCGCTAGCTTGTAGGTTGAGAAGCAGTATCATCTCCCCAGATGCGTAGCCAGAAATTTTGATAGGGGGGTAAACAAAACCCGAGTCATTATATTTAAATATTTTATGCCCCTTGTTATTAAAGCATCATCTACAAAACGTGCAATTGTCCAGCATCTTTTTTCCTGAAAAATTGGTTGATGTTTAGAGAAATGTAAGGCCTACTTTCATTGAGCTGACAATAAACTTTGTTTTCAGCAAAGTTCCAAGCTTCTTTCGTGGATCAAACTACCATTTGCTCATAAGACGTTTTTGATAAAGCGCTTGTAAAAATCTGGATGTTATAAGTGCAAGATCACCTGCTATGCTTTCGGCGGCCAAATTTGTAGCTGAACACAAATTGACTGTGGCCTCCAATATGATTGCGCTTTTTATATTTACACGCTTCTTATGTACACCAACACACGTTCAATTGTATCCGAGTAGCAACTTTGCTCTAAGACGCCGACTTCCGAAGCAGGCCTTCTAAAAAAAGTACATGCATATAAAACATGGTTTTCGTCGTCCAATCCTTGAAAGACTATTTGGCGTATGAAGTTGATAAATGTAAACGCTAGACTTCCTCAATGCGTTTGAAAAGTGTTTGGATTTTTTGTCGCTATTAAACGCTATGAAATGCAACTGCGGCAGCATTTTGTGCACTACGTGCACCAAACTTACTTACGATAAATGATTATGTATTTAGCTAGCTGTTCATGGTCAACAAAAAAATTCACAAGCTTGATGAACACAAAATCATAAATTTGGTGAAGTTACACAAGTTCTCTAAACACACCTGCATATGTTTGACCTATTCAGTCTACACAAAGTGTGAAATTGTTTGTGTACTGTATTTGCCAAAATGAAGGCACACTCGATTATCACTCGGCTCTGTACTAGTGTTAAGAAGCACATGTAGCGGCAGCTCAACACAACAGTTGGTTGGTTGACCAACCGTTCGAGGAGAGCCGCGTGAATATATCTTTTTTATCCAGTAGTGTTTAAATAACAAAATCCAAGCGACTTGCAACAAAATTCAATTAATTATCTTTTTAGTCACATGCATTATATGGCATTTATAGAAGACAGATTGCAAGCTATCTGTATGTACATTAGGTAATGGCTGTGTCAGTACTCTCAGCAGTTACAGAATTAAAAACATCTTCGTACTTATTTACGTTAAACACTTTGAGATGATGCGCAGGCCCAACTCTGATTACTTGGCAAGACAGGACTGATTTTTTACTCGCCCGCTGGCCTGCAAGGTAAAGGAATAGTATTGATGAAAAAGTTGAGTCTCCGCACAATTGTGATTGAACCCTAGCAGTACATGTTTAAGATGCTTAATCGTCATAAATACTGTAAATAACTGGAATGGATGCTATTGTACTAAACAGTTACTATAGGGCAGTGGTTCCCAAACTTTGATGCATTCCTTCCTTTGCTCATTTTGGAACGTTTCATTCCTCCCCTATTAAACAAATTCAGCAGGATGGCTGAAAGGTCAAAACGTCATTTTCAAATAGGTAACTGAAATCTAAAGTAGAAATTCCACCCCTGATCTCACAAAATTCCTCCTTAGGGAGAAATTCCTCACCGGTTGGGAACCACTGCTATAGGGTAATAATAGCTTTGAAACTGGATCACTTTTTAGGAAACGTTTGAGCTTCAAAATATATCAAATGCCTTTCACAACCATATTCACACATTTAGTTTTACAACTGCTCAACAACAAAAATCTACGATATTCTTTCGAGGCTTTGGCTAATACTACTGACAAGGATTAGTTATATTTGTAGCAGGCCAGAGTTACTAGAGAGTAACTTTTGTAATGGTTGTCTTAAAAAGAGGTTTACATCAAGTGGGATACAGCAAACTGGTGCGCCCCAAATAGCTGTGAAAACCGTTACTCCTTGTTTTTACCTGGTCTTGAGGTTAGTTATTACAAGCGGTTAGGTGCAAGTTTGTTTTTCATAATCACCAACACCCACACGAAGCTTAAACGTCAGGTAAAGGTCAGCCATGAGATGAATTGGCTACCTCTTGCACTATATACAACATTTTAGATTAATCGTGGACCATTTGTAAACCATATTGCTTTGATAAGGTTCGACTGAAGCTGAGGTATAGGTATGTTCCCTTGAGCAGTTTCGTTTATTTGCAATAAACTATTTCCTTGAGTTACACAGGAAAAGCTTGAATAACCTGAAAATGTTTGGTGCAACTTTTTCAAATTGACGGCAATTGCTCCCATTGGTCCCCTCCTGGCTGCGCGCTTGCTATGAATAGAGAGGGCTTGCAGTGTTGTTTTCCTCAGGGTCAAAAGCGGAGCGTTCAGGATCACTGTCTTACAGCAATACGAAAATCGCTCTCTGCCGTGACTGGTGCAGCACACAAGATGGTGCCTTGAAGATTAAGTCGGAAATTAAATTATCAACCTTCTCTGTTACTGTGGCAAAGAATCTTTGTCATTTCGAACTCTCCAACTAACTCATAAAACCGCCCAACCACCTATAGGCCAGTTCTGCTAAATCACATTCAGTAGTAATTTAAGAGGAAAAAGTATTGCAGAAACTCAAGCCCTTAGAAGTTAACTTTTATTCGTATGTTTTCCTTCACAGCCTGATATAAGGTGATGCATGATTATTTTTCAAAAAGGCCCAAATGTCAAAAACAACCCGGGAACATAGTTTTTACTTTTGAAACTGAGGGAAACGGTAAACGTGATTAATTTAATGCGACCTGTTTTTTTTAGTATTACCTTCATTTACTATTAGGATATACGCGTATCCAATAGAAATTAATCTAGTCTTTTTATGTGTCTATGGATTAACATAACTAGGCAAGTTCTGCTTTGTTGTTTGTATTGCTATCTTGCACTGTTAGATACGATGTAGTTGTGTCACGTGTGTCCAATACTTCGCGTCCATGATTGTAGCATTCACACTACATTGGCATTTTCTTCTGTGGGAAAGCCCTTCCTAGTAATTATGAGTGACGGAACGACTATCTTGCTTTCTACCAACTTTCATTACAGATAAACAATTTTAAAAGCAGATAACTTGGTCATGGCAAATGTTGAAGAAAATCATGATCTGCAGGGAAAGACAGGGAAGAACCTTGTCGAGGTCATGCAGAATGTAATTAACACGGACATTTGGAATGATCAAGATACTTATCGGTTCATTATGAATGGTGAGAAGGTGTTTGACATTGAGGTGCGCAACAGAGGACAAAAACGCAACGCCATTGTCAAGTTCTGGACAAGCAAAGATTGGTGGAATGCACCGAAATATGCTGACCTCATAAATTATATGGGAAGAGGAACTGCAGAAAAACTTCGTGCATTCTTAATCACAAAACTTGATGAATGGAATGCTGACCCGTGTAACCTACGATTCCAGATATTTGTGTTGTTTCAATTTGAGATAGCCAGAAGAATAAGAGGTGACGACGGAGGAATCCCAGACTGGAGCACAACGAAACATGCCATTGACATCGCTATGGATCTCGACACTCACGACGCTTACCAAATGTTGATCAACATATTTTCAGGGAATTATGATGAAAGAATGATGCATTATAATGAACTCATAAGGTATATCCGTTTTTTTCTGTTTGAAATTTATTAGGCGAGGAGAGTTGGCATTTCTTTGCTTGTACCAAACTAAAGGACGTACGGCAAAAAAACGTGGGAGGCACTTCAAAGAAATATTGACTGCTGAAAACGACCAACACGTAGCTTTATATTGTGTGAAAATAAGTACTGTAGAAGGTACGTATTTTGACAAACTCCTGTTCACCCCCAGCTGAAACGGTTTCGAGAAAGATGCGAATGGAACCCGAGCTTTTCGCCAAGTGAGGTTAATTGATCGCTTAATTGGTTGATCGCTCTAATGTGGACAATAAATGCTTTTTGGCATCGTAACTGCTCTTAATTTTATTGCTGGCGTTAGTGTAATTTTGAAGTACGGGTAATAAGGCGTGTGAAATTCATTTTAGGAAATTTTTTGAATAAATTAATTACCAATTCACTTCCCAGACAAGAGCTACTTTCACAAAAACTTTTATCCGCCGCTAACAAATAAATAAATGGCAAAGGACAAACGCCATACTCTAGCTAGCTATTTAATGGGTGACTTAAATATTCGAATTACAGCTGATGCGAACATTGGCCGTTTTCATGTTCTTAAAACAAGGTCATTAATAATACAGACCAGTGGTTCTCAACTTTACGATTTTGTTAGAGAGCCGCACTAATCAAATTTAAGCACAAGTCAATTGACACGTTTTGATTTACAGCAGAATGAAGTCTATTACACAAAAAGTCAGAGGTTTTATTAAAAGACTGCTGAAGGCCGCACAAACGGTACTTGGGATCCGCATGCGGCCCTCAGAACAGCGGTTGAGAACCACTGATATAGACAGTTACTACAAATAAAAAGTTACGAGTTGAAAGGTAAAGTTCATGGCAAATTTCAACAACACTCTCTCTACTAACATGTTCACATTCAGCATGCAATTACTTCACTGGTATCCATGTCAATAACAACTTTATCGTTGTTGGACGAGTGTCCAGCAACCGCTTCTGAAAGCAAGGTGGAGGTTTTCCTCTGTAGTTGTTCGCATGCCCAACAACCGCACCGTATGTGCAAAGACAACCACTGGCGAAATTGGATAAAACACGGGTATTTATACTGTTCGAACACAGCTTGTCAATACGTGATTGGTTATACCTCCAGAACCAAAGCATATCCATCATAGTAAGAATGTACAACAACGTGGAGAAAAAAGTATACATTAGGCAACTGGTGGCGTAGCTAGAGGTTTGAGCCATATAAACTTAGCTGAAGGGGGTCGACTAACCAACACTCAGAGAAAAACATGATGTATAATCCGGATGCGGATGGGCTATAGTAAAACTCTAAATCACAGGAAAATACTCCGAAAAACGGAAATAAACAACAACCTACTGAAAACCAAAAAAATGCTAAATACTGCAGTATAAAGTGTGGGCCCGGTTTTTACATTTAGCTTGGCAGGGGGCGGTTCTCATTCCTGCCTCCTGTCAGATACGCCACTGCATGCAACTCTTATCACACGCTTCTAATACTTGTTTCTTTTTACTCGTTGCAACCTCTCCGTTGGCGTTGCGTTGTATGTGTGTATCACCACGAACGGGATGTGCGCGAAGAACAACACCCATATATATGTGGCGCGAGCAAGCAATAATAGACTGATCATGGCATGTGATCTCTGTTGTTGCTTGCTGCCACAGTGTGAAGCTTTGTGCACATGCCCCTTGGATCTTCCGATCGCAATACAACGTTCAACACGACGACCTCGGGACTTATCAGAGATTTCTTCTAAAAGAGAAAACACCAAGACAAAAGTTGAGCGATTAGCTGCTGCATGTCACTTTTTGTATGGCGTTTAACTAACCTTTCTTGTTCGTATGAGATGGTTACAAAGATACTTGGGATAATTTCAATGAGCGCCGCAACAACGTAGCAATACTGACGCGGCACAGCATGACGCAGTGTCAAAACACATCGGTGCTGCTTCGTCTTCGTATCTAATTGTTCAAGCGCCATAGCTTAGAGACGATGCTTCCCTTTACTGCAATATCACAGGTTGAATTGGTAAGTTTCCCATGAAGCAATACAGTACTTTGGTTTAGTGTTTGCAAAAATGATTTAGTTATTTCCACGTTTCTTTTCTTGTCATCAAAAATCCAGTCTGACCTTGATGTCTTTTCAAATAAAACTTGCGTTATCCACAATTTCAATAATCAGATGCTTCGTTATTGTTAATGTTGCTTTTAAGACGCTTTTTGATCTTGTTCCATTTGTCTTTTGCTATATCTTTTCATCACAATCCTTGTCTGTTTTTGAGGTTTCCAACAGTTGATATTGGGAAATAAAAAGTGTTCCAGCAAAGATCGAGATTTGGAGAGTTTCATACTTGTCTTTTGGTGCTTGAGATTTTTCGTGCTTTTTTACTGAATTGCCGGTTTTACTCTGTGCCCACAGATTTCGCTATTCTAGAATTTGAGGATGGTCTTCTCGGCGAAGTTGATCTTCCTTTACACGAAAGAGTGATCTGATTTTTGCTGAAGCCTGAATTGTGGCACTTGGTTTGCAAATATTTTAGTAGCTTGATTCATTTCGTTGCAGACAACTTTATCAGACACTGAACATTTTAGGTCATACCGTTGCTGTTGCATCTTGCAAACCTGTGATACTATCGAAACGCTGTGGACGGTTATTTTGTATGACAACTCACCGATAGAGCAAACGTGCCGCAGTGTTTTCAGAAAATTCTGAGGAAAAGTGCATTCAATAAATTAGGGTGAATAACCGGTAAATGTCGACTGAAGCACTTCCTACAATCTTCATATATATTTGCACAAAGAGCATAAATATGTGACAATTACAAGTAATGATAACGCGCAAAACTTGTTCCGTGCTAAACTTACCTTCTTTTGTCTTGTTTTCTGTACAGAATGCAACAGGAAATGCAGAAGAGGAACATGACGAGATAGAGGAGACAATATGCATAAGACCTAATATGAGACATAATGTGTTTCCCGATGTAGGAAAATGTTTGGAAGCAGTCTGACAGTAGACACGACAGCCTGCAAACCTATATAACGGCAGTTGGTCACTGTTTCCTGTTGCGCATGCGAACGTTCAACGCTCTTGTTCACCGTCATTCCACATCGAAGGGTTTAATGTTACGTTGTTCTGACTTCACATTCAAGTGTATTGGATGCTTTGTTGTATATCCGAATATAATCGAAAGAAGCAGTCAGCTTAGAGTGCTACTGGAGAGTTATTAAGGGACAAAGTGGTGAGAGCCTTTTATTCGCCTTGCTTTGTCTTGGCAACTTCAAGACGTCAGGTTGCTCAGTTGGGGGACTGACATGTGCTTCTGTAACAACTAGGTTGACCCCTCAACTAGTAGGGATCGCTGTGGAATCATAATCGACCGACTCATCGGCATCGCAACCAGCTCAGAACTCTACATTGTCAAATGATGTGCAACAAAATAAGTCATGGATATCAATTAACTTAAGTTAAAAAATCAATTTGTAATGCATTAATTGGTTTCAGATGAAAAAGGTCATAAGTTCTTGATAATATCTTGATAAAGTACACAATCACAAGCTTTTTATTTGCGGGTCTTGTCAATGACTTTTGTCGTGCTGATGAGTCATCAATGCAAAAGCACATCCATGCGTTTGAAGTATAACAAAAACGATTGGAGTATGTAACACAGGGGTGTACAACGTTTTGCTATTGCCGGCCGCAATACTTTCATTAATATGAAGTACGGCCGCCAATGAGTTCGAGTTATATTTATGAGATACATTTAATTAAATAATATGTTTTATCCGGTATATGTCATTTACTTGTGCCTAAAAGTATAATAAAATGTTAAACATTTTAACGAATTTATTAAAAAAGAAACACCATCATCCAGATTGCTAGGCATCGTGTCGACTGATTTTCTTGTCTTGCGTTTGTTTCGCTTCAATATACGCCAGCACGGCCGCCAAATCTTATATTTTAAATTACATGTGACACAACAGTGGTTCAAGTTTGTTCGACCAGCGAATAATAAACATACAGCATAAAAATAAAAACAAGCAACAATATACCGCACTGTGGAATCAGCACAACAGATAGTCACAGGAAGCTACAGTCAACGCAAACTGCGATAATTCTGCATCACGACATGTTGGGTGTAACGAGACGCATGATTCAGTTTTTATTTAGAGTCAGCAGTGATTTTTCTTGTTTGTGGTCTTTATCGCGGTTATCATTCGTTCGAGCAGTGGTTCGAGCATTGAAAAACTGGGAAAGACCAGTAACAATCTATTAGATTGTTAGACATTCTATTAGATTAGAATCTATTAGAATCATTCTAACAATCTATTAGACTGTTAGAATGATTCTAACATTTGTACTGTTACAATATGTCTGCAGAAATTGTGATGGCAAACATACTTATTGTCCATACATCATTTTTCGTTCGTGGTGCCACCATCAAGGAGATCTTGACATCACTCAGTTTCTTTGGTAAAAATAGGCGCGTGGCACAAACAAAACCGGCTACCTCGTCGAATGAAGAGGAAAAATCACTTCAGCTTAATTGCTGAAGTATTATGTCGCAAGTTAAGGCAGTTACGCGCTAGAAGATAAAGAAAGACAAGATGAAACTTTTTACGGCAGCTTACGCCATTTCCTCTCTACTATTGGGAATATGAGGGGTTAAGCACAGAGTGTGTAACAATACTTGTAGATATGTGATGGAACGTCACTAAAGGTTGTAATTTACCTTGCAAGATCATTGGTGGAAAAGAAAGCTCAGATTCCTGCACTGACAGGCGCACATGTTGAGATAATGACGTCATATTTCAATTTATGTGACGTCACAGTAGCCCATTCAAACCACAACATTTGCTGTAGTTTTTTTGACGTGCACTTGTGCTCCCCACTTTGAAAAAGATTCCGTCACCCATGTGCAAATGTCGCATTCAGGTGATGTGATTTGCCGTTAATTAACTGCTTTTTCCGATGTGGGTTTTACAAAATCATTAGCGGAAACTCAAAGCAATCTTTAGTGCCTGTGATATGGAATTCCACTTCAACCGCTTGTTGGACTGTGCACGCTTGGCAAAGCGTTAGCTCCAATGCTACTGCGGGCAAATGCTGAAGTTAGTGCTTGGCGAATGCGTTCATTCGATGTTTCAGTTGTGGTTGTCCAATTTCTGTCATCGGTGAAACTGCGGAATTCTGCCTCACTTATCACACCAGCAATCCGATGTAGGATATAATGCGCAGCAACTTTTGACAATAAAATAGAGTTGTTGTTACCGGTTATAAGTCCGCTTTTGGAGTAAATAATTGGTCTCCATATTGGGGGACAACGTTGCTATAAGGCAAAATTATTTCAATTCAATAATGATTTTGCCGTCTTTGGTGTTGAAGATGGAATGCTTCTTCAAAGCAACTGCAAAAGCTTTATTCAGTGGTGCTGCACAAGTGTGGGGAAATGCTTCCACATCTGCCGCCACAATGCAAATCACGTATTTCCATCACTAAATCCTTAAGATTATGGTCAGTGCCTCGTTTCGTTTGAACACGTCTAGAATATATTCAAAAGCATCTTGACAAAAATCGTTTGTATCATTTTTGCAGAAATCTGCAGTAATACGTTTCAGCATGGGCTTCGGAAGGGGGGGCATGGGGCCGGTCCCCCCATGGATTTTGAAATTATTAGCAAAAAAGGTTGTTTTTTCAATTTCGAGGGGTAAAAAACAAATTTCACCACTTTTGGCCCCCCCCTTGGAAAACATTT
>Ga0210059_1001758_pt1 | contig 33122 bp, 16 predicted proteins | sample Ectturendosymbi2_FD_188042 | JGI IMG/M metagenome (GOLD analysis project Ga0210059, IMG submission 188042) | Ecteinascidia turbinata endosymbiont from Florida, USA - Sample 2 (SPAdes) (version 2) | ecosystem: Host-associated > Tunicates > Ascidians > Unclassified | place: Key West, Florida... | reverse complement strand
CCTCTTCCATTGTTGCGAGGGAAAAAATGGAAAGCGTCAATCAATTTGCGAAAATCGGAAAATCACGCTCTGAAAGTACGGTCTTAAAAATTCTCATTCATTACTGAAGTGCCCACGATTACTGCGTTTTTTGCTGCCTTCGACGCAAAAGCGTTAAATTGCACGGAATTGTTGGAATCCTACTTGGCTGGTGGGAACAGGATTATTAACTGTCACAGGCAAACCAACCGAAATCGCCACAATTGAAATACTTGACAAAACACATGGTCTACGTTTTTTATAACAATCACATATGTTTTTTCTTATCTGTGTTAAAAGAAAACAAACACACTCCACCTATATAGTATGTGTGGCGGCATAAAGACTTTAAAGCACAACATGAAGACTACGTTGCAACTCGCATACCACGGCTGTAAAAATCTCACACGCACGAGCAAAACACGTCACGTAAAACGCACCCAAATGGTTGTAACTGTTAGGTTCACGATTCGTGTAACTTCACTCCACAGGTGAAATAAGCAAGGGATAAAAATCTGTGATTGATTCCTTGCTTATTACACCTGTGGAGTGAAGTGGTAATTACACCTGTGGAGTGAAGTTACTTGAATACAGATATGCGCAAGTTTGAAACATCACAAAAAGAAGAAAGCAGAGCCCAATCGGCTGATTCCTCTAAAGCCTATAGAAAACCTTCTAGAGCTTTTAATTGTTCACGATTCGCGTGTTTCTTACTTTTTCAGACTGGTAAGAATCGAATGCAACTAAACTGTCGCGTGAAAAGATGTGGAGTTAAAAATCAGAACCGTCGCCAGAAAGTCTTGAGTGAGGGTTTAAATTTTCGCAAGGGGATTTGACATACTGAAAATTTAATAAAAGCTTTACTGATTTGTAGTGTTTCATATTTACATTTGGAAAGGCTGAGCTCACCAATGCCCACCGTGGCGACTGGACTGGCTTAAATTTCGCTTATACTGTCATTATTGAAATACGTATAAAGAAATAAAAAGCTGCAATCATCAAATCAAGTAAGGTTGAATATAACACAGTGAACAGTTAAAAAGGTTTTGTCCTGCCTTCTTTATAACAAAATTATCTACGAATTCATCACAATTTGTTTGCCCTAAGTTTGTCACTTTTAATGCACCGAATGCTTGGTGTGGACAACCTCTCCTGGAATATTGCGGCCCTTTAATTCATTTTCAATTCTTTTGAATCTTGAAAAGGACCTTTCGCCTGAGCAATTAGTGACCATCAAGCTAAGAAATAAGGCTTCGTGTGGTTGCATAAACCAAAAAACACTAATCTAAGGCATCAGACCCAAACGCCCTTTTGTCATTTTTTTGCTGTTTCCGTGTCTCGTTGGGGAAGAGTTCCGCGGTTGCCAGTTGGCAAAGTGGCTTTTACTTGCTATTCAAGATCATCAAGATCTTTTCTGATTTGCTTAGCATGGGAGCAGTACCAACTTGCGCAAGTGCTCAATAGCAATCTGATTTCTGAATGACTTTGCTGAAGAAGATTCAAATTGGAAAACTCACATCTAAAAATATCAATCGAGCTTTACGCGATACAAAAGCTGACAAAACTACAGCATTGCTCAGTCACCTAAGAAACAACTATGCTTTTATTGCAGGATACTGCTGCTAGTCCTACACATAGCTCTTATCTGCAGTACAACCTTGCTTTGATCAGGTGCAGTGACGTAACTAGAGGTTTGAGCCAGGGAGAAACTTAGCTGAAGGGAGCCCACTGGCCAACACTCAGAAAATAGTTGAGAAACAATAGCAAACCCAGTATTGAACAGCTATACTAAAACCTTAAATCACCGGAAAACACTCAGAAAAACGTAAAAAACAACAATCTACTAAAACCAAAAGAATAGTAACTACCAAAATACAAGCTACGTAGGGGCCCAGTTTTTACATTTAGCTTGGCAGGGGGTGGTTCGTCAGTTATACCACTGATCAGGTGCATTTCAAACATGAACACCCACAAGTTCTTTTGATAGAATACATGTAGCAATCGGTACGATTCAGCAAACGCAGCCAGTGTGCTTTGAGTATATCGACACAATAGATGGCATACGGCTTGACCAACCGTCATATTGAGATTAATGGAAACTTGTTGGAAGACTCTGGCGTTATCACACGAAAGTTGAATAAAACTAAATTTTGTGAATAATAATTAAGACATCAATTTTTGACGAAGTTTAATCTGACTGATTATATACTGGCCATTGACTCTATGCATACCACAGTTTGTTGGAGCCCCCTTGGATCTTGAGGCCCTAGGCTTAAGCCTACATAGCCTATAGGCAAATCCGACCCTGAGTCTTCACATGCTCACTGCATTCATTGAGTAAGTTGTTTCAATTCGTAAACATATTACTTTATTCTGAACTCTCTTGGCAATAATTCTTTTACCGGAACGGCGTTCCGGGCCATTCCGGCTTACTTTAACCTCTGACGTTGAGAAAAGCAAGCCAGCACATATGGAAAAACAATGACAAGCTTCAAAATGCTAGTTTGCAATGCAAAATATTTACATCCACTATAATAACAAAGACAAACCACTATGGATACTGCAATTGTAATGTGGCTAAGGTCAATAGAATCATGGCTAACAGACCAATCAGACAAGCTTAAGTTTATGTAGCCATACTGCCAACATGAATATTAAGAACATAATTTATGCAGCATAAAAAACAACAAAAAGTTTAAAATCTAAGTGAAAGCAATTATTCTATGCAAAAATGACCTCTCGTTCTCTAATAGTGCACCTTTTAAAGCATAGCCTTTTGAAATTATTTTGTTTTTATTTTTTGGATTTGAAAAAAAGCATTTCAAGAACCATTGAAACAATCTATATTTTTAACTTCAATGGAAGGCATGAAATATAAATGTGAAATATTGGTTTATCTGACTAATGCACTAAATGTGCAGTGAGTTGAGCATTTACCAACAATTTTGTACATATCTGACATTTAAATCTCAGTTATTTTTAGGTTTTGAACATGTTTGCCAACTTACGCATCAATACTTCTAAGAACTACTTTGAAAAATGCTGAATTATACCAATAAAATCAATGAAAAAAATACAAATTATTGTGGAATGTTTGAGCATACTTCAACTCAAACAATGCAACTTCCAGTGTTGTGAATCCTAAGCCTTTTAAGCAAAGGGAAGCTAGTGTGATGCAGACACTAGCGTATGGAGGGAGGAGGCCACTGTGCCATGGCCATCCCCTCAGATTCTAAAAATAAAAAAATGTAAAAACAATAGAATATTGTCTAAAACTTGCTTTCAGAATCCCGGTGTAATTTTGCAAAATTTTCCCAGGGTCATGTCCCCGGACCCCCCTAGATTGGTTGTGCCTTCGGCACTTACCCAAAAGTTGATTTGTGACATCACATGATTATCATTATGATGTCACACAACTGTGACAAAACTTAGCCCCCCCTCAGAAATTTTCTGCGTACGCTACTGGATGCAGACATCAGAATATCAGAGGAATTTTCAAATTTTTGGGTAGAACAGCACATCAGCATATGGAGTTAAAGTAAATACTATTTGATACATTATGCTACAGTGCGCCAGGTGCCACTGAAAAGAGTGATAAACAAGAATGGCACCAAAGTTTTAAGAATTCTTAATAGTAAATGTGGAACATCTATCTTGGTTAAAGCTATTATTCTGGAACCAAATTTGGTTCTACCAGGGCTCAAAACAAACCACAAGAGCCTGCACTTGTTTTTTTTTAGTCATAGACCGAAATGTTTTTGAAATGACTGAAAAAATTTAAGTCATTTTGGTCAGAATGTCTGAAACTATAGGCTAATGAACACTTTTACAGTGAGTTTTAATATAACTGTGAGACAAATGACCAAAATGTCTCAGCAAAAAATGACCGAAATGTCTCGGTGAAAAAAAACTTAGGCCTGCACTAAAGAAACATGAAAAGCGCTTCCAGAATAGCAACCAAAATCCACTCACCGTGACCTTCCCAACAGTAAAGGAAACATTTTTACGTAAGTTTGGCAGACATTCATCCTTTTCTGAAAAGCATGCGGACACCCCAACCGTTCCAGGCAATATGCAAGCAAGTTGTTCCGCTGGTTCATTCATCCACTCAGTCCACTGAAATATCAAAATCTACTGATTCCATTCAAGAGTTATTTTCGGGGGCGAATAATTCTCTAACTACCGTTAAACCTCTACTCCAGTGCTCTACCGAAGGCTAACAAACTAGGTTGTAACAATGTGATGCACTGTAGATGAAGTTCTAATCAATGAATGACTTTACTTTCCATTGCCGTTTGCCAGTGTACCCTAAAGTAAAATAAGTTAAACGTTAACGTATGTCGCTGAATCCATAATTTCTGTGCCACCTGGTATTAACACATTACTTGATTTTAGAAACAAAAAGATAAATATATATAATACATCAGCAAGTGTGCGTACGTATTATATGTCTCCAAATATTCGAAAACGCGATTGCCCGAGCCATATAGATGTATTACAGAGCCAGGGTGAAACTTCCAGATAAGATGTGCGAATGTCGTATCTACTTTTGCAAAACAAGTACCGACAGGGACAGTTTTTGCGGGACTTTCCCATGGCACCTGGAAAGTCGAAGAAATACTGAAATTCCTTTTATGAAATAATTTCCCAAGCAATTGAAATTAATTAAATATTTGCAATGCATTTGATTATAAAGTGCTACTCCGCTAGTTGTGGATTAGGGATAGTTTAGTAAATAGATTTTTTGAACGTCCGAACAATGGACTGAATGTGTGAAAGCCCGAACTGTCAAACATAAGCTACAGACAAGGAGTTTTCCGGAGAGTGGATTTAGGACCAAACCTTGGGAAATTGTAAAGTATGTATCACAGGGGATGATTTCTAGCATTAAAAAACAAAGTTTGGTTGTTCAAGTAACTAGTCTTCACTCTCCACAAAAGCGATAATCTACAGTCGAATCAATCAAAAAATTGTAGGAAATCTTTTAAATGAGTTTATTTAATTTCGGGAAAATCACAGCCTCAGGGCCGGAAACATTTGAATGGGATGCTTGGGTCAACTAATAGTGAATCTAAAATGAAATACAAATATTCATTGATATTCATGATGTTGTAGAATTAGATGCAGTTATGCAATTAGCCTACGTTTAAAACTCATTGTTTTGTGATCTAGGTGGTGTTACCCCATTGTTTTGTGATCTAGGTGGTGTTACCGCAACTCGAAATGAACAGCAGTGGTGTAATTGCAGTCCAGTCGCCACGGGTGGAGGGGGGCTTTGGTAGGCTTAGCGCCCCAAACAAAGCTCCACGACCCTCAAATTGAAAAATGAACACTATAAGTCAGTGGAGTTTTTGTGAATTTTTAGAATGTCAAGCTTACTTACACAAACGTAAAGCACCCCTATTGAAAATTTTCTGGCGACGTTTCTGTTCATCTACAAGGCAGAAAAAGCATAGAGACATTTCAAAGTCGTGGATAGCCTTCAAAATTTATTTCATTTGTTGTTTCCTTACACAAGGTAAGTTAAATTGTAGCTTATCCAATTCAGATTAAACTTGATAAACTTTTGAAGCTATATGGTTCAAATTGTAGTTGAAAACGATATGTCTGCGCAAAGTAACACGCCTTTCACATAGGGTTGCCAGATAGCCGGTATTTCACCGGCCTGGCCGGTATTTTGCTGCTAATTTAGCAGAAGCCTGTAAAAGGCCGGTATTTTGAAAACCAGCGCCTGAAGCCGGTATTTTTAGAACAAATAGATTGCCGTGACTTCAAAAAGAACTAACGCAGAATTTCTTAAATTATAATGACTCTAGTAGTGAATCTTGTCAGGACAGTTCCTTCAGCGAAGTTTATTTGCTGCTGTTGTCACAATCCTTGGTGCGATTGTCACGTCACACCCACACCAATATGTAATGAACCAGCCAAAATACGATAAAATTACTGTGGCTAAACAACACTGAGTATCTCTCTTAGGCTCGTAGCCAGGTTTTAAGTTTTGGTAGGGCCAAATACATTTTAGGCAAGATTTTTGTTTTTTGTATGTTTATTTTAAAAAACATTTCTGGGCACAACAATATTTGGGGGGTACTGAAAAAATTTGGGGGAAATAAAGGGGAGCCTGCTATTTTTCGGAAAAGAGGAGCTGGATACTCTTTTTTAGTCACACGTCCTAAGGAATCACCGGTTGTTTAGGAAGAAACAAGAATGAAAACAACTGTTGCTATCCTAATTGTCATATCCGTAACCTACAGTCAGAGGCGTGTATAAGCAAAACTTTAGGGGGAGTGTCACAAATAGGCCTATCATAAAAATTAAAGTAAATTTCCGAAAATGTTTTCATGAGGACTGTCCCCCGAATCCCAAAAGGCATGACGCCACAAACGATAGTTTACCGGAAAAAGGACGTTTGGAGTTTTCTGCTTTTTGTACTTATTCGGTAAAGAAAGGTGGCTGTTAAGCGTCTGGATTTCAATGCAATGCTTAACCTATTGAAGACGAAGAGCTCAAAATGCCAAAATTGTTCTTCACTGAATATGCATACTTGCAAATGATTATGGGTGTCGGAAGAAGAGGGGGCAGGGAGGGCTCCCTGGATTTTGAAATTTGACATTTTCTTACTGAATTTTTAGCAAAAAAGGTTGTTTTCCTAGTTTTGAGTGGATAAAATAAAATTTCACCATTTTTGCCCTCGCTGGAAAAATATTTTTGGCTACACCAGGATAAATCCACTGCTGTCCCCTTCCTGGAAAAATCCTTTCGACGCCCATGCAAATGATGCAAATAACTGTTTGATGAATAGAAGTTCAAAAATAAAACTAACCTCAAAAATCTAAAGTCAGACAGAGGACTTAATTGCTAAAGAGAAGTGGTTAACAAAGTGCGACGTTATATTCATAGGGGAATTTGACAAAGTGTAATATATCGCTGAAAGCGGGAGTAAGGGATGAAACTAAAAAAGTGGTGTGACGCCGCTTCTACCATCATCAAATTGTCAAGGTGGAAGTAGTGGGGGGTTGAAAGGTTCTATCTAAATCACACTGTTATAGCTAGCACCTTGTTGAGGTGACATGTAGTGCGCATGAAAATCAATAATCACTGAGAGTAATTCCTAAATACGCAGCTTTTGATGTATGCGGAATACTACCATCCAACTGCAATAAAAAAGAACTGTGGGCTTAACATAGGTTACTTGCAGACTGCCGCAATATATCTGCTAAAATAAGGAACGTGCAAACACACAGAAACACAGTAAAAGCAATCTAGACAAAATATGCACTAATTAAAGCACACTCAACTTCAGTGATAAGAAAAAGTCCAAAGCCATACCAAAAAAGATTCTTTAGGAGTCCATACAGAGGTCAACATTTAAATGTTGAAAATTGAAATATAAATTATATTTAAAATCTAAAAGAAAACTTCAAACGCTATACTACAAAAGGTGTGCGAAATTGCACAGTTTGATCTCTTCTCGCAGCCTCAACTTTGACTTTGTTTGTGCATGACCAACAGAAGACCCAAAAATGTCAGTGTGACTATGTTGCTTTCGCAATCCGTGACTTGGAAAGCAGATCTACAAATATAAAAGCACTAGTAGTTAAACCCGTTTGTTGAATCGTTGGTCACATGTTGCAGATAAGGTGCATTTTGTAATGTTGGGTCTTGTCTGCTAGAAAGCATAAAAACATCCAAATCATTTCTGAAGAATTATAGAAATTGAGTCGGGTACTGGCTATTTTCAAAAACATTTCTGGTCTCTATCTCAAATGGTGGCTGTATGCCTTGTTGAATAAGGTGCCATTCTATTACGTGAGGCTATTTTCGTGAAGTTTTACCCCTTCTCCCATTTTCCACAATGATTCACACTTTGCTGACTCCCTTTATGAATATGATGTCACCATTTGTTTTTTTGTACTTGAGTTGTTAACCTATGACAGCAGTGCATATATCAACTGGATGTATAGTGCTGTGCCTTATTTTTTAAAGATTATTTACGTGCTTGTCTCAGAATCATGGACTATATCACATAGATTGTTAGAAGAAACGAATAACACAATAACGCTTGGTCACAACACAGAACGTGAAAGTGCTAGTTGGCACGCATAGGCAATACTAAAAAATAACAAACACTGAAACAAAGCATCGGCAACTATACTGCATTTGCTCATTGTCATACAGAAGAGTTAAAATTACATAGTGCGAAAAATTGACGATTTGTAGAAAGCAACAGGCACTTGAAGTTAGTGGTTAAAAAGTTTAAGTAAAAATGCTCACCATTGAAATAATGTTATCCAATTTTTTGTTATTCAGGCATCAAATGACGTTGGTAACTCAGTGTTGACTAACACTGTTTTATACAGTAAATATATGCTATTATACACACCTTATATTTAATACCTATTTTGGGTATATGATGCATGATTCGATAGGCATTGTTATAGGCTATGCGCAGTACCAGACCGCATACATCTGTTACACATTTGGCAGGCATTGCATTGTGTGCAATAGGCACAAAACTAAGTATTCTTTCTGCAGTTGAGCATCCAGTGAAAGCGCCTCGCAACCTGTTCAATGCACAGTAAGTAAAGTGATTTTTCACTATTTTTTAACATTGTTGTCGTTTTTCAACGAGGCATGAAGCAGTAGGCTACACTAAAATGTTTGACTTGTTCAGCAAACTCAATACACACACCACTTAGAGAAACAGTTGGTGCTGCAGGAGCTGTTTAGACCTTTATGGAGGAACAATCACGCCAACTCTCTTTTTGCGGTTAAAAAAACTTCTTGTTCAGCGGCATAGTCGCAAAAAATCTTCAGAAGACCCTGAAAACCACTAATGTAAGGGCCAAGCACATATATATCATGATCAAACAGAAGGTGATTCATAAACATACTTCTAATACTGCATCCCGCTCTAGCCTAGCTGAAATGAAAGGTCATCAAAAGAAGCAGTGATAACTCCCAGTATTTAATATGCCAAGCAGATATCCGCGTCGTTTCCAAGATTGCAGATTTAGCAAAAAACAATTTTGGAAGTTTGAGCATTTAATCCCCAATAGGATAAGAAATGCACTGCAATGTACACGATGACAAACATTTTATACCTAATCAGGTTTAAATGAATAGGTTAAACCTGCAAACATCCTTTTTTAACAACCTGTAAGTTTGACCATAAATCTGACGACAGCCGGTATTAATTCTTGCGAATTACCATCATACCAGACACGAAAACAGAAACAAACTTTTACGCAGGGAATATAACTACACTGTATAATCGATTACTGTTAACGAATGATATCATTTGCGTTTAATTGAAAAAAAGTAAAAATATAAGTAGAAGTTTGGCGAAGTTCGAGCTTATCATAATATCAATGATTATTATAACTATTTATTAATGAACCGATACATGATTAAGAACAAACTGTGGAAATGTATTTTTACTTAAATTGAGTCAAAAATGATTACGCCTTTCCTAAAAATAATGACAAATATTTTGCCCACGCGCTGAAGCAGCTTGTACATAATTTTGACAAAGCGTCAACTGTGGCAGTATCGTTTATCTCCGACTGCCAATAAATATGTTCTGTCGGTTTCCAATGCAAACGCATATTTTCAAAATTTTGCTTTTGAGAATTTTTTCAGTTTTAAAAATTTTGTGAATGGGAATAACTTTTTTGAAACACATATTTTTTTACAACAAAGCTTTTAAATGTTTGATTTCAAATATTTTATTTATTTTGTGAAACATTTTTCACAAAGTTTTCTATGAAAAACGTTTTGAAGTGGTTTGTTTAAATACAGCAAAATTTTGCATGGCACTAAGGGGCCACAATGAAACTGTTGCCTAGTAAAGCACACGAAGTGGTATAACGTTCCCGTGAATTGCGCTATTGTACTCCGCTCTGGTTAAAAATTTTCAGGAAAACTTTTTAAAAGCAAATCATTTTTGAATATGCTGGAAAAAGTTTTTTTTAAAGCTTTGATTATTGGTCTATTTTGTTAGATTCATTCTGTCCGCTGTGGATACAATTTAAATTCAGGGAAGCACTTATAAACAAAAAAATCCCCAGACCAATAGCAGCAGTCGAGGGGATGCATGCAGAATGTAGTTAAGGTGCTGCAAATGGAAAAGTTGTTCACAATTAATAGTTGACCGATGTTAATATCTTCATTTTTTGACAAATTATGGTAATGACCCTGCAGTGCAAAATATTTCTCAAATTATATTTCATAAGAAACAGCAACTAATAATTTTAATGAAATCATATTGCATGTTTTGAAAAACAACTATCTTTATCGTCAGCAAAGATTCATTGAATCACTGAGGACAGTTACTTTTTGAAATGAGCTTACATGGTTTCTGACTGGCAAAGCAGTGTTCTGGCGGTGCTGTGTATGCCTTCGAACTGTGCAAAAAGAAAAATGCGAACTGAAAAGCAGCTATCATTCAGATTAATAATGCGCTGGACCACAAAAGAAATAAAAATGCAGTTGCAGGTGTTGGAAGATTAAATTTTCTAGTGGTTCAAAATCTGTCACTCCTAAAGTTATAGAAGTAGAAATTAAGCTTGCAGCATCTCCCTGATGGCCCTGCTCAACAGCAACTGTTAATCATCTACTAATGTAAAAGAAATAGTAAAAAGGGTTGAAAAAGCAGCATTGAATTGCACGTTTTTTCACAGGTATGAATTTGGTATATATTTGATATATATTTAGACAAGATTGGGTAAATTTGTTGTGAGAAGAGTTGGCAACACTGCTATACACGAGATAACGTGTCATTTATGTATTGATGCTGCTCCAGGCGCTACACGCAGAAACTGAAGTGAAAAATCTAAGTTTTCAAGTAATGTTACTAGTGCAAAAAGGTGGGGGAACGCGTTCCCACCACACTACACCCTTGTTCTTACGTACAAAATCGGCTTTAAATGCTCCTTTGTGATATTCGTTTTTGCTGTTCGTTAAAGCGAAATGCCAAACCGCTTTTTTGTCTTTATTTAACTATTTGGTGAGAAACTCAGCTATTGGTGTGAATCTACTCAAAAATTCATCGAAATTGAAGGAACATATTTGCTTAAAATTGTTTTTATCCAAGCAGTGGTTGGACCATTTCAGATGCACTAAATTCATTCAGCCAAACTAAAGGTTTGAAATAACTTAAACTGAAGTCCATCCAGCATTGGTGACGTGAACTCGGTTGATTTGCTTTCATTTGCTTTGAAATTACAATTGAAATTTTTCTCGTCACCACAACATGATTTTCAGCAAGCTTGCTTGACTGCAAAGTGAGATTGCTTATGGGAAACAAACAAGTACACACTTCTTACGCACTGTTTCCGCACTTTTTCGATTCCATTTTGTAGTTGTTATCCAGAGATTTTGGTACTTATTTGGAAGCATCATACACCACTTAAGTTAAATAAAAAAGTCTTTAAGGGCTGGATACACTTTATGGTGGTGTTTTGAAAAAACGCTTTTCGCTCCAGGCGTGGTAATGCCGCGCATTTTCAGTCGAAGTCTCGAGGCAAAACAAACAGATCTCAGAAAACGTTTTATAGTTTAAGTTTTTGTAATGTTTTAGAGATATCGAGAATGTCATATTTTTATAGAAAATAGCAGATTTCGCTTAGTATCCAACAATTATACAATGCCATACTTTTTTGTTTTCCTTATTTCTCTATAGGAATTTCGGTTCCAACGAAAAAGCACCAATTCTGACATTTTTCATATCCCTTTTTTAAGATTTATTTTTTCAGAAAAAGATATTTGAATCAAATGTTTCTCTCAGAACCTTACAAACGTAAATGGCGTATAACCATGTACACAAACGTGACGCATGTTTGAATGAGTGAAGTACGAATTGACTGATTTGTAGTTTGCAATCCACAACCACAAAGTTTCCAATGTACTTACCATAACGTTTGTTGTGTCTTGGTTATTCAAGGAACGTTTTCTTATCACCGAGACTCCGTGGACCAACGCACTGACATGATGAAGTCTGCAGGATTTCAGCAAACGTTTTGAAGCTTCTAGTCGGCATGTTCCAATTCAGGACAAAATACTTGCGGTAAAACAGTAAACGCACATGAACAGTAGTCATGTAGAAGCGTTCATGACTGCCTAACTCAAACCCTTCGAAACGAAATGTTGACTTTTAGTTGAAACGTGGTCACTGCTGGTAAACTCGCTCTTCCGTTCGTAAAAGTTTTGCGCAATGTGTTGGATTCCTTTGACCAGGTGGCTTGATTTGAAAAAGCAGTTGTACATGAAGTGTCTAAACCGAAACTGCTTATGGTGTGGAAAGGTGTCGCATTGCTGATTCTTGGAAAACGTGTACAAGCAGTTGCTTGCTAGCTTTCTGCCTGAAATCAACCATAAACAGAGTTATCAAAAGTAAGGAATTTTTACGTTATTTATTAAACTCTCGATGAAGTTTGCGCGCAACAGCGTGTCTGGAGCATGACCGTTTCACTCAATGAACTTTCAGGGTTTGGTCAAAGTTTGTGTGATGAGTTACGTTTATTTCAGTCTTGGGACATAGTTTCAGTCGCTTCCTACTTTTTTTGCTTGAATTTTTGAAAGCAGCAAGTATGCAAATAAAGAGCTACTGAATCTTTTTCAACCCCAAGATAAGCCTGTTTCTGGAGGAATTGGAAATTGCTAGGGGTTATATAACTATTTTTGTCAAACTACATTTATTTCAAATATTGGTCTGCGATTACATGCCAGTTTTTCACAATACACACAGTGTCAAAAGAGAAGTGCGGAAACGCCCCTTTTAAAACGAAGATGCGTCTTGCTGCAGTAACACAATTAACATTTTAACGTTGAAATACTCACAATAAATAACATCAAATGTCCCGATATAATTTGATGCCACATATAGACGCAGGGAAACTGCAATCACCCTTCAAAAGAAAAAGAGTACAACTCTTCTCCGCGTTACCTCACGATTACACCATTGCATATACATTATATATGGAACATCGTTTAAAAATTAGTACTTTGAGCCAGGATGTTGGTGAGTAATCTCCTGTGAAACGCATTGGATTTGTTCGCTTACTAAAGATGTCTAAAAAACAGAGAAATGTTTCGCATGAAAAGTTAACTAAGTGGCATCAGCTCTTGACCTAGTTGTCCATGTGATCCTCAGACAAAATAAAATCACATGGCGGCTAATCGCCGAATTGCCCAATAAGTTCAAATAATCAGTGCCGTATTTTGAAGTGAGCTTCTTCTGGTCGGAAAACATTTTACTGTTTCTATTTTCAGTACAACGTCGACGAATTTAGCCGAAAAGAGACAATCTAATTACTTGCAACGCTTTTCACAATAAAAGTTGGCATTTTGAAACTAGATAGCAACGTTTTTCAAAAAAGCATTCTAGGGTTGGTGATATTTTACTGAAAGACGGTAATAAAGAGCCCCCTGTTTCCGAGCCCCATGACCTTACAAAGTGTCAAACCTCTCGAGGGTAGTCACCGAATTATCTAATAGATTAAACTAACGCCATTTTTGTTGAGTGTACTGCTGTTTGAAACTGCTTCTAATAGCTTTCCTTAAAAGGTGCTAATGCCACAGAAGGACGTTGAGGTATTTTTCTTCTTTCACGTCAATGGTGCTTGCTTGATCAGGAAAAAATTAGCAAATGATTCGATGGTCAGGTGGGACCTTTACTTAAGACCTTTGCAAGCTTCAGAAAATTTGTCTACTGAAAACCATCTCTTGAATGTTCCACTGTGGGCGAAAAACAATACCATATGAAAAGTGAGCTACCAAAACCTGAAAAAGGTCGTTTTCAAATTGTTTTGGATAAATTGTATTCTTAAAATGAAATTTAAAATTGAAACACAAAATATGTAAAAATCAGGACTTTTTACTTCAAAGAAATTTTGGTATCAGAACGATCTTAAACGAAGGCGATAGCCATATGCTATGGTAGTTTTATATTATAACTTACAAACGGCACAACAATTTTCAATAACTTTACGACGAATTGTGGAAGAAACCAAATTAATAGACTTCTTGGTTTTCAAAAACTGAAAACTTGTACGTTTTGAAACACCCTACATTGCATACAAGATTTCAATACAAAATGAGCTCAAATGCCTGGTGTACAAAACTGACGTACGTTGTAATTAACAATAAGAGCATCTGACAAGCATTTTTAGGACCTACTATTTATCAAATCGGAACTGGGTATAAAAACGAAAATGATGAGGTGGCTTGTACATTGGTTTCAAATTGACGAAAGTTTGAGGACAAAGTTCAGCATCACCAACAACCTCCTACAGCAACGTCGTCTTTGCGAAGACCTACGAAACAAATACATGCAGGCTGTGCTCGTAAATTCGTTCTCATAAAAAAACGGTATTTCGCCTCGATTTTTAGAGGAATCAATCATTTCGATACAACCAACATCTCAAAGTTTGCAATAAAAAAGGTGTCGCTTTAAGCTTTCGAAGCAAAAACATTATCAAAACTGAGCCAAGTGAATAGAGAATTGAAAGAAAAAGAGTCACGAGAAAGGTTTTAGAGAATAAACCATTGAAGTTTGTACGAAAAGCAGCACACAATTTGAAAAATTAATCCTAACTGAAAGCTTGACAGGTGACTGTAAATTTTCTTTGAAACATTCTGTTGGCGCAGTGGAAACAGGAAAACGTCCTAAGCTCTTTTAAAGCTTTTATTCTTGGCTCTTGTTCCTTCAGTTTCAGCGCTGAACCATTTTTCTCCCAGCCCTTTGTTCTTGTTTAAGGTTGTGACATCTAGAGGAGATTGTCTTTTCCCTTTGCAAGACCGATACAGTTTAAAGAACATACTTAGCAACGTCCATAATCGGCAGGAGACGTAACATGAGCGCACACAGCAGCGACCAGCAAAGCTGTCGGTTTTCTTCGAAAATTACTTGCATTTCAGTTGCAAAATGCAAGCTACACAAAAGGAAATTTTTTCCTTTCACACAATTGAACGAAATGTAATACATTATTCATTTCTTTATGGTTTGTTACTACAACATTCATACTTTGATTTGCGAAACAGTTGAGAGAGTTATGTTATACCTACCTTGGAAGAACCAAAAAGCATTGACGAAGGTCAAAGTACAGCCTATAGTCAATAGGACTGGTGAAGAGCATTTGCTAGTGATGCAACTAAATTCAAAATTCCCACCACGAGTTATTGAAATTAAGTAGCCTGCGCTTCGCGTTTCGCACTGAGTGGATTAATCACTGGTGCCTTTCTTAATAGAAACTTAATCTGGTTTGCAAACGTGCGGGATTGATTACTGAGAATTATCAGAGTGCTTGCTGCTCAATCTGATATCAAAAACCTTATGCTCCACTACGCAATGATTCCTCAGTCGTCCTGAAAAAATGCGAGCCATTTATTCTAGGTCGGTAGAAATGATACTTCACGCTGTGAGAGTTCATATCGAATTTATTATAAAGCATTTTAAGCCGCTTAAGTGTTGCATAATATCAAAACAATACAAACAAACAACATTTTCGTTGGTTATAGCTTCACGCAATGAAGCAAGAAAACTCACGTGCTTCACGATATTGGTCAATTAGCATGCTACGTATCACTGAACACACTCAGAAAAAAGTGCTCTAATTTTTAGTTGTCCTGTGGCGAACTTTTCCGCTATCCACTTCTGCATACTTCTATTTTGATAGAAAAGGTTTCTCCTATATTGATTTCTTGTCACGTGGCAAACGTATCTGCTCCATCTCGTAATTCATCACGTTCGACGACCATGTATTTATAATGTCTGTTGAAAAAATGGTAAGGCAAGCAAAGCAATCGAAACATTGAGAAAGATGTGCGATATCCCACAAAATAAAGAGAAGCGTTTTAGTTGCTGTTAAAGTTTTGAAAATTCTATTGTGCTCGGTTGACATAAGCTATTTCACTTTAAAAAGCCTGTTAAAATCTTACGAAATTAAATGCAACAGCTAAAAAACTCCTCGCACTGCCTGGATTCTGTGGATCGATTAATGACATATGTATGCAATTTAATCTCGAGACTTAACTGACTTCTACACCCTTGACAAAATTCGACATTTGTATCTGCGGTCGCTTATTGTACTATATATTTTTTTTACTATATATTTGTACTTAGTAGAAAATATAAAATTGACTCTTAGGCCCATAGACGTGTGGGGTTTGTGTGTGCGATTAGCATAATACAATTTGCTTGATTTTGGAAAGTTTCTGAAGGTGTGTCGCTTACTGCTCACCAATTGTAGCTTTTAGAACATGTATGGAGAATCAACCCGAGACTTTTTTAGATAGGAGAAAGCCGCAGGAGTTCAACATCAGTTGACCTAAGCGACATTTGAGGGAATAGCGAAGCAGCTCAAAACCATCTCAAACTTTTACGCTAAACAACTGCACAATGACAAAAAAGCATGACACTGAAGGCTCCCACAGCAAAGGATCAGCAAAAACATAGTGTAATCTTCTGTCCAGACAAAACGAAAGCTTTGTGCTCTGGTTTGCCTAAAAGGCATTTTATCGGACAGCACTAGTCTACATGAACCATAACAATGCAGCTATAAGAATGGAACAACCAAGCCTCTCTCCAGGAATCTTGGATTTCGTTTCCACTTTAGTTGTACAACTCGGTGGACGAATATGTAAACCATTGTACATATTTATTGTTGTTTTTTACTCTTTTCGTGATGCAGTCGAAGGTAAAATTTAAACACAGTCGATTTTTGCAAATCCCATTTCACTGGAGGAGTACAGTATTTTTCAGTAAGTTAGTCACCTAAATGTCGGGGACTCTTGTGAATAATGCAGGAAGGTAAAAGTAATTTCTTTCGCTAAAAACACTATACTTAAAATGCTGGCCCTTCTTCCCTTTCAAAACAAAACGCAAAGTCGTTTGTACATTGTGAAGTAAATCTAACATCACAGCAAGATGTGTATCGCCCACGCAGGGTCATCCTCAGAAGGGGACCTATGATGCTTGCAACCATTTGCGATTGGTGCCACCTGCTGGAAATAGGTGAAGTTCGCTGTTTTGGCCCTTTGCTAATAGTGGTACCCATTCTTGTTGGGCCCCCATCAACTATACCTAGTAACATCTAAATGTAATACACTCGAAGTGAAAAATACGCTGGAAGTGAAAGGGCATTTGCACCTTTAATCTTTCACGACAACTATTTTTATTGAATGGTCAAAAATCAGCGTACAATATATCCACCATCACTCTCAAAAGTTTTCTGTAGGCTTGCTGGCGTTTGCTACCTTCATCACTTACTCTCCGGTAGCGGTGTCCCTTAGTAAAGTTACTTTTCTTGTAGCATTTATTTTTCTAGTGTGAACTATGATACACGATGTCATGGCAAATGATTTACTTCATTTCAGATGCACTTTTTCAAGTTATTTTTATCAGCGCGATGGTAATAAACTTTATATTTTTTCCTCGAATAGGTAGACCCTAAAAATAGTTTTGTTAAATAGTGCACATTTGGTGCACACAAACACTAAAAAAACTTTTTTGAAAGAACTGTTACGAAAAGCTGTATTGCTCTTCAGAATTCAAACGAATTAATCCTGCTTATTTTGCAGTAAAAATTCAGTGAAAAATCCTTTTATATCGATGTTGCGGATAAAAATTAAACGTTTTATTTTTCCCATACGCTTTGGTAAAGACGGGTAGTAATAGACCTATTTGGCACTTCCCAAACAATTTCCTTCTTGCAGCAAACTACTACTATTTTTTGACAAATGAGTTAATGACGACAAAGTATTTTTCCAACCACAACAGAGAGTTTAAAGTATGTTCAGACCTGATCAACAGCAGAAATGTGTTTGAACTCATAAAATGCAGTCTAAAAATACCCTTGCTGTAGTTAAATTATCACCTTTCGAGTATAACCTTCGCAGGAGAGCACTATACACTGCGTCCCTGCGTATGTCTCTGCCTTTCTATTTTTCTTAGTGACGTCTTTTTGGAAGAAGTAGATGCAAATCTCTCCCCTCTTTTGGTTTACAATACACGAATAGATTTATCAACCCACCCAATTCGAAACTCTACGGCCAGGTATAAAGAGATATGTGCTTGTAGAAAGCTACCCACATTTTTAGCAACAGGGATGGAGAGCTTTGAAAATGTTAGCATTGCAAGCTGAGGTTGGAAAATAACGTTGTGCTTTACCGCACTTTAACTCAATCTAATTGGTTTCACTAACAGCTAGAAACATGTTCTTTATTCAAAGCAGATTAAAAAATGCGACCACTTAAATGCCGCATCTTCTTAAAAGGCAAAGTTTTAACAAACATACTTTCGTGTTTTGCACAGACTGGACTGCAGCTTTTCCGTGTTCAGCCATTGAATGGACGATGTTTTGTCTTCAACGGCATGATGTTGTATCAAGACAAATGAAAAGCTTGGGTACTCCAGTCGAGTATTTGCCAAATCAATGCCCGTCCGTCATTTATCACTCTTCAGAATACGAAGGCTATAGTACAGAGGCATTGAACTGTTATTTAGAAGTTCGTATAAGCTCTGGTATAGGCCTCACATGCCAGTAGTCAATTTATCCATGTAAACTTATTAAGGATAAAAAGAGGAGAAAAATTGCATTTCTATTTGATTTGGGTCAATATGTTGGCGTAAGATTTTGTTAATTTTAAACTACTGAGAGACATACATTGATCAGTTCAACAAGAATGTGCTAAGGTCAAATATAGTTGCAGTGTGACCGGCGTTTTTTCTACCTTTTCTCAGGTCTGCAGATTTTTTATTCAAGTTGACACTTTTACGCTGCACAGTTGCTGTCTTATGACTCAATGTTGTTGACAACCATTTTCGAAACAGTTTGCTTTTCCCACGGATTCAAAGTTCACAAATAAATAATAAAAATGTAAGTTTCATAAGCCATGTTTTTGAAACAACATTCAATTCAAAAAAATTCAAGAGATAAGGCTAACATGTTCTGACGCAGTCATTGCAATTAATCCTTGCAACAGTTCAAATCTTTTATGTTGGCAAGTGGTATGGCAATAAATTATTGGACTTTCAATGCCATAGGTATTCTCCTTGTCTTTCCATTTTTAGCAACAAAGACTAGACACTGTATATGGCTGGGAAATGGAAACAGAGTAGAACATCCTACTACCACGGGGATGAGAATTTTTAGACCTGTTGTCAACAACAGTAGTGTAGGCAGTAGCGTAGCCAATACAAACATTGCAGGGGTAAAACAAATTGGGGGGCCAAAATGTTTGATTTTAGTCGAAACACTCTTTTGTTTGGGATATCGCCTCTCAAAGCACAAAATGACTATGTGTTCCAAAAATTTGGGGGCAAGGCCCCTTTGGCCCCCTGGCTACGCCTATGGGTGTAGGAGCTGGGGGTGCAATAGGACCCCCAAAAGTTTTGATTTGGCAAATATTTGGGCAAAATCTCAAAAAATCTTGGCAAACAAGATTCCACATTTTTTAACAATATTAATGAAATTATACTTCCTTGTTATTGAGTGTATAAATAAAAGTTTGTGTGGTAGAAAACACAGTAAATATGTATATAATCAACAAACTGTTTCTAGTAACTTCGTGATTTAGTCTGTGAGAGTTGATGAGCAACTGACTTACTGGAAAGTTTTAGCAAAAGAAGGCATTTAATTTATGTGCTTTATTAAATTGTACACTGAGGGAATCGAATATACTGCAGGCCACCTACTTTATATTAGTAGAGTCCATGCCAGGCAAGTACAAAACAGCTTTTGCTTTTAATTTTAACTAAGGGGTTTGGATGAACACATTTTGCCGTACAGTTTGTTGCATATATGCAGTTGAACAGACAATGTTGTGAGACTCACAGCACATTCATAATATATATAATATGATACATGCCACACGAATGCTTTTGGAGAAGGAAGCATCTTTAGGCCTACCTCAGCTACGTCTGAGGTTCCTTGCGGACAGCAACAGCTGGAATGTGTATGGAAAACCACAGAATTGTGAGGCCGATGCTGACCAATACTGACCTTGACCCAGCTGGCTTCTTACAATGTTCTTGCACAGCCTAGTGTACTTTTTTCAGTTGGGTTATTAAGGACCAAATTTCTAGTTCTAAATTTTCTGTTTTCAAGTCTTTGGCAACACGGTAGAGGAAAATATAATGTTTGTATCACAAGCTACCAAAATTTGTAGCGAGAACGTTTATTGCACTAAAGTTGTTCGGGAAAATTTAGGCAAAATATTATTTGCACCCCACAAAAAATTGCTTGCTCCTACACCTACGTTCAACAAGATTACTAATTATTTGAATAATTTTAATTTATTTTTTAAAATGATATTGGGGCACACGGATGAATCACGCACCCTTTTTTCTTGTAATGGGAAAGACCTTCCCTTGCTTTCTGCAACATTAACATTTCCAAAAATGAAGCACGCTTTAAAAATGCGCATGCTATTGCAGTTTCTGATAAGTAAGAAGGCTGGCTCTTGTCAGATATACTGCAATCTTCATTAATTTCGTTGACTACGGCCTAGGATATTTTCTTTTTTGAAAGGCTATTTTCCACTTTTTCATTAACTGCATACAATTGTTGATTAGCGTATAGGCGTGAAGCTTTGTACAACACGTTCTTTTGCAAACTGCCCAAGATTTTGGCTAGTCTGGTCTCTAGTTAAAAGAAACTTAGTTTGGCCAAATTTAGAAGAGCTAAACTAATGATCGACGATAATTTTCGTTGTTGCCATCTGTGTTTCACGCTATCTGGAGTAAGAAAAACACGAGCGCATTATGGTTTCTGGGCGTTAGCTCTAACCGGCACTCGACCTGCTATCGTGGCCCTCGTATTCTTGCTGAGTTGATTTTGCTCTAAGAAATACAAAAGGGTGAAAATACTGACATCGATTCGGTAAACCACAGACCAGGCGAAGACCGGTTTGACTGTCCAAAAACTAAAATGTTGTAAGACGCAACTGGATAATACGATTAGACGAGACATTTCAGCCCAATCTTTTTTGAGTTTTTGTGACAAAACTCTGGGTTTAGGATAATCAGATTTAATTTGACAACCTCAAACCTTCAGCCGACGCATGCGAGAAAGATAAATCACAGGCTAATCACAAACAACAATAAACGTGAAGAATTGGTAACAGATAAATAGCTAAAGCGCTGAGTGATCGCGATTACTGCCCTTCTAGAAAATTCTACTACGACGGCCAACCTTACGAACAATTCTAGAACTCTGACGAAGCCACGAGCAAGCACGTCACAATATACTTCATATTCGGTTACGTAGGTAAATTCATCTAATGGTCTGCGCGGACGCACTCAGTGCAAGAGTGCGCCGTTCAGAAAGGTAAATTGTTTTTCAGCTGCAAGAGTAGCGAAGGTTCTGTCGAACGCATTTGTTCTACTAATATGGCAAGCGATAGAAACATGTTGCAGAAAAACGTGTTGACGTGGTCGCGCAATGCGAGTATAATCTACGTTTTGCACAAGCGCGAATTTGCTACGATTTTTAGTCGGAATTCGTTCTGAGCGCGCAGTGTCGGATTACGGAATTGATGAGGGAATCGCACAGTTTTTGACCGCGGCCAAGCTACGAATGAAGTTCGGATACTGCAACGAGAACTACACGCAATCCGTGAAAAAAATGCGCTATAGGCCTACGCTTTCATTGAGAGCGATTTCGTCAAGTTGGATGGTGCCACTGGTGACGCCTCGCTGCCGGGGCTTTCACAGATAGATCGGAAGCGACCGTGGCATTCGCCAGAAAGGTTTGGTGAAAAGCCCCGGAAGCCGTGTTCCTGGACCAAGCTGCGGGCGCCGGAGTCATCATCAAGCTGTCTGGCCATGGCAATGTTTATCAAAACGTTGGACGCGTTCAGCGCTGAATTCAATCCATGGCCGGCGTCGTTTGGCAGCGAACGTGAATGCCACCTTTCCTGGCATCTGTCTTCCGGTTCCGCGAGGTCGTCATGGTTGTTGGAGGCCGGCGATCGATCCTGCGCGCCGACAGAATCGTCATGCCTGCGCAGTTCAGTGGTGGCGCACTCTTTTCCATCTGGAAAATAAAAAATGTGAACCTAAGTAAGCAGCAAGGTTGCGTGAAGCATTCCTTTGGATGCTGCACCGGAAACGCAGTAACAGGTTTTGAGAAGCTCGACATAACGATCAGCAACAGAATGTACGGATTCCTTCTTGCTTCGAAGCGTTTTAGAAAATAATTAATTTGCGCCTAGTTTAACAAACTTTCTTCCTTTTCTCTTGCCAAAAATTTGTTTGCAGCCAAGACGATTTATCACAGCTTACTACGTTCCAGAGGTGATTGCAAAACAAGAGGTTGTCCCACGCGTTCCCACCAATTACAAATGGAGGAAAGAGAACTATGAAGAATGTGAAACTCATTGACAATCTCACTAACCTTCGTTATTGGCAACGGAAGTGCGCTCGTCTGCACTGAAATGCGAGGGAGAGTGTGCGCTGCATTCATCGGAAATATCGTCATTCTCGTATGGCAGTTTGTTGGATGCCGCACACTCCAACATCCTGCGATCGAGAAAACCACTGTTTGATGTAAGTTGCAACAGAAGACCAGCCTGGCACAGGCTCATGCTCAGGATAAATCACGCACATTACATAACAAAATCATGCTGCACGGCTTTGATGTAAACTGATAAAATCTGAGGAAGAGTATTCTGCAATTCCAGAAAGATCATGAAAGAACTCATTAACAAAATCGAAACCAATCACAATCAAAGTAGGAAAAGTGACGAGAAAACGGTTGTCATGGCGGTCTGGCAATGAGAGCAACCGTTGCATCGACTTAGTATGAAATGTTGTTTAGGCATAAGTAACATTTTCCCTCGTTTTGTTTGACAATATTTTTAGGATGCAGAGATAGTCAAACATTCGAAAGCGTTTTGGCTGCGTATCGTTAAGGAAAAAAAATGAAGCAGCTTTTCTGTCAATCTTAAATCTTTACTTTCTGCATGTAACAAAAAATCGCCCATGTTTTTGCACAAGAAGAAACGCTTTCCAGCTATTTACTTCAAGGACTTTCTCAATTTGTTTTTATGCAGGTTGCAATTTAGCCTCAAGAAGTCCCTCATCGTTTTGAACAATTTTTTGGATAACGCCTTTGCTGAAAACAAGTCACACGCGCAAAAATCACGTCGAAGTGGGATAAGTTTTTCCAGCGGTTTTTTGAAATTTCAATGGATTGCAACACCTTCTACAGAAATTACCTCGAACCCTTGTCTGCGTGTTTCCTCAAGTGCCTCTCCAAGTTTGTTTGTTGACCGAAAGCCCTTCCGCACAGGTTGCACGTGTATGGACGTTCCTACGCAATAAGTCGCGTGAAAAAGTTACCGAGCCATCATGTTCAAACGCTGTCGTCCAAATCACAAGGTGTGGCTCTGAATAACGCTGGAATTGACGTCGTACAATAAAAAAAATCGTTTTGCAAATGACACTGGTTGCAGCTAATGCCATGTTAGCGCAAAGCGCGACAAGGCACAGAGACGTAAAGCGAACTACTAAAAAGGGAGGGTAGAATGACATGGTTATATGCGAAGTGTCATCAAATAACAAAGAGTCGATGAATTGAAAGAGGGATGCCGGTGTTGTTCGCTGGGAGAAAACTAGTACTTTTTTGACAAGCGCATCGCCATCAAAGAGAGAAAATTTAAAATTTTTGTCCTTGGCGGTTGTCCCCGTCGAGAACAACAGGCATGAAAAATACTTGCGTTGAATTTCGATCACGCAAAAGCGCTCACCTTGTTGTGAATGTTTCTCACGTGGCGTTGCAAGTTGGACGAGATCGAGAAGCTGCGATCGCAGTATTTGCACCTGTACGGCTGCTCGCCCGTGTGCGTCCGGACGTGTCTGGTCAAGTTGGCGCTTCGCGGAAATATCTTTCCGCAGTACTTGCACGTGTACCTTTCCTTGCCGGATCGCACGGCCGGGTGTCGGCCGTACCTCGACGGCAAAGAAAACAACGGATTCCCGCCGCGCATGGCTATAGAAGCTGGGCCAAGAGTACCGGTTTGGCAGTGACCAATCTCTTGCTGGAGCGTTGGTGACGCACAGTCAAGTCGAGGTCGAAGTTCATGGGTTGAAACGACGTCAGATTTGTAGTCGACCCGGTTGAGGGGAAAAGGCATCGATCGTAAGAGATCGCTGTATGCCAAATTGTTGTTGTTGCTGTTCAAGCTCAGAAACTTGTGTCGATCGTCCTCGCGATTTACAAGATTGAGAACACTTTGCGGATCAATTCCATTTTGTCCTGCTTTTCTTCCGTCCACCACTGAATCTTGCGGCAGCCTATTAACAACGCCGCCGGTTCCAAACCAATAATTGGTCAAGAACGATGGTCCAATTGCCCCGAAGTTTTTCAAAAATGGGTTATCCACCGCAGTCCTAACTTGGTAACCCAACGGACCAGCCCCAGACGTTGTGAAACTGTCCGCTCTACACCGCGACAAAAAACGAAAGTAAGCCAAGGTGCTGTCTGCGATCGGCCAGGGTCGATCTCCTGGCTGAAGAAAGGGTGCCATGAAAGGGTTTGCCGTTGGCAGAGAAGTGGAAGGAGATGGCGGAAACCGACTTGCAGCATCTGGCATTCCCGATACCAAGTCGAAACGTGGCATAAACTTCTTCAGGTCTTCGCGATCGCACGGGACAGGTCTTGACGGACGGCTGCTAGTGGGAAGTGGCTCGGGTGAGTCACATTTGCGAAGAGTCAGGTCGAGGGGTGTGGAAGTTTCCTTGTTCGACTTGGGCTTGTCATTGCCTATCGTTTCTTTCGCATTATCCTGGCCAGAGAATAAATCCGATTGCTTGGCAGATTCCGGTTTCTGCTGTTGCAAATAAGTAGCCGCCGCTAAAGCCACAGAATAAGGGTACAACATATTCGGTCGACTTGGAACGTACGGAGAAAAACTTGAATGCGCTTGACTTAGAGGTTGGCGAAACGAATCAAACGGCTGCGGCAGACCGACTTTGGAAGCTTGACTGTCGTGACTTCCGTTTGAGAGTTTGGGCGACAGGAGCGGATGCCAAATATCGCTCCTTGGCTTGTCCGTTTTTGCTTGGTGAAAGGACTCGTCGTCTTCTGAGGGACATGAGTCAACGGAGTTCATATCGCTCCTGTACGGGTCGTCGGAGGGCAGTGACGTGAGCGAAGAAATAGAAAAGTTGGTCCTCCTCTCATTGGTAGATTTTCGACTGCGGTCAGTAGATTCAGGAAGTTTCTTGTCGCGCTGGATCGGCGAAACGTTGCTTGAAGACAACGAAGCAGGTTGGTTCGGAGAGCTAGACGTCAGGTTTGTCTTTCGTCCGTTTCTACCAGCTGCTTGATTGCTGAAAATCAAGTCAACCTGGACCCCCACACTCGAACCAAGGGTTTTGCAGAGGGGCGTGTCTGGCACGCCTATGAAGCTGGATGCATTGGCCTGAATCACGTAAGGAAATTGGCTGCTCGCTCGACTAGGTATATTGGCGGCGTTCTCTGTAGTAGGATTGCAGCACTGCACCTGAGCATGAGCCATGGCCATGCGGGGAGCTTTCGTTACGCTCTGTTGCGTCACAACGTGCGAGCGGTAAGGCTGGTGGAGTTGATGTCGTTGCGCGAGCAGCGAGTCGAACACAGGCTGTCCATTGGAAAGCGAACTTTGGCCAAACGGACTCAAAGCAAGGGGATTGAGAGGCATCAAACCCCTGCGTAACTTGTCTGCCATGGCTTGGTTCCATACGGAACTTGGCAACTGGTGTGCAAATAACGCGGATGAACTCGTTTGACTTGATGCAGTAGTTTCTGAAAAATAAAAACATTGGAATAGTGACGATTGCACAAGAACGTTTATTAAGAAATCACCTGTCGGTTATAAGGAAAAGCGAATTTCACGAATACAAAAAAATGTAAACGATTTTCTGATGATGATACAAGGTTTTCAGCGACGGCGGTTAAACACAGTGCCAATTAAGAGCTAGCCACGAATCAACGACTGACTGTTTCACAGAGAGAAGCTTCATTGGTGCTATGAAACTATAAAACTACAAAAAATAACTGTGGCAATAAACGCTTTTTCTTCAGTCCATTAAAGCTCAATTAAAAAAGAAAAATCTCCTAAATCTTTGTTTAGACCGATCGAAATATAGCGAAATGTTTAATTAAAGTTGCACTAAGCTACTGCTATGCGGCAACAGACGTGGTACATGTCATAAGCACCCAAAAAACTATTGCACCTGAAAAAGCAGACAAGGGCATCCTTTCAACGGCAGGACTTCTCTGGTTTTCGACGTCACTCATCGTGGGAATCCTGCACGGAAGAAAATCACTTGATTCGTATTGTTTTATGCGAAACGGCGTGTGTTGCCCTCATCGGATTAAACACGATCGTAAACTTACGTGCCAGAGTAAAGAGCCTTGCTCTCGCAGAACCGCCGGTGTTTGTTCAGTGAGCTGGAATTGGAGAACAGCTGGTGGCAGTTGCGACATTTGATTTGGGTTCTGCAGTCCGCATGCATTCTCTTGTGGCGGCAGAGATTGCTGAACTGCAATCGCAATCAAAATTTTACATGGCTACTGACATATTTTCATAATAAAGACGTATCCTGCAAATGAGCCTTGCACCAAAACAGAAAGGAAGAAAGGCTTTGTTTTGCTTCTGTGCAATGCAATTCATTACTTTGGGAGAAGTGACCCCGATTTGCTTGCCGAAATATTTTAGGCTTTATTTTTTCAGCAGGACACTAATCTGAAAAGGCATTTGACGCGCGCCATGTAACGCACCAAATCTTTTAAAGGTTCATTGCTGATAAAACTCACCTGTGTATAAGATTTATGACAAACTTCGCAAGTGAAAGGTTTGACACTACTATGGATGTGCTGGTGCTGTTTCAGGCCACTTGACGTTGCAAAGGTTTTTCCGCATTCAGGACAAGAGTGAGCACGAACTCCAATGTGTGTTTGTCGCCCTTGCCGTTGCATGCCTCTGTAAAATATCAACTTACTGTTGAAGACAGGCAAAACTGTGAAAAAGCTTTAGCATACGAAAGTTAGACAGTAATGCGTTCAAAAACGATGTTTTAAGAAGTATCGCAAACTGTAAAAAAGGAAAAACAACTTCACAAAGTCTTTTGTCCCACCAACGCTGTGGACTTGAACTAAGTAATATTAATTTTGTATGCAGTTCTTTCTTTCGCTTTAGCAAACTATATCGTGCTACAAATAAGACACACACGTTTGGCTACTGTTACATTTATTTAAAGTTAATAAAATGCTTGACTGTGCGCATCGTCCGCCATTTTAGCCGCTTTCCTCAGGTTGTTGAAACTACATGCGCAGCTTATTACGCTACAAACGTTTTGGAGACCAGCGCAAAATTATATCGCAAAGAGATCAACAAATTGAATCTCCTCAGAAAAAATGTAGACATAGTTTGATATCTAAACCTTTGTTAAGAACTTAATTTTTTAACTAGTGTTGATTTGGTGGAACAGCAAATTAGAGATCAGAACACCATCATTCGCTCTTTTTGGGAAATCGAAAGAATATTTACAAGCAACAAATGAAGGACAGCAGCTCTGACATAACTGCGGAATCTCCAGCAATTTTATTTTTACATAAAAAACAATGCGACGAAAAGCATACAGGCAATGCAGATGTTAGCGCTTCTATACGCTTTGTTTCTGCATGTGCCAACACTCAATAATTATTTTCTTCTGCGTCTGTCACACACGTGGAAAGTTCAGAAATTTCGATGCTCTGCAACTCTTTTCGCGTGTCCTAAAATAAACTATTTACAAGTCGACTCTGACGGTCCATTTCAGGACTCACTTCACTCGTCTCTTTTAACATATTTTGAAACTAGAGAATTTAGAAGTATTTGAATCTTTTGCTAAACGCTGCTGGCAGGGTGCCTGCAGTCAAAACTTATTTTGCAAAAAAACATCAGACAGCCGCGAATAACAACATCAAAACTGTTGAATTTACAACAAATTATTTTTCAGTCGGTTTGCTCAGCCCGCCATTTTCACTTCGTATGTTGATTAAAAACAATTCTTACAGTTTGTCGTCGGCTTCGTCGTTGCGGCACGAACTCTGTTCTGGTTTTTGCTCGGAGCATTCATCGGGTGTTGGGGCGCGGTTGAACACCGATTGAAGCCCTTTTGTGAACGCGATGTTCGATCCAGGATCCAAGCCAGCAGCCATCCACAGGGGTACTGCGGTAAAACGCAAACATGAAGGCTTGCACAAAACTGCAACTCTTTCCAGACACTTTTGCCTTGCAGCGCAAAAAAACGCCGCGCAATCATCATGTTTCACAACAACCCATTGACACGTCGAAACCTCGCCGAGACCGAGAGTCGTTGTCTCTGGTTCGGCGTGCTTTTACCAGACGCCGCGTTGTCTGAGGACGACGCGGGGCCCGGCCGTGAACATGGTGCGCGGGGTTTAATAGAACTCACCCCCGAGCCTGTCGGAGTCCTGGTTCATCGACGCAGAAAAGCGCTGCGGGAAGACACTTGACTCGTACCCCGGCGCATCTTCCATTACCGGACTCAAAGCGCTTTCCCTTTCGCTGCCCTCTTTGCCGCTCTCTTGCTGGGTGTGGTTGCCAGATCCGCCGCTGGCCGAACGCCTTCCGTGACCCGAATAAATCTACAGTAAGACCAAAGTGTCCAAAAATATTTACATCCGAGATAAGTTTTTGTTTCCCACACAAGTTCGCACCACTCACATATTTATAGCATTAGCTGCCAGGTCTGTCGTTTGATTTATGTGAGCTATACCAACAGAAACAGACGTTTGGAACTTTTCGAAGGACGCATGGTGCGCAACGCAACAGTAATTAAATCTTAGTTGAAGCATTCACAAATCCAACCGGCAACAAACTTACAGCGGGAAATGATTGCTGCTGCTTGGCCAACGGACTATTTGCGAATGGTTGATCACTGTCGCTTCGATGTGCGTGGAAGCTCTCTGAAAGGCGACACGATTGTTCGTAACGGACGGCAAAGGAGCCAAAAATACTGTATTTAGCGTAAGATGCCTTCTCAAAAAACTCTTTTTATTATTCATTTACCTTTAGACAGTGCACAGTCATCATCAGAATCGTTTGACGATTCATCGTTTTGATTTCCGACCTGTTGCAATGAAATTTTTTTATGAATAGTTGAATTTAATATGCCCATAGCCATGCCAATATCATCATAGCTGCTCGTAGCGATTGAGGTAAGATGACATGTACGATGGTTACAATACGAAGTCAAAACCAACTAGTGAAAAATTCTTTTAGGCTGTTATACAAAGACATGCGTTTCTGGTTTGACTGCAAACAATTTGTCTAATAAGCATTCATAACGATGCAGGGAATGCAGAGTGTTTCACCTTCACCAGGAATCTACATTGACCAAGCAGTGCTTACCAAACGATGTCGATCCCCTGGAGATCTCGGTAGATATGGTGAGTATCTTCTGGAGTTTCGTGACCTCACAGACCAATTGCCTTCAGACGGAGAGGTTTCTTGCGACAACATGCTGATGCTAGGGCTGGATATGTCGTAAATCTGCCGTCAAATGCAAAATATTTTATCAAGCTGTCTAGTAAATTGTCCAGAAACCCACAAAGAACAGCTTTTCTCCAGCGAATGTTCTCTCCGTTGTTTGGCGGTAACTTGTGATGACAAAACATGGGAAAACAAAGGATGACCATATATCCTGACCGTGAAACGGAAAGAAGAGAACGATGCTTGCTTGCTGGTTAATTACCCGCACATTACTTAAGAGATTAGAACATAAGTTTCAATTGGCGGCAATGCCACTTGCGATAATGGCATCGGCCAAGATTACATCGGTGATCGTTGGATGCTGCTGCATCGATTGGCGTGCGAACGAGTACCTCGAAGCCGCGTCAACGCAACGTGGACGGCGGCCATTTTGTAGTTTCGACGCTGTGACCGCAACGTTGGGTGTACAACGTTCGCGGAACGGTAGCGAACAGTAACCAAAATATCAGGAACTTGACAATTGAATAGATTATACCGAAACGAATTTCGCTGTCAGATAGAGCTGGAGACGCTGCATTGCTAAGTGATCAAATGAATAATTAAGCGTATCTGAGAAGAGTATCCTGTAGGCAGCAACTGAAGGTTGTCATGGTGTTGCCACAGACAGGAGTCAACATCTCAACTGCAATTTAACTATTGAAAATGTCTTATCTCCATGTGCTCGTAGATAAACGCGCCATGTCGTCAATGAGACAACAGATCAACGCCTGAAACTTCGCATTCACAGTCAGAAGGCGTGCCGGTAACCGCGCAATGTTGACCAAACTAAACCGATTCGCGTCGCCATCCTTGCGCAGACCCGCAAACCGAAATCACATCGATCGAATAAGAACCACAGTTTGGCAACTTGAACCGCATGCAATGTTCAGCGCATTGTTGATCGCTTAAGTCACATTGCAAAAGAAGCACAAAGTAGCAGGCTCCGTTAGACGAAACGAAAACTTTCCTAAGTGACCACGCCTGTTCAGCTGTGAACGGCGCCGCCACAAAGATTGAAACCAACCCGCGCACCTGCGTCCACTACAGGAAATTCCACTACAAAACATTGGTCACTTTGGCACTTACAGACGTGAAAATGCTGCTTCGCAGCCACGGCCTTTCCAGCTTGCAACGCGATACGAACACAAAGATTTACGCACGAAGCCGCTGCACAATGCGTTTTTTTGGCAAAAGCAACTTGCTGTAATTGAGGGGATGCGTGTGAAAAGCCAAGGCAGACTTGCAATCGGTATAAAGGCTCGAGAAAAAATCTGGATAGCTTTTTGTTTCCTGAACAATATGTGGTTTGCCTAAAACTGTATTGGCAAAATTAGGCGTTTTCAACCAGGTAATAAAACTCGAGCCAATCAGCACGTTAGTGAGTTTTATGATGCCATGTATTTACATTACTAAGCCGATGTCTTATATAAATTGTTGTTTTGGTTTATAATTATCAATAACTTTGTACGCGGGATTGAATCTTGACTCCTCAAATAGAGGACATGCATTAGGTTCGCTGTGTGACTGAAATGAGTTTTCCGATAAAAAGTTTGTCCAAGACGGTGGTCGAGTCACAGAAAATGTTTTCGCATTAAACCTATTACGTTGACGACACAAACGAGAAAATCTGATTGCTCTATGCAGCGAAACTTTATAAGAATGGTTGAAAGGCACTGATCTTTCAAATGTAGCAAAATAAAAGATTTCAATAGAGGAGAATTTTAATGAATATCTCACTTTGCTTTAGCGACACCGTACAGAACCATGTGAAATAATGAATAAGTTTACAAAGGGCTGTGGAAACTAACTGTATCAAAGTCACTACGCTCATTTCGCGATTGTTTTCGAAGGCTTGCTTATCGGCATTGATGTGCGCGAGAAACTAAAATGAAGCAATCGATCTACGACGAAACGACAACTTAAATTTGTCTCTAATTGAAATTGTAGATCACTGTTTGTGAAAACCGGATGAATTGTTTCGACACAACCTGCCTCTTCGGGTAATTATTGGTTTGATTCTGAGAAAATTGGTGGGTGAGACTTCGTGATCAAATTTCGTTTATGACACACGCCATCAAGCCAACGGTGGCATCAGATTTCATAAAAAATTGAACGCTTTCAATATAGAAGGGCAGAACCTTACTTTCAGATATAATTAACTTTAGCCTAAACCGATAGTACAAATTATACTCAAAAAAACCCTGGCAATGGGGTTTTGTGGAGATAAAAAAAGCAGCAATTGTTATCTAGACCTACCTGTTGCAGTCTGTGTAGGCCCAAAAGGCTCTTCCCTGCTTCAAGACAAACAGAGTCTGGCATTTGCACTCTAACCTGGAAAGTTTCACTCCGCACCTGACGTAGATGCAGCTAAATCCCGCCGAGCCTGATCATCTGCCTGTGCTCAACGCCTGCTGAAGCGACCCGGCCCAAACAAAAGTGTTTCCGTGCGTGGGCAAACGAATGAGATTTATTTCGCGATCGACAAAAAAAGGGAAAGCGCTTCCAGATGCTTTCGCTCATTCCATCTCTCAACGCCTCGCACATCGGCTCTCGCTCGAGCAATTCGCGGCAATCACCCACCACTCTTTGGAACGATTCACGGAACAAGCCTGAGCTAAGCATTTTTCGTCAATCGAAAGAAAAATCGCTATAATCGTCATGTCGTACTTGTTCATGCGTTCGCGACAAACGCACCGCAGCTACGCATGTCGCAGCTAAACTGTGCATGACTTTTTGCGATCGGTCTAGTACAGCTAAAGTACTGTATGCTCTCTAAGCTCTCTTGGAAGATAAGCGTATCATTTATCGCTTGTCGCCTCATCCCAAATCCATCAACACTGAAGTTTTCAATCTCTAGCGGGCGACAACTAGACGCGTGCCACAAACGTTTCTTCAACCACTTTTTTGAGGCTAACGGTATCAGTGTTAGCAGTCAGCGCTAAAAAGTTTGCTCACTCTGGCGTATTTCTGTCGTTATCTAGCAAAGACAAATTGCCATTGTGCGATTTTCTTGGCGACTATCGACTTATTGCCATTTACTAACGAACAACAGTGCGAAGGGTGCTTAGATAGGCTATCCGTGTTTGATAAAGTTTCGTTTAGATTTTGAATGTACGTCCTATATTCAGTGGGATTGACGGCTAAAGCGCTTTCGACATATAAAGTACACGCATGACGCAATTGTGCAGACTCGCTCGCTGACGTGCTAATCTTCAACACAATGTGATGTAACAGATTTTTTTAGAAGTAAGTTGCTGAGCAAGTCGGTTCATGGTGCAAAATATTTTTCTGCAACTGAAACGGTGACCAGATTTTGCATTTTTGCCAGCAAAAAGGTAAGAGTTCCAGCCTATAGCACCATAATCACATCGCAGTGCTAAGATATTTACCTACTGTTTCATTATTCCTCAGCCAATCTTGGATAGTGGAGACAAAGTAGAAAAGAGGAAAGACAGTAGACTGCATATGCAATTTGGTCAAAGAAAATACAGCTTATGAAAGTTGATTCTTTTCGAAATATCACTTCTTGAAAGTTTTCTTCTGATCCTACTCCGGTTTGCCGTCGTGCTTCAAGCATG
>Ga0210059_1001757_pt1 | contig 33129 bp, 20 predicted proteins | sample Ectturendosymbi2_FD_188042 | JGI IMG/M metagenome (GOLD analysis project Ga0210059, IMG submission 188042) | Ecteinascidia turbinata endosymbiont from Florida, USA - Sample 2 (SPAdes) (version 2) | ecosystem: Host-associated > Tunicates > Ascidians > Unclassified | place: Key West, Florida... | reverse complement strand
TTTCATGATATTTTGTATTTGTGACTTTATAACCGCCTGGTCGATCGCGAGTTATCAAAAAATTTTCTAGTCGATCCCAGTCAAAGACAAGTTGGCCACCCCTGTTCTACAGTATATTCTGCACAGGCCGGAAATCGAGGACTTTAAAGGCGATTTCAGCAGCAGTTATCTCAGAGTCGCTGTCTTCATCTGACTGTTGGTCCTCAATCGGAGGGTCAAGTAAATGTCAGTGGAAATAGAATTCTCCTCTGGCATTTGTAGGACTTAGCGAGTGGTAAATCGCACAACAATGACCTTTGTTCAGGTGAAAATTCCCGAGCAATGCAAACTGTTTCCAAGCGAAGCATCACAATTGCATTGTGATGGCATAACTAAACGTTGCTGCATATTCGACTTTAAATTTGAGTGCTTGAACTGACAGAGCCGGATGCAGTGACCTTTTGCAAACTCTGACTCCGGGATTAAACGTGTTCAGACTCCGGGTGGGCAACAGGGCAAATGCCTCCCCTTGGAAATTTTGAAACAATTGCTTAGTTGCTAGGTGCAACAACAAGTTACAATCATTTTACTGCCCCCTGATGTATCAGCTGGTTGCAGCCATGCGTTGGCTACACACGAATATGACACGTTTGTTTAGTATAAGTAAATTCATTACAAGTAAAGCAAAAATCACCGGCAATGGTTGGCGACGCTGTGTCGCTAAATCGTATGCGGTGCAAAGAGTCTCATGGCTCGTTCCTCCAATCACAAGTACCATGCCTAATTCTGTTGAAGGAAATTCAAATACATTTTTTCAGTAACGCGTTTTGCAGTGCAATATAGTAAAAACAAACACTTCTAATTAAATATTCTGCGTACAAGGTTTGATATACAATAAAAATAACAAGAAAAAGTTCAGCGTGATTTAACCACTTTCCTCAAAATTGAGTTTAAAGGAATATAACATTTCGTCAGGTGCTCTGTCAGTGATAGCTCCATACTACATTTCTTTCATCATAGGTATCAATTCTTTTATAAATCCTCAAATAACTTCAAATAACTACTGGTTGAAATTAAGTCTGTTAGCATTGCGTTGAAAACATGCCTAAACATTCATTTTTAGATTTGCTGGTGTTCCAGCAACCAATAAAATATTCGCAACAAAATGCCATAGCTCTGTTTGCATGCTTTTCTACTAATGCATAAAGTAAAAATATCTCAAAAGACAATCGCATCTTTTGATTTGTATTAGAGGTTATGGCTAAATGCTGTATAAACTGACTTTACTTTAATTTCAAATTGTTTGCAGGGCAAAAGTTTGAAAAAGGTAGACGGCAGTGAACGCTTTTTTGTGCATGATGTAGTCTATGCAAATTCACAAATACGTATATTTGTTCACATATCTGTATTCGTGTGAGTCGTCCATTGTGTTGATAATACAACTTTCTACAAGTAGGTAACTATGTGTTTTGTGCAAAAATGTGAAAGTGCTTTTTATATTATTTAAGAAAAATATTGTTTCATTATATGTCGTACACGTCTGCATATACGTGAGAAAACTTGTTGCCATTCGCGTGCGTGAAGCACACCTAGCGTATTTCAAGATTGTGTATGTGTTTAAGTGCATGGTTTAACGTAAAACTGTGATTTAACTCAATCATTTCCCAAAAGAGTTAGACTTTGGCATTGTTATGTTTTATTGAAACTTATAACTAAATATATCTTCACCTGACATTTCTTTACTTCAAAATTGCTTGCAGTACAAAAGTTAATTAAATAGTTACTGACATGCACACTTTGCTTGCATGATGTGCTGTGCGCGAATTCACAATTCCACAAATGTGTGCATGTGTGCAACACTGTGCATAAGCATTTGGATGTTTGTGTCACTCGGGAACTGCATTAATGCAACTTTGCAAAAGCAAGTAACCATATACTGTGTGTGTGTGTGACCTTGTGTAAAAATGCAAACATGATTTTTCATGTTAATGCAATCTTTTTGCAGCGTCTCTGGTGACTTGTGTAATTCAGAATCCTGTATGTGTGTAAGTGCAAGGATTAACATGAAAAGTATGAAAAGTTACTCACTTATTCTCACAAAATTTGTTTGCGGTACGTCGCACATGCGGCGGAATGATACATCATATTTCGTAAATTCCACAGAAAACAACAAAAACAGACAATACTTCGTTCAGTCACATTACAGTGAAAAAGAAGCGGGAATGAGAATGATTGCCACAAACTACAAAAAGGGTTAGGATTTGCTAAACCCGGTAAAAGAGTGTTGATTGTCAAGCAAAATGGAAAAGAACCTAGAGGGAAGAGCAATGAAGATCATCATAAAATGTGCTATATGTTCGTGTTTATGAGCGTTTCATAATACCTTAATTAATTCTGTGTTTGTTTAAAAATTGGGTTTGGCTAATAAAAGAAATTTCTCAACGCACGTTTTTGTGCTGTAGAACCAAAGTTTTCAAATATGCTGCCCAAATGTAAAGGGCAAGCATCTCAAACAATAAACACGATGTTTTAATGCAAGTTAAGATACAACTAATCTTCACTTTACCGGAAGTTTGCTTGGATAACTGCAAGTCCCCAGCTGAATTCAGAAGATGTCCCATACATTCTGCAGAATGTGTCACTAATTTCTGATACAAACAAAAATACCATTATTTATATTCATCAAAATTCTAACTGTTTGTTGGTAGAACTGCAAAATTCACGCCATAGTTTTCATATACTCGGCAAAACAAAAAGCAAACACTCCGGAACCGCATTTAAATTTGGGTTAAAACGTTTCTCCATAATCAAATCGCAAGTGAATGTTTGGCATCTTTAAACCACCCAGCGGTTTTATAAAAGGCATGACTCGATTTGAATTTGATTATGGAAATCGCACTTTTCTCATCATCGTAGAAGTAAGTTGACTTCACTGGTAACTTACATTTTCTTACTCGTAAGATTAGAAGTTGGGTATTTGTTGATCAAGACCCAGTTGGCTATTTTTGCTATATCCTCTTTCGGGTGTTTTCAACGCATCATTGATTTCACCAACAGTATTTTCTTTATTATTCTGCTGCAACTAATTACCAACCAGACGCAAGAAGGCAGCACTCAATTTTCTCTGAAGCTCCCAACTAAATATTGTATCATTTACGTCTGTACTTCACTACGATGCGTTATTGCAAAATAAGCGACATTTACTCATCTAAAAATACGCAATTCGAAAATTCAGCTGCTAGTCAAGCACTCTGCTCATCATTCTTGCACAAAAGCATGTCTAAGGTAAGGTTCGACAGAAACGTTTTTCATGCTGAGCATCATTTTAATGCGCAATCAACGCTGGTGCACTTTAGCAGCACTATTAGCTCTGCATCAAAGGTACTGTCCAGCTTCTAACTCAGTCTTTCAAAACCTGTGGTATGCAAGAACCTGCGTTCGGAAGATTTATGTTAAAAGATCCTAATAAATCATAACGTACACATAATCGTTTTAGGAGATTTGTTTCGTGTGTTAAAACAATACTTTGGCATTTGTACCTTGGGTTTGTAAATCACCTTGACTGATTTTCATTGGACTAGCACTAGACGCTCAATAATTCTCATGAACATTATTAAGCATTTCTCACAAGAAATAATTCCTAAAGCTCATTTTTGAAACTATGATCCTATAAAGTCTACAAAAACAATTAGTTTTTATTCTGCAGAGCAACACACAGACCGCCAAACATTTTACGGTATCACATGATCTGTCCTGCCTCTGTTCACTCAAAAATACAGACTAACTGACCGCTTAGTGTACTACGACCCTGCAAAAAGCTGTAGAATTCTAGGATTACGTCTAAAGGCACGATCGTCATCAGCAGCACCTTTTGGTTTCAATCGAGCAATGCTGTTTTTTTATTCACGCCGAGCAAAGCGCTTTTACTGTTTATTATGCTGTTAATTAATCGTATTTGCTCATGTTCTTGGCAAAACCTCCAGTACTTCTTTGAAGTAAATGATTTTCACAACACAAAAAAGTTGTTAAGCAAACAATCCTGTTTTGCCTGATACTTTGTTATATACCATTGCAAAAGAATGGAGTCCGTGACGTGACTAGTGACTTTTTTCATAGCTATCTTTCAAATAGGTATCAATATATGAAAGTTAGAGAAACAGTGTCATCACGCATTAATATAACATGTGGTGTGCCACAAGGATCGAGTCTTGGCCCTCTGCTAGTCCTACTCTATTAAAATGATCTACCTAAAGACTCTGCCTTCCAAACTGTATTATCTGCACATGACACTTGCCTTTTTTAAAAATCTAATTGTATAAGTATACTACAAGCTGCTGTAAATGGCGAAGTAAAACGAATCGATGACTGGTTGGTATCCAATAAACTCACCATAAATTGCAGTAAAACAAAATTTATGGTTCTAACCAGGAGTCATGAACTTCAAAAGATTGAGATTAATGTTCCCCCTGGAGCAGTTGAAGAAGTGAACTAAGTTAAATACTCTAGAGTCCTTATTGATAACCAAATAAAGTGACAACAGCAAATAGATCATGCGTGTTAAAAACTTGCCATGTGCTTTTTGCGCTCTACTGAAGTTGCGGGCCTTTTTCACCCATCTCCACACTTAAAAAGTGTGTACTATGTTCTAGTTCATCCACATCTTTCATGTGGACTTGCTTGCTGGAGTAATGCCACTAAAACATTACTCAAAAAGATTATAATCCTACAGAATAAAATCGTTCGAGTGATGACCACAGTGATCAGCGGACTCCAACATCAGGCTTATACAAATCCCTCCAATTTTTAACATTGAACAATATGATAAAACTAACTTTAATTACAATCGCTCACTCGTTCCATCATAGAGCACTGCCCACAAATTCGCAAAGTTACAATACTCGAATCCCCCAATCAAAATTTCTTTAAACCATCAGTAACGACAAATATCGGAAAGAAATCAATTCAGTATAGAGGAGTAGAAGCGTGGCAGTCTCTTAAATTGGATATCAAGCTACTGGGTTCCACTAGGTTTCAGGTTAGAAAATACCTTCTTGATATTGATTAAGAAACTTAATCCTTATGGTCTTGACATCCTTGCCTTGTAAATGTTCTGCGTATTGGATGTTCTGTACCTATTTGGTCCTTGTTGTTGTTGCTTTTTTTCTTGAAGCATCAGTTTATCATTATTAATATTTTTCTCTTTTGTATAAATCTGATTTGTCAAGCGAATTACTTCCCGACTCCAAAATTACACTTCGCGAATGCAAAAAGGGTCGTAACACATAGTTTGAGAAGCCCTGCTCTACAGCATATTTCTAATCATTTGTTACTAGCGTTTGGTGTCTCCGTTTGTGGCCACGGAATGGTTTTCCGGGGGCCACGAGCAGAAGCCTTTACTAAATAGCTTTGCCGCGATATTCCAAAACCCAAGTGTGCCAATATTAATTATCGCCAGTCTAAACTTCGCCAGAGGGCCTCAATTGTTGAGAGTCTTCACAAGGGGCCCACAAACCATGAAAGGTTGAGAATCACTGTTCTAATGGATGTCACGGACACGAAATTTACTTTGAGCTAAACTGGATCAGATACAAAATAGTTGCATTTGATTTCTTCGACCTTATCTAGTCTAATTGGCAACAAGATGAAATATTAATATTTCTTGAGAACAGAATTTTTTCTGATTCTCGAACCTCAGGACTTACCTCTGCACGAACAGTTTCGTTCAAAAAATTCTCAGCTAGAGAAGACACATCTACCTGTAGAAACAAATTTTCAAAAAATGCCACTCGTTGATCATGGTTATGATTCACCCATTGAACAATGGCGTCAAACTTTGCATCTTCCATATTCTGAAAAAAATTTAACGCGATGAAGTACGAAACAAGATGTGTTCGGCCACTCAGCGTTGTATTTAGAAGCAAGTTTAATTGCCATTAAACATTGACTACTTAAACATCACATGAAAAATCAAAGCTATCATATTTTTGTAAAAGTGGGGTCATCTAAGATATAAGTTTTTTTTAATGATTACGTTTTTCTGTTTTCCTGAAATTATTTCAGATACATCATTTAAGTCCAATTTTAGGAAATCATCAAGTTTCACAACTTCAAGAAAATTTTCTTTGATCACGTTCCGTGCTGCTTTCAAAGCATCTTGAAGATCATACTGCAGGGCATAGAAACGGAATTTTAAACAGTTGCTGACTGTAACGTCATCCAACAAGTAATTTTTGCATTTTGCTTTCAAACCTGAAAAGCAAAAAATATTTGTTTACCTCACAGAATTAGAAGCACACATCCAACCTGTAGTCAGTTCGATATAGTTGATCAGCAGTAAGTATGTCTAGTCAACATTAAATAAACTACATTAATCCTGTTTCATCTAATTTTCAGTGAACCCGAAGAGTTTACTCAAATCGTGAAATTCAAACGTATATTGCACAATATCCCGTTCGCTGATCCTTATTCATTACAAGTGGTTGGTGGCATTGTTTCGTTTAAGTCGATAACCAAAGCACAGTTTACTTTTCACTCTTGAGCGTCTTCAAAACACACGCTGTGCTCTGAGCAGGGCTGTGGAGCCGGATACCAGGCAATTTTGGATGGCTGGAGCTTGGAGCCGGGATCAAAAGCTTTTAGATGGTGGAGCTGAAGACGGAGCCGGAACCTGACATTTTGTTTCCAGTCCGATAGCCCTATTTTGTGGGTCAAATGAACGGTACAATTATTACAATGATTTTTAGTTTTCAATGGACAAAATCACTTTGGTGCCGGAGACACAAACGGTAGATACCTGGAGCTGGAGACAGAACTCGGAGCATGGAACTTGAGTTTCGGCTCCACATTCCTGATTCTAAGTGACACGTCACTACTGAAGCTTACAGCTCTCCTCAAAATCCTTAGATTTATATCGAAGCTGGTCGCTAAACCTGTTCAAACTTACTTGCTACTTGGGCATAATCAGAACTTTCTAGCAGATCGGACACATTGCTGTCTGTAATTCTGGCACAGCCGGTGTAAATAAAATCAAGAACATCTCCAAGTGTTCCATGCGTCATATTCCCGATATCCACCACATCTTCATACTTTTCACGCATCTTTTTATGACAGGAAACAACAATAATGGATTTAATTTCAAAACTTGGAAAAAATCGGACTCCCAACATAAAGAAGTTGGTTATTTAAAAACAAAGTCAAGATCACTAGATAACTCTGGATGCTCATAAAATATTTCTTAGATCCAAGCAATAGATGTTACATACTATTTGGTTTTGTATTCTTTGTAAAATTACTTACTCGATCGAATAAGAATTCTTTCTCTTTGCACCGATTCTTGTAGTAACAACAGAGTAGCGATTCTGCCGAAACGTGTCGTTATTAATTGTAGACAGACAAGAACTTGCAACGTTACGGAAACGCGATGACAGTAATGTCACAGCAGTGACCCACACCAAGCGAATTTAATCGCAATTTATTTACTTAAGGAAACTAGTTTCGTGAATTTTACATCTTCAGCCCTGCGTAAGCCAGAATGTAGACCGGGAGCTCAAAAGGTCCAAGTTAGCTGGAACGGAAATCAATTTCTAATGACATCACATCATCTGGGATGGTTTCCTGTACAAGAAACTGGTGGTCTGCCGCTTCCCATCTGGTGGGTGTGGTCATGGGGGTGATTAACGGTACCCCCAAAATTGGGAAACCACTTGAAAATCAACTGGAAAGATAACCACTTGAAATCAGATGGAAAGGTAATTACTTGAAACCTGTTGCAATATGTCCAGCTTAATCCCAGGAATAATGAATAAACGACCAATGCCAGACATTTGAAGTGGTGGGGAACCCCCGCCAGACAACCCGAAAATGCCCACCCCATAATTGAGCTAGATCAGCTGGCAAGGTAACAACTTGAAACTTGTTGCAATATGTCCAGCATAACCCCAGAAACCATAAATGACCGACGCCAGACATTTTAAGTGGTGGAGAACCCCCATCAGACTCACCCAAAATTGAGCTAAATCAACTCGGAAGACAACTACTTGAAACCTGTTGCAAAATGTCCAGCATAACCCCAGGAACCAGGGTTACCAGTTGCTTGAGTGAGTTTATGTCACCGAATATGTCACCACGGGGAGCTTATGGGTGCTTAAAATCCCCAAAGTAAGTTTAAACACCCTAAAATATAAATGGAAGCACTATGGCACAGTTGCTTTTACCGCGAATCCGTTTCCTGTTCAGTGGTTTAAATTATTTTTCTCAAACTGTCTCTGAAATTGCGTTACAGCGACATCGTCACGGCTTGCAGAAAAAATAGAGAAGCAGGACAGATCACCCCACTTTCCTCTTTGACCGGGAATTATATTTCCTGGTCGTTTTTTGTTTATTAGTGATGTAATAAACGCGTTTCAACGCAAAGTATGGGGCGCCGTTTGTAAAAATATTATATCTGACAGATTTAGCACAAAAACTGCTATCTCTGTGCATATACAGCTATCTCTGGCAGAGGTAGCTATCTCAGCATGCAGAGATGTTATCTCTGGCAGAGATAGCTATCTCAGCATGCAGAGATGTTATCTCTGCCAGAGATAGCTATCTCTGCATGCAGAGATGTTATCTCTGCCAGCGATAGCACTGAAGCGTGTCTAGCATGGTATCCTGTCTGAAGAAAAACTTGGTGTTCTGTTTCAGTAATCTAGACAAAATCTAGGCAGCTGCAAGGCATGAATTCCCTGGCGTCATATAAAGCCAGGTGGTTTCAGATCTAAACTATACTGTTTTGATTATAAAATTCGTTTGTGTAGACCAGTGACTCTCAAACTGTGGTACGCGTACAACTCGTACCACTAGTGGTACGCGAGGACTTTTCAGGTGGTATGAGAGCAGCTTTCCTGTCATGTTCGAAAAGCTTTGTTAATTCGTTTCTGTGTTTTAATTCGTTCGTGTGTTATGATAATGTTGCTAATTCATTTATTTGCCATATTAATCTTAAGTAAATATGAGCAAATAACGTTCTTCTGAAACCAGGGGTGTACACGCCAACATTAAAAAACTATCAGGTGGTACGCGATCTCAAAAAGTTTGAGAACCACTGGTGTAAACGAAAGACTACAAAAAACTTGGGATGGTTGTATCAGTGCTAGTGCCATTTTTTGTTGAAAGTTTTGAAAAGAGGTCCTCGTCAGTTGTTTAAGGCCGACCATTCCAACTGTTCTCACCAGGCGCAGCTCACCACCTCTGAGCGCCTTCAGGTGCAAAAAGAGAATGCTCTCACAGAAAGAGCGCGCTGAAAGCGAAGTGCTCGCGTGGAGACGAGCACTGCATTAGTAATGAGAAAAACGCTGTCATAGAAAAAGCGCATGGAAAGGAACTGCACGGTTAGGCCGTCTTGCCTGAAAATAACGTCAATACACATCAGTTCAGTAGCATTATCACGATAAACCCTACTGATTCGAGAATCAAAGAAACGAAGTGTGCATACGTTCTTATTTGTAATAAGCTGCTGTAGTTAATTCTTACTTAAAATAACCAGCATTCCTGCACTGAAATGCGAAGTTCAGGTGCTAGATAAAAAGCAACGCAAGCTGCAAACGTAAGGTGCAATGTGTCCTGTCTAAAGAAAAATTTGGGGTTTGTCAGTGAATCTGGCAAAAGCTGGGCTAGTGCTTATAGTAAATACCCTGGGATTGTTGTTTCACGTCTAAATTCTGTCATATTTTATCATAATATTGGTTTTTGTAGACGATGAATGGCAGTCAACTTGTGGTGGTTGTCTTGGCATCATTTTTTCGCCAAGTTCGGTTTTGTCATTGCCGTTGCCAAACACAGTTAGCCTACAGCCTACCGAACTAACCAAATTCTAAATCATTTTTATTCTTAATTTGACTGATATGCACCTATTTCAGGCAAGGCAGCTTAAAACAATGCAAGGTAGGCCTGCCCTTACTTAAAAACCAACTGTTCTGTGGGTGATAAAACCAGTGCCAAATCCAGACCGTAAACAAATCTCAATGTCAAACATTTTTGTGGTCTGTTAAGCTGTAAAATAGTCTTCCAGTCCTATTTTCTTGCAGCAGTCCACATTGAACTTTGCGCTGATGTTTCAAAACCCTAAATAAGTCTGGCCGGGCTTTTCGGTTCGGCTCGGGCGTAAGTTTGTCAAAATATTTAGGGTCAATTTTGGGCCTGTATACAAAACGTTTTTATAACATTAAGAGTAACGACTTTTTTCTTTCCTGACATAGATTTGTTGTGCTCACCGCGGTAATTTCTGTAGGCGAAGTGTTTCTAATTTTTCTTAGACTGATTGTGTTTGCAAACGCAGCTGTGTTTTTATTCTCTGCTGGAATTAGTCTCACACTGTTTTTGAGAAGGCGACAGCGGTGAGGAAATTAGTATGCGATGGCGTTGCGTCGAAAATATCAATCACTCACGCGATTCTTGGCTTGTTTCAAGAAGCCTACAAGCCGGCTTTTCATATCTACAGAGCCATCCTACAAAGTTTTTTTATGCCTATGGCGCCATCGTAGATAGTTTCATGATAGTTTCTTTTTTCTTGAGAAACATTACAGTATATTCCACAGTACGATAATTATCGTTGACTAACATGCTAGGTTTGTGCCAGATTATGCCAATGTCTTGGTCAAGGTTGTTGCTATTCTCGGTGTGATAAACCTTTTACCTTCTACTACACCTGCACACAATGTTTTTTGTTACTCCGCAGTTGCGCATATCTTAACTCCCTCGGTTAATTTGGCTTTCAGCCCTAAACCGGGCTTCAGAAATAAATGTCGGGCCCGAGCCGGGTTTGGACTTGCAACTTCGGGCTTGGACCGGGTTCAAGTGTCAAAATGAGGCCCTTTCACAACTCTGTGTGGGTATGTATGCAGGGGCCAACAAGGGGAGATTGAAAGGATACATCCTCCACCCACCAACAGTAAAAATAGATTGAAATCATTTTGCGAAGTAGGCTACGCTAATTTTAGGCCAAATGTTTTTGCTGCTGGTGAGAGAATATCAATGGAGATTTTGGTAGGGGTGGTGCTGCATGCATAATGCCCAGTAGCATCAAAAAGATTTGTAGCTTTTTCAAAAAACGGAAACATGCAAGAAAAAAATCGTCTTTGTAACGCTAATCAACTTGAACAAGACATCAAATCGCGCTGCAACCCACACAGAAAATGCATGAAAACTAAAGTGTTCTACTTTAAGAGTGATATGCACTTGCGACCAACGCGATTCAGGTTTTTGTGGACTCCAACTGACAGTTCTGATGAAACCAATGGATGTTTTCTACTATATTGCTGTGCTTGTTTACATCCAGATACGATAGTAATGGAAGCAGGCTGGACTACAGTACCGTGTCCAGCAACAAATTTAAGTATATTAATATGTAAATCATCTGCAAAGACATAGCGTGATTAGTGTTGCCCTCAACACACTTCTAGAAATAAAATGGGGAAACTGCATATGTAAAATTATATTGGTTTCACACCAAGCTGTCCCCCCACATTTTACAACAACATTGCGCCCATAACTTTATGGCGGTGGTTCTTCGCCGATTGAGTCTGTTAACAAGCGTGTTTACGCTGCTTCTAGGCAAACATAGCGATTCCTGTGTTGAAGTCAAACGCTGCGATACTAGTTTTTAGGGACAAGTGGAAAGTGTCGGAATTGCATTCAGCGCACTGCGTGTAGTAACTGACCTCACCCAGAGAGAAAATGGAAGTGACCACGTGCAGGTTACGATATCCCACAAGTATTTATTTACAATTGTGGTCTCTGCGGGCGCTAAAATGTCAAAACAATTTTTTAAAGCAGTACTATTTTGTACTAAGGAAGTATTTTAATGTACTTGCGTTAATACACTATGCCATTTGATAAGCGCTTCATACTGCGTTTTGTGGCTTCAACCCCAAACATTTGCGTTGCATTGTGAACATGCTGTACGTACTACCAACACTTTATGATTCGGTTTAGCAGATACTATCCGAGAGTAGATTCACAGCTTCATAAGATCAGAAAAACCTACGATTTCTCATAGTTCGAGAAGATAGCCAGATAAATTCATCAAATACCTCACACGTAAACATCCTTCCGAGAAACTCCGATGCAATTCCAACGACACACTTGTGCACATCGAATGTTCTGCCTTCTGCACGCAACTTCCCATCACAAAATTTCTTTTCCGATTGACGATCTCTGAAACCATAGCCAGGTTGCAATGCTAAGCGTGGTTTCGATGAATCAAAGTGTAACACTATGTACGGAAGTTACTTTGGACGAAAATCGTAATTGACGCTTAAAGTCCAAACGAAAGTGAAAATATATTATCACTGATACCAATTACACTTTGAATTTGTCAATTGACCCCAGTAACTTTTAACTGAATTCTCATGCTAATGCAGTAAATACGATGGTTTGTGTATTCTTACGCAACCGTTTTCTACAAGTCGACAAAGTAACTGACTGCATGATGAGCGCTCACTTGCAATAAAGTATGATGGCGCCACAAGTTTTTTACCTGATTTTAAACGATCCCTGTAAGCCTGTATGATTTTATCGAGCACTCTAACACAACAGCCTTCTACAGACTGGTCAGAGCATACTTCGCCTTTCATGTAGTGACTGATGTATCGGAAATAATGTCAGCAGAGAATTTTGTCAAATGATAAACAAATACTTTGACAATCATCATTAGTAATTTCCAGAAGTTTACACATAAATAAAAGCCTCACTACAACGTTAAAAATATTTAAACTAATTTTTCAAACAATAAATGCCCTTCATCATCCATTCATCCACTATGTAACTGGGTGTTATGCAGTGTACAAAAATTTAGTATTTTGGGATCATTTGCCTTGTCCTTCATAATTTAAAATAGGGTTTGAATGACACGTGGAATAACAACAGATATACGCAGAATGTTAAATTAGAAATTGTTAACATCACGCTGCTGTATTTTAAATACTGGCAAACGCTCTAGTTTTGACTGAAACAAGACAAACATTAATAATGCCCAATTGAAAGCTTTGACTGCATGGATTTTGTTCATACATTTTGTGTTTTTCATCAACTGAGATATTCTCTTAAGTATGCAATATAACAAGTTCCATCGACCGCAGATTCATAAAATATAATACCACTGACTGTACAGTTTGCGTGCCATACGATTACTACAATTTGTGAAGGGGCTGCGGGCCGGATGATTTTGCATGGCGGGTCGGATCCAGCCCATGGGCTGTAGCTTGCCGACCCCTGCATTTCATATTTATTGAGTACCTCGCTGGCCTCGCGTAATCTGAAAAATGGATTCAGGTGTTTTGTTCCACACATTATACGTAATAATAACCAATTCTGAAAGCCATAAAAAGAGAAAGCTCATCGTCATTCACTTAAATCCTTTGAGCTCATTCTTCTAAGGGAATCTTTTGTTAGCGGCGTAGTAAAAAACGTGCGTTGTACCAAAAGAAATATACGAACACAGTTGATTACAGAAATGCTGGAAATTGTCCTTATTACCAATTTTTGAGGTCCCTCGAAATCTGGGGCCCTAGGCAGTGCAGTAGCAGGCCGACACTGCCCCTCTAGAAATGCTTATAGGGGTCCCCCTAATGGTGATTTAGTTTTCGACGTTATGCTACATCTCGAGGCCGAATGGCCTTCAAAACAAAATATCCTAATTGCAGACACAATTTTGACAGAATCAGGCATGTAGTCTGGTTTTAAGGTTTGGGGGTAAAATACATTTTTAGGGGGGATGCATTTTTGTTTTTATCATATGTTTAAAAACATTGTTCTGAGCACAACAAAATTTGGAGGGACACCAAAAAGATTTGGGGTAACTACCCTCGAATGCCCCCTCCCCTTGTTGGCGGGCCTGAGCAGAACCGTGGCCAGAAAGTCTTCCATTGGGGGCCTTCATATTTGTGCAGGGGGCTAGACATTCTGAAAATTTATATTTAATTCAAAACATGAACAGCATTTTCCGCTTGTGCAAATTAATTGTAAACATTTTCCCACAAATACCCATAATAGGCTTGTAGCTTCCAACTAAAATTGTTTGAACGAGCTTAACAAAAGGAATTGGGTCGTAGATTATTATCTTTTAATTGACGGAGATTATTTAGAGATGTCGCAATGAAATGCAAATTAAAAAAAATTTCAGGAAATCTGAATCAATCCTGTCGTTCATTTATGAAAACATTATTGCCGAAGGAGCAAATATGAGACAGGTCAAAGCATGTGCTACCCGATGAACGTTTTCTTTCATTAGCGCAAATTGATAAACTTTACTATGAGCTTAAGTGAAATATGCTTATAAAGCGTGCACATTGGACCTTTTACTGGCCGAAATACGCATGTATGAATCTTGCTGATGTCTGGACTGTTACTATCTTGGTGCATGGCACATGTTTAGATTAATAACATTTTGTATCTCAAATCGCCTACAAATGTTAACGAATATAGACATGTCGATCCATTTCTAAGAGAAGAGGAAAAAGAGCAAGTGCATTGGAGCGGTCAAAGCAGCTCTAATGAGTCTAAGTTGCAGGTTTCGGAAATACGAGCAGAGGCGGATCCAGGGGGGGGGGGGGCTAAGGGGGCTGAAGACCCCACTAAATTTTTTCAGATACGTTATTTGATCGATGGTTCCCAACCAGAAACGTCCATTGAGGTGATTTTCTGTATGATTTTTAAATAAACAATTTCTTGCACAGGGATAGGGACGAAATATTAAATGCAAAGATTAGTTTGCTGCATTTCGGCAGTCCGAATGTGTTTATTTCACTATAAATGAATCTTCTAATAAACAAGATTTTATATAAAAATATGGACCCAATGTTATATAAATACGTACGTGTTTGCATAAAGTATTTACATTACATATAAGTTATACAAATGGCACGTACATAGGCGTAGCCAGGGGGCCATAGCCCCTCCAAATGTTTGGAATATATAGACATTTTGTGCTTTAAGAGGCAGTATCTTGAACAAAATGCTGTTGCTCGCCTAAAATCAAACATTTTGACCCACCCAAAATTTTGGGCTACTCATGCCACTGCGCACGTAAGTATTTAAGCTCTTGTTTCATTTGGGTAAGATCTTCTTGTGAATAAACAGCAGACGCAGAACCGTCGCTGGAAAGTTTTCAGTAGGGGACTTTGCATTTGTGCGGAGCTAAGCCCACAAAAGTCCCTCCGTGGCGATGGGACTGAATAGACTGTGGACAAAAGTTGAATAAGCTGCAGATCACACTATATTTTTCCTACAAGCTTTTATGAATGAGTTTAGCTCATTTTATTAGTTAAGGGAAGGCATTAAAATTATGCTACAAAGAACTTACAATGCAGTTAACCACAGGCTAGGTTAGAGCGCTCAGTGACAGCGTAAATTCCATAACAACAAACCTAACCGTAAAACATAGCCTACATGTCAGGTATGCTTAAAATGAAGTGCGCTAGATTAGCTGTAGGCCATGCTAAAGATGGCTAATGATTAGCATCAGACCTGCCAGCAACAATTTTTGGACAAAAGTTCAGCTCAGCACGAAATCAGATACTATTTTATCGACCAATATTATGCTGTCTCTACTAATTTTTTTTCAACCTACTGTACAGTATTTCTAAAATTGCGTCACCGCCATATAGTCGCGTTTCGTACAAAAAAATTGAATGGATGACAAATTGGTCATTGACTCAATGCAAACTTCACGTTACCCGCTGTGACGTGGAAAATTTTTCTCTTGACATATTCAATACCCGTGTGATGCAAAAAACATCTTCCAGCGCAAGGTGCCAGCATAATTATTGCTTTCGATTTTTTTGGTATGTTTGTCTCTACGCGTACCCCAAACGTTTTTTTTCTGGGGGAGGTAAAGTTGTGCTTGTTTTCGAAATAATACACCCTTTTTCGACCCTTAAGTTATTTTTTATGGTCAAATGACTTTGATAATAATTAACAACATTTTGTTCAAATAGTGTGTGGTTGATAGTTTGCCACTGATGGACAGGTATTTTGCAAACAAATTTCGTCATTTTGGCTAGACAATCGTGATGTGCAGGGGCGTAACGAGGTTAGATGGCACCTGGGGCAAGATACAAGTTTGGCGCTTCCATGCTCGAACCTGAGGCCTTTCGGAAGCAAATGTACTGTATTGAAGAAAGTGCTTATGACGTTGTGACTTTTTGTTCCCCCACAGTGATTCGGCACCAGGGGAATTGTCCCCCCTTGCCCCCTCTCGTTACTCCTCTGGTGATGTGCAATAAAAATCGTAAAAATTCCTAAAATAATCAACTTTTCAATTCCGAACGTCATGACCTTCTATTCCATGAAAATCTGCAATTTTCGAACACAGTACGGCATTGGTCTTGCACAGACTGCCAACAAAGGTTACTGGCGGCATTTCGGGCTTTTTCGTGTTGTTTTTGTGTCATTTTTATGCCTGTCCCACGCGTTTCTTCGGCGTGGACCTGTGTTTGTTTTGCTAATAATAAAACTTTTCCGACATTGAACAAATTACTTTTTGAAGGTTAGATAAGCTAGAGAATAATTTCTAAATTGTTTTGAAGGCCACTTCTGCTTCGGAAACGTCCCAGTAAGCCTGGGTGATGGTGAGAATGCGAATTAGCCAAAATGTCTATGGTTAACCATGTTTGTTGAAAAGAGTTAACTGAGCAGGTGGGTCTTCACTGCTATGCAGTCATTACATATCCGAATGAACTCCTTCTTGAGCCCCCCACTAAAAAAAATCCTGGATCCGCCTATGTCAATACTTCGTGCAGTATCCCGTCTTTAACTAAAAATGTATCCATACTGCGTATAGCAGGATATAATAATAAATTTAATAATATTATCTCCGTAATGCAAAGAATGTTTCATTGTTCACTTCACGTTTCAATAGTGTGCAGAATATAACTAAAGGCTTCAAACATTAACTCGGTCCGCGCTTGCGTGGATCCCTTCTTAGGGTGCGGGTCCCATTCTTAGGGTGCGGGTCCCATTTTAGGGTGCGGGTCCCATTTTAGGGTGCGGGTCCCATTTTGAAAAATAGGTCAAATAGGATTTTAACTGGCTCTGGTTGAGAAGTGCTGGCTTGCAGCTTTCATCGTGACCTTCATACGTGGTGCAGCTGTTGGGCTGGGCTTCTTCCACTTACAGTACGCGTGCACCAGTGACGGATTCAGAACATGCATTTGCATTTGTGGGAGCAGTCAAATAGGGGGGGGGGGGCAAAAAGGTCTTCACATGTTTAAACAACCAAGGTTGTCTTCGACAATCGTTTGGTATCACACAAAAGTAGTTACCTTTTATAAGCCAAGTAAGTGACTATTTCGCACTATGCGATCATTCAGGGAATTATCACAGTTTCAAGCGCTTTACATCATTAATTCACAAAACATTTAAAGCAGGTCCAAAAAGAGGGCCTCATTTTTCACAAGCTACACATAATGGAGAACATTGTTGGTGTCCCAAACAATCTTTTTTATCTACAAAAATTATTTAAACGATATACCCTAACTCAGTTGTTCTTAACCTTTACAAAGACGCCGAACCCTTTCGGAGTTTTCCAAGCTTTTGTCGAACCCCATTTGTGCTCAATATAACAGAAAGTAAAAATGGTTTACTACAAAGGTAACCATTGGTAGCTTACTGTGATATAACCACGCTTTTAGTCATGTTTCTGACGACCTTTGTCGAACCCCTGAAACGGCTCTGTCAAACACTAGGGGTTCGATCGAACCCAGGTTAACAACCACTGCCCTAACTAAAGCATGCTGCGCAGGGGCGGATCCAAGGGGTCGACTGGGTCGATTGAGGCGATCGCCCCCCTAAAACTTATGATAATAAATGTATTCACCATGATTTTGTATAACTCGCAAAGCAGCATTCGCGATTCAAGGCCATTTTGCGGTTTATGTTTTTGTTACAGCAGTATTGTAAAATATACTTCATCTCTCTTACAATAGTTTTAACCCGTAATGAGACTTGACTACTAAATATCACTGAAATCGCCCCTCCTAACCTTAGTGGCTAGATCTGCCCCTGATGCTGCGCGCTAGTGTTTGACACTGGTTTGGCTTTCTGTAACGAGATCAGAAAAAAAGCCTGATACGTATTGCCGCCCTGGTTAGTAGCAAATATGTTCTCCTTACACCTGGAAGTGATAAGTCTAGTCCAACAACAGGAGTCCAATGAATAACCAAATGACGATCGCGTTTCCAGACGAAGCTTGTGCAGCTACATTTACATGGAAAACATATCTATTGCTGAAGCAACAATTCAGAAACAAAACATTAACGAAAGGCATTTGCTATGGCTTTACTTCCATTTTAGGTTGCTCCGCTGGCTATCACAAAAAACAATTTCATAACTGCATGTCAGATTCACTCTGGGTCTAAATGGATGTTGCCATAAAATACATTTAACACCACTAATAAAGGTAGAATTTCAATCAAGTGTTTAATACTGTTTCACATATTTGGACGTTGGACTGTTGATGTGAAGAAAAAAACACCAATCCTACTAGTCCAGGTTATGAAAAAAATGTTGCGACACTGTTCAACAGAAGTAGGAGCAGGTGGTCTGAGACCTCCGAGCTTACAGTCAATACCTCCAAACTCAAGCTATTTTATCCTCGATAAAGCCATTTTCCAATTCATTGTGCAGTATACTACTACGACGTCCTCCCAAACAAGATAAAAGCCACCCCCATTGCCACTGACCTGGCGTTGGATCTGCTTCTATCCAGGTCAGCAGACACAGGTGATAGTCAGCCTATAACCAATTTCAAACCACGAATCTCCGCCAACACCGCAGTCACCAGTAAAAAAGTTAAGTATTTGCACCAGGCGATTGCCTTTCTGCTCAAAGGTACGTGATTTAAGCGCAAAAACCTAACCAATAAGCTACGTATTTCGTTGTCGGTTGCAGATTTCGCTAACCATGCAATATCTGCCTTTTGGTGGCCAGCGTGAGCTGTCTACGGGTTTGCAATTGCAATGGAAGGAGGATCAAAACCAAATGGCCATCAGTCACTGTTCCAGGCGCGTAGACAGGTAGGGGCGAAAGGCACCGCTTTTCCCCCAAATTTTGGAATGCAAATATTTGAGAAAAAATTGCCATGACCGTAGCCAATTACTCGTTCCACCAAGCTGAAGATATCTGGTATTTTGCCAAAGTTTCTGCGTTAGAGCTGAGTACCATGGTTTGTTGAGGCGCATCGTGCTACCAAGTAGTAATTCAATGCTACGCTGCGCTGTCCCCGTTGACGGAGTGAGGTGTTGCACAATTACATTGTTAGGTCGTAATTCTTTCACCTAATGAAACACTCTCAACGTATTTTTGCCAGATTGCGGCAAGTTGGTTTGCTAACACAGTGGTCGGCAAATTCGTTTTGGCGCAACCCTAAAATATCGTTCTAAAGTCTCGTGACCCAAGCATCCGTGAGCCTGTAATTTTGTGGAAAATACTTGATAATTAAATATCAATTTCAATACTAGTGTTAACAGTAGCAATTTTCTTGCACAGAATTGTATAAAACTTAGTACATAAAACAGTAAATGATTCCATTTAGTCTGTCTCATAAGAATGGCAAATTTAAAATGTAAATGTAAATTATTTCGCGACCTCGAGTTGAAGGTCTCAAATTTGGGTCGCGACCCACTATTTGCGCATTCTTGTGCTAACGTAAATCTGTTGCTATAGTTTTCTACACACTGCAGTATGGTTCAATCAGGGGCATTAGTTCCGACAAGAAACTCACCCACTCACCTTTATGTTGCAAAACTACGATGAAGACATACTGCGGACTCACGGCCTCCATTGGCAACAGCCCTGAAACTCATTTTTCTGCTTCTAAAATCTTGCGTCAGTTATACGTTTTTCATGTTGCATTCCTATTTTCACTGTTGCCGTTTCTTCCAAGGCTGCCATCAGGCATAAAAAAATAAATTTGTAACAAACAAGGGTCAATCTTGCACAGCCCAGCGGCAGGTCGAGAACTGTGCTAGCGAAAGTGACCACGTTTGTGATTACCTAATCTGAGTAAGCAGTGCCGTCGGGCGCCGGTGGTAGGTGGTATGGGCCGGTGGTATGGACCGGGCGCCGGTGGTATGGGCCGCCCCAATCCTGGACTTCTGGAACACCCAATATAAAATAAATTGCATTTTACACTTAAGCTTGATGGGCCTTGTGCGCTATTACAAATTCCGCCTCCGCAGCACCTGATTTAGAATGACTGCTTGATTTCTGAAGCAGGAGTCTCGAATCTAAGGCCTGCGGGCCAAATCCCGCTCGCGAAGCCATTTTGCCAATAGTGAAAAAATAATATATTTACGAAACATTGGTTGATTTGGTAGAATATAACACATCCCGAAGCAATCACACTACGTAAGATGTCAGGCCGCAGAACTGTTATGTAATTACTTAGGCCTGTGGCGGTCCCTCTGAACAAAGCGTTTGGAGACCCCTGATCTGAGTGATAAAGTGGAGGATGAAACGAACATATTGCGTATTTGCCACCAGGCCTTCTTCAAACAATTTTTTTGCTCTTCTGGTGTGAATTTATTAGAAAAACATCCTACCGCTTCGACATATCGTAAAATAGGCGATTTTCAAAGGAAAGGCAAAAATGGGTACGAATTAGCGAGAAACAGTAATAGCAAAAGATACGCATAAATGAAAAAAGTGCTTTTGAAAAACATCGACATGACCAACGAGTTCAACATTTATAGCAGTACTGTCAATCAAATTTTAGAGGTAGTCTTATAAAATCAAACAGCCAAAACGGATAGAAACTACCAGAGCGTTAACTTAATTGAAATGGTTAATCAAATAAAATATCAGTGAACAAGCGCGGAAAGTGATCGTAAACTTTATCATTTGAAAGGACTGTTTAATTTTATCATTTATTTAAGGATAACTTTATCACTTAACGTTTGGCCGTTTTCCCAAATTCACACCAGAAGAGCAAAAAAATTGATTGATCTAACAAACTTTGGCTACTATTTTCCTAACTCAAATATAAGTAAAATGTCTTACGGTTTTTGGAATATCGTTGAAACACTGCGAAACTTTTGTAGACAAACACACAATATTAATTTTCGCATTGTGAACAAAATTAGCGCCATCTTGTGCTAAGGGTTCCAAACACTGCTGTGAAACGATTGCTCATTGGTTAAAATACTATATTATCATGAAAGATACAGTGCTGTTTGTTAATTGACTGGATTTCTCATTGGTGTCGAGTTGAGTTTTCATTGGACAACTCTGATACAGGATACACTGGGTATTACAGGCGGGCTACGGATATCATTTTGCCTGCTTGTCTACCATGGAAACCGGCTATTCTATTCTCGTACAGCGAAAGAATGTAACACAGATCTACAACATATTTTCCTCAATACTTTCCTACTAGGCTATACAAAAAATGCTTACAATCAACATGGATTCAGCAACGTTACTTACACGACTGCCAGCTTGCCAAGGCTAATGCTGACAACGAAGCTACCCGAAATGCACTTCGCAATGATTGGCTTAGATAACAAGAATCTATGGGTCGTGGGAAGACTAATTTTTTGACGTATTAGATAAATGTGAATGTTGAACATGGGCGTCCGCAGAAAATTTTCCAGGGGGGGCAAAGTCGACACTTTGCATATCTTTCTCAGGTTGTTGGCGATGCAACGCAAGTGGACGTACACAAAAAAGCAAATGTCCAGTGTTACGGCAACAGTTGCATACAGTGTTTTCCTTAGAAGAAAACATTACAGTGAGCAAATGTTTGTTTTAGTGAGCATGGATTTTTTTCGACTGCGTTAGCAGACTTCTAAATGAATTATAAACTTTGTGAATTTTTAGAATAAATGTAAAATCTTATGAAAATACGGACAAACTATACATTTATTCAAATAGCTCCTCCTTGCTTTCGTGATTTTCCGATGATTTGAAGTGTTGCAAGTGAGCGAGATGAGATTTTACTACGCAAATGGTCGGGTAGTACTGCCGATTAGCGCACTTTGGTGGGAGCATTGGTTGCAAAAATGCATTTTGTTGGCAGCAATGCTTCTTTTTCATTCATGTTTCTTTGCACATAGCATAAACCAGGGGTTGCCAAACTTGTTCAACAGAAGAGTCATTTGTAGAAAACCAAAAACACCAGCAAGTTGCAAAACCAGTTTCTAGTGTCTTTACAAATATGGTAAAGAATGCAAGCTTTACGTTAACAGATGTACAGTAGTTGTCAGTATTAAGTTTTTGTTTGATTTTCTAGTCCCCGCAAATCTGGACAGTACGTTGTTAAAGCTGTGCACATTAATTCTCCTAAGTGTTCATTTTTCAGGGTTGCACCATGGTTTGATTTTACGAACTTCACTACAGAGAAAAAAAATTCACAGAGATATGTTGTGCTGTACACAGAAATGAGTTATACACTGGTATTTTAAATTTTGGGTTTTTACTTTCTGGAACCTGTCGCCAAAAATTAAGTGTAGAGTGGCATTGACTAAAGTGTGTTTTGAGTCAGATTTTCTTGCAATTCGGTCAGTTTTATCTCTACAGCAGACAAGCTTGTAACAAACGGTTAGCGAACTGGACAGCCATCATTGATACATTAACATGGAATGGATTTACAAGGAATACAAAACATGGTTTTACAGTAACTCGTGGAAATGGTCAAATCTGACTTGGAACTTCTCTAGTAGTCTTACAATTCATTTTAGTATTCTTCCACATTGTGGTCTGCAATTGCCTCTTCACGAAAAACATTCGTTTTCATTCTGACATTGGGGAAATGAAAGAATACTTTCGACGATATGTGTCTTTGAAAATTTTTAATTTTCTACTGGGAACTTAAGTAGCCTAACGTGCGATTTAGGTTCACTGTGGTTGTTATCAAATCGCGCATACTCCCTAGATGACCAATGTTCCCTCTAAGGTGCGAACCACCAGAGCATTTGCGCAGTGAAATCTCATACTTGCGCACTTGCAACATTCCAAATTTGATATCGTATATATATCGCATGGCCCTTTCGAAACGTTTCGTCTACATGGTTGTGAAATTGCATACGCACTAAAATAAACATTTGCTTGCATGCGCACTAAAATAAACATTTGCTTGCATGCGCACTAACATAAACATTTGCTTGCATGCGCACTAAAACAAACATTTGCTTGCATGTGCACTAAAATAAACATTTGCTCGATGTAAAAATTTTCTTACAGAGAACACTGCTGATGACTAACTTCACAAACTTGTGTAAACACATTGACAAATGCAACAAACGTTAAATATGAGGCAACAACTCTCTATTAATTTGAGACATTGCTATTCATCTAGAAGAGCCACACAAAATATGTCGGCGACCCGCAGTTCGCCCACCATTAGTATAAACCTGCGTGGCTTACCGCAATCAGCAGTCGCTCTCTCACTACATTACCTGCCAAAATGTCTGTGTTTAATAGTTACATGCGGCAAAACGCCTAATACCGTGGCTTGAAGTGCATCTTCGAAGATTTGTTGCCATGTTGTTGTTACGCAACAAATGCCAATAGTATAACAATTCACTCGCGAGTTTCGCAACCTGCGTCTGCAGGGAAAGAAGCGAGTAAACTGCAAGTTCATAACTGCATGTTACCAAAACGGTGAACCTGACTCTTGTGCAGTGTGAGTGTCATATCGGCAAATAAACTGTTATTGCAAGAATTAACCCAACTAATCAGAATTAAACTGCTGATTTCACGTTTTCCAGAAATTTTTCCTTCTTAGTCCCAATTTCCAAGGGGGGGCCGTAAATGCCCGTTTTGCCCCCCCCCTGCGGACGCCCATGATGTTGAAAGTGGAAATGTGTGAAATCAGTTCTTGGTGCGTTCAGTTCTGGTGTGTCTATATGCCCAACAAAAGTCCCCAGTCCGATTTTTGCCCCTGCGTCACCCGGGGTGCCCCATCTCTGTCCTTTGTTCAAAGAACTTTTAGCTGGGGTGGGGAAAATGGCTTTGGATGGATAGAAAGGTGAAAGGAGAGACTGGTGACAATCGCTCTCAAGTAAGTATGTTAAAAAATTCCTGAGTTCAAGAAAAGTCCTGGGGTATTTTAGCGTGATCTAGGACAGTGTGGCGACGCCGGTTCGGCAACGGGACGTTTCGGCGATGGTGGTCGCAAATGTTTTATATAAAAGAAAGCGTGTTTTTGAAATACTTCAAAGGATAGACTACAAGAATGTTTGCTTGATCAGTGTTTTTGTTATCATCCTGAGGGCCAGCGGCCAGTATTTTCCCTTCCGCCAGGATTTTGGAAGAGCTTAGTGCGACCGTGACCATGTAAGGAAATATGGCTTGTGACGTTTCCTTTTGCTAGCATGAGGCTTTTGTGAGTTTATACAAAAGTTAGACCTGGACAGCAATTACTGCTTGAGCTTTCGCGTAGTTATGATTCTTATTGCATTTCACAGCTAATCCTGGCGTGAATGGGAAAAACTTAACTTAAACAAGCTCAACCTTGCGTAAAACTTGATCAGCAATGTTAAAAAATCATGTCATTGTCATTACACAACACCATTACCTTCAATCATGTAACAGTAGGTTTTATATGCACCTTTTAATACTGATACATCACGAAACACAGAACTTGGCCGTAGTCAGGGTCAAATTTTTACCGAGACGAATATGTTAAGTACGTCCTTGGTTAGGTATGTTGTTAAATGTAGTTTATGTAGACGTAACATCCTGCCCTTATCTAATCTAAGCGGAGCAAATTTAAATACAAACCGAAACTATGTCATGTCTGCAGTTTACAATTGCAAAAACATATAAAATACTGCACGGAACATAGTGCAATACTCGTAGGCTACAGTACGAAAACATAGCACGTAATTCTCCAGTGCTCGGATCCATCAACCGCTTGAGGATGTTGTCTCGGTTCACATAAAGACCTCGATATACTGCATATGTAGTAAATTCAGGCCGACGAGTCACTTTTGCGAGGTTGAACTCCTCAGCCAAGTCTTGAGGCATCTCAAAGAGAAGGAGTGTTCGCAGCAGCATGAGCTTGTTTGGTACGATTATGAGAGTTTGTAACATGTACAGTAGTTTCTGTTTAAAAAGACATTCACAGTCTTCTGCTGCCGTTGTCTGCGTCAATGCGTTGAAATTAATCTCATGTTCTTCGATTTTCTGCTTATATCTGTCAACGTCTCGCATCAGGGAACCCTTGCATTGAAGATCAAAGTATTATTCCATTGACCGGAGCACAGCAGATTCGTCCAGTTTATGAGCATGAATGTCGCAGGGCGTGACATAGGAAATTTGAAGGATAGGGATTACTTCATTTGGGAAACGTCACCCCATTTCGCTAGTGGTAAAACAAATTCCTTCGGAAGTATACCTCTGCCATATCAGCTTCAGCATTTGCACTGTGCTTTTGGCGACTGAAAACTGTTGAGCGTGGGTTCGCTGGAATGACGTTGACTGTTTCCGCAATGCCCACAGCGCGCCTGTCAAGCCGTCGCCAGCGGGGGGGCCAGTGGTGCCCGGCTCCCCATTTTAAATCATTTCACGTTTGGCGCCCCGGTTGCTGCATACATCCAATACTGTATTTTAAAAAAGAGGCCCCCCTTCTGTTTTTTTGCCCCTCCATCTGGTTTTTGGTCCCCCTGCTGCTAAATCCTGGCGACGGGCCTGGCGCCTGTGTAAACCAGAATATACAGCTTCAGTTCTTTGTTTGCTGATGACAATCTTTGTGCGATTAGCTTCATCCTGTGCCTGAACGAGATTAAAGCTAGTTTGTGAAATTTCGAGGATAGTGGTTTCACAATGCCGATGATGTATTGTGTGATCACTGCCACGATAACAAACTCAAAACTTTCCACGCATTTAGCAAAACCTGCAGAATTCGTGCGAGTATCCCTAGTTGACTCTTCTATTGTTGACAAGAGAGCATCACGGATAAATCTTGCATTTTGTCAATGAGGGAACTGAGCCTCGATCTCCAGCGGGTGTTAGAAAGCCCAGGTAAGCAATGAAATCAAATTGTTGGAAAACATACTTTACAGTAAATCCGTTCATCTTTGGTAGTTGAAACACAACGTAAGTGCAGAGCTGCTCTTTAAAAAGAAGTAAAATATGATTTGATTTACCCTTTCAAAAATGGTTTGTTGCAGCGTTACCAGGGGTGTAGTGGGGTGGGAACGGCGTTCCCACACCTTTTCTGGAAACGCGTCCCCACACCTTTTTGCGTAACGTTACTTGAAGATTTAGCTTTGTCATTTCAATTTCTACGTGTAGCGGCTGTAGCAGCATAAATGAATAAATGACAAGTTATCTCGTGTATAGCACCATAGCATGGTTGTGTAATTGTTCTTTGTGACGTCAACAATGGCATTTGCGTACTCCTCATCGCTTTGTCTGATTGTTTGCATTACCAATAATAGCAAAGCCACCGCAGTGGCCATACATCAAGCGAATCAGTCGCAATAATTTATTTGCACAAGGAAACTGGTTTCGTGTTCGACACATCTTTCAGTCCAATTCAAATCTATTTGAATAAGACTGAAGATGTGTCGAACACGAAACTAGTTTAATTGTGCAAATAAATTATTGCGACTGATTCGCTTGATGTATGGTCACTGCGGTGGCTTTGCTATTATTGCTAAGTGATAAGTGCAAGCCTGAATCGTTGCAAAGGGATGGAAGACCAGGTTGGAGATTTCCTCAAAGAGCTGGCTGCAAAGCTAGAACTTGTTTTGTTGGTTTGCATTACCGTAACTCTGCTATCACGAGATAATTTGCTATAGCGGAGTTACGATAAATGCAAACAATCAGACGAAGTGATTAGTCTTGAAGTTTCAGGCCATTGCGGAGTAGGTTACAGCTTGCCTGAGTGGATTGCGAGAGCTTAAAGGAGCTTTTTGCATGTGAGGGTATCTGAGCGATATTTGGTGGTAAAGTTCGGCTTTAACCTAAATCAGGAACTTTCACATGTTTTTTTACCACTAATGTTGATCTGGTCGTTGATTGTTCTTAAATTATGACTTATTTGTAGAAAGTACTCTCAAACATGGATATTAGGAAGTTTGTGAAAAGAAAAAGCATTTCTGATAGGCAAAGTGTAGAAAATAATTCGGACAAAATATTTTAGAAGTTAGTTCTGTTCAACCAGCACAGACTAATGAGAGAACCGCAAACGCACCGGTATTTGTTGATAGTTCAGGTCCATTTCGTACTCAGTTGTGTGAATATGCGCCAATTCAGCAAAATCTGTAACGGATGACGGAAAGTACAACTTTGTGGCAAATTCGCATACAGCTCCACTTGAAAAATATTTCAAAATGGATGCGAATGGAGCGCGTGCTTTCATAGGGAATTTTTTGGGAAAGTAGAAACAGTAAAGCTTTTTGTGAACATCCGTTTGCATCGCAGCGTCAGCAACCTGGAAGATAAACAAAATGTCCATAGGCGTACGAGGCGGGGGTCGGCGGGGCGGCCGCCCCCCCGGGCTTGAAAAATTTCAGGGCAAACTCTGTTTTCAGGGCAAGCGCAAGTTGCTCAAAAATCCTGAATGATAAAAAATTTTCAATACAGTGTATATTCACTTGGGGGTGATCCGTGTAATTTGAGCTAGTGTAGTTTGTAATCTGGACCAAAGTCGTGATTGGTTATAGTGACTTGGATCTGGACTAAGCCCTCGTTTTCTGTAAAAATCGAACAATCGGGTGTCGGTAGTTCAACAGCTTGATATAAGAATTCGGTTACTCTTTCTTTGTTCGTTTTCGAGTTTGCGTTGGGTAGAGGTGCAGGGTGTTAAGATGATAGATTTTTTTGATTAACAACAGTTTTAGAGCGGGAGCACGGACGTGCAGATTGCTTGGCCCCTTTGAGTGCGTGCGCTTCGTTAAGTGCCAAGCGCACAGCAGTGATCACACAGGCAGGTTTAGGAAGTCAGATCATACGATCCGGAACCATCGCTTTTGAAACACTGAGTTGTGTCATTGAAGTCGCGTACATATTTGCATCAGTAAAAGAAATCACCGTAAAGTTTCTTGTCTGGGAGAACACAACACCCAAGGAACTTCAACCCCTTGAATTAGCAAGCAACGTAGCTACAGCTACAGAATTTGCCTACAACGGCACTTCTAGGGAGTTGCATAAAGAACGTTATTGCCGAATTGACATAACAAGCGAATTGAAATGCATATATAAAAGATGCCATCGCGACCAAACAAAATGTAACGTTATGGGCGAATTGACGTTACAGAGGAAGCCGTTATAAACGAATTCAACTGTATAGAACAGATTTACAAGAGGTTTCAGGCCCCATTCGGATTAAACTAAAAAGTTAGTTTCAGGCCAAATTGTTTATTTTTAGGGCAAATTGTTATTTTCAGGGTAAATTTTTTCCGCCCCCCCAGTAAAATGCCTTCCCGTACGCCTATGAAAATGTCTACGTTGCATCCCCCCTGGAAAAATTTATGCGGACGCTCATGACTACTTTCACCCTTTCAGCCAGTTTTGACGTATCGGCAAGTCAGGTTAAGCTAACCATGTACGAAATTGAAAACTAAACAAAACGTATTACGGCGACACAACCTTTTTTGAATAGTTTACTTTTCCTACACAACAAGACCGTAACGAGGGGGGGCGCAGGGGGCAGAAGCGCCCCTGCAAAATTTTTGCCCCCCTTGGAAAAATGTGGTGGACCAGTTTAAAACTATTGGGCATAGTCTAAAAATTTGGGGCCCTCTCAGAAAACTCTTCGCCTCACCTAGTGTCCCAAACTGGTTACGGGCCTGCTACACAACCAAAGATGCTGAAGATGAAACAAATCTACACATTGTTCTGTTCATGTACATTGTTTTTTCTTGATACTTGAATGTTCAGTGTAATCAATAGTTCAAAAATAGACAATTTAAAAACTATTCAAGAATTTTCAAGGGTGCTGGAAAATATTCAAGGACAACAAGATGTTTTTCAAGAATCAAGGACATAACGAGTTTTGATAGCAAATGCAAGGACAGTACTTGGCGCTCAAGGACATCTGGCAACCTTACATATAACAGCCATAACATATTAAACGAAAATTTTCTTGCGTACGTTATGCGCATTCTCAATTCTTGTGTAGTTTACAGGTTTCAAACTGTCGACCCTGGGTGTCCGCCATCCCAGTCGCATACCTTCTGATCGACTGCTATTCGACGAGACATTCGCGCAGCCTTGTATATTGCAGTTGTTAACTGCGATGACGTAACACTGAGTGTGTTCTACTCCCCTGTTTTAACGCGTTGCCGAATAATTTTGCAATTATGAACTGCTATGTCTTAGGAGACCGCTGGTAATTTATGTTCATTACAATGGCACATTGTAGCCTACAATAACGAGTAAAGAGAGTGCGGGTAGAATAATATGCACACAGAGACGCCGAAGAGTAGAGGCATGGCGGAGGCTTTTCCCCCTCTGCCTTTTCAAAAGGGGGGCAACGGTGGTGGTGGCACCTTTTCATAACAATATCATAGGTAATTTAACGGTTTATTAAGATCGACTTGAAACAAATATATTGCAGCTATTCGGGCACCAGAAAATTCAGAATGATTTTCTATAACTTCTGTTATGATTTTTGAAGACAACATTGTTGATGAACAGAAACAAACGTAATTGGTAATTATTTTTTTGTTTTTTATAAATTTCCATTTCCCTCAACTGTTTTACTGCTCCCCCTGCACTACCGTTGATCCGGCGTCTCTGAATATGCATGTTGTGTCAAAAAACTTCGAGAATATGACGTCATATTGTGACGTCACAAACAGCGTATATCCAGTAACAATGGCCACCATATGCCATTGCTCAATAACAGAGTTTGGTAGGGGGCATCCAATCAAGCATTCGCCCCGGGCATCACCAGACCTCTGCACGCCATTGCTCCGCATCTGCACCTCCTACGCAAATCATGCAAAAATTCAAGTCCAACTCCGCCTTGACTCCGCAAAATTGCAAATTCTGCAGTAACATGCTATGTGCATGTTGCTTCACAGTTCTGCTTAATGTAAGGCAGTGTCTATTTTGCTTCATGAGGCCAACACACTGCTGTAGCTATCTTGCCTTTAGCTCAACACAGTATGTTAAAGTGATCACATGACAAGTTCGAAACACATGACATGGTTATTTGACCGTGACCTCTGTAATGGCTTAGTCCGACATGCATGGATGAGTGCTGTCATGGTTTCAGTGCTGGCAAGCAGTTAGCCGCTACTTGTATGCATTGCGTGAACTGCAGGCTAAACCTTAATCGTAAACCTTAACACTAAACCCTGTACCTTTAAACCCTTGTGTCTGCGTATTGTACTTGTAATGTGACCACTTCATCCAATCGTGTTCGACCAAAGGCAAATAGTCCTTGCGCAGCTTTTGCCTCATGGGGCAAAACAAACACTACCATATTTTACGTGATGCTTGACAGTTCTGCTTAATGTAATTCCAACTTGCATAACTTTTTGCCTCAGTGAAACCTTGAACGGATTGCAAAACCACATGTATGACTAAAGCGCAGGGGCGGATCCAGCCAGTAAGGTTAAGGGAGGACTTCAGTAATATTTGGTAGTCAAGTCTCATTACGGCAGTGATGCCAGGTTATTTTGCAAAAACAAGCAAGCAAATTTGAAAACAAGCCAAAATTAGGTAATTTCACCGAAAAACAAGCCCGACAGGCGTTGACATGAAAATTTAACAAAACGAAAAATCAGCAACAAAATTAAATGAAAAAGCAGGGAGGCAAATCCGGAAAAACAAGCCCAAAATGACCAAAATTTTATAAAAACACGCCCAATATGCCTTCAACAGTAAATTGAAACAGCAAAAAGTGCCATAAAATGTGAAAAAAAGCAATCGGCAAAACTGAAATCTGCAAAAAACAAGCCCAAAAAACAAGCAAATTTCAACTAAAACAAGGAACCCGCAAGTCTTCAAAAAAACCCGCAACTCCACAAAAATAAGCCCAAATTCGCGAGAAAACCGCAAGGTTGGCAACACTGCATTACGGGTTCACTACTGCAAGAGAGATGGAGTGTATTTCACATCACTACAGTGACAAAACAATGGACGGGAAAATGGCCTTGTATACAGAACCAGAACTGCACCATACTATTCAACAGATGGCACTTGGAAAAACACCTGGCCCTGACGGTAGCGTTGAATTCTACCTGCGTTGTTGGAATATCATTGGCGCAGATTTTACCGAAGTTATCAGCGACATCCACACTAGCGGACAGATTCCAGATTTTATGAAATTAGGCTACACGAAACTTACACATAAAAAAAATTCAAAGACTGACCTTAAAAAATACCGGCCGATATCTCTGCTTAACTGTGACCTAAAAATTCATACGAAGTGTCTGAGAAATAGGTTGAAACCACTCCTTGGTACATGCTTATAGACACACCAGTACGCAGCGCCAGATAAAAGCGCCACAGATGCACTGAAACTTCTCTGCGACATCTTCTACTACGTTAAGTCCAAACATATTGATGGATAGTTTATTTCCTTGGACTTCGAGAAGGCTTTTGATACAGTCAACCACGACTGGCTTGAACAAACAATGGTAAAATTAGGTTTCAGCCAACATTTCGTGAAGATCACTAAAGCTCTAAACTGCAATGCAAAGTGTCAGGTCATTGTTAATGGCAACTTCACTGAACAAATCTGCCTTCGACGCGGGGTCCGCCAAGGAGATCCGCTGAGCTTATACCTCTTCCTCATATCCATAGAACCATTGGTATCTAAACTCAAAAACTTACCAGCTGTTCAAGGTGTTCGCATTCCAGGAGGCGAAGTAGGCACGTGCCCTAGCTACGCTGACGACGTTACTCTAACCCTTGAGGGAATGTCTTCCGTAAATGAAGCATTTTCTTTACTCTCAGCCTTCCAAAAAGCGAGTGGCTTAAAATTAAACCTTTCAAAAACACAAGGTCTCTATTGCAACCGATCAATGCCACCTAACAGCTCGACTAATATCGCATGGACCAACCAGTGTATACGTGCACTTGGAGCCACAATTGGTACGGCACCAAATATTACATCAGAGTGGGAACAAATTCTCAATAAATATAAAACAACAACTGTCCAACTTTCTTCATCGCCGGCAACGTACAATGCAAAATCGCTTTTATCCAAAACTAAACTCCTACCAACGATATCTTACACAGCTTGTATATACCCCTTGAGCACCAGACTAAAACGAGAAATAACTGAAACTCTTGAAAAGTACGTTTCAGGAAATAGTCAACTTATTATTCCAATGCGTATTCTGCAACTCCCGTTATCGTCGGGTGGATACAACGTCGCAAATATACCTTTGTACTGTGACTTACTCTTTCTTAAATCAATCTATGAATACTGCAAACATCGTGAACAAAAGACACAAATATCTACACAAACAGCTTTCACTGAATATCACATTGGTCATCAGCTTTCATCTATCTATCGTCTTCCGTTCCGCAATAGCTTTCCACACTTACTAACACCCAGCCCTTTTTATTCATATGCCTTAGCACAGTGGTTCTTAACCGGGGGTACATGTACCACTTGGGGGTACGAGGAGCCAAAGCAGGGGGTACGAAGCACCAAAGTCTTCAGGGATTAGCCCACTAGCCAATACTAAGAAAAAAAACCTGAGAAATGATGTTGAATCCGGATGTGGATAGGTATACTAAAGTCCTAAATCCCCGGAAAATACTTTAAAAACGAAAAAACAACGTCATGCTGAAAACCAAAATAATAGTAAAACCAAAGTATAAGCTAAGTGGGGGCCTTATTTTTACAATTAGCTTGCCAGGGGGCTGGCGATTTGCCCCTCTGTTCCCCGTCATTCACGCCACTTAATATCAGTACATTTGATTTTGAAGAAACATGTCCAAGAAACGTATATATCAAGTGAAATAAGGCCTAGGCTAGATGTGGTTCCACTTGCATGACAGAAAAAGATCGAATACAAAGACCACAGTGCATATGATGCAACAGAGTATTTACTAATGCAAACCTAAAAACTTCAAACCTTAATGAACATTACAATAATCGGCACGGGAGTGTGCAGTCGGGGAATGATTTCAGTACCTTGAAAATCAAAAGGGCTTGATTTGATAGTGGTGGAACTTTACTAAAGCAGGCATTCGTAC
>Ga0210059_1001756_pt1 | contig 33142 bp, 16 predicted proteins | sample Ectturendosymbi2_FD_188042 | JGI IMG/M metagenome (GOLD analysis project Ga0210059, IMG submission 188042) | Ecteinascidia turbinata endosymbiont from Florida, USA - Sample 2 (SPAdes) (version 2) | ecosystem: Host-associated > Tunicates > Ascidians > Unclassified | place: Key West, Florida... | reverse complement strand
GGTTGTCGAGTGAGGCAACAGTAAGAGCTAGCCAGAGGTGGGCAACCGCTACTTTATTAATAGCGTCGCTACCGTTACCGCTATTTGTTAAATTTAATAGCGGCGCTACGGCATCCGTTACTGAATGAAAATAGTGGCGAGTTATCTCTACCGCTATTCGCTACCGCTCCTTTTGCTGCACTCTTAAAAACTTTTTGGTGTTATTCTACTGACGTAGGATCGATTTTGAAAAACCTAACCTTGCATTTCTTTTTGAAAAATGTTGTTAAAGAAAAAACGTAATCTGAAAAAAATAGTCGTTGAACAGTTATGATATAGGAAAAGTTAGTTTGCAGTGTATACACATATAAATGAAACCTAGACTGCAGAAACGCCTATAGCTTCGTGAGTGGATTGCTACAGGTTTATAATTCGCCTTATCAATGCAAGTTTAGCGCTGTGTGCACAGTACTCAAGACTTCAAGAGAATGGTCAAGAAATAAAAGATCAAAACTCTTTTTCACTGAGTTTAATGCGTGAGTAAATTGAATTAGGTCCGCAACCAGGGTGGGAGACAAACCGAGCAATCAAAGCCTCCCACGAAATGTTTATGCATTATTTTAGATTTTCATAAAATGTTATGTTGATATGTGTTTCATGTGAAACCCCTGAACAAAGTACTGACTACTTGTATTTCAAACTGAGATCCTTGTTTCTGCATGGTTAAATTTATTCGCGATAGTAGTTTTGTGTAGAGCGTAGTTTCTATAGCCTGCGTGCAAAGATTTGTTATTTAGATATATGAGAGCGAATTGACCAACCACACTTTCCTTAACATCTCAGCTTTTGAAAGTGCAGCCTAAGTGTTGAATGCTTTAGCTTCAAAGGTGTGCAATGCGCATTAAGCAGCCGGCATCAGCTCTAAAAAAACAAACCTCCGAACATCAATAATCGTAACCTCTCGATTTACTGTAAAAGATTTCGAGAAATCTGCGACGGATCTGCTTATATCTTTGGCGATGATTTAAACTTGCACAAATCTGTAGGCTTATTCAAGTTACGGGTCCCCACAAAGGTGACAAAGCAAGCGAATCAGTCAAGCTAATTATTTTTATAGGACATCGATTTCACGTGCCTGCCTCTAGGCATCCACAGTACAGAAATCTTATTCATATTTAATTTATCATAAATTTATTTGATTCCTTTATGAAATTAAGTTTCCCTATCAGTACATTCAATGTCCATACGTACTTTTTCGCAAGATCTGAAAAACTTTTGAATGAAAATAAGCAAAAAACGCTAAGAACCACAAAGATTTCATTTAACAACTGAGAAAATCAAAGCCAAGCTGTCAGAAAACAGTTTTTTTTCTAATGCGAAGTTGTAGTATCCAAAGTTTGGTGTTACATTCGGACAACAATCACAAGCAAAAGGCGACATCATGTGATTTGCGGCTTAGCACATGGAGATGATTAAAATTTTGGCAAGATCGTGATGATAAAAGAAATCAATCATTTGACGTTGTGTGGCTGTGTCAGGTAAGAATGTTAATCAAAGAAAATATTTTTCAACACCAACTCTGCTTGTTTAGCCCAGACGATGGCCACTTGCAAAAATATGGCGTCATGTATTTTTTACCTGAACACATGGAGGCAAATAAACTTTCAGCAAAATTGCAATGATAAAAAAGCCCAACTACTTGAAGTTTGGTGGGGCTGTTGTGTCAGGTTAAAACGTAGATGAACCAAAGTTTTCGTCCTTGCGAACTTTGCGTGTAGAGTTAAAAGAACGAAAATGTGATATTTGTTGATTTCAATTATGTTAAAGCAAACTCACGATAACAATTTAACGCGAAGTGATTTATCCGCCATCTCAACGAGAACACTTTACTGTAGGTCCCCAGAATGTTTAGGTTTCAAAACGGGGCGGTAAGAGATTGAGCAGACGCGCTGTAGCATGCTCGGAAACCTAAACCCTCAAGTGATCGGGAATTGTGATTTGGCAACGTCCACAGATTATGTGAATTTTTTCAGCAGTTATCACTGATGTTGAAAACTAAACAATTATTGTGAAGCAATAAACATAGCGATGACACGTACAACGGAAGTTTTGCCGTAGAAAAAACTTTTGGTGTTTGGCAAAGTAGCCTTATTTGATTTTTTCTGAACAGCAGAACGTTGAATGAGTAGCAGAAAAAAAATAATGCGCTTTCGGTGCCTCGTTTAGTGAAAGTGTAAAATTCTTCAACGAAAATAATTTCACAAAGGTGACGGATTATTTTACTGAGTAGGGAAAATTACTGATTTGCGATTGGAGTACTAGGAAATGTCACAAATTAAGTCTGATGTCTAGCAAACCTTTTACAACACATAGTAACGCAGATGCATCAAAATGTTTCAAGCGAAGAAATGGGGGGGGCAAAAAAATATATTGGTGAGTGATTTCAGGAAAATGTACGCAAGACAAATATCAAAAGCACAACTTCATCGGCGAAAATTGCAAAGCAAAGTGCGCAAAAACTTGGAAGTTGGTACACAACGTTAGAAGCATGAAAACTTCAACATTTGAATGCAAATTTGTTCTGCGCATTGGATTCAATTTAAAGGTTACTGCTGGATGTTCAGTGTTGGTTTGATACATTATAATTAACATAACGAGATGTTTTGGTACAAAACATAACCGCAATCATTTAGCAGGTTTGCTTACAAGCAGTGTAAACCTTGGAATACAAAGAAGCTTTGCTTTCTATGCGCATTAATGCTCAGCCGTAAAAAAATTGCATTTTCGACTTCGTCGGCTTTGAAGAGTGATTTCTAAGGTTCTTAGGTATATAACAGCTCCGTTGCAAGTGTGAGAGTAGCCCAGCAAGACCGTTGACTTACAACATTGTATCAAAAACATTTCGATTTGGGCAAAACACGTAGCGCAACAACTGATTGTGTTACTTGAAGAGAACAGTGGATGCCTGTAATCGCATAGATTATGTTGCTCACGATTGGCATCGCTTAGTGGACAAACTGGCGATTTTTATTCAACGTTGCTGTGCATTTTTTTTGTTCAGCGAAAAGTTTGGTTTCTCACAGGTGCTTAATCTTTTTTACTGGGCTTGTAAACGTTGTAAGCATCTAAGAAAATGCAAATGGTAATGAAAACAGACAATACTTTTACAATATTAACAATGTCATTCACGGTTCTCCAAAACGATATTTTTTCATAAGACTAAAGTCGTCAAATTAGAAAAAAGGGAATTATCTAGTTGCTTTAAGTTTATTTAGCACAATCCGAGGCACGAAGCTCAAAGTGAAGACCCGTGCGACCACGCTTACAAAAATAACGTTTCCCAAAATTAACTGTAATGTGAAAGAAACGCAGTGACGCCTGTTAGAAAAAGAACGTGCGATGAAGCAGAAAAGCGACAGTTCATTACAAGGTAAGTTACAAGAATTTTTTTGTGCTAGTTTGAACGAAATTAAATACGACTACGTAGATTCCAAACAGCATTTCTATCTATAGTATCATGTTTCAGCAAAGCACTTCGCAAAAAAAACAAATGACACTTGCTTGAAGCAGTGGCGTACCTTGGGTTTCCCGCGCCTGAGGCAAACTCAGTTTAGGGCTCCCACCCAGCCCGTTCGTGGTAGCATAAAATAAAAGAAACACTGCAATCTGATGCTTTACTTGCAATTATCTAATTCCAAAGGACAAATGTTTCTTGTTTTGCTGCTGAAAATGGATCGATATTTTATCAAAAAGCTGATATGATTTAAATGTGCCACATACTTTAACCTAGAAAATATCTAACGCCAGTGACTCTCTGTGAGAAGTTTTGCTAACAATTTTGTGATTTGAACCTCGATAATGTCTATGGATATGATTAGTTTACAGGTGGAATTACATAAAATACAGGTAGCAGCCGAAGCAGCGGTAGGGCAGCGGTCAGTAAAAGTATTTGATTGAAATTCAAACTCATAAAAAACAAAATATTCTTCACCAATATGTTGTTTCTGTTCAGCAACAATGTTGACCTCAAAAATAATAGCAGAGAGTGTAGAAAACCATTCTGAGTGTTGTGGGTGCGTGAATAGCTGCAATAAATTTGTTTCAACTAGATCTTGTTAACCATGAAATTCCCTATGATACTGTGATAAAAAGTCAGCTCCGCCCCGTTGTCTCCCTTTTGAAAGAACAGGGGAAGCAATGCCCCCACTCTCCGCGCGTCCCTGTGAGTAACTGAAAAGTAGCCTACACAATTATAGGCTTACTAATGTACTCAACGCTGTTGTCCATTTGCAATTAGAAGTTTTCAAAAGTAGTCAGAATTTATTTAAACATCCTACAAATAAAAATCATCATAAATACCTTCAGAACCACATCAAATCCCTTTCAATGTGAATTTTGTCAAACCATCAAAGATCAAATGATTTCCTAAACATCAGATCTGATGTCGTAACAAGAACAGCATACTCTTAAGGTTTATCGCTGCGCTAAAAGCATGCGCAGTTGCATGCACTGTGAGTGTTGGATTCCCGTCCATTGTGACGCAAGTGTTGACGTGTCTCTCACTTCAACACACAAGCATGGACTGTGAATCTGATTCACTCTATCCTATGCGATGATGAAGGCGTAACTCAGGCTCGCGGCTGTTCGAGACACGAAACAGACAGGGGATTTGAGAGGTGACACTGTACAATTTATTGCCTCGAGTTCTACACTGGTTTTAAAGACGCAAAACGGCAACATCTATCGACCATTAACACAAACAACGACTTGTCCTTTACCACGATACAGAAGCAAACATATCGCAGAAAACAGTCAATGGATCAGTCAGACGATAAAGTCGCTCACGGCACTACTGACGAAAAGAGAGCAAGTAAGATTCCGCGAGGTCGTAAATACATGCACAGAAAGGCGAGCAGAAAAATGCATTCAACGAACGCCGTGAATATTGAGTCACGTGTTACGTACAACGCTGTGTGAACATGTGAACGATTTGTGCCCAGCCGGACGGCTCAATGAGCAGTCTATTACAAAGCACTGGTTCCAGTCCGTACGTACTTGTCCATATAGTTGGGTCGCTGGCTGCAACACAAGTATAGAATGAGAACGAAGTGTAAAAGTTCGCAACCTGGGTATCTGAAAGCATTGTGACTCAACCGTGAGTTAAAGCACATGCGGGCACTGGTTGCTGGAGACACAACCGACAATTTTAAAACGTCACTAAGGTTCATAATTGTTCTCTTTGCGAGCCTTGGTGACTTTGATGAGATTTTGCAACTGGGTATCAGCGACTGGCATTCGACATTTTGCAAATCGTAATTACTAGTATCCGCTAATATTTGACATTTCCTAATTGTTACGTGACATTCAAACCCCAATTCACGCCCTCAAAATGCTGAGCCCGGGGACAGATGTCTCCCTTTCCCCCCTGGCTACGCTACTTTCTTCAAGACAGAATTATAAGTTTGCTTGAAGTTATGCACACAGCCAAATACACTAAAGTTGAACCAAGCAACAAAAACTATCATATTGACATATACTTCAAAACAAAAACTGTAGTTGCACATGCAGCGACATGTTGAACCCAGTGACATATTTTTACAAACATTCAATTCCGTCATACCCAACTTTACCGGTAGCAGTAGCCGATGCTTCGAAGCCCCAACTGCTTTAACTTTGTCGTTGATGCTGAGTTTTTACCGAATTAACGTGGAACCTATCGACCAGGTCAAAAGCAACCTGAGCTAAATCTTTCCTAATGCTGCTAGCTTACTGCAAACAAATCATCCAAAATCAGCGCAAAACAGTGAGAAGAGCAGTTACTATCAACGTGTGCTGACGGAGCTCTTTCATACTTTTTTCCTTTGGCCACCACTCGCAACAAAGTAGCGAATAGCGGTAGCGGTAAAATGGTGATAGCTTGCTACCGCATCTGTTATTTCTTTCAAAAAAGTGCGGCGCTCCCGCTGACGCTCCTGGAAAATTAGCTCGCTACAGTAGCTCGCTATTTAAGTAGCTCGCTACTGCCCAGCTCTGGAGCTAGGAATGAGGTTTTGGTTATTTGTGCCGCACTGAAGCAGCTGTCAGAAAATATAAAAAAAAGCAATATGTGTGGTTATATTGCGACGTATAAAAACAAAACGAACATGGTGCTTTCCTTTTGTCAACATTGGCACCTCACCTGACAGAACTGAGCGAAGTTTTTCAGGTGGAATGTTTTAACTTTGCAAGGTGAAAGCTTCCATGGAACTGTGCATCAAACAGCTCTCTGATTCCGCTGGTAAATCCGAGCTTAAAACTATTTGCAAAAATGGCGTGAAGTAAGAGATTCATCCCAAAGCTTTTCGTCTAACACTCTTCAAGGGACATCGTCAGAATGGAGTGGAGGTACAGCCGAACTGGTTTATAAACAGGAAAGCAGAGTTCACATTGGTTGAAACAGTAGCCAATAGCAAACGGTTTAGAAGATCGGAAAAGAAGTGTTCTCATTGGTTGAAACAATCAGCCAATGGAAAGAGTTGAGCTGCTTTTCGAACTTCGTCGAAAAGGTTTAGGAGATCTTCAGGGAGTAAACGAATTCTTTTTGTTTGCAGAGAAGGGGACTCAGAGATTTGATGAAAGTCGCTTCTGGGGCGGAGAGATGAAACGGAGTGTGAGTTCGAGCGAGAATAGAGAACTTGTCATAATTGTAATGTAAGGTGCATTAGGCGTTGTCAAGAAGATGTTGACCGATGGCGGATTGGTGAAATTGTGGCGGACTGGGGCCTTACTGGGGCGGGGAAGGCTTTAACGGATGTGGGGAGTGGGAGGATTAGTAACAGACTTTCGAATGCGTTGTTTAATTCGCTCTTCTAAGCGCTGAGACGTGCGACCAACGTACCGACTGTCGCAGTGGCACACAAATTGGTAAATTACGTTGCTTTGATGATGGGAAGGTAGCACGTCTATCTTTCTTGCTGGTAAGAGCTGTCGGGTCATAAAAACAACACGTGGTTCGACGGAAAAGAAGCAGCGTTTCAAGGCAGACGCGATCTGCTTTTCGAACCTCGTCGAAACGTTTCCGATCCATGGAACGTGTAGGTAGCAGAGGTGAGCATGGACAGGATCAGGATTGGATATCCTGCAGGATACTTGCGATTTTTTCGGATCAGGATTGGATTTGGATATTCATTTTCGAAAAAAATTGGATCAGGACAGGATCAGGATATTGGTTTGATTTCTATAACGAAATTTTCCTGAGAGCGATTCAAGATGTCAGAAATGATGGTTGCAGTGTTTTCTTTGCCATGTTTTTTATATTGTCAGTATGTGCTGCACTCATCACAATCACTATTAATTCGTGTTACTTTATCATTAATTTTTTCCGGCCAGGTGAAAGTAGTAAGCTGCTCTTATATTGCTGGTATTCTGCTTTATTTGTTGTGATCAATGAGTATCACATGTGCAAATACAGTGCACCATTGCCTTTGATGCACAGACAGAAGGCAAAGTGGCTATTACGCCTAAATCATGATTGATACGCAATAATCTGCCGAGATAGCCTATGGTCAGCCACTGCAATAGGCACCAAAGAATATACGTGACCAACTAACTGTTGGATAATTTTTATGTACTTTTTGGAATATAAATTGAAAAGTGTTCTTTTTAGATATCTTGTCAATCCAATACAAAATCAGGTGCGATCTACCAATAGACACTCGGCGATCAATCGGTCTATGCGATCAACCAGTTGGCTACCCCTGGTCTGTTTCAGCGTTTAAAGCCACATTTATTTTGGTCAGAATTTTGAAATCCTATCTAAAGTTTTATACAGTCAACCTTTGCTAAAAGACAGTTTGAGTTCATGTAGATTTTGTAACCTACATACTTTTATTATATTTCATCTGTGATCTCCTCTCAGATTTACAAAGTCTATTTTCTTTATTTTGCCAATTGATTAAATGCTGGAGCTCTATTGCAATTAGCTGAACCAAATTGGTTGACTTGGTCAAATGACAAGGATTATATCCTTGGATTAGCAGATTGTCTTTGCCATATAACCTAAAACCCTAACCCAAATGGCCAACCTGTATCTGATTTTCAAAACTTACTAAAAACGTACTGTAACTTACATCAAAAGTTTTCACATAAAAACAGTCGTCTCTATTAGCCGAGCCAAAACAACAATGCTGAGAGCCCAAACGACGACCACTCGCACAGCAGGAATTCCCTCTCGACCAGGTTCATTGTACCCAATGCTAGTGCCACGAACTCAATGTTATAAGTGAACAAAGTCAGATACACTACAGTTCAAATGGAAAAATGAACACAGCTGGGCTATACCTCTGGTGGCAAAATACACACTATTTTTATTTTTTCCGATTGAAAGTGCACAACATGTGATGTCATTTTTATGGATTGGGCCACAAAATGACAGCGTGTTTTTGTTTGGAAGTGGCTGTAGGTCTGCTGGCGGTGACATGGTTAGAATAGAACGCTGGGTTTGCAACATTAGCAGCACTGTCATGGTAGTCATGTAGACGTGTCTTACTGTGTAAATGGTTTTTGCGTTGAATCTGGCCATGATCAAGCACCTTTCGCTTTAGTAGTAGTGGTTGCACTTTTCATGGTGCCATTTTTATTTATTTATTCAAAAGTTTCCAAACTTTTGTGGTCAGATTTGCGGTTTAGGTTCAAATGTTAAGTTTAAAGGTTAGGTTTAGGGCTTAGGGTGCAGGTTTAAAGGGTTAGGTTTTGGTTTACTACGTTTCTACCAAGCGTAGTGCAGTCTACTGCACACTTGTAATGGATTAGTGTCATGTTACAGACGACGGATGAATAAGTTATCAAAAATGAAGGTCCACTGGCGGACCTGTAACTACTGCCAGTTTGTTGCATATTTAGCCAGTGTCGCAATTGGATACGGATGGATATCGGATACTAAATTTCAAACATTTTCGGATAAGGATTGGATATGGATATGCAAAAATTTCTTCGGATATGGATCAGGAGTCAAAAAATCTATATCCGCTCACCTCTGGTAGGTAGACTGGGCATTTTTTCACTGTGTGGATCGGGCTCGAGTTTAGTTGTTGAAGTTTTCGTTTGGGAGTGGAGTTAATTGAATGTTGCGGGTAACCATTTTCCAATAGGATTGAACGGATTTTGTCAAACTCTGGGTCTAGTTTGCCTTTCGAGCAGATCATAAAAGCTCTGTGAACCAAAGTACCAATTAAATTGATTTTCCGTTTGTGGGGGCTAAAGGAATTACAGCGTAGATACTGGCCAGTGAAGGTAGGTTTCCTGTAGACTGATGTTGAAAATTCCGAGCCGAGTTTTTCTACCAGGACGTCCAAGAAAGGGAGGGAGTGATTGAATTCCTTTTCATGGGTGAAGCATAGGGAGGGGTGAAGGGAGTTGAGGTGCAAGAGAAACGTATTGCAGTCATCTTCATTGTTGAATACGGCGAACGTGTCATCGACATACCGGAAGTATGCTAACGGCCTATTGGCGAAGTTGAAGAGTTTCTCTTCTTGGTAGCCGCCGAAGATGTTTGCTAGTGCCGGGCCCAACGGTGAGCCCATGGCAACGCCGTCGATTTGTCGATACATGTTGTTGTTAAAGCTGAATTCCACGGAGGAAGTGGCCAGGTGCATGAATTCAACGAAGATGTCGCGTGGAAATGATGGCTGCGGCAAGACGTTGTTGTTGTTGTACAGAGCGTCGGCACAGATTTGTATGGTTTCGGTAAGCGGAACATTGGAGAAGAGGCTGGAAATGTCAAAGGAGCAGAGGAAAACAGAGGAGGGAGAAAAGATAAAGTTTCTGACTTCTTTTACAAAGGTAAAAGAATCCTACACGAAGTTGACAGACAAGTCTTGAAGAACTTGTTGGAGAAGACTGGTAAGCCATTTAGCCAGCTCATGCTGGGCCGATCCTGTCATTGACAAATTTGGACGTAGGGATACATCTTTCTTGTGAGTTTTCGGAAGGCCGTACATGTGCGGTTGCTGAGAGGCAGTGGGTCGGATTGCTTTGTATTCAGGTTTAGAAATTAATTTTTCCTTGCTCAGTTGTAGACACCGCCGTTGTATCAGCGTTTCTATTTTGGTGGTGTTGTCATTGTTGGTGGCTCGTCCAAAATCAAGGAATTTGGTGGTGTCATTCAGAATTGTCTTCATTTTGTCGTTGTACTCGTTCTTAACTGCGAAAGGTTTCATAGTGAATTAGGGAACTTGAAACGCCAAATGGCTTGGCTGACTCATGCGTGTCAAGTGGCATGGCGTTTTGGAATGGTGCCGAAAGATTAGCAGATTGATCGTCCCCATACACAAAAAGGGAGACATGATTGAATGAACCAACTACCTCGGCATCTCTTTGCTAAGTCTAGGAAGAATGTATGCCAAGACGGGAAAATAATTGAACCAAAGCTGGATGATACCCAGTGCGGTTGTTGCCGCGGCAGTAGCACTACAGAACAAATTTCCACTCTCCAGCAAATTTTCGAGAAATCCTGGAAGCATGCCAAACACTTATACACATGTTTTGTCGACCTCGGAAAGTATAAGGCCGGGTTCCTCATGAATAACTTTGGGGGGTGTTGGGGGAGTACGGTGTTGACAGGTGCCTCTTGCTGGCCCTCAAATAACTGTATTCCTCTTCAGAGGATTGTGTCCGTGTCAACGGAATTAACTCACAACCGTTCAGCGTTGGACTCCGACAATAGTGTTTGCTGCCATCTGTTGAGTTCGCCTCAACATGAAACTTCCTCTTGACTACCTCCGTCAATCAATCCAAGGTTAACTTCCCCTCTGACGCGGTTCAACAAGACAACCGGGACGTTCTGCTTCACTCTCACTCAGGAATTCACCTAATAAGTGACATTAATGACTTTAAAAAGTAAAACAAGTCAAGAAAATGACCGAGAAGTCTGGCACTACTTTCAATACACAATAGTGATTGGAATGAATATTGGGAAACTAAGACTTCACAACTAATGAAGAATGGACTTCCTACTAAAAGTATAGTCATTATAATTTGAGAAATTCGGCTTTAATTATTTTCAAAGTTACGACACATTATTTATTTTAAAAATACCGGTTTCGGTCACTAAATTTCAAAATACCGGCCTTTTACTGGCCTCCGCAAAATTAGCAGTAAAATACCGGCCAGGCCGGTGAAATACTGGCCATCTGGCAACCCTAGATGGCGCCCACGCCAAGAAGCAAGTTTGGAGCCCGCATGTTCGAATCTGGGCTCTTTTAGAAGCAATTTACTATATTGAAGAAAGTGTTTGTAACATTGTTGGGACTTTTCAGCGCCTCTGCAGTCATTCTGTGCCCCCTGCAGTCATTCGGCACCCCCATAGTGATTTAGCGCCTGGGAACTTGTGCCTCCCTCTTTACGCCCCTGATCACACCAGAACAGTGGACCTGGCTCTTCCTTTGCAGTGAGAGTGTCATAGTAGCAAATAAAAAGTGTAATTATATATATTTTTTTTAAAGTGATATTTTTGCAATCCTAATCCAGTCCAAAATTTTCGTTGAGAAATTCGGTCCGATTCTAATCCGGTAGACCTTTCCAAATATTTGATCCAATCCGGTTTATATCAGAAAAAACTTTCTGATTAAGCATTTTTCTGCAGTGATCAACTCAGTTTGGATATCCATATCTAATCCGGTTGAGTTTTTTCGAAATCCAGTCCGATCCGGATTCGATTGTGAATTGCAGAATCCGGTTGGATGGCTATCCAGTAACCGGTTCATGTTCAACTCTGCAGTACAGCACTGACACGCAGTGGTGCCAGTGCTAATGTTTTTCCACTAGATCTAGTGTTTTTTCATTTCATCTAGTGTTCTACTGTTTTTTTTATGGCTATCTCGTGTTTTTTTATGAGTGAGCTGAATGTAATTAATTGCACAGTTTTGTATAATTTCAACTGTACTGTAATTGAGACCTTTTGCTTTAGTACAATTGACTAATTTGCTAAACATTCTACCTAAAATCAATCTTGAATTACACAAACAAGACAATATAATGTTTTGAGTTAAACCACTACGAAGTCACTTGGTCATCTGTTGAATGATTCAGTGACATGTACAAACAAACACAAGTGTTGTTGCTATCTCCTGTTTAGTTTTTTCTCCGGTTTCCAATGAGTTGCACAATGTCTATGGTTGGCATTGCAATCAGTGTTGCCACTGCTAGGGTTTTTTCTTTAAATCTGGGATTTTTCTGTTTTATTTGGGGTTTTTATTGAAAATCTGTTTTTTTTTACTCTGGTCAAATTTTATAGATGTAGGCCTCGGCTATGTTGTATTACTGTCTTTTCCATTCAAGAATACAATAATTTGACAGGCGTAATAGGCTATGTGCAGAGTCAGTAGCCAGTACAGATGTGACTAGCCAAGTAGGGCTGGGCTTAACCAAATTGTTTGAAACTTAAAATGGTTTACAGATTAAGCACTAATTATAGGTCAGCACTTTAATCTATCGCTGATATGTCAAGGACTGCTTGTGCATGAATTTGAAATGCTCTTTTTGGTTTTGAAGATGCTGTGGTTGAGAATCTCTTCATTGGATTGTTTTACGGGTGTATTGATTGATTGTGATATGAATGTAAAATTTTGCATCTTAAAGTAGTAGTGAAATATTGCAATGAATGCAATGGTTATAGTGAAAAGAAAACTGTAAGACCTTGAATGTATCATGTACTTGTTTCAATTTGTGCATTTTAGTGAAAGTAAAAGAAAACATCACACCTTTTCCTAGAAAAGATCTGACTAGCTTTTATATTTAGTTACTTCATACATTTGTTTCGCTGCTAGCCTACTTGTGTTGTGAAGTGTGATTGTCATTATGTCTAAAAATAGACTTGAACTTGTTAAAAATATGTTGCAAATAATGCATAATTACCTTGATTGTTATGTGCAAGTACTGGTAGCGTGCTTTTCAAGTTTGATTTTGACTTTTTTAAAACATTTTTTATGTCTGGGTATTTTTATTATTTTCTGTTTTTTTTCAAGGAAAATTCTGGGGTTTTTCTTCATAACAGAGTGGCAACACTGATTGCAATGCATTTTCTGGGCATTTTTACTGTGTGTACTGTATGTTGGCTTCTGGAATCTAGTGTGTTTTTGTGAATCTAGTGACTGTTTTTTTAATCATTAAATCTAGTGCTTTTTCATAACAACAGAGTGGCAATAGTGCTAACACGAGAATTGAGTACGTTTGCTAATGTTCGAGAGGAAATTTGCTAGTTCTGACGAGAGCGTTCTTTGTTAACAGTGAAATTTATATGGCGTTTCTACTGAATTTTCAAGCGCAAGATGTATTTGGCAAAATGAATAATCTACCCAAACACCATGCGGGGCCCCCAGAGGCGCGGGGCCCAATGCAGCTGCATTGGTTGCATTGGCTTAAGGCCGGCCCTGATCGGGAATCTGCTCCAATGAGGCAAAAACTAAAAAAGTGCTTGTTAACATCATAGAAAACCTCGAGCTAATGAAGCTGCATCACACATTTTTCATTTTAAGAGATTGGGCCTACCTCTTAATCCCCAAACCCACATGTATCTGCTGCGTAGTGCCTTGTGCTTCAGATGCAAAGCGGAACTGGAGGCGTTTGGCACTGCTATAAAAAATCAACACGAAAAAATATGCAACGTGGCTTTTGGAACCGAAAGCTGGTTACAAGCATCCCTACTAATCCGACATGGAGACTTTGGCTTCAGTTCGCACTACAGTACAGACTAGTCTCTGCGATGTTTCATGTCATCATATCATGCCTGTAATCAAGTGCATAGGCCTCATCAATGATTCGCATTCCTTAAACCCTTTCAAGGGAAAGTAAAGAACACAACTGATGCTTGGTCCACACACCGTCATTCATCACCACTACAAAAGGAAAAATGAACTGTCTCTCACTCTGTGAGATGACCTTGCCTTCAGAGATTCACTTAATGCCCTGCTCCATATACCCTTATCCCTTGGGAAACATGTCGGCTACTTGCTGAACAAGAGAGCCACAACACTGCTTGCAATTGCTACCATCTATGATGACATGATTTGTAATAAAGATAGCCAATTAACAACTTGTACTCTGTTTCTAGACCTAAGCAAAGCCTATGACTGTGTTAATCAAAATAGCCTATATTACTTAAAAAATTGTCCTACTGTGGAGTAAAAGGAACACCTCTAAAACTTCTTGCTTCTTATTTAGACAACAGGTTTCAGCGTACGAAAATAGGAGATACTAAATCTTCTTTTTTGAATGTAGTACACAGCATGCCCCAGGGATCAGTTGTAGGGCCTTTACTATTCCTTATATATTAATGACATTGTGAAAGCCTCCAACTTTAATATGCTGATGACATCTATCTGCATATTTTAGGGGAAAACCACAAATGTTAGAAAAAACATTTAACTACGAGCTTAAAAAAATAATCACTATGGGTTTGTGCTAACAAATATGTATCAATTATTCCCAAAGCAATTTCATGCTCATGAACAGCCACAATAACATCAATCAGTTAATCATCACCCAATATCAAAACAAAGTAGCTCAAAATATCTTAGCGTTATACTTGATGACAAACTTATTTGGAAGCCTCAAATTGAAAATTTGGTGACACAACTCTCCAAATCATGTGGAGTGTTTTTCAAATTAAAACACTATACCAACATTTCAGTGCTCAAATCTGTTTACTTTGCTTTTTTCCATTCCTATTTAACTTACTCAATATTTAACTGGGAAAGGGCTAACAAGACCACATTACTCCCTTTAATTAGATTGCAAAACAAAGCTGTGAGGACCAGAGATGAGCATTGGACTGGATCCGGACTATGATGAATTTTGATGATTTTGGATTGGATTCTGACTGTAAAATACTTCATAAATTTTGGATCAGGATCGGATTTGGACTGAGTTATTGGACAAGAATTGCATAATTTTTCTCATTAAAGAGTTGTATTTTGCTAAATTTTTGGACTTTATTTGGACTTGGATTTAAAATTTTTTTAATTTTTTGGACTATGGTTAGACTTGGACTGAGTTTCAAAAATTCAGGACTGGATTGGAAAATATGACAGTCCGCTCATCTCTGGTGAGAACCCTTGACTATAACAAAATTAAAAGAGATGTAGTCTATTCTAAGCACGAAATTTTAGAAATACCCGACTTATTTAAATTGTCAATAGCCAATTCAACTAGCCTGCTCTCTAGTATTCCTTTTAGAGTGGTGGTTAACTTGATCACTTCGATAACTACTTTGCTGAGATTACATCAGTCCACAAACATAAAACAAGACTTGCTTCTTTGCAAAACTATTATTTACCCAGAATGAAAACGTCTCTGGGTCAACTTTGGTTAAAGTATATTGGTCGAAAAATTTGGTCTAACATTCCTGAAAATTTGAAATCTTTTTCACCTTATTCATTTGGAAAACAATATAAAAACGTCCTGGTATCTTGCCAGAATTCCTGTTGATCTACAGATGCTCAGCTCACCCCATCCCCTGTATGTAGGCATGCTTTTCCCCTATTCTTTTTTGTTGTTGTGTTTTTTTTATTTTACTTGACACTGATTTGATGCTTTTTTGTTTCTTTTTTTACTACATGTAAACATCTTCAATTAAACTATGGCTTGTGCTAGCAACAGGGCTGGCTTAGAACTTGACCCAGTTGGTCTTTCGCCAACCCTTTGCGATTCAGCATGTTAGAACGCGAATAAAGGATCAAACTGCAAAACCTGATATTCCCGATGTATGTACATTTTCATCAACATGAAATCAGTTTATAATCTTTGATGTTATTGTATTTGCCCTTGGTGTGTTCATGTTATTTCATGGTTTGAGTCACAAAAATGTATGAATAAACCATACCACGCCTGGTAGTGTTGCCTACTGGTAGCCTATACCAATTTTCAGAAATTTGGTATATTTTCAAAGTGCTTGGTTGGTATATACATTTTTGATTGGTAGATAAAAGATTGGTATATATTTGTTCAAGGGTTTAGTCAAGACTGTTGAGTGTAAACCAAAATGTTTGGTATTTTGCAATGCGTAAACAAATAAAATATAGTAGCGTTTTTGCTTGATGTGGGAGTAAGCACGCACTTCGGTTAAATGTAGAACGAGACTGGAAGAGAGCTGGGAGGTTCTGAAAAAACTGAACGTACTGTAGCTCTTGGTTTGCGCTTTAGTTGGAAAGCTGCATATGAGAGTGGCAAAAGATCTTGAAAAGAGTAACTGATAGAGTTTGCATGGCTTGCAAATCAAGATTCTGCTGGTGCTGTGTATCCCTTCTGCAAACTACACAAAAAGGAAATTAGAAATGGCAAAGCAGTTATTATACAGCAGAATAATGCGGTGGACCACAAAAGAAATGAAAGTACAATTACAGGTGTTGCAAGGTTGAATATTCCAGTGGTTAATAAATCTTATCACTGCTGAAGTTAAGAAAGTAGAATTTAAGGTTGCAACTTTATGATGTCATTGCACAACATCAACTCTTGATCATGTTAGTGAAGTAGTAAAAGCATGGATCAAGCAGCAATAAATATAAGTTTTTCGTTACAGATATATTTGGAATACATTTGGTATATTTTTAGACTAGATTTGGTATATTTTTTGGTATATCTGTTCGGTGTAATTGTTGTAAGAAGAGTTGGCAACACTGCCTGGTCAGAAGGATCAGAAACCTACCTTACAACAGCGTTGCCAGTTTGGCTTTTTTTGGAAACCTTTTGGATTTTTTTCAGTCGGAAAAGCTTGGCTCTGGAAAAACATTGTCTCAGCTGCATATTCATTAAAAATCTTCTGAAAAGAGTCTAACCATGCAGCATGCATAAAATATTGAAAAGATTTTACTGTTGCCCTAAAAATGATCGATTTTACTGATGAAAAACAAATGTACGACAGTGTAATTACGGGGAAAGGAAGAAATGTTTCTAAAGAGTGGAAGTGTATTGTATGGATCTTTCTGACGAGTTTTAACGTCTGTTTTGTGTTTGGTTATGCATGTTGTGTGTGTTAATGCCTTAAAACTGCTATCTAGCTTTTTCTGGCTTTTTTTGGGACAAGGTCTGGCTTTTTTTGGTGAAGACAGGTTGGCAACCCTGCCTTACAATCCCTTCCCAATTGCAAATGTTGGAAACCTTCTGCAGTGCCCTGACGATGAGCTCTGTATTGCAATCGCCCTCTGAACTGGTGTCAAAATTCAAAAGCACGGAATGCTGGTGTGGTAAAATGGTTGATAAGCTGGGGGGCTCCATGGTATTTCCTGTACTAAAAACGCAGGCCACTTCATGGGATGTGATGGTTGAGAACACCGTTGCGTTGTTTAGGGCCACTACAAAAAAGCGGCATGATTAAGGCAGGCACTGTAGCAACAGAGTGAGAGTGGAGGCTACAAAAATCTGAAAATACAGTGACCTTAAACAATTACTGCTTTTCACTAGTCACAATTGAAACCGCTGGTGTGTATCATGGCAAGCCCACAGCCCCTTTTTTGAGCTCCTTAAAGGAAAGAAACTTGTTAATCTGTCTGGTGACTCCAGTGGCACTGCCGTTTATTAAGAGGATGTTCTTTACAGGTTTGGGGCAGTACCCAAAGTTTGGTCCTTAGGCCTGTATGTATTCCCACCATTTTTTCACACCTGCTGGTGATCTGACTACAGAGCTGTCGTCTGCATAACATACCTGTTTCACTTCATCATTTGCAGTTTAATTGTTTATTGCTTATAACAATGGTCATGTGGATCAGCATACATTGCCATAGCTGCATTGTCCCCTTGCATCACACCCTCCTGTGACAGCATGTGGTTCCCATTTTCCAGATAAAGCATGGCAGGTGTGCTGTAGCTGTTGTGTAGGTATGTGTACATGGGGGTACACAGTCTTCTGATGTTTTCTAGACTGACTTTTCTGTTGAGTTTATTGAAGGTATTTTTATGGAAGGCCATGTGCGGCTGCAGGCTGTGCACCCCCACTTCGCACACTCTGTTCACTGCAGAATGTTTTAAATATTATATCATCTAATGTAATTAGACTACACGCTTTGCACTGCACATTGTTAACAGACGTTTTTTGTATTTTCCAGATATAATTACATAAACTTTATGAATGATTTGATGTAATTTTAAATTACATTTAGTTTAAATGAAGATGAAGACCTAGGACTAATCCTAAGCAAAGTGGAAATCGAAACATTAGTGGTATTTTTTGTTTTTCTGCTTTGGCTATTTTTTCTAACTTGTGCTTCATTAACTTCAGCAAGTGTTTTTAATATTGTAAGCTATAATAGGTGCTAGTGTTGTCACTGGCTGTACATTTTTCCAATGTCAATGAAGTGAATGAAAATGTTGAGAAGTTTTCAATACAATGAAGGTATTGTATGTTTGTTTGATCATCATTTGTATTTTAATCTTACAGACAGAATTTTAAATGTTGGTACTCACTGTTAGTGCATTTTGGTTGCAGGCAAGTAGCAGCTTTTGAAGTATAATCTGGTGTCTCTCAGCCTTTTGCACTGCTTGCAAAAGCCTAACAGACAAAAATGATGGAAAATTCTGAGTGCTTGTTCTACACCCTGATGAAGGCTAGTTAGTGACTTACTGAAATGTTGGTCTGCCTTTCATTTTTTTGGTTTTGTCGATGGGCTTTTTTAATAAGGTGTTTGCCAGTTGCCCTTTTAGTAACTTCTTACAAGCAGTGCTTGGCTAGCTCTGCTGATTTTAGTTGTTTTTACTCTCTGGGCTTTGTGCTGGCCAGCAACACTTTTAGCAAAATTCACACACTGTTATCAAAAGTTAAAAAAAGGCTATGGTTAGTCATAGGTTGATGTTATTTTTATTAGTAAACCCAGGGCTGGCATTACCATTAGACAAACTAGGTAGCTGCCTAGGCCGCTGGGCAAAAAAGAGTGTCAAACATACAATTGTGTGGTTCAGAAAGTGACGAACATACATAAAAAAAGAGAATGAGCATGATGAAAGTGAATGAAACACACGATCAAGGGGATGGAAGCACCTGATCTTACACAAATCATCCATTCATAGATTGATACATGACAACACAGGATTAAGGGCATTCTCAACATTTTTCAAAAAGATCAGTTTTTGGACTTAATGATCATCAATTTTTAGACTGCACCTTCACACAAATAGGTTGTACAAAATGCTTAGAGTTTATAAATGGCTAAATTAGAAACGACAGGGCATTCATTTCTTGTTCTTATCCAAAAATGACATAAACTCTATTTTGAAAATTGTAGCTGCAAACTTCTGTCGTTTAACACTTTTGTGCAGACACATTTTTAGGGCCAGTTTGCACTAGGGCTGAACAAGGCTGAGAAAAGCTTAAAAACTGGTTTGTTCAATTATAACACAATTTCCCAACCCCACTCAGCCTGTGCCTTCGTCAGCCCTCCTTAGCCCATAAATTTTAATGCCTTGTAGGGAACTGCTCAATCTAACACAGCCTGAATCGCAAAGTGAGCATGGGTTTTCAGGTACTTGGTGGGTACAATGTAGGAAGTGGGAGTTTTTCTACATTTGCACAGCATTTTAGTGAGGAAGAGCAGTAGTCTCAGCTTGTGTGGGCATTGAAATGATAGGCCTACTGCATTGCGGATAGACCCATTGCAAAAGCACTGGCAGAAAGCAATAGTATTATCAATGATAATACAGTAATTACCCTACTGTGACCTTTTCTCTGTATTTGTTTTTAAATAAAAATCAAAGCGAATCAGCAAACATGATTGATCAGACTCTTAAGTTGCAACTGAGTTTTCCTGCAGCATGCCCAGGATTGCAAGAGAAGCTCATTTAGTCTAAAAAGGTCTTTGATGATCTGATATGAAGCTTTCATTTATCCCATAACTGTTCTGTTTTCATTTGGTATGGGTCAGTCGCCACAAACCTGTAATAGTGGTTACAAGGTTGTAACTATTGCAAAAATATATGAGAAGCTTATCAAATCTGAAAACCATATGTGAAATAGCCAACAACATGTGACATATGTTGGAACAAGTATACAGCCAATGTATATATGTTATTCACAAATGCAACAAGAGAAGCCATGCCCTTTAGGTTACTATTTAGACAGCGCATCCGTGAGTAAATTATGGCTGTGAGTGAAAACCATTTTGGTGCCACAAATGCTACTGCTAGAAAGACAATACCCCAAATTGGGCATTTTATTTGAAAATATGAAATTAGCTTTTTATGTGCCAGTGCCTCAGCAGTTGCTTTTTTGTTACAATAGCCTATCATTGCACATGACACCTTGTTTACAGCAAGCAACCAGAGAGACAAAGGCAGCATGTTAAAACTTCGCTCTCAATAGTGCAGGCAGAGCACCCAACACAACAAAGCGTAAAAAGTTTGGCAGGTGTAGACGGTTCCCTGAGCTAAGCTTGGTTTGACCCAGCCTTAGCCCCAGTGTAAACCAGCCCTTAATAAAGCGGTTTAAAAAATAGCTTGAAATGGTACCACAGACACATTTTGTGATATCTGAGCTGCGAAAGAAAGAAAAGTTTTGTGAAATTTCACCTAAGGTTTCAAAGTTACTTGGCAGAATTAAGCCAAGTCGTTCATAAAGACAAACTTACATTCTATTTATGTTTTGTGTGTATCACATTTTTGACAGACGTAACACTGCCCTGTTTTTTTTTGGCAGATCATGACAAAATCTTTCTTAAGTTCCAGGTCTAGCTCACATCTCATCACGTGGCTGGTCAAACAACTGAGGCCAGATCACGAGTAGAGATCAACTGATATGGCTTTTTGGGGGCTGATGCCGATACCGATATATCGACTTTCATGGACGGATAGCCAATATTGACCGACATTTCCAAAATTTATAACTGACATTTCCAAAATTTTTAATCTTGTTTTCTGCTTCATTATCAAAATTATGATGTATACTATGCCTTACCTTTTTTCACAAACTTCAAAAATCAGGATTTATCAGCTAAAATTTTTAAAATTGCAGCTATTTCAATATTTTGCTATGATTTGTAATTAATGTGATTAATGATGATGCTTTTGTTTTGGCTGCAACGGCCGACGTGTGCTCAATGGTTTATCTGTGTCTGCTTGTTTATGAAAACGCACCCTAACGTTGCAGCAAGATCACTGTCTTGACTTGGTTCATTGTACTTTATTGTGCAAGATGTCTGCATGCATGAGAAATATAACAGCGCTTTGTCAACACTTACTGATGGCCGATAATGATATATTGGTAAAACCCAAATATTGGCCCGATATATTGGCCAGGCCGATATATCGGTCTATCTCTAACCACAAGGTTTGACGATAAAATTTCATATGATCATTTTTGACATAATAAGCATCATGGCAAACTGCCCTGTGAGAGGCGGAAAAATTCTACAATGATCATTTATCATATATCAAATTGGCAAGATACAGACACAACACGCTTATTAAAAAACAGACAGCTTGCACATGCAGTAAACTGCTAAAGAAGTCAGTGCTTCTTGCAAGATTATGCTAAAAATATGTCTCGATAAAGTGATTGTAAATGGCTGAAAGGCTGGGAGATGAGGTTTCTGTCAATTGCTTTTGGCAAATCATCTGAAACAGCTGTGTCCAAGTAGGATAAGTGTGCCTAGAGTCTTAAGTGAGAAAGTTAAGCCAAAACCGGTTGTACAGAATGCATTCTTGTACCTGGACATTGTTTTCCATCTGTGGCTATGATGTTGTTTTTTCAAATAAACTTCTCAAGCAGTGGACTAGACAGATAATTCCAAAGTGAGAAAATAGTAATAATGTGACTTTTCTGATGTTGATGATATGCTAGTGTGTTGTGCTTTAATGTAGTTGAAAAAGTGGATACCCTTTTTTAGTCATTCATCAAAAATGTTTTGTTCGATAAAATTAATTCCCTTGGGGATTAATTTATTTAGTTGTTTTTAGCCCAAAACTTTTGAACAGAAACGCTAGAAAGCCAATCAAAGGCTCAAAAGGCTCAGATTCTAGCCTAGATTCCAATAAAAACTTGAGTTAAAAATTCCATTTGGCGGTTGGGGCCCAGGGCCATGAAACCTGAGCCAAAATGGTCAAAAACCTACGAGTTATGGAACTGGAAAGTGATGGTTTTTAAGTGGCTCACATGGGTCTTAAAGTTGAAAACAGCCTGGAACTGAAGGTATTACTAACTTTCTAGTAAACTGTCAACTTGAAAAGTGATTACTTTTTAATCATTTGCAAGTTTGTTGAAATTTGTAAAAGAAAGAAATATGTCTCAAGTCTTGGCCACACTTCTCAGAGGTTAAATCCATAAAAATGTTGCTATTGTTTCTGTGAAGCATGACACCATAATGTCAACAAGTTGTTTTCTTGGGCATGTTGTTAACACTGTAGAATCCAATTTGATTTTTTAAAGAATATTTTGTTTGTTCAAGATTTCCCACATGGTATGTTGAAATATTTCAAGGCCTTCACAGTTAGTGGTCTCTGAACAGCTGAGGTATTCTCAGCTAATAAGGTTGTGTTGTCTTTCTTGTGAATCAAACTTTTGTGTGTTGGATGGTGTAATATTAGCAGTTACAAAAGATCTCAGATTACCTTTCTACTTACCACTTTCGAGTAAATTTTTATGTTGAAGGATACCTGCTTAAACTTTGATAACGCAGCTCAATAATTTTAAATTAATTTTGTGGTGATTGGGATTTAAGAGTGTTTTTGGGATGATTTTGGGGCACTGATTTCAAAATTGTTGTTAGATTTTTCCTACGTGGTCAAGTTTTTGAGCTATTTAATATATTAGATTTATGCAGTTGTAGCTTTTTAAGCATAGTGTTGCATAAGAAGGTTACACATTTCGTGATTTGTGAAACTTGCCAACTTGTTATTTAAACACTAGTGACTTCTTGTAATAACCATGATTTGTAAACTAGCTTATGAAGAGCAATGTGCAGCATAGAAAGCATACAAAGAGGTTCAACGAACACAAAACTTCAGTTAGTGTATACTGTATACCAGCAACTGTGACTCACAAAACGCAGATGAGAAAATACACAGACACTATGACATTGCAATGCAAAGATTGTGTGGACAGAAAAGCATTAAAATGCTAAGAATAGCCCACACATGATAGCATACTCTTTTTTCATGAGAGAAAATAATGCATGGTTTCTAATGCTGAAATTGCCTTTCCTGTGTTTTTCGGGAGTAGCTACTGCCAGTGACCTCTTTTTTCAGCATAAGCAATGGTTTGCCATTATGTTGGTATTCCATGGTTTCTGGTATCTTTTTTCCCTTGTTTTTATATCTTGGTGGAAGGACTATCCTTGCTCTTCCATCATGCTTCTAAGTTTTCAGAAAAATAGTTTACGTGACTATGAAGAAAATGAACCTTGACACTCATATTGCACCACATTTGTTAGTAAGAATTTAACAGCTGTTTCAAAAGGTTGTTATAGAGCTTTAAATTTGTGAGGAAGTTTTCGACAAATGCTGTAAAGGACTGCCAAGCATTTTTCCAGGGTTGTCATTGTAAGTGGAAATATTTGTCCTGCATTAAATGTCACATCTGAGGGCCATCAAAATTTCTTGCCCTCAAGCTTTCAGTGCTCAGTGCAGGGAATTTTTCACACAAATATCTAAAGCAGTCACTTTCCCTATTTAAAAACTGTTTCATCCACCCTAGTTTGATATGGAGAGAAGGAAGTAGCACCTAGTTTGGAGAAATCAAAGGAGAGTATATAATATTTCTGTACCCAATTTCAAATCCTCTCTTTGGCCAACTTCCCTTAGACCAATGCTCTTGGCAAGCCCTGCTATCTCACAGACACACGAAACAGGGAAACTGCGTATCCACTTTGTTGCTCAACCAATATGCACAAATTCTAATTCACCACATCATCCAGTCATGCTTACCAACTACAGTACCAGGCACAGACTTTTCCAACGTAGGATTTTAATGTAGTTACCACTTATCAATAGGCTGCTACTAACTCATTCCTTATGGGCCTACATAGTTCAACAACAACTGATAACCCATTTAAGCAGTTCAACAATAACTGATAGTGCATTGAAAAGCAGCACCAGCGATTACAAAATCCATTTTCAAGTTAAAAATGGTGGGAGTTAACTTAAAACTTTTGGTAGGGTTTTACAATGTTTTGTGAAAAGCTGCAAAACGTATCTGTAGCAGCTAATCCTGACTAGATGGACAAAAACGGATGTAATTTTTTGACTCAGCGCCCCCCAAAACCCCATCTGTTACAAACTTCAAGTCTCAAAAAATCTTGCATATCGCTGAATTTATTGGAATATATTGGTGTATTTAATATTAGACCGTGGAGTACTTGTGAGTCATGCTGTAGTACAAGGATGCGGGTCTTCTCTGAGTATCAAAATGTGAATTGTGACAATGTTTTACTTTTACTAAACAAGTTCACAAAGATGGCGGCAAGTAAATCAGTGACAGTTTATTGATGGGGAAACTAGTTTCGCGTTTTCCAACGCATCATCAGTCCTGTAAATGTAAAAATGTTTTCCGCAAATGTTGACATTTACTGAAAGAACTATGAAACAGAAAGAGGGAGAATTGACGAACTGTCAAACCATCAAAGAAGTTGTGTTTGGAACAAGGAATAACTAAAAATTAGCTTCATTGCACGCTTCCAATGTACGTTGAAAGGCTCTGCCTTTCTTAATTTTTCGTGAACTGTTACGTTCTGTCTAAATCGCGTGGCTTCTATCTGGCATGCGTCATCATGCACGTGTGTTATCTCCAGAGAAAAAGTGTCTTTGTTAGACTGATGCCAAACGCAGATTTTCTTAGCAGTGTCTGGTTTATAAGGCTCTGGGAAGGTCAGCCTTTTAGCTTTGAAAATTTTTTTTAGTAATGTTGTTGCAACTAGCCACAGTTCGTGTGTTTTTCTTTACTTGTTTTCAAGTGCCAACATTTCGCCTGTAAGACTTCTTACATTTACAGGACTGATGATGTGTTAGAAAACGCAAAACTAGTTTCCCCGTCAATAAACTGTGACTGATTTACTTGTTGCCATCTTTGTGGCATTTAACTATGAAAAATAGATATGCTTGCAAGTTTTAATCATCGCTGAAGAATGAAAGCAGAAGGCAGGCAGATTCCTCAGAAGATTGCCACAAGGGTAAAGTTTGTTTACTGTTGTACTAAACAAATCTCAGAAAATATAATCTTAATAGATGCCTCTAAGGGCTAATATACAGAGATGCAAAGTTGTCAGAATCCCTAAGATTGCATGTTTTTACATTAGTTGTATGTAGTAGGAAGGTGAAGTGTAAACCTCATGTTGAGCTATTCCACAAGCAGACACAAACACCCAAATATTTATCTTAATATGTAAAAACAAAGGTGGGCATGAGTTGTCAATTAAAAAATTAAAGGTTTAAAAAAATTCAGGCTTTGGTATCTCTTGTCTCTTCAAATTTGCAGCTGATAGATTGCGGGGTTTGCTTATGTGGATGTTTGAGAACTGATGTTTACTGTTCCCACAATGCCTGATGCCTTGAGCTCAATACCATATTTGGTAACATGTGCTGACTACTGCAGCAACAATAACATCAGCAACAACAAACAAGTATCTTGTATATGGTTTGGCAAGAGACAATGATGCAATTAAGCACAAATTCAATAATACAACATAGGCAAAGGGAGAACTTATTAATAAATATTGGAAAATAGGACTTAACTATAGGAAAAGTTTAGAAGTTCATATTAAACAAATTAATCAGTTCAAACCAAAAGCCAGACATGTGTATGAACAGAAATTTGCAATAATCAATGTGATTAAACATTAACTAATCTGTTGATGCAACATCACAGTTCATGTCACACATAAAAGTAGTACAACAGTGCACCATCATGATATTTCCAACCTCCGTCAAAAAATCTGAATCCCTTAAACAAGTATGATTGCATTGTTTCATTGAAAAGCTCTGGCTGTGCTGCAAAGTTTTAAGGAATCAGCGGGCTGGGCATTGCTTTTTTCACTTTGCAATGATTCAAACTTGCATATATCTGTGTTCATGCTGTTTTGAGTCATAAGCAAAAATTCAAAGTACTTTCAAAACCACAAGAACATTGAAAAAGTGTGTATTACAGCGTCACTTGTTGCAGCAAGTAGTTTTTGTAGGTTGAACAAAAGACTGCTAATGATGTATTTTCTATCTCTTTAAGAATATTTTTCTGGTGTCTTGGCTTTATACATTTTACATCTCTGTCATTTATTAAACGTATTTTCTATTTCTTTGAGAACTTGCTATTGCTAGTACAGTAGAACTCGTCAAATTTGTCAGTGTTTAATTTGTCAACTCGCTTAATTCGTCACTTTTTGTCAGTCCTGGCAGAATCTCTATGTTTTGTGTACATTCTATTCGTCTAGTTTGCCATTGTCTAATTCGTCACCTCTTTCTATACCTGAGAAGCGTTTTGTTCGTCTAATTCGTCATTTGCAGTTTTGCTTTAGATGTCTAAGCAGCTAGTACGTGTGGGAATTCAAACAAATTAAGGATCTTTCAGTGAGAATTGTTGCACCTTACAATTTGTTTATCGAATTTATACACGAGGTGCGAAGCGTGACCCGACTCCTCATTGAGACAACGTGGAAAAGTTTATTAAAGATTTAAAAGGTGCTTGATTGAACAGAGGAGTCCAGATAGAGCAGAGGAATTAATTGTTGTATTCAACCATAACATCATAAACTTGTATTTTACTGCAAATAACAGCACTGTGTATGCATATGAGTTACTATGATAAAGTATACAAGCTTCTATGATAGAGTTTTCACCTATTTGCGTAATTTGTCACTTCGCCTGATTCGTCACTTTTTTCTAATCCCCTTGACGTGACGAATTAGGCAAATTCTACTGTATGAGTATCTTGTGAGATGTGCACTATGCCATAGCCAAAAGCAAAGAAGATTGAGATTTATAGTTTTTCATCCAAAGCCTATAAAACATTGGGTGAAACTATAAGCCACAATATTTTTGAATTTGCAGGGCAACTTTTTCTTAGCTGAAGCAAAATCTGAGTAAATACAGTAGCAAAAGTTGTGGGATTGAATGATATGTAGAAGTTTTTTGGCAGAATGGAGATAGTTTTGCAAAACGTATACACGGATGATAATTTTGCATTATGGCGTTGGAAAAATGGATGCTTTTTGTGTGCTTCACTTATAATTTAACTTATTAAAAGTCAAGGGAGTTATAGAATTCTTGTGGCAAAATTGCTACACCCTTCCTGGTAAAAGCTTCTTTACATGACTATGCCCATAGTTGCTGTGTGGAAGGTAAAAGTACAAAGTCCCTCAAAAAATGATATAAAAAATGAAGAAAATCAAAGAAAAAATATAAAAAACAGGTTTGTGAGAAAAATTGTTTTTTAGTTGGAATAAAATCATCCATAAAGTTCTCAGCAACATTTTGTACTAAGGATCTTGTTTGCTATGAAAGATTCTTTTAATAAGCAATTAAAAAATATAAGTACAAACTGGCCAACAAGCAAATCCTTTTGAAACATTAGCATTTGCATTTTGCCAAAGGAGACCATTGGCAGCAATAGCTGTGCTCAGGCAAGTTATCAGGTTACTGAAGTAAAGTTCAGTAATTGGTAACTTGAAGATAATGTTATTATAGCAATTTTTGCTTACTTTTGCACAGGGCTGTTTTCTTGAGCATGTAAACAAACACTTCATTGTTGTACAGCAATCCAAAAAATTGCTTTCTTTTTTCATGATCTTCATTTCTCAAATGTTCAGTTTTCACAGATATAAAGGGTTAAAATGTTAGTGTAGGCCTGTACATATTAATGTGTTGTTTGCTTTAAAGTCAAATCACAAAATCAAAATATGAAATAGACTTGTTCTGCTTTTGATAATGCATGTGCTTGGTTCAGAACATTTAAGCCACCAAACTACCGACGTACTCAAACATTTATGCACATATCCATGTCATTTCATGGACTTAAGAAATCCTGCAATCTTGGCTTGTGCGTTTAACTGCCACAAATTATTAATTAAAGAGACACTTCTGATACAAAAACAGCAACCCAAAATTAATGGAGACAATTTTTCCACCCCATTATACCTCTTCAATATGTAGATTGTTATGTCAAATGTTTGGCTGATGCTCAGTTGTTATGTTGATACATGTTTCGTGCATTGTTGTTGGTGTTGACATGGACATATTGTGCTGGTTGTAGCACTTATTTGTAAAAACTTTTGCATCCTTAGCTTACAGTTGTCTGTGAACGTCCTCTTGCTACTGGTCTTGGCTTGTTTTTGTAGATTATGACCTTACAGAGGTTTTGTTTTAGCGCTTTCTCCATAGCTGTTGGCCCTGCATTTACTTTTAGCTATTTTGACAGGGTTGGCAGTCTTGTTTTGCTTTTGACGTCTTTTGTGTCACACTGTTATTTCTTGTGTCACAGAGTCTTTTGGTTGTGAATTACTAGCATTGGCAAGTGTTGCTTTATTTTTTAACTGAAGATGGATTAAGAATAATCCAAAACATCTCAAAATAAAACATGTATAGTTTTTTTAATGTCGATGAAACTTTTCAAGTCTATCCCAATTTTATGCTCGAAAGAAAAAAAGTGATTAAGAGATTTCTTGCTGACAATCCATGTCAATCAGCAAACATGTTATTTGCCTGTGTTTTGAATAGAAATACATTTGCTACATACAGATGAGGATGGTGTTGATCCTATGTCAATTAGGTTATATAGTCTACTGCACAGAACACATAATAAAGTGACCCACATTAATCATTACATAAGAATCCATTTAGGTAGTTTCTGAGTAGGCATGCTTATTAATCTGCCCACTAGTTTTGCTCCTGATAGGGTCTAGTCACTTCCATTGTGGTGTGTGCATTTCAACTTGAAAGAAGGTTTAGCAGGCGTTTTGGAAATGGCTGTGTTAGACATTTTGACCTGAATTGTTATTGTCTGATATATGACTAATACAAAAGTTTTTTTGTACCAACTAGATCAAGCCTTTAAGCGGTTTTAGTGATGAAACTATCTTGTGATTTTTGCTAGCAGTTTTCCTAACCTAGTTGGTTTTCTGGTTTTCAGCAACATTGTCTTAAGCAGGGTTTTTTTTAAAGGAAAATGTTAGGTACCTGATGTGGACATGTAGGGACCTGATTTCTCTGATCCTAAGAACCTGATTTTCTCCGATTCTAAGGACCCGATGATAATTTTCTCTGGTCCCTAAAACACCTTAAAAAAGCCCTGTCTTAAGTAGTTGCTCAACTGTTGTAAAACTTTGAAAACGACACCAACATTTCAGCCAACTAACAGTAAACTTTCATCAGGGCGAATGGCGACTCGAACAGGAGAGCAGCAAAATTAATTGAACGCACATGATTGGATGACGTAGTGATAACACTGATAACCACATTCAAAAGGCACAGTAGCTAATGAGAACAGATTGTAAAGTAGAATAAAATAACAGTAGTAAGAAACACACTATGCGTCGAGTCGGGCCAAAACTAACCAGAAATATGCAATCGCGTATTAATAATGCCCGAAATCCAAAAACTTTAAATTTTTCAGTTCTGCCATAATATGTTGTTTGTGATGATCTCCTGAAACTGGTTTGAGTTTGTTTTTCAAAAAATTCATTTTCTAAAGCCCTTTTTTGGCCGTATGATATATCATACGCTGGGCATTTAAGAGTGTGTCAGCTGCTAATTTGGCCTGTGGTGAATAGACATTTCAAGGATATGCACAGGCGCAACTGCCAGTTTTAGCACATTTTAATTAATGAAAAAATAAGAGTCTACCCTGCAAGGACCAAAAAGCCACTATATTGGTTTTGACTTTGTCTAGTCATAACTTGCTGATTAATATAGCTAGAGAGCTGTTCCAACCCTCTGAAAAAGCAAAACGTCCCTTATGATCAGTTTTTTAAAAAACGACACTTTTGGGCTTCAACTTTCAGTGTGACATCACGACTGGGAGAGGTTTGGAAATTTTTGGATTGCATAATTGGGCCCTGCGAAAAAGATTGAGTGGCAATTTTAATGCTTTCCTTGAAATTATACCAAGCGAATATCTGCATTTTTAGAACCCTTGATTGGCCATCTGGCATTAGTGGTTGGCAAATTATGGCCAACAAATCGTATATTAATTAATTAATCCCCTAGGCCATAACTGTGAGGGTGAAGCCCACATTGAATTTTAGCAAACGAATTTGGTGCATTTGCTGCATGTACCAAAAAATCTTTGAGCATCTCTGCATTTTTTGTCCACTATATGATGTTTTCCATCTGATCTCACAATGTAAAGAAATCATCTGTTTGTTTGGGGATGAACATCTCTTTTTGCTCTACCATTAGCTCCTGCTGGCAAAGAATCACAGTCTGTCTTGCAAAACCAACAGTGAAATCCTTCAGTCAACACATTTGTAAAATGACCACATATTTGCAAACCTAAACAATGGCAAAGCCACTTCCTTGATTGGGTCCAAATACAGTACAGTCCTGTCAACTTATGAAAAATCTTTTCAGCCTCCCATCTTTCAGTATAAAGTTTGATAGATTTGGTTGAGTGACACCAACACTTTTTCTCTCTTCTGTTCCAGCGATTACACTTCCTGACTTCAAACAACTCATAAGTTTGTGGGATTAGTTTTTATTGTGTCTTGGTTATTGTTACTCAACCTTACTAAACTGATTTTTCACATCTACAACCGAGAAGTAAGGACCTCTTTCAGACTAGGTTTAGTGAATCAATAACCAGCAGATAGTGGGTTGATCTGATAGTAATATGTAGTCCCATAGAGTGTTGACATCACACAATTTGTGGTGCTTTAGGCCACTGCCGTCCATTTGTTGGATGTATAGCCTAGTTATAGCACACATAAGCTGTCCACCTCAAGAGCCACATAAGCTATTAGGCCTACACAGCAACCTGAGGGCCGGACATCTTACGAAATGTGATTGATTGTTTTGGGTATGTTACACGCATACCACCAAATCAACAAGTTTTTCGTCAATATATTATTTTTCCATTATTGACAAAATGTCTTTGCGGGCAGAACGAAATGCCTTCGTGGGCCAGATTTGGCCCAAGTCCCATGTGTAACAAAAATGATTATGAAACTAATCTTGACCAGACCCAACGGTTCTGACTCACTACATCTCTAACTCAACACCTTTTGATCACCACTCTTAAAATTTGTTTTGAAAAAGCAAACTTTTGGAAACCATAGTCTAAGCACTAAATGTCTAACGAGACACTCAATACTAGAGCTCGACCGATAAGTTTTTTTTGGGCCTATACCAATGTTTTACAATTTTAATTGCCGATATCTGATGCCGATACCGTCATTTTTTTGTATTACTGAAGCAGTATCTATTTTGCCTCACAAGGCAAAATAACCACTCCTGGAGCTATATTGCCTTCAGCGAAACATTTTCAAACTACAGCTGAAAGACATTGCAGTGCATATTTTTCTTCAGGCCACACAAACAAAGAAAATAATTTCACAAGTTATAATTATTTTATGAGGCAAGATATTCACTCCTGTTTTGCATTGATGCAAAATATACACTCCTGGAGCTATTTTGCTACCAGTCGAACATGATTGGCTGAACTGGTCATATGACAAGTTTGGACAGCTTGACTGTCTCAGTTGACTGTGACATCTGTAAATGGGTCAGTCTGATAGGCAAGTAATGTTATGCTTTCAGCTCTGTCAAGTTGTTAGCAGCTTCTTCCTTGCATTGAGTGAACTGTAGGCTAAACCTAAACCCTTGTTTCTTTACGTTTTGTGCTTGTCAAGTGACCATTTCAACCAGCTGTGTTTGACTAAAAGAATGGTTTAATCCGTTGTGCCTACTGCAGCCCACAGCAATTTCTAGGACTCACAGTAGTCTAACTCTAAATCAGAAAATGCACTAACAGCAAACATGTGTTGCATATAAGATAAGTGGGCTTACTCCTTGTGTAGACATCTGTGCCTACGCTCAGATGTCATAAGTAAAATAATGCGCGACGCATTAAAACCATCACATCACCGCAATGGAGAACTGTACAACATCAAATTCTGCGCAAACCTGGGCCCTGCTTGCTGTGCCGTAGGCACTTTTTTGATACACGCTGAACACAAGACTGCCTAGTCTACGGAGACCTTGGTAGAACACCCAACCAGCACAAATGCACGTAACCTAGTTTGTTCGCAGACAATCATCTACTTCCTGTGCCAAAACCTACGAGCGACTGTTACGTCATAGAGCATTTTGTTGGGACTGTTGCACAATGGTCTGTATGCATGAAGGTTCTGTGCGCTAGGAACAGGACAAAGCATTTGTGTTAATCAATCAGGGTCAGAGACGAAGTAGCAACATGGATTTCCGAACGCTCCATGCAGAGTAACAGTGCAACACTTTTATGAGCAAATATTGCCGATATATATCGGCAGAATGTGGCTGATACAATACATCGGCAACATCGTCATATCGGCTGATATATATCGGTGTGTCGATACATCGGTCGAGCTCTACTCATTACTGCCCAACATATGATATTTCATACACAGGGTAATAAGTGCTTCCCAATTCAAAATATGAAAAGTTAGAAGAAAACCTTGGGAATTAGGAGGATGCTTACTATGCTAGCAAACATAACCAAAGGCTACTTCATGTATTAAATATAACATGTTGTGGGTATGACACCTCATTAGTTAGTACCTATCCCTAAGATTTTCATTTTTTTACACCTGTGACTTATTTTATTAAAATTTTACAAACTTGTTGTCACTTCAAAATTTCAGTTTTTCATGGGTCATGAACTGCCTTTAGGTAGTAGCATACCAACCACAAATAATAGTGAAATGATTTTATTTTTCCTTTTACGTGAACTTCAAGAAGGTCGCTTTTGCATATGAATGATCATACGCTGAGCATTAACACGTATAGAGCCGGCCTACGTGATATTCGTACTTTGATTTCGGCCTAAAAAACAGCAATTTTTAGTTGCCTTACCAACGCCCTAGCTCCTCCGCCGATTGCGCTAGAGAGCTGTTCAATGGCTCAAACGGATTGGCCAGTCTAGTAGATTGCACTTGAAAAAAATTTTTTGCCTGGGGGGTGCGGGTTTTCTGTGAGTGACGTCATAAGTGGAGGACTTTTAGGCCACCTTGGCCCACTTTGCCTGGCCCTGGGC